>Ga0068862_100000100_pt1 | contig 103461 bp, 89 predicted proteins | sample KBSSwiS52_FD_66598 | JGI IMG/M metagenome (GOLD analysis project Ga0068862, IMG submission 66598) | Switchgrass rhizosphere microbial communities from Kellogg Biological Station, Michigan, USA - KBS Switchgrass S5-2 | ecosystem: Host-associated > Plants > Roots > Rhizosphere > Soil ...
AGCATCGGCGTCACGGCCGCCACCCCCACCCCCCACGACGACCCGACAACCCTCGTCGAACTCGCCGACGCGGCGCTCTACCGAGCCAAAGACCGCGGACGCAACCGGGTGGAAACGGCATTCCCACCCACAACGGCGCTCCCAACCCCGCATCCCGGTAGCGACCGCTAGGTGCGCGGCGCCTCGGCGCGGTGTGCCGGGACACCTATGCCGAGCCGGCGGGCCCCCCGCGCGAAACCGTCATCCACGAGTACGGCGTGGTGGCCACGGTCGACCCGGATTCGCTCGTCATGCTCGACGCGACGGCCGACCCCCACGTCCTGCCCTACGCCGAATGCCCGCTGGCCGCGGCCAGCGCCGGGCGTATCACCGGCAGGTCATCGTTGGCACCCCCGTGCTCGCCGTTACCCGCGAGTCCGCTGACGACGTCGTCCCACGTTCTTCCGATCCGAGCGCCGAACAGCACGATCACGAAACCTCAGCAGTCCGATGTGACGCCGCCCAGCCGTCCACGTCGCCACCGGAGGTGGCAGGTCAGTACGCCAGAGGCATTCGAGAGAGGTAAAAGGCGACGCTAATTCCGCTCGTTCACCGCCGCGGCGTCCGGGCTGGTCTCGGGCAGCAGTGCTTTCACGTGCTGCCACGCCTGTTCACCGGTGAGCGTGGTGTCGCCCGTCAACAGGGCGACGCTCAGCCCGTCCATGAGGGCGGCCACTCGCTGCGTGAGCGTTTCGACGTCATCGGTCAGCTCACCGAGGATCTGCGCAATCGCCGCGCGCCAGACGGCGTCGAACTCGAGCTGAGCCTCGCGCAGGGTGGGCTCGTGCATCACCCGCGGCCACAGCTCCACCCAGAGCAGCCAGCGGGGGTCGCCGGCGTAGCGCGGGAAGTTGAGCGTGCACAGGCTGTGCAGCCGCTCCTCGGCCGAGCCACCGGACTTCAGCACCAGCGCCAGTTGCTCGGACAGCTCCTCCTCGCTCCAGCGCAGCAGCTCGAGGAGCAAGCCACTCTTGCTGCCGAAGTAGTAGGAGAGGTGACCGGCGCTGGTGTCCAGGCGACGCCCGAGTTCGGAGAGGCTCAGGTCAGCCAAGCCACGTTCGGCGAGCAGTGCCCACGCCTCCTGCATCACCCGCTCACGCGGGTGCTCGAGCCGGCGGTGTCGCCTCGGCTTCTGACTGGTCACCCCTTGACACTAGCCGCGGCCTAACTGATAGTGACGCGAAACGGAGTTGAAAGCCTTTCAAATCAAGGAGCCATCATGGCGTCGGCACTTTCCGAGATGACCGCCGAACCTCCCGTCCGGGCCTCGGGCCGGCTGAAGCCGGTGCTCGGTGTGAGTGCCGTGATCCTGCTGACGGTCTCGTGCATCACGCCGGCCTCCAGCCTGTTCATCATCGTTCCGGAGCTGCTGGCCACGCAGGGGTCGGGCGTCGTCATCGCGCTGGTCACCGGTGTCGTGGTCTCGATCGCGGTCGGGGCCTGCTACGCCGAACTGGGCACGCGCACCCCGAGCTCGGGCGGTGAGTACGCGATGATCACCCACACGCTCGGGCGCACGCTCGGCTGGCTGACCTTCGCGCTCACGGCCGTCCTGCTCGTGATCATCCCACCGATCATCGCGCTCGGCACCGCGGACTATCTGAGTTCGATCGCCCACCTAGACCGGGCCACCACCGGTGCGGTCGTGATGCTGCTGGCGACGGGCACGGCCATTTTGGACATCCGCGCGAACGCGTTCGTGACCAGCTGCTTCCTCGCCCTGGAGGTCCTCGCGGCCGCGGTGGTCGCCTTCCTCGGCTTCACCCACGCCGAGCGCCCGGTGAGCACGCTGGTGCGGCCGGAGGCGCTGACCGACGGGAAGCTTTCCCCGTTCACGCTCGGCGTCCTGGTGTCCGGGCTCGTTGTCGCGATGCTCATCGTCAACGGCTTCGGCACCGCGTCGTACCTCGCCGAGGAGATGATCGAGCCTCGCCGTGACGTGGCGCGTGCGGTATTCGGCTCGATGTTCGTCGCCGCGGTGGTCATCATCGTGCCGACGGCCGCCGTCGTCCTGGGTGCCGGGTCGCTCGAGGACCTGGGGGCGCGCAGCTTCCCCGACTTCGTCGAGACCTGGGCCGGACACGGCGTCGCCGCCGCCGTCAGCGCCGGCATCGCGCTGGCGATCCTCAACGCGGTGATCGTGATGGTGTTGCAGAACGGCCGCGTGATGTACGCGTCGGGACGCGATCAGGCATGGCCCGCTCCCGTCAACGCCGCACTCACCCGCCTACACCCGCGCTTCGGCACGCCGCTCGTGGCGACGCTGGCGGTGGCGCTTCCCGGCGCGGCGTTCGCCTACTTCGTCGACATCGAGTCCCTGCTGGGGATCACCGGCGTCATCGTCGCGGTCGTCTACCTGCTGCTGGCCGCAGGGGCGCTCGCGGCCCGTCGCAGACCGCACGCCGGCTGGAAAATGCCGCTGTGGCCGCTGGCTCCCGTGGTGGTGATCATCGCCCTGGGCTATGCGGTGTCCCAGTCGGCCCCAGTGGATCTGGCCGTCACCGCCGGGATCATCGTCGCCGCGCTCGGCTATGAGGTGCTGTACCTGCGCCCTCGTCGTGGCACCCGCTTCGTGGTGGACGCCAGGGAGGACCGATGAATCGGCTCGACGGCATCGACCCCGAGCTGCGGGCACCGCTGGAAGAGCTTCGCCAGAACTTCCCCGGCGGTTTGTACGCCATCGAAGACCTGGCCGAGCGCAGGCGCGTCGACGCCATGCAGGCGGCCGAGATGGTCGAGACGGTCAAGGCGACCCAGACGTGCTCCACCGAGGACGTGCGGGTTCCCGGCCCGGTGGGGTGCGCGGACGTGCCGGTGCGCATCTACCGGCCCAAGGAGTTCCGGCCGGCGTCGCCCGCCGTGTTCTTCATCCACGGCGGCGGGATGTACCTCGGTGACCTCGACTACGAGCACGCGACGGCCGTGCAGATCTGTGAGGAACTCGAGGTGCTCGTCGTTTCCACCGGCTACCGCAAGGCGCCTGAACACCCGCACCCGGCCCAGCTCGACGACTGCTACGCCGCTCTTGGCTGGATGAGCGACAACGTCGTGTCCCTGGACTTCGACCCTGGCCGGCTGGCGATCTTCGGGGGAAGCGCGGGTGGCAATCTGGCCCTGGCCACCGCCCTCAAGGCGAGAGACCTCGGCGGCCCTGCGCTCTCCTACGTGGTGGCCCTCTACCCCATGGTCGATCACCGGAACACTTCGGAGCCGCCGTACGAGATCGGGCCGTGGGACCGAAGGGCCAACACCGAGGCCTGGGAGTGGTTCCTCGCCGGGCAGGAGCCCGACGGATATGCCGCCCCGCTGCACGCGGCGGACCTGGCCGGCTTGCCGCCGACATTCATCGACGTGGGCACCGCCGATCTGTTCCGGGACGAGAACCTCGCCTTGGCGCAGCGGCTCCTCGCCGCAGGTGTCCCGACGGAGCTGCACCTCTACCCCGGCGTCTACCACGCTGCCGAGTACTACGCGCCCGACGCGGAAGTGGCACGGCACATGTGGGCGGTCCGGTTCCGGGCGCTTCGCCAGGCTCTCGGCATCCAGTACCGAGGGTTGTAACCGTGACGACGGACCAGAAGAACCGGACGTCCTGGCGGATGCCTGCGGAAACCGAACCGCAAGCACGCGTGTGGATGGCCTTCCCCACCGGCAGCTCCTACCTCGCCGAGAGCGCCGACCGGGCCCGGACCGCCTGGGCCCGGGTCGCGCACACGATCGCCGAGTTCGAACCCGTCACCATGGTCGTCGACCCGGCCGAGACCGAGCAGGCGCGCAGCCACCTCGACGAGGACAAGGTCGAGATCGTCGAGGCGCCGCTGGACGACTCGTGGATGCGGGACATCGGCCCGACCTTCGTCGTGGACGAGTCCGGACAGCTCGGTGCGGTCGACTGGGTCTTCAACGGCTGGGGCGCTCAGCGGTGGGCGACCTGGGGCAAGGACGAACGCATCGGCTCCTTCGTCGCCCAGCGCGCCGGCGCCGAGCGCGAGGTTTCGCGGATGGTCAACGAGGGCGGCGGGATCCACGTCGACGGCCTCGGGACCGTGCTCGTGACCGAGACGGTGCAGCTCGATCCGTGGCGGAACCCGGGCTGGACGAAGGCGGACGTCGAGGCGGAACTGGCTCGCACGATCGGCGCCGCACACGTCATCTGGCTGCCGCGCGGCCTGTATCGCGACTCGTTGCGGCTGGGCACCCGGGGACACGTCGACCTGACCGTCACGATCCCCTCTCCCGGCGTCCTCCTGGTACATGTGCAGGAGGAACCGATGCATCCGGACTACGCGATCAGCCGCGAAATCCTGGACGTCGTCCGCGACACCCGGGATGCCACCGGCCGTCCCTGGGAGGTCATCGAAGTGCCCGCGCCACGGATCGTCCGCGACAGCTTCGACTGGGTCGACTACAGCTACATCAACCATCTCGTGGTCAACGGTGGCGTGATCGGGTGCGGGTTCGACGACCCGAACGACCGGCAGGCCAAGGAAATCCTCGAGGCGGTGTACCCGGGACGGGACGTCGTCATGGTCCCGGCGAAGGACGTGTTCTGCGGCGGCGGCGGCATTCACTGCATCACCCAGCAGGAGCCCGCCACCGGCGGCCGTGAGGTAGGAAAATGACGACCGGATGGGACTTCTTCGACGCCGTCGCCCTTCCGGCACCACGCGTCGACGAGGCGTGGGCGCGAAGGGTTGCTCGCGAGTCGTTCAGCCTGGCTGCCCTGGCGCACCAGCTGGGCAGCAACCAGGACGCCAACTTCCTCCTGCGGACGCCGGCCGGGCAGCCGGTGGCGGTGCTGAAGGTGTCGAACCCGGCCTTCAGCTCGGCCGAGGTCTCGGTCCAGGACGCCGCGGCCGACCGGATCGCCGCTGCCTGCCCGCAGCTGAGAGTCGCCCAGGTGCTCCGCGCGGACGACGGAGCCGTCCAGCGGGCAACGGTCGCCACGCCGGACGGCCCGGCCGTGGCCCGGCTGATCCGGTTCCTGGCCGGCGGCACGCTCGCCGACAAGGGGTACCTGGCCCCGCAAAGCGTCGCCCGGTTGGGCGAAGCCGCCGCCAGGGTCGATCTGGCGCTCGCCGATCTCACCGACGGCGACGGGCTCGACCGGGTCCTGCAGTGGGACCTGCAGTACGCCGACCGGACGGTGGCCAAGCTCGGCTCGGCGCTGCCCGTGGCCCGCAGGGCCCGGATCGAAAGCGCCGCGGCGCGGGCCTGGGACCTGGTGGCACCGCTCGTCCCCGACCTGCCGGTCCAGGTCGTGCACCTCGACCTCACCGACGACAACACCGTGCTCGGCGCGGACGGTCTCGTCGACGGGGTGATCGACTTCAGCGATCTGACCCGGACGTGGACCGTCAGCGAGCTCGCGATCGCGATCTCCTCGATCCTGCACCACCCCGGCGCCGAGCCCGCCGACGTCCTGCCCGCGGTGCGCGCCTACCACTCCCTGCGTCCACTGTCCGCCGCCGAAGTCGACGCGATCTGGCCACTCGTGGTGCTGCGTGCCGCGGTCCTGGTCGCCAGCGGCTGCCACCAGGTGGCCGTCGACGGCGACAACGCCTATGCCCAGACGCGCCTGGTCAGGGAGTGGCGCATCGCGGACCAGGCCCTTTCCGTCCCGCCCGAGGTGATGACCGCGCTGATCCGCCGCGCTCTCGGCCTCACCCCGAGCGTCGCGGCTTCCGTCCCCGGCGGCGTCCTGCTCGCCGTTCCGGACGCGGTGGTGCTCGACCTGTCGCCGCAATCGACCCTCTTGGACGAAGGCGCGTGGGAGAACGCCGAGATCGCAGAGACATTGGCCGCGGACCGATTGGCGGCCGGACATCGAGCCGTCGTGACGAAGTTCGGCGAGGCACGCCTGGCCGGAAGTCCACCGCTCGGCCGGGCGGCACCGGCCTCGGTCGCGACCGGGATCGACCTCTGGACGGCCGGATCCGAGGAACTCCGGGCACCGTGGGACTGCGCGGTGTCTGCTACCGGCTCCGCCGTCGTGCTGCGCGCCGACGACGTCGAGCTGGTGGCGCACGGTGTCGATTTGGTGGCGCATGGTGTCGAAGCCTGCGCCACGGGAGCCGTGGCCGCCGGCACGGTCGTGGGGAAGACGGTGCCGCGCAGCCGAACCCGGATCACGGCGGGCCACCGAGCGGGGAACGTCCCCGAGGGCGTGGCCCCGAAGTACGCCTCGGGATGGCTGGCCACGCTGGCCGATCCCGCTCCGCTGCTCGGGCTGCCGGCGACGAGCGCCGATAACCTCGGCAGCGCGGCCGAGTCCGTTCTCGCGCAACGAGAACACGCCCTGGCCGAAGTCCAGGAGCACTACTACCGCGAACCGCCCCGGATCGAACGCGGCTGGCGCCACTTCCTCGTCACCGACGAGGGACGTCCGCTGCTGGATATGATCAACAACGTCGCCGTGGCCGGTCACTCCCACCCCCGCATCGCGCGGACCGCCGAACGCCAGCTGCGGCTGCTGAACACGAACTCCCGGTTCAACTACGAGGCGATCGCCGCGTTCGGCGCCCGGCTCGCGGATCTCGCGCCCGATCCGCTGGACACCGTCTTCCTGGTGAACTCGGGATCGGAGGCGACCGACCTGGCGATCCGGCTCGCGCTCGTGGCCACCGGCCGGCCGGACGTCGTCGCGATGAGCGAGGCCTACCACGGGTGGACCTACGCATCGGATGCGGTCTCGACCTCGGTCGCCGACAACCCCAACGCATTGCACAGCCGGCCGTCCTGGGTGCACACCGTCCCCGCGCCCAACCCGTACCGGGGCCGGCACCGGGGCGTCGACGCCGCCCGGTACGGACCGGAAGCGGCCGCGGTCATCGACGAGCTGGCCGCGTCCGGACGGATGCCGGCCGGCTTCATCGGCGAGTCCTACTACGGCAACGCAGGCGGGATGCCCCTGCCCGAGGGTTACCTCGCCGCGGTGTACGCCGCGGTGCGCCGCCACGGTGGCCTGGCGATCGCCGACGAGATCCAGGTCGGCTACGGCCGGCTCGGGCACTGGTTCTGGGGATTCGAGCAGCAGGACGTCGTTCCCGACATCATCGCCGTGGCGAAGGCGGTGGGGAACGGTGTTCCCGTGGCCGCCGTCATCACCACCCGTGCCGTGGCCGCGAAGTACCGCGAGGCCGGCTACTTCTTCTCCTCGACCGGAGGGAGCCCGCTGTCCTCGCGCGTCGGTCTGTGCGTGCTCGACATCATCCGTGACGAGGACCTGCAAGGAAACGCCCGAACCGTCGGCGCTCATCTCAAAGCACGTCTCGAAGAGCTGGGGCAGCGGCACGAAGTCATCGGCGCCGTCCACGGTTGCGGTCTGTACCTGGGGGTGGAGCTGGTCCGCGACCGGACCACGCTCGAGCCCGCGGCGAGTGAGGCAGCGGCCATCTGCGACCGGATGCTAGACCTGGGAATCGTGGTCCAGCCGACGAGTGACCGGATGAACGTGCTCAAGGTGAAGCCGCCGCTGTGCCTCGACCAGCCTGCGGCCGACTTCTTCGCCGACACCCTCGACCGGGTGCTGTCGGAGGGGTGGTGATCGGCCGTGCGGCTCACGCCGGGTGAACGGGACCGGCTGCTGATCTTCACCACGGCCGAGCTCGCGCGGCGCCGGCTGGCCCGTGGGCTGCAGCTCAACGTGCCCGAGGCCACCGCGCTGATCGCCGACACGGTTTGCGAGGCTGCGCGAGACGGACAGCGACTCCACGAAGCGATCGCGGCCGGCCGGGCCGCGCTCGGTCCGCAGAACGTGCTTCCCGGGGTGCCGGAGGTCATGGGCGACGTCAAAGTCGAAGCCGTGTTCGACGACGGCACCAGGCTGGTCGTCGTGGCCGACCCGATCGGCGAGACGGCCGACCCCGGTACCGCACCCGGCGCGATCCACCTAGGACCCGAGCCGCTGGCCGACTGGCCGGAGGCGGTGACGGTGTCGGTCACCAACACTTCGACGGTGCCCATCAGCGTCACCTCGCACTTCCACTTCTTCGAGGCCAATCCGAGGCTCCGGTTCGACCGGGCCGCGGCGTACGGCAGGCGGCTGGCGATCCCGGCCGGCTCCTCGATCCGGTTCGGCCCCGGCGAGCGAAAGCCCGTGGACCTCACACCCATGGGAGGGGACCGCGTCGCCATCGGCTTCGCCGGTCTCGTCGACGGCCCGCTGGATGCCCCCGGAGCGAAGGAAGAAGCGCTGCGCCGCGCGATCGCCTGCGGTTACCAGCACGAGGACACGACAACCAGTGAAGCGGAACGGGACCGGCCGTGAACTTCACGCCAAGCGACTACGTCGCCACCTACGGGCCCCGCAAGGGCGACCGGGTGCGCCTGGGAGACACCGGCCTCGTCGTCGAGGTCGAGTCCGACGCGAGCAAGCCGGGCGAAGAGTTCGTCGTCGGGTTCGGGAAAACCGCCCGCGACGGACTGCACATCCTGGCCGCGACCGCCCGGCAGACCTGCGACCTGGTCATCAGCAACGTCCTGCTGATCGACGCCGTCCAAGGCGTCCGCAAGGCGTCGATCGGCATCCGTGACGGGCGCATCGCCGGCATCGGCCGGGCCGGCAACCCGAACACGCTCGACGGCGTCGACGTCGTCGTCGGCAGCGGCACGACGATCATCGCGGGCGAGGGCCTGATCGCCACGGCCGGGGCGATCGACACCCACGTCCACCTGCTCTCGCCCCGGGTCGTCGAGGCCGAGCTCGCCTCCGGCGTCACCACGGTGATCAGCCAGGAATTCGGGCCGGTGTGGGGGCCGGGGATCAGCACGCCGTGGGCGCTGCGCCACGCGTTCACCGCCTTCGACGCGTGGCCGATCAACATCGGCTTCCTCGGCCGGGGCTCCGTTTCCGCCCGCGAGCCACTAGTGGAGGCCCTCGTCGAAGGCGGCGTGTGCGGGTTCAAGGTCCACGAGGACATCGGCGCGCACACCCGTGCCCTCGCCTGCGCCCTCACCGCCGCCGAGGAGTACGACGTCCAGGTGGCGCTGCACACCGACGGGCTCAACGAATGTCTCTCGGTCGAAGACACCCTGGCCGTGCTCGAGGGGCGGACCATCCACGCCTTCCACGTCGAAGGGTGCGGCGGCGGGCACGTCCCCAACGTCATGCGGCTGGCCGGCGAACGCAACATCATCGCGTCTTCGACGAACCCGACGCTCCCCTTCGGCCGCGACGCGGTCGACGAGCACTTCCACATGATCATGGACGCCCACGGCCTGAAGGCCGACCTGCCCGGCGACGTGCTGATGGCCAGGGAACGGATCCGGCCCGGCACCATGGGCGCCGAGGACGTGCTGCACGACCTGGGCATCATCGCCATCACGTCATCCGACGCCCAGGGGATGGGCCGAGCGGGCGAAACCTTCCGGCGCACCTTCGCCATGGCCGCCAAGATGAAGACCGAGCGCGACTCGACGAACCTGCGGCACGACAACGACCGGGCCAGGCGCTACATCGCCAAGCTCACGATCAACCCCGCGATCGCGCACGGCATGGCCCACGAGATCGGGTCTCTGGAGACCGGGAAGCTGGCCGACATCGTGCTGTGGCGCCCGGACCACTTCGGGGCGAAACCGGAGCTCGTGCTCAAGGCCGGCTTCCCGGCATACGGCGTCACGGGCGACCCGAACGCCAGCATCGACAGCTCGCAACCGCTGGTGATCGGCCCCCAGCTGGGAGGCCATGGTCCCACGCCCGCCGACCTGTCGGTCGCCTTCGTCAGCCAAGCCGCCGCCGAATCCGAGGAAGATCGCCTGACCACTCGCAGACGTCGCGTAGGCGTGCGCGGAACCCGCGGGATCGGACCCGCGGACATGATCCACAACGACCGGACCGCCGAAGTCCGTGTGGAGGACCGGACGGGACGCGTCACCGTCGACGGCGAGCCTGTCTCCTCCACACCGGCGGACTCCGTCGCGCTCTCCCGCCTGTACTTCCTCTGAGCTGCGCAGTCAGACGAAGGCCGCAGATGGTGCGGCCACCTAGCTGGGTAGAGTCGTTCCCTGTCCGCGGGGGGCGCGGCGCACGCCCACCGCGCCGTTCGTACTCGTCACCCTTGCGCGCTTCCTGAACCGGGAGAGACCCTATGCCCGTGAATCAGCGTCCCACTTTGGGACCGATGATCTCCGCCACCTGCCTGCAGCAGATGCGGATCTACACCGAGGATCTCGTCGGCCGAGCGCCTGTCCTGGGTGCTGGCAGGATGCGCGGGCAGAGCATCATCGCTGACCTCGGCCTCCAAGGTTCCCGGCTGGACGACGACAAGCTCTTCCGCCTGTTCGTCGACACGTTCGGCATCGAAGGCACCCGGCTCTGCCTGGTCACTGGGGTGACGTCGGACGACTCCGGGGCCTATGTCGTGCAGTTGGTCGAAGGGGCGTGTACCCACCAGGTAGAGGCGACGGAGCCGATGTGCGCCTACACTCTGGGTGTCTTCGTCGGGGCGTTGCAGGCTGTGACCGGCGTCGTCATGCAGGGAACCGAGACCACCTGTGAAGCAGCCGGCGACCCGACGTGCACCTTTGTGATCCGTCCGCACCGGGCGCTCGTCTAGCGCTGTTCACTGATCACGTCGCTGATCACGCGGACGAAGCGTACGTGGGCGTCGGGCGCAGGCGCGCCGGGTGCAGGTGTCCACGGGCCGGTCGTCAGGCCGGATGATCGTCGGTGTCGTGGATGGTCGCGCGTAGGTGAGCGAGCTGAACGTCGCGGCTAGCCAGCGCTGACTCGATCAACGCCGTCCGTCGGCGTTCGGCGTCGAGGTCGGCCCGCAGAACGCGCGCGGTTTCTTCGGCGGCGGCCAGGCTCTGGCGCAGGCCCGCGACTTCCTGGCGGTTCGAGGCCGCCGCCGACTCCAACGCGGCGATGGCGGCGCTCTCCATCCTGCCCATCTCGGCTTCGGCCCGGTCGGTCATCGCCTTGGTCGTGCCGCTCATCTGCAGCACCTCGGCCTGAGCCTCGGCGAGGGCGGCTCGGGTCTCGTCGAGTTGCTGCGTCACCAGGCGCAGCTTGGCTGAGGTCTCGTCCAGACGATGCCGCGTGGTCGCCAGGCGCGTGGACGTCTCCGTCTCGATCTCGATCGGCTCGGGCGCTCGCACGCCGGCGGATCGGGGCCGTCGGGGCCGCAGCAGGCGGCTGGCGACGGTACCGGCCAGCGCCCCGAGCACGAGCGTCGTCACCGGTGCCGCGACGTGACCGTCCTGGCGGCTGCTCGGCGTCATCGGTTTCCTCCACGAAGGAGTCCCGCAGGCGTCACGCCGGCCACGAACAGACGCCCGGAAGGTGCCTGACCACGGTGTCGGCGTGCGGTGGCCGCCGGGGACACGTCGCTGTTGCGCAGCATCTGCTGAGGCTAGCGGCGGGGCTGCCGGGCGGGCCAGGAGCCCGGGAGCACGCTCACCAGTAGTCGTGGGCCGCACGCCGGACGGTGTCCGGACCGGCGCCGGGTGGCGACATCTCGCTGGCGATTCCCGGGTCGATGCTCAGGAGCAGAGCCTGGACGAGAAGCGCGACGTCGCTACGACGCCGCGCGTCGATCTCGAAGACCGGCGCGATGATGCCGACTCGTGCCAGGACCTGGCGGTAGTCGTCCAAGCTGAAAGTGCGGCGGAGGTCCATTCCGGTGACGCCGACCGCCAGCGCCGTTTCGTCGATTATCGCGCGGAAGGCGCCGACGAACTCGTTCAGGTCGGCGAGCGGCGTCGGCCGGGTGTTGGTCATCAGGAGGACGACGCCGATCGCCTTCTCGGCGAGGATGTACCGCATGAAGTCGAACCGGTCCTGGCCCGGGGTGCCGTAGAGGTGGATCCGCTCGGGACCGTCGAGCCGCAGGACCCCGTAGTCCATGGCGATGGTGGTGGTTGCCTTGACGTCCTTGGTCTCGTCCGTGGGCCGGGTCTCGGTGGTGATCGGGGGGATGTCGCTGATGGACGCGATCGCCGTGGTCTTCCCCGCGCCCACCGGGCCAGAGAATACGATCTTGTAGTGGGTCACGGGTGTCCCTGAGAATGAGTCGAACGGCGGACGTCAGCCGGCGCGCAGTTTGTTGAACAGCTTGCGCAACAGGTGCCGTCTCGGAGTCGGAGCGACGGCCGGCGGCGGCGACAGCGGCGCGGACGACGGCGCGGACGAGCGGAGCGGGGTCGGCTGCGACGGGAGATCCGGGCGGACCAGGTCGAGCGCGGCAGCCGCGCTGTAGAAAACGAAGACGTCCTCCGCTGGCAGGTGCAACAGGTCGATCGTCTGGCTGAGCGTGCTCGGCCGTTGAACCCAGAGGGCCGCGACGCTCATCGCGCCGGGTGTCACGACCAGCCGGGTGAAGTTGGGCCACTCCCGCAGGGCGCACGGGGTGCCGAGGGACATGTCGAGTGGCAGCCTGCCCCGCGAGGCGCTCAACGCGAGCTTCCACAGCAGGACGTCGAGCGGCACCATGTCCGGGTGGTTGATGGCGTACTGGGGTGCACGAGAGAAGGCAAGAGTGGCTCGAAGGGGGAGGTCCTCGATCCCGGCATACGGCCGTAGGCCGCCTTCGCCGCCGTAGACGACAGCGGCGGAGCTGTTCGGGTAGACGGCGATCATCGGCCAGGGCCCCTGGATGTGCACCGCCTGGCCGCGTTCCTCGGCCTGCCGCCACGCGGAGGCGACCAGCCCTTGCAGGAACCGCGCCGGGTCGTAACGACGAACCGCGATGGCCGCTTCACCGCGCGCTGGCGTCGGCGTCGGCGTCGACGCCGCGGCACTGGGCCACTGATACGGGGCCGGCGGCGATGTTCCAGCGTCCTCTGGCGGCGTCGAGAGCTCCGTCCGGTTCACTCTGCGGCCGTCCACCCGTCGTCTCCTGCTTCCTGGTAAGCCAGATCCTGCACGCGCGGTCCTGCCGGTCCACCGCTCGTCAGTCGTCGCCAGGGACCCGGCGCCCGGGTCGACGCACGGCTTTCAGACGGCCTCGGCCAGCGCCTCGGCGCCTCGGCGCACGTCAAGGAACGTCGTGCCCAGCTGGGCGTCCGGTCGGGTGACGACCACCAGCACGGTTTCCGGGCCCGCCCTGGTGAGCAGCACATGACCGCGCTGCCCCCTGATGAGGATCTGGTCGAGCGCTCCACGGTTGAGCTCCGCGCTCGCCTGACTACCCAGAGCGAGCATTGCCGCGCTCATCGCGGCCACGCGGTCCTGCTGGAACCCCGCCGGCAGCAGCGACGCCATGAGCAGCCCGTCCGTCGACACCAGTGCGGAAGCCTCGATGTCCTCGGACGAGGCGTTGAGCTCGCTCAGGATGGAGGTCACCGACCGCTTCTGCACGCAAGTCTCCAACGTCGTCGATGGTCCGCTCCGGGGTAACTCAGGAGTCGACACGCCGCGGCGTGGCTGACGGCTTCCCCCGACAGGCAGCCCACGTCCGGCCGACTATCGTATGGAGGATATAGACGCTACCTGACCGGCTCGTCTTCTGAGCCCCCTGACCAGCCAAGGTGGCCTCATGGCGCAGCGGCGTCACGCTGTGGAGCAGCCATCAAGGCTGGAGCCGGGTAGGTGGCACGGATTCCACGAAAGCGCACCTCGTGGGGGTAGCCTCGACCGCTAAGGCCGGGTCTGTCTCCATCGTGAACGTGTGCCGCCCATGCGGCTCGGCGGACGCGTCCCTAACGGATCAAGAGGGATGAAGACGGTCACGATGGTGGACGAGGGGGGCAGTGGGTCGCGGCACCGCAGCACGTCGAAACGGTCGTGGCGCCCTCGGGCCCCGTCCTCGTCACCATCGGAGCCCGCCAAGGCCGACGTCGTCGACGACGTCGAGCCGGTCGCTGCCGAGAGGGCGGTCGGCGACGCACGCTTCGCGGATGCCGCGATGCCCCTGTGGGTGCTGCCGACCGTGCCAGTGCCGCCGGACGATCCAGGTCCGGACCGGGAGCCGGAGCTACCCAGATCAATCGGAACCGTTGAGGACAGAGGTGCATCGGTGAGTATTCAGTCGGAGCTGTCGCGCGTGGTGTCGGACCTGCGGCGGTCTATTCCGGAGTTGAACGGTGCCATGGTGGCGTCGGCGGACGGGCTGTCCGTGGCACACGACTTCCCCGAGCCGGAGGCCGAACGGATGGCCGCGATGGCAGCGACAGCCCTGGGCCTGGGCAAGCGCATCTCGGACCGGACCGGGCTCGGCGAGATGCAGGAGACGGTAGTCCGTGGCGACCGCGGCTACCTGGTGGTGTACGCGGCCGGCGAACAGGCGGTGCTGGTGCTGTCCGGTCCGTTCAATTCCAATCTCGGACTGATGCGGATCGAGGCTCGCGCGGCATCTACCGAGATCAACAAGCTGCTCGGCTGAGCGCGACACCAGCCACTGGGCCGTTTCCTCCGCCGCCGCCATCGGCGGTGGCGTTGCCGTGACGTTGCCGGCGCCCGGCCGCGGTGATCGGCGCGAGCCCGGGCCCGGGCGGCGCGGTTCGCGCCCAAGCCGAGACACGCACCGTGCTGACCCACATTGGCGCACAGATATCCGAGGCCGGAGTGTCGGTGCCGCACGCCTATCGGCAGTTCGATTCCGCTGAGCAGCGTGACAATCCAGGCGGGGGTGCTGGCCAGCGGGGACGAGCAGCTCAGCGGCTTGAAGGTCATCCGCGTACAGCGGATCGTAGCGAAATAATGCCATTCCGCTACTACCAGGCCCCCCTTGCCGTCCCGCTCGGGGTGGGGTCGCATCATCTGCGCGGTGACCGAGAGCGCGAAGATGGGCGGCGACGCGCCAGTCGCTGATGGCGCCTCGCGAGGATCATCGTCTTTGCTGAGGTCGGGACCCGGATCTGGCGGGCCGGCGGCCTCGCTGGCGTCGGCGCCACCGCAGGTGTCTGCGTCTGCGTCCGTATCTGCGTCTGCGTCCGTGTCTGCGATCGCCGAGGGCGACAGGTCCGAGGGCGACAGAACGGATCTCTCGGCGGCGCTGTCGGAAGCGCAGCGCGGGAACGAGGATGCCTTCCGGCTGATCTACCGGACGACTGGGCCCGGTCTGCTGCGATACCTCCGGTTAATCGTCGGCAACGATGCCGAGGACGTGGCCTCCGAGGCGTGGCTGCAGATCGCCCGGGACCTGGCGTCGTTCCGCGGGGACTTTGCCGACTTTCGCGGCTGGGCAGCGACTGTCGCACGCCACCGCGCGCTGGATCATCTGCGCCGGCGAAATCGCCGCCCGGGAGACGACATGCCGATCGAGATGCTGATGACCGAGTTGGCCGCTCCCGATGACACCTCCAGAAGTGCGTTGGAGGCGGTGTCCACCGAGGCGGCGCTGCGGCTGATCGCGGGTCTGCCGTTGGACCAGGCGGAGGCGGTGCTCCTGCGGGTGGTCATGGGGCTGGACGCGAAGGCGGCGGGGCGAGTGTTGGGCAAGCGCGCTGGCGCGGTCCGCGTCGCGTCGCACCGGGGGTTGCGCAGACTCGCCGAACAGCTCGGCGAGCTGGGAATCACCGGATCTGGCGGGCTGTAGGCGGATGGTCATGATCGGGGTGACAGCGCAAGGCGATGACGATGACCGGGAACATCGGCCGGGTGTAACACCGACGAGGGCTTCAACGCTGAAGGACGTGAGATGAGCACACTCCGACCCCGTCGGATCGGCCGGAGCGCCGCTGAGCGGATGCTGCGCGGCGGTCCGGCCGACGGTGGGGCTGGTGTGGATCCTCTCGCCGATCTGCTCGCTGCGGCGGCCGCTCCGGCCCGCGCTGGCGAGCTCGACGGCGAGGAAGCGGCAGTCGCCGCTTTCCGGGAGGCGCGTCTCGCCCACGTCACCCAGCCACGGAGAGAACCCATGACCAAGATGCTGCTCGCCAAACTGCTGACCGTGAAGATCGCCGCGATCGCGGCCGGAGCCACGGTCGTCAGCGGCGTCGCCCTCGCCGCGAGCACAGGAGCCCTGCCCGGCGTCGGCGGAGGTGCAAGCACCGCAGCGTCCCCGACGGCTGGCGCCACCGCCAGTGCGGACGTCCCGGCGAGCGCCGACGCCTCCGTCTCTGCCCCACTGATCGCGTTGTGCCACAGCTACCAGGCTGCTGCCCAGACCAACCCCAGCACGGCCCTTGATGCCCCGACCATGCAGGCGCTGGTGACCGCCGCCGGTGGCCGCGCCGAGGTCGACGCCTACTGCGCGACGGCACTGCGGGCGCAGGCCAGCGCCACCGTAGTGCCCGGCGCGACCGTGGTACCCGGCGCCGCGGGTGCAAGTGTGGCTCCGGGCGGCGCCGGGGCCGACGTTGCCGTGGGCGGTGCCGGTGCCGGTGCCGGGGTCACCGTGGGCGGCGGTGCCGGGGCCGAGGTCACCGCGAGTCCTGGCGCGAATGCAGGCGTGAATGTCGGGCCGACCGGTGCAGGTGTCGGCGCGCAGGTTCCCGGCGCGGCTGCGAGCCCGAGCGCAGGCCCTGGTGGCCCGGGCGTCGGTGTGGGTGTCGGCGGCGCCGGCGCGGACGCGTCGGTCGGTCACTGAGCAGGCCTTCCAGGAGGTCGCTAGATCACTCCGGCCCGGGCCGACGTGATCTACCAGGCCTCCGCGGCGGCACCGTCGCCGGGTGCCGGTCCGGAACCTCGGTGAGGTCCCTGACCGCCCCGCCACGAGGGCGCGCGGCCTGATCTTCCGGCCGCCTCGCCGCGCAGAGAAGCAGTGGCCAGCGTCACGCCCCCTGGTGGTACCGCCGGGTGCGGGCAGGACACGATCCGCGCCCGGCGCCTACCTGATCGGAGAGATGCTGGTGACCATCCGCGCCGTCACACCACCATCCCGGTTCGACCCGCATTCCCCGGACGGGCCGGATGGCGCGCGTGGCCCGGTGCGCAGTGTCTTTCGCTACCCGCTGGATGGGCGTTCGGCCAGCGTCGCCCGCGATCACGTACGCGCCCAGCTGCGCGGCTGGGGCCTCGATGAGTTGCAGAACGAAGCGACCCTCCTCGCGTCGGAGCTGGTCACGAACGCCATCCGTGCGTCCGAGCTGCTGCCGAGACGAAGCGCCGGTGGGAACGGGCAACCGTCCGTCGCTCTCCAACTGACGTACGACCATCATCACCTGGTCGTCGAGGTCTGGGACCGGGCAGCGGGTCGGCCAGAATTCCACCGCGGCGACTCGGCCACCGGCAACAGCGGGGGCCTGCGCGTCGTCAACGCCCTCGCCGCCGGCTGGGGCAGCTACCCGGTCTATGCGCACGGCGGCCCGAACGGCAAGGTCGTCTGGGCAAGCCTGCCCCAGCCTCAGGGTCAGCGTCAGGCCGCTACCGGCGACACCCCGGCCGACGAGACGCACCTTCCGCGCCGCACCCCGTCGGCCCCGTCCACCGTCAGCCAGCCCCCTGCGGACCACACCAATCTGGCCATCCTCCAACGGGTCGTCGACAGGCTGCGCGCACTCGACGCCTAAGCCAAGGCGCCGCGGCACGAAAACCTTCGAGCCCGTTGAGATCGCTTTCTGTCATCGCCCCGATCGTGAAGACCGTCACACGACAGGTGACCAAGGCGGCGGCCGCCGCCGCTCCGCACGTCGTCGCGCCCGTCGGGGCTGGATTCTGCCGGCCGCCGGCAGCGGAACGGTCCCTTTGACGCCGGCAGCGAACAGGCCTCCAGGCGAAGGTCACGACGGCTCGCGATCTGGCACCGTGGAAGCCCGAGCACGCAACCGCCCCGGCCCTCGGGAGGCAACCGTGGATTCCTCGCTCTACGGCGACGTCGGCGGCCTTGACGGGCTACAGCGCCTGTCCAAGGCGTTCTACGACCGGGTACTCGCCGACGGCCTGCTGGCGCCCGTCTTCGCGCACTTCACCCCCACCCACCTCGACCACGTCGCCATCTGGCTCGCGGAGGTCTTCGGCGGCCCGGCGGACTTCACCGCCCGTCTCGGCGGTCATCAGGCACTGCTGAACAGCCACCTCGGCCTCAGCATCCGCGACGAACACCGCCAGCGCTGGCTCGACCACATGGCCGACGCGATCAACGAAGTGCTGCCAGGCGAGCCCGAGCTGGCCAAGACCCTCATGAACTACTTCGACTGGGGCACCGCCATCGCCCAGGACGTCTCCCAGAACCCGGTCGGCACCGACCTCGGTGAACCCGGCCCGACCCCCCGCTGGGACCACCAGGGCCTCGTCCACTGACCGAGCCGGGCCTCGCCGGGCGAGGCCCGGCTGGGGCGCGTCGCCGACACATTCCGACCTGCTGAAGCACTCGCCTGCGGCGTCGAGGGGTCCCGTCAAGGGGTCCCAGTGGCGACCGGTCAGCCGCGCGGCTCGGTCAGCGGCAGGTAGGCGTCGGGGTGGCGGGTCGTGAGGAATGGGAACAGGTCGAGCCAGTCCCGTCGCTGGTCGATGACGTCGACGCGACTGGCGGCGCGAGCCGCCTCGGCGCGGTCGACTGGGGTTCAACGGCTGGGGCGACACACGGGTCCCTGGCGGACCGGAAGGTGGGCGGCTGTCTCCGACCCGGCGCGCCGGGTACCACCGCCGGCCGGGACGCTCCGTCGACCAGCCATCGGCATGATCGTTTGACTTGCCGGGTGAAGTCCTTTGACCGCCATCACGTGACCGCCATCGCGCCGGTGGGCCGGCAGCCTCGGACCGTCCAGGACTCAGCAGTTGCGAACTTTTCGCAACAACGACATAGTGGCGTAGCGACGGTGCCAGCGGGTCGACGACGTCCTCCTCCGCAGCAAGAGGTGCCTACCTGACCCGATCGGCGACCGCACGGCGCCCGGACACCACCCAGCCCGAACGAGATCAGCCGCCCATCTCGCGGACCGGGCCCCGGCGAGGCCGGGGCCATCCGCTGACCCACCTTTGCGAGCACCGCGATCCGCGGCCGCTCTCGCACGAGGAGACCGACGTGGCTCAAGCAGCTCCCGGCACCGGCCAGCCGTCCCTGGCGACGCGGCTGGCACAGTTCCGCCAGAGCCTCAGCAACGCGGACAAGCGCTCCCTGGCCGGGATGACCGCGTTCATCGTCCTGCTGCATGTGCTGGGCTTCGTCGTCCTGCTCGCCCTGGTCACCCCGAACGACTACCACCTCGGCGGCGACCACCCGATCTTCACCGCCGGCGTCGGCGTCCTCGCCTACACCTTCGGCCTGCGCCACGCGTTCGACGCCGACCACATCGCCGCCGTCGACAACGCCACCCGCAAGCTCATCGCCGACAACGTCGCCCGGGAGGCGGCGGGCAGGCCCCGGGAGCGCCGGCCGCTGTCAGTCGGTTTCTGGTTCTCCCTCGGCCACTCGACGATCGTCTTCGCGCTCGCGTTCCTGCTCTCGATCGGCATCAAGTCCCTGGTCGGCCCGGTCGCGGAGGACTCCTCGAAGCTGCACACCATCACCGGCGTCATCGGCCCGTCGGTCTCGGGTGTCTTCCTGTGGATCCTCGGGATCCTCAACCTCGCCGCCCTGATCGGCATCATCAAGATCTTCCGCGAGATGCGCCGCGGCACCTACGACGAGGCAGAGCTCGAACGCCGCCTCGACTCCCGCGGCTTCATGAACCGCTTCCTCGGCGGCCTGACCAAGACCGTCACCAAGCCGTGGAACATCTACCCGGTCGGCGTCCTGTTCGGCCTCGGCTTCGACACCGCCACCGAGGTCGGGCTGCTCGTCATGGCCGGCGGCGCGGCGGCCTTCGACCTGCCCTTCTACGCGATCCTGGTCCTGCCGATCCTGTTCGCGGCCGGCATGTGCCTCATGGACACCATCGACGGCGTCTTCATGAACGCGGCCTACGGCTGGGCGTTCGCCCGCCCCGTCCGCAAGGTCTTCTACAACATGACGATCACCACCATCTCCGTGATCGTCGCCCTCGTCATCGGCACCATCGAGCTCATCGGCGTCCTCGCCGACAGGTTCACCATCGAGTCCGGACCGCTCGCCTGGGTCGCGGGCATCAACCTCGACTACGCCGGCTACGCCATCGTCGGCCTATTCTTTGTCTCCTGGGCCGTAGCCCTGGCCGTCTGGTATTTCGGCCGCATCGAAGAACGCTGGACCCCCCGCGTCTCCAGCGACGAGCCCGCGCGTTCCGCCGAGCCCGCCTGACCGCACCGCGGGCCCCCGGCCGATGGCCGAATGCGGATGACGGATGCGGATCTCCTCCGACAATGGAGCTGTTCGCCACCGAAGGCCTGTCCGTGCCGCTCGACGAGGTGGCACGTCGGGCCGGCGTCGGCGCGGGCACGGTCCACCGCCATTTCCCAACCAAGGAGGCGCTGTTCGCGGCGGTTGTCGTCGACCAGGTGGCCCATTCGGGCACCGGGTACGCGCCGCTGACAGTCGCGAGGGCGCGGATGCGCGGGTCGGCCGCCGCCGAACGCATCGCGTACAACCCGCCGAGGCTGAGCCGACGGCCACGACGCGGGCGACGATGATGGCGTCGCGCCCGAGGCCGGGGCTGGTCATGTCAGGCTCGCTGCAGCGCGCCACTGGTGATAAAGATGCCGCGCTTGCGGAACGACAGCGGCGACTCGACGAGCGCCCGCGGGTGCAAGCCCCGCAGCGCGGTGACAAACCACCACGGAACCGCCTCGAGGTCGGGATCTCGTGTCCAGGCCGGAGTGGGCCAGCCGTCACGGCGGGCGAGGTGCTCTCCCAAGGCTGCGAGGGCGGCATCGACGCGGCGGTCGCCGGACTGGCGCGGGCGGCGTGCCCACATCGCCTGTGCGGCAGCGGGCCCATCGTGGCGCAGCACGCTGGTGTAGTCGTCGAGCAGCTGGATGATCGTGTGTCGCCAGACGTCCTGCAGGCGGGCTGCGACCATCTCCGCTGCCACGGCGGCGGCGTCGTCGACGGTCCGGAACGCGCGCAGTGGGTCCACACCCTCAAGGTACGCCGTCGATCATGCAATCTGCCCGACTGGCCGGCCGAACGAATGGGCGAGCCTGTGCCTGACTGACGAGCCGACCCGAGCGGCACTACCCAGACTAGCAGGAAGGTCAGACCCACCTACATCTGCCGCTCGGCAAATGCGCAGCCTTCGATGCCTGCCGCCACTTCTATGAGCCAGTCGCCGCAGTAACTCACAGAATCCAGTGTTAACTCACAGAATCCAGTGTTCCGAGGCCTGATGGCCGCAGGCCGGTACGACGCCGTCGCGCCGGCCGCCAGCCGGTACGTGAAGGCTGGCGGCCGGCGCGACTCGGGCCGTGGGTCGTGGTCTGTCAGTAGCGGGCGCCCGCCGTGGAGCGGGTCCGGGACCGCCGGCGCAACCGCCGCACTCCTCGCGCGGCCGACCGGTCGGCGGTGTTCACGTCCTGCCGGACCTCGTGGCGTAGCCTCCGTAGCAACTTCATCGTTTCCTCCTCGGGCTTCGTCGTGTCCCCGGCCTGTCGGGCCAGGCCGTGCCGGCGTGGCCCGATCACGACATGCCCGCCTCGCCGCCACTAACACTCATGACGCCTTTGTCCGGCGATACCGGCGCCAGCGACTACCACCAGGCACCAGGCACCAGGCACCAGGCACCGACCGGCGGCGTCAAGCTTCCTTGTCCTCGAGACGGGGTCCGGTCGGGAAGGTGATCCGCAGGTCGAGCCCGCCGTCCCTTCCCGGGAGGGCGGTGATGCTGCCGTGATGGCTGTCCGCGTGTGGCTGAGCAGGTCGTGCTGGGGATCGCCGACCTGGCTCGCGGAATCGCCCGTTCGCGCGCACCGCGGACGGGCGACGGTGGTGAGCAAGGCGTATCGGCGAAGTAACCGCGACGACGGCTCGGGATAACGGAGCGCGGTGACGGTGTAGGGGACCCAGACTCGAGAGGTGTCCCACTCATGCCCCTAAACCGTCGTCAGCAGGTCGTCGTTGTCGGCAATGGCATGGTCGGGCAGCGGTTCGTCGAGACGCTGCAGCGCCGCGACACGGAGGGGCGGTTCGCGATCACCGTCCTGGGCGAGGAACCGCGCCGCGCCTATGACCGGGTCGCGCTGTCGTCCTACTTCGAGGGCGTCAGCGCGGAGGAGCTCGACGTCGTCGCCTCGGGCACCTACGACGGCCCGCACGCCACCCTGCACGTCGACGAGCCGGTCGTCGCGATCGACCGAGCCGGCCGAACCGTCACGACCGGGCGCGGCCGAGTGATCGACTACGACCACCTGGTGCTGGCGACCGGCTCATACCCGTTCGTCCCCCCGGTTCCGGGCAAGGACCAGCCGGGCTGCTTCGTCTACCGCACGCTCGACGACCTCGACGCGATCCGCGCCGCCGCAGCGAGCGCCGCCGCGCACACCCACGGGCGGCGCGCCGGCGTGGTCGTCGGCGGCGGGCTGCTCGGCCTGGAGGCCGCTCGGGCGCTGCGTCTGCTCGGCATGAGCCCGCACGTGGTGGAGCTCGCGCCGCGGCTGATGCCGCTGCAGGTGGACGAGGCCGGCGGCGCGGTACTGCGACGGCTGATCGAGGAGCTTTCCGTCACCGTGCACACCGGTACGTCGGTGAAGTCGATCACCAGGGTCGACGGGCGGCTGCTCGCCACCCTCGCGAACGGCACCGAGCTCGACGCGGACGTGGTCGTCTTCTCGGCTGGCATCCGCCCCCGCGACCAGCTGGCCCGCGAGTTCGGCCTGGCGGTCGGCGAGCGGGGCGGGATCGTGGTCGACGAGCGCTGCCGGACCAGCGACGACGCCGTCTACGCGATCGGCGAGTGCGCGCTGGTGCAGGGCCGCATCTACGGACTCGTCGCGCCGGGGTATGACATGGCCGGCGTAGTCGCCGACCAGCTGCTCGGCCGCGACGCCGCCTTCCAGGGCGCGGACATGAGCACCAAGCTGAAGCTGCTCGGCGTCGACATGGCGAGCTTCGGCGACGCGCTCGCCGCCACGAAGGGCGCGCTCGAGGTCCGCCTCGAGAACCCGGTCGAGAAGACCTACGCCAAGCTCGTCGTCTCCGACGACGCGAAGACGCTGCTCGGTGGGATCCTCGTCGGCGACGCGAGCCGCTATGCGAGCCTGCGGCCGCTGGTGGGGCGCGCGCTGCCGGCCGACCCCGTCACGATGATCGCCCCGTCTGGCGGCGGCGCCGCGCTGGGTCCGGGCATGCTGCCGCGGGAGGCGCAGATCTGCTCGTGCAACGACGTGTCGAAGGGGGCGATCCTCGACGCGGTCGTCGAGCACGGCCTCACCGACGTCGCCGGCATCAAGGCGTGCACCCGCGCCGGCACGACCTGCGGGTCCTGCGTCACCCTGCTGAAGCCGCTGCTGGCCGAGGCGGGCGTGGAGGTTAGCAAGGCGCTGTGCGAGCACTTCGACGTCACCCGGGCGGAGCTGTTCGAGATCGCCCGTGCCGAGCGGATCGGCACCTTCACCGAGCTGGTACAGCGCCATGGCCGCGGCCGTGGCTGTGACATCTGCAAGCCGGTCGTGGCCTCCATCCTCGCCAGCCTGGAGCACGGCTACATCCTGGATGGCGAGCAGGCGGGGCTGCAGGACACCAACGACCACTTCCTCGCGAACATCCAGAAGAACGGCACGTACTCCGTCGTGCCGCGCATCCCGGGCGGCGAGATCACGCCGGACAAGCTCATCGTGATCGGCGAGGTCGCCCAGGAGTTCGGCCTCTACACCAAGATCACCGGTGGGCAGCGCATCGACCTGTTCGGCGCCCGCGTCGAGCAGCTGCCGCTGATCTGGAAGCGGCTGGTCGACGCCGGCATGGAGTCCGGGCACGCGTACGGCAAGGCGCTGCGGACGGTGAAGAGCTGCGTCGGCTCGACCTGGTGCCGCTACGGCGTGCAGGACTCGGTGAGCCTCGCGATCGACCTGGAGCTGCGCTACCGCGGGATCCGCGCCCCCCACAAGATCAAGGCCGGGGTGAGCGGCTGCGCCCGCGAGTGCGCCGAGGCGCAGAGCAAGGACATCGGCGTGATCGCCACCGACGCGGGCTGGAACCTGTATGTCGGTGGCAACGGCGGCGCCCGCCCCCGGCACGCGGACCTGCTCCTCACCTCGGTCGACACCGCGACGCTCATCCGCACGATCGACCGTTTCATCATGTTCTATGTGCGTACGGCCGACCGGCTGCAGCGCACGGCGACGTGGGTCGAGTCACTGTCGGCCGACGGTCGCGACGGACTGGCGTATCTACGTGATGTGCTGGTGGAAGACAGCCTGGGGATCGGCGCGGAGCTGGACGCCGCCATGGAGCTGCACGTCGCCCGTTACTCGGACGAGTGGGCCGACACGCTCGCGGACCCCGAGCGGCTCAGGCGGTTCGTCAGCTTCGTCAACGCGCCGGAGACTCCGGACCCGTCCATCCAGTGGGTTTCCGAGCGCGATCAGGTCAAGCCGTTGATCAGTGGGCCGACGCTGGAGGTGGTGCGGTGACCGCCCTCAAGACCGCGGTGTGGACCGCCGTCTGCGGTAGCAAGGACATTCCGGTGGAGCGCGGCGTCGCCGCGCTGCTCGGCGATGCTCAGGTGGCGATCTTCCGTACCTTCGACGGCGCGCTCTACGCGCTCGGCAACCAGGACCCGTTCACCGGCGCGTACGTGCTCGCGCGCGGCATCGTCGGCTCCCGTGGCGACGTGCCCACCGTCGCCTCCCCGCTGCACAAGCAGGTCTTCGACCTGCGTACCGGCCGCTGCCTGGACTCGGCCGAGGTCGCCGTCCCGGCGTACGCCGTGCGGGAACGCGACGGCCGGGTGGAGATCCACGTCGAGACGGCCGAGACGCTGGAGCCAGCCAGGGCAGTGGAGATAGCCGAGCAGAGGAAGACGGCCGAGATGGTCGAGACCGTCGAGACGGGAGCCGGGTGAGCGCCACGGTGGTCGAGTCCGGTGAGGCGGCGCCCACCGTCGAACCGCTCGCCGGCTACACGATCGCCCTCACCGCCGCGCGGCGGCGGGAGGAGTTCGGGGCGGCGCTGGAGCGGCGGGGCGCGAAGGTGGTCTACGCGCCGGCCATCCGCATCATCCCGCTGGCCGACGACAGCCAGCTGCGGGAGGCGACCGAACGCTGCCTCGCCGCGCCCGTCGACATCGTGGTCGCCACCACCGGCATCGGCTTCCGCGGCTGGGTCGACGCGGCCGAGACCTGGGACCTCGCCGACTGCCTGGTGTCCACCATGGAGTCGGCGACGCTGCTGGCGCGCGGCCCGAAAGCCCGGGGCGCGATCCGCGCGGCCGGGCTGCGCGAGGCGTGGTCACCGGAGTCCGAGTCCTCGTCCGAGGTCCTGTCCTACCTGACCGCGCGGGGCGACCTCGCGGGACGCCGGGTCGCCGTCCAGCTGCACGGTGAGCCGCTGCCGGACATGGTGCAGACGCTGCGCCTCGCCGGCGCCGAGGTCATCGAGGTCCCGGTGTACCGCTGGGTTCCCGCGGAGGACATGAGCCCGGTCCGCAAGGTCGTGGAGTCCGTCGCCTGCCGGACCGTGGACGCGGTGGCATTCACCAGCGCGCCGGCCGCCGCCAGCTTCCTGCAGACCGCCGACGAGCTGGGGCTGCGCGCCGCCGTCAGCGAAGCCCTGCGCGGCGCGGTGATAGCCGCCAGCGTCGGCCCGGTGACGGCCGGACCGCTGGGCCACGCCGGAATCCCGTGCGTCATCCCGCCCCGGGCGCGGCTCGGCGCGCTGGTGCGGGAGATCGTCGAGCAGGTCCCGGCCCGCCGCGGGCAGCGGCTTCGGGTCGCGGGCCACGCCGTCGAAGTCCGCGGCCAGGCCGCGGTCGTCGACGGTGTGCTCATCCCGCTGCCCGCCGCGTCGATGACGCTGCTGCGCGCGCTGACCGCCAGGCCGGGGCACGTCGTCTCCCGCGGCGACCTGCTCAAGCTCACCGGCGCGTCCGACGAGCACGCCGTCGAGGTCGCCGTGGGCCGGCTGCGCACCGCCCTCGGCCACCCGGCCCTGATCCGCACGGTGGTCAAGCGCGGGTACCAGCTCGACTGTGAGCCGGTCCGCGCCGCCTCGGCCTGTTGAGGCTCCGCCTGTTGACGCCGAAACTCCCGGAAACGCCCACCGGTGCGCGCCCACACCGTGGTCGCGCGCCGTTCGGCCTTCCTCATTCCCACGCCCTGGTCCACTGCGGCTAGGCCGTCACGATCTGGGTCCGTAGGGGGGCTAGGGCCCCGCCGATCTGGCCAATGGTCTCGTCGGGGACGCCGAGGCCGGTCAGCGTGTCGACGAGGTGGGACACGACCGCGTCGAAGTGGGCGTCGGTGACGTTCAGGCCGGCGTGCGCGTCCGCCATGCTCCGACCGGCGAAAATCTCCGGGCCGCCGATCGCGGCGGCGATGAAGCTGCGCTGGTGGGACTTCAGCTTGGCCAGGTCGACGGTGTCGAAGAACGGCGCGAGCTTCGGGTCGGCGAGCACGCGGGTGTAGAAGTCGTCCACCGCGGCGGCGACGGCGGGCGCGCCGCCGATCGAGTCGTAGATGCTCATCGAGCGTTCGTCCTCTTTCGTGGGCTGGCGGTTCCGGTTTCGTGGGCTGGCGGTTCCCGTTTCGTGGGCTGGCGGTTCCCAACGAGCCGAACCGAAGGGCGTGCGGAAGGATCTTCTTCGCACGCCCTTCGGCTGTTGCCCCCTAGGGTCACTCGGGGAAGTCGGTCTCGTTCTCAGATGCCGGCCGCGCGGGTGTCGGCCGGGCGGAGGTAGACGGCCCAGGTGACCGCCAGGCAGAGAACGTAGAAAGCGATGAACGCGATGTACGCGGAGTCCCCGGTCCCGGTGGAAAGGAACGACTGGCGGAAGGCAACGTTGACGAGAACGCCGCCGAAGGCGCCGATCGCCCCGGCGATGCCGATGACGGCGTTGGCCATGCGGCGGGCCCCGTGCTCATCGTCGATGCGCATCCGGAACACGGCGGGGATCATCTTGTAGACCGAGCCGTTGCCGATGCCGCTTAGAACGAACAGGCCCATGAAGCCGACGAAGAACAGCGGCAGCGAGTCGATCTTGGAGGCGATCAGGACCAGCGCGCCGGAGACCGCCATCGCGGCGAAGTTCACCAGTGTCGTGCGGGCCCCGCCGAAACGGTCGGCCAGCCAGCCGCCGACCGGCCGGATCAGCGAGCCGACGAGCGGGCCAAGGAACGTCAGATACATGATCTGCACCGGGTCGACCTTGTGGGTCGTCGCGGACAGGAAGTGCGACCCGAACTGGTTCGAGAGCACCTGGCCGAACGCGAAGCCGAAGCCGATGAACGAGCCGAACGTGCCGATGTACAGCAGCGAGATCAGCCAGGTGTGCTGGTCGCGGCAGGCGTCGCGCATCGCCCGCTTCTCGTTGCGGACGTGCGAGATGTTGTCCTGCAGCAGGGCTGCGGCGGCGATCGCGATCACGACCAGCGGCAGGTAGACCGCGATGAGGATCCGGGGGTGGTCCTTGCCCGCGGTCGCGATGACCAGCAGGCCGAGGAGCTGGACGGCGGCGACGCCGATGTTGCCGCCGCCCGCGTTCAGCCCGAGCGCCGCGCCCTTGAGCCGCTGCGGGTAGAACGAGTTGATGTTCGTCATGGACGAGGCGAAGTTACCGCCACCGATGCCGGCGAGCGCCGCCAGGATGAGCAGCGTCCCGAAGCTCGTCCCCGGCTTCAGCAAGATGCCGGTGGCGATCAGCGGGACGAGCAGGAGCGCGGCGGAGACGACCGTCCAGTTACGGCCGCCGAACTTCGCGACGGCGAACGTGTAGGGCAGCCGGACGCCCGCGCCGAGCGCGGTCGGGAGCGTCGTCAACAGGAACTTCTGCGCCGCCGCGTCCTTGGCGTTGGTCGAAAGTCCGTATTTCGGCCCGAGAAACAGGACGAACACCGACCACAGCGACCAGATGGAGAAGCCGATGTGCTCGGAGAATACCGATACGACAAGGTTGCGCGTGGCGATCGCCCGGCCTTTGGCGTCCCAGAACTCCTTGTCCTCGGGCCGCCAGTCCTCGAGCCATCGGCCGCGCAAGAGGCCGCCGGTGGACGGCGGGGCCGCCTGGGTCGTCGTCGTGTCCACTGTGGCGGTCATTGTTTCCTCCGGTCGGCCGCGCAGCTGGTGTCAGCGGTAACGCTAGGAACAGCGCATTGCCCCGGCGTGCACGCGCGGGCGCGCTGGCGAAACAATTCCCGCACCGGGCGCGCATGGTTGTGGTGAGGTCTCGTCGCGCCGTTCCCGTCCGACGGCCCCGGCGAGCGCGGCACGGACGGATCGACGGCGTTCAGTACACGTCCCGCAGGTAGCGCCGGTCGGTGGCGAGCCGGCGGACGTAGTCGACGGCGCCGTCGGCGCCGAGGCCGCCATACGTGGCGACGACTTCGTGCAGGGCGCGGTCGACGTCGGCGGCCATCCGGCTGGCGTCGCCGCAGACGTAGAGGTGAGCGCCGTCCTCGAGCCAGGACCACAGCCGGGCGCCGTGCTCACGCATCCGGTCCTGGACGTAGACCTTCGCGCGCTGGTCCCGGGAGAAGGCCGTGTCGAGGCGGGTCAGCACCCCGGCGGCCTGGAACGCGGCCAGCTCGTCGGCGTAATAGAAGTCGGTTGCCTCGCGCTGCTCACCGAACAGCAGCCAGGCCGGCCCGCCGGCGCCCCGGGCCTGCCGGTCCTGCAGGAAGCCGATGAACGGCGCGACCCCGGTGCCGGGTCCGATCATCACGATCGGCGTGTCCGGATCGGCGGGGAGCCTGAACGCGGAGGATGCCTGCACATAGACCGGCACCGACATGTCGGGATCGGCATCGGCGAGATAGCTGGAACAGACGCCCTTGCGGGTGCGTCCGGCGCGGTTCTCGTAGCGGACTACCGAGACGGTCAGGTGGACCTGGTCCGGGTGCGCGAGCGGACTGGAGGAGATCGAATACCTGCGGGGCTGCAGGCGCTTCAAGGTGTCAGCCCACTCCTGCGGGCCGGCGCGGACCCCGAACTCGGCGACGACATCGATGGCCTGCCGTCCCCAGAGCCATTGCGCGAGCCCGTCGGTGTTGTCCGGCCGGCGCAGCGTGTGCAGCGTTCGATCACCGCTGCGGTCGGCGACGAGCGTGAGCAGGTCCGGACCGGGCCGAGTGATGTCGAGGTGCCGGTATAGCGCCTGCGCGAACGGGACCTCGCCGAGGCCCGACAGAGCGACCGGCGCGTCGGGGTCGGCCCCCGTGACGGCCAGCCACTCGCCGACGAGGTCGGGACAGTTCACCGGCCAGACGCCCAGGGAGTCGCCGGGCTGGTAGGCGACGGCCGTCCCGGTGATGTCGAGGCGGAACTGGCGGACCTCCTTGTTCGAGCCGGGCAGGCTCAGCGACCGGCTGCCGACGAGGCGGGCGGTGGCCGGCGCTGACCTGGTCGGACGGGCGGGCGCCTCGGCGGTGACGGGAGCAGCGGCCGGGGCGGTCAGAACGGCGGTCGCGACACCGCCGCCCGCGGGCGAGGAGAACACCTGCCGGCCGGCACCACCGTCGCTGGCCACCGGCGACGCCAGGGCGACGGCCGGCTGGGACGACGACGGCGACGACGCGGGCGGACCGCCCAGCGCCGCGAGCACGGCGCCGAGCCAGCGGCCCGCATCGTCCTCGTAGTCGGGCTCGCAGTCGACGCGGGGTGCCAGCCGCGCGGCGCCAAGCTCGGCGAGACGCGCGTCGAGGCGGCGGCCATGGCCGCAGAAGTCGTTGTAGCTGGAGTCGCCGAAGGCCAGCACGGCGTAGCGCAGCTGGTCGAGGCGCGGCGCCTCGGGGGCGCGCAGCGACGCCCAGAAGCCGGCGCCGTTGTCGGGCGCGTCCCCGTCGCCGAAGGTGCTGGTGACCAGCAGGACGTCGACCGGCTCCCGCAACAGCTGCGGCGGGCAGTCGGCCATGGCGTGCACCGCCGGCGCCAGGCCCTGCTCGGCGAGCTGGCTGCCGAGCGTGGCGGCGAAGTCCTCCGCGGTACCGGTCTGGGAGGCCCACAGGATCGCGACCGGGCGGGTGGCGGGCACAGCGCCCGGACCGCCCGGACCAGCCAGACCGGCCGGACCAGCCGGACCGCCCAGACCGGCCGGACCCCCGGTGCCGGCCGCCGCCGGCTGCCGCGGCCCGTGCCCGTCGCGCTGGGCGGGCACCAGACCAGCGCCGACCCAGGCGCGGGAGAACGTGCCGGCGAGCACGCCGTTCACCCAGGTCGCGACCTCCGGGGAGAACGGCGCCCCGGTGGGCAGGACCGGAACGGTCTCGGCGTCCGCCGGAGGGGTCGCGGCGAGGCCGGCGACGAAGCCGGCGAGGTAGCGCTGCTGGTCGTCTTCGAGGTGCGGCGGCGGGACAGCGGCGACACCGAACACCGCCGCCAGCGCGCCCGTGCGCGCGGCGAGGTCCTCCCGGTCGGCGCCGCCGGCCGCGGGCTCGGCGCCCAGGGCCGGCCCCGCCGTATCCGAGCCGGTACCAGTGGCGGTGGCCGCCGGCGCGGGTGTGGTGCTACCAGCCAGGACACCGGCGGCCGCCGCCTCGGCTTCCGCCGCCGCGTCCGTCGGGGTTTTCGCCGGGGCCGCGGCGCCGGCCTCGGCGGGGACGCGTGCGAGCGCGACCGCGCAGACCTTGAACTCGGGCTGGAAGGAGATCGGGTCGACGGCGTCGTTCGTGACGGCGTTGACGCTCAGGAACTCGCCGAACAGATCGTTCCAGTGAAAGGGGGCGAAGCAGGTCCCGGGCAGCACCCGGTCCGCGACCGCGGCCGGGAGCACCGCCCGGCCGCGCCGGGAGGTCACCTCGACCGGGTCGCCGTCGGCCACGCCGAGCCTGGCCGCGTCGTCCGGGTGGATCTCGACGAACGGGCGCGGGTTGAGCCGGCCGAGCTTCGCGACCTTGCCGGTCTTCGTCAGGGTGTGCCACTGGTGCTGGAGCCGGCCGGTGTTCAGGACGAACGGGTAGTCGTCGTCGGGCAGCTCGGCGGCGGGCAGGTGCGGGCGCGGGTGGAAGACGGCGCGGCCGCTCGGCGTGGGGAACGACAGCCGGGGCCTGGTGCCGTCCGCGCGCTCGGCGAGGGTCTGACTGACGCCGTCGTTGCGGTAGCGGACCGGGTTGCGGTCATCGCCGTCGGGGTCCGCGGCGGGCCACTGCACCGGCCCGCGCCGCAGCCGCCCGTAGGTCACGCCCCGCAGGTCGTAGCCGGTCGCCAGGTTCGAGAACCCCTTGATCTCCTCGAAGATCTCCTCGGCGCTGGCGTAGTCGAACGCCTCGGCGAAACCCATCTCGGCGGCGACCCGGGCGATGATCTGCCAGTCCGGCAGCGCCTGGCCCGGCGGGTCGACGGCCTGCTGGGCCAGCGTCAGGTTCCGCTCGGAGTTGACCATGACGCCGGTGGTCTCCGCCCACATCGCGGCCGGCAGCACCACGTCGGCGTAGGCGTTGGTCTCGGTGTCGGCGAACACGTCCTGGGTGACGACGAACTCGGCTGCCCGCAGCCCGTCGATGACGATCCCGCGGTTGGCGACCGAGGCGACCGGGTTCGTGCAGATGATCCAGCAGGCCTTGATGTCGCCGGCGGCCATCTTCTCGAACATCTCGACGGTGCCCTTGCCGACGTCGGTGCGCAGGGTGCCGTCCGGCAGGTCCCACCGCTGTTCGGTGAAGACCCGGTCGGCCTGGACCAGCACGGAGCGTTGACCAGGCAGGCCGGGGCCCATGTAGCCCATCTCCCGGCCGCCCATCGCGTTGGGCTGGCCGGTCAGCGAGAACGGGCCGGCGCCCGGCCGGCAGATCGCACCTGTCGCCAGGTGCAGGTTGACCAGGGCGTTGGTGTTCCAGGTGCCGTGTGTCGACTGGTTGAGGCCCATGGTCCAGCAGCTCATCCACGCGCCCGCCGTGCCGATCATCTCGGCGGCCTTGCGGATGTCGTCCGCAGGGATGCCGGTGATCTCGGCGACCCGCTCGGGCGGGTAGTCGGCGAGGAAGGCCGGCATCGCCTCCCAGCCTTCGGTGTGCTCGGCGATGAACGTCTCATCGACGTGCCCGCCGGCCACGATCAGGTGCAGCAGCCCGTTGAGCAGCGCCAGGTCGGTGCCGGGCCGGATCTGGAGGAACAGGTCGGCCTTGTCCGCGGTGGCCGAGCGGCGGGGGTCGACGACGATGAGCTTCGCCCCGGCCTTGATCCGGTCCATCATCCGCAGGAACAGGATCGGGTGGCAGTCGGCCATGTTCGAGCCGGTGACGAGGAAGACGTCGGCGTGGTCGAAGTCCTGGTAGGAGCCGGGCGGGCCGTCGGCACCGAGGGAAAGTTTGTAGCCGGTGCCGGCGCTGGCCATGCACAGCCGCGAGTTCGACTCGATCTGGTTCGTGCCGATGAAGCCCTTGGCCAGCTTGTTCGCCAGGTACTGGGCTTCCATCGTCATCTGCCCGGAGACGTAGAGGGCGATCGCGTCCGGGCCGTGGGTGTCCAGGATCCGCCGCAGCTCGCGGGCCGTGTGGGTGATCGCGGCGTCGACGCCGACCGGTTCGGCCGCGCCGACCGGTCCGGCTGCGGTGGCTGGTCCGGCAAGGCCCGGTTCGGCGGCACCCGGTTCGGGGCTGCCAGGTTTGGCGGCACCCCCGCGCTCGGCGCGCCGCAGGGCAGTCGCGAGCCGACCCGGCGCCGCGAGCATCTCGGCGCTCGTCGCGCCCTTCGTACATAGCCGGCCGGCGTTCGCGGGATGAGACCGGTCACCGGACGCCTTCAGCGCCCGCCGCCGCCCGTCGTCGTCGATGCCGACGTCCAGCACCATGCCGCAGCCGACGCCGCAGTAGGAGCAGACCGTCCGCACCTGATGGGTCATGGCGGCTCGGGCCGGCGCCGTCACCTGCATCCCCTTCCTGTGCCGCGACCATCTGTCCCAACGCGGCCGCAGCGGGCGCGCGGGCTCCTACCCGGCGGATCTCTCCTCCTCACGCTAAGAGCCGTCGGTTACCGTCCCGTCGCCAAGAAGTTCAATCCGCGGTAACGCAAACCTCACCCGTTGCCGCGGATGAAGGTGAGCCGTCCCGGGCAGATGTGATCTTCGAGGTGAAGTACCGGCAGGCGGCCAGGAGGCCACAGGCGGGACGGCCTTCGGCCGGCTCTCTGCGGAGGGGCGAGCCGAGTCCGGGCCGCGGGTGACCGTGAGGTCAGGCTGCGGGATGCGGGGTGAGATGGATGTCGAGGGTGGCGTCGAGCGCCGTAGCGAGGCGGTCGAGAACCGGGAGAGTCGGGATGGTGCCACCGGCTTCGAAACGGGCGACCGCGGACTGGGTCATGCCGGCGGCGCGGGAGAGGTCGGTCTGGCTCCAGCCGCGTCGCTGGCGCAGGGTGCGCACTGTCTGGCCGAACTCGTAGGCGAGCTGGGCGGCGCGGTATGCCTCCATGGCGCCAGGTTCGGCCATCCGCCGCCTGCGCAGCGCCTCCCAGGCGCTCCTGTCAGTCACGGACCTCGCCTCCTTCGCGCTGGTCGTCCTCGTCGGCAGTGTGCTGCTGCGCCTGGCAGTGGTCCAGCGCCCGTCTCGCCCGGGCGATCTGACCGCGTTCCCGCATCCGGGTCTTGACGAACACCGTCAACAGAATGGCCCGTTGTCCGGGGGCCAGCCAGTAGGTCACCCGCACCGCTTGGCGGTCCAGGTAGAACCGCAGTTCTCGGAGCTTGCCGTCCAGCTGCCGACTGTACGGCTCACCCAGCAACGGGCTACGGCTGGCGAGCAGGTCGATGTAGAAGGCGGCGGTGGCGAACTGGCCGGTCGGTAGCCGTTCCAAACGACCTGGCGAACCCGGCGGCGGCGGAACCGGTGGGCGTTCGCGTTGACCATCACCCGGCGGGCGTAGGCGTCGGGGCGGTCGTGGCCGCGGACCCGTGTCCAGACGACGAACACCCGGGCAAGGGTCGTCTGGGCCAGGTCCTCCGCCTCGCCGGCATCACCGGTCAGCAGGTAGGCGAACCGCAGCAGCGCGCCGGCCCGCGGCGCGAAGTATGCCGTGAACCCGTCGTCGTCGCCGTCATCCATGCGTGCCGCGACCTCCTTCACCCCCTGCAGAGGCCGGCGGGGTCCGGTCAGGTTGCCCCGGTATCCGTCCGATCCGAGAACAGTTCGCCGATCTTCTCGGCATCCGCGGTCTCCCCGCCCGACGGCCTCGATGACCGGTGGATCTTCCGGCCCGCTGGCGAACCGGATGATCCGCCTGAACCCGCAATGATCGGAAATCGGTTCGAGGGTATTTCCTGGATCTCGGCCAGATGTTCAGGTGGCGGACTCGCGCGCGCAGGCTGCGTGGTGAGACTGGGGAGCGTGCGCGCCCCCACGCCATGGCAAGACCCGCCGCCTGGATTGCCGCCCGGACCTTCCATAAATCGACGTCAACGGATACAGCTGTACCGGATCATCCCATTGCTGGCCGTCGGTGCGCTCGTGCTGGAGTCCTCCGCTGACGTCCTACCCTCCCAGGGAATCGTCGGCCCGATCACACTCGGCCGCACTTTTCTGATATTTGCGCTCATCGCGCTGGTCGCGGCCGGGGCGCGGGGCGGCGAGTTCCGCACCGGCCTCGATGTGCCCATTGCGGTTCTCGTGCTCGCCACGGGGATTTCGACATACCAGCACCCCGGTGACGGCGCCGCCCTGCGATTTCTGCTCACCGCGGTGGCTTTCTACTACGTCACCGTCGGTCTTTTTCGTCTCGACGCCGAGGCGAAGGTCGCATTGCCACTGCTGGCTCTGGTCGCCGTGTCGATACCGACCGCCGTCGGCCTGTCCCAGCTTTCACAGCATGTGCCGACGACGTTCTACCGACGCGGGCTGTTCACGCCCGTCGACAGTGACCGGCTGCTGCCCGGCCTGCAGATCCGGGCCATCGGGACATTCACGAATCCGAACCTGCTGGCGGCGTACCTGCTGCTGCTCGCCCCGTCCGCGGCGCTGGCCGCCGGCGCCGCCCGCCGGTACGGCGCGCGGACGGCCGTCGGCGGCCTGGCCGCGCTCGCCTACGTCGGCGTGCTGATCACTTTCTCGCGAGCGGCCCTCGCCGCGGTGTTCGTCTCCCTCGGGCTGGCCGCCCTGGCGTTGCTTGCCCGCCGGCCTCGCTGGCAGCGGCTGTCCAGCGCGGCCTGGCCCGCGCTGGCGGTCACCGCGGCCGGGCTGCTGGTGGCGGGTCTGAGCGGGGCGCTCGGCCACGTGTCCGGCCGCGGCCAGGCTTTCTCACTCGCCATCCGCGCCCTGCACGGCCATTTCACCACGGGGGTCGGGCCGCGGCGGGCCGGCGCGGTGATGACCGCGCTCGGCCACACCAACCCGCCCTATTCCCACACCCACAACCTCTGGCTGAACTGGCTGGTGGAAACCGGCATGGTGGGCTTCGCGGCGATCGCGCTCATCACGGTCCTCGGTCTCGTGGCCGCCGCGAGAACCGCGGTCGCCGGCTTCCCGCTGGGGGTCGCCGGGCTCGCCGCGCTCAGCGGTTTCTACGTGATGAGCCTCGTCGACAATCCGGCGAGCGCCGAGCGTGTGTCGCTGTCGTTCTGGTTCGTCCTCGGCCTCGTCATGGCCGACACCTGCCCCGGCCGGCTCAGCCCGCGGCCCGCAGCCACTGCCGTGCCCGACGTGGCCGAGGTGTTCGAGGCGGCCGAGCTGTCCGAGTCGGCCGCGGCGGCGGCCGACGGCGTCGCCGTCTCGGCGGACCTCGTCGCCTCCGGTCGCGCCATCCCAGCTGGCTGGCAGCCGTCGGGCGGCCCGCAGCCGTCGCGTGTTCAGCCCGGCGACGACGGGCTGTCGGCACCGCCGACGATCCCGATCGCCCGCCGCCCCCGCGGTCAGAAGACCGCTCATCACGGCCGGTACGAACGGCCTGACCGCCACCAACGGCCTGACTGGCACGAACGACGCCCGTGACCGGACGTCGACGATGTCGCGGATCAAACTCGCGAAGTTCCAGCGCTCCGCGCCGACCTCGTCTCAAGCGGCACTGGACCCATCCGCCTTCGTCGCCGCGTTCAAGCGAGAACTCGGCATAACGCCCCGGAAGTTCCTCGTTCCGTAGCGGCTCGGTCGATCCGGCAGTAAGTCGATCCCTAGCTCAGTCAGTCGATCCCCCCGGCCCTCAGTGGAGCAGGACCCGAAGGAGGATCAGGACGCCCCCGAACGCGCCGGAAACCAGCCCATACGCCACGGACGCCCACCTGCCGCGTCCGCTGTGCCGGCCGGCGATCTCCCCCCACAGCACCAGCGCGGCCACACCGGTCCACATCCCGGCGAGCGCCGCGGTCTGCACGGACGCCCCAGCCACGGCGGCCAGCAACACGGCGAGCAGCGGGAAGAAGGACGCCGTCACCAGCGACCAGTTGTGGGTCATCGTCTCGACCAGGCGGTGCAGCGCGGCCCGGCGGCTCACACTCGGCGGCGCCCCGAGGAAATCTGCGTACACATGGGCGAGCCAGTACACGGCCACGGTGACCAGCTCGGCGTACACCAGGTCGCGCAAGGTCACCTGACGTTCCGACTCCACGGCCAGCACCGAGTCGGCAAGAATCGTTCCATAGATCGAACCGGCCGGGTTGCGCGCGAGCGCGAACATCCCGGCCCGCCAGCCGTGGTGAATGGTCACCGAGGGATCGAGAGGCTCGAGGTGGTCGTTCGCTGCCACGCATCGAGGTCTACCCGACGGCCGCCCCCCGCGCTCGGCCTGTGACCCGCCGGTGGATCAGCAGCTCGGCCAGTGCCAGGTTGACGGCCCAGCAGGCGAACATGAGCAGGGCCCTCGTGACTCCGGCCGGGTCGCCGAACGCCAGCGTGATCGGTCCCATGACGACCGCCTGAGTGCCAGCGCCCATGCCAATCGCGAAACCCCGCATCATCCACGCCCGGTGCGCGGCGAAATCACGGCGCCGAGCCGCGACGAAACCGAGCACCAGAAACCCCGCCATCGCCGACGCAAACACCAGCCGGAACAAGAACAGCAAACGGTCGTCGTGGGCTGGCAGGTCATAGGAGAAGTTCATCCACAAGCCGGACAGCGCGACCGTCACCCCGCACGGGAACACCACCCAGCCGGCCCGTCGATGCCACCGGCGCGGCCGGCGGCGCAGGCTGGGGACGAACTGGAAGGCCCCGAGCAGGCAGAAGCCGAAGATGCCGACGATGTGCAGCACGACCGGTACCGGCATGTCGAAGAAACGTTTGTTCTCCGGTGTCACCGCCGCGCCGCCGACGAGCTGCGCCAGCCGCACCACTCCGGCCGCCAGCGGAATCGCGCTCAGCGCGAGCAGGACGGCAGGCACCCGCCACCCGCCGTGCTCCCTTCCCCGGCGGCGATCGTTTCCCCGCCCACGATCGCTCTCCCAGCCCTGGCCGCGCTCCCGGCCGCCCACACGCCCAGCTCCACCGGGCACGCCAGGCCCGGTCCGCGACCGGACATTCGTCCCCGTTGCCGTCACAAGATTCGACTCGGTCACGGCTACGATCGTCGCGATCATTGCCAGAATGGTCATCGGTACGCGGACCCAGGTGGACTCATCCGATCATCCGGCCGGCGCCTCGTACTTTCGGTCGATTCGACGGGGCGGACCACCGGCACGGCAACCGAGCACGAATGGTCAGACGGGTGTTTCTTCTCTGTCCCGTCGCCAGCAGCGGGGTCGGCTCGGGGCTGTGTGTGGGATGTCCGCAGCCAAGGGAGGGCGCCGCCTCCGCCTGCGTGGGCTACTTCGCGGCAGTTAGGGCGGCCTGCCGTCGGAGGATGCCGGGAGTTAGTTCCCCTGCGGCGCGTGCCTTCTCCAAGGCGGCCGACCACCAGGCGAGATCGTCGAGCATGACGTCGGCGGAGGTGTTCGTCATCGGGTCGACCGGCTGCCCCTGCTCGTCGAACGCGCTGGTCACCTTCGGGATGACCACGTTGTTGCGCAGGGGCACGGCCTCGGTCTCGATGAACACCTGGGCGAGGTGCTCGATCGCGCGGATGCCTCCTCCGGGACCTCCGGCGTAGCCAACGCAGGCGACCGGCTTGTTCCGAAAGCCGAAGGAGACGAACACGCTGTCGATCGCGTTCTTCAGGCCGCCGGGGATGCTGTGGTTGTACTCGGGCGTGACGACGATGTAGGCGTCAGCCTCCTTGATCTTGGAGTTCCACGCCTTCACGATCGGGTCGGAATAGGTGGGGTCGTTGTGGTCGCCGATGGTGCCGAAGTGCTCTCCGAAGATCGGCAGCGGCCAGTCCCGCAGGTCGACGATCTCGGCGTCGAACGCCTCGTGGTCCGCCGTCTTCCCGGTGAGCCAGGGGACGACGAGGTCCGCGGCGCGGGTGGGGCGCGTGCTGCCGACGATGACGAGCAGTTTCGACACGGATGCTCCTTCAGCGGTCCTACGCCAATTGGATGTTTAGCACCGATAGTTTGCCATGGGCAAACTATCGGTGTGCAAGGTACGCTCGGCGCTGTGACAGAGCCGGAGGTGCTGGCAGGACAGCAGATCATGCCGCTGATCGATCATCTCGCCCGCCTCGGGCGCCGCGCCCTGGACACCGTCCTTCAGGACTTCCCTCGTCCCCGGCATGTCGTCGCGCTGCGGCTGCTGCACGAGCGGGGGCCCATGCCGCAGCATGGGCTGGGCGCGGCGCTCAGCCTGGATCCGAGCAACGTCGTCGGCCTGCTCAACGAGCTGGAGGAACGCGGCCTGGTCGAGCGGCGCCGCGACCCCGCCGATCGTCGCCGTCACATCGTCTCGCTGTCCGCCGCCGGGACCGCCGAGCTGACGCAGACGTACTCGCGGCTCGGCCTGGCCGAGGACAAGCTGTTTTCCGCGCTGACCGCCGGCGAGCGCGCCACACTGCACCAATTGCTCGTGCGCGCGGTCGGCGCCGCGATCCCGCCGTATGAAGCGTGCCCGTCCGATTTCCCGGCGTGCTAGGCGACCGGAGCCGAGACGAGGGCCTGACCTCCGGCCCTGTCACCGAGCGCGCGGATGCGGCAGCGGCCCTCGGCTACGACCAGCCTGGTGGTGACGAGCCACTTGAACATTCCTGACCTTGGGGACGGCCGATGCAACGTGGTGAAGTCTGGTGGGCCGATTTCGGTGAGCGGCGGCCCGTCGTCCTCCTGTCGCAAGCGGGGGACGCCAAGTTCCGCGGAGTCCAGATCGTCGATCCAGCGGGCAGGGACCTGTCTGGCTTTGGCCTCGAAGTGACCGTCGGTACCGCCGAGGGGCTGCCTGTCGAGGGGGTCGTGCGGGTGGCTTTCCCTCGTCCGGGTATGACCCCTTGTACCTGGCTGGCGACGGTGACCGAGCGGGACGTGATCGAGCGGGTGGGAGTGCTCCCCGAGGCGAAAATCGGCGAGATCGAGGACGCCCTCCGCCTCGGCGGTACCACCGTCGGACTCGACCCTTACGAGTGCTGAGGGCAGGTCCCGGCGAACGTCCGGCTTCCCGGACGGCAATGCGCCCGCTCAGCGTCGAGGAGCGGAGCCGTCGCCGGGGCGGACGCGGCGGGTTTCGTAGGCCCAGATGGCGATCTCGACGCGGTTCCTGGCGACCAGCTTGGCCATCAGGCTCGCGACGTGGGTCTTGACCGTGCTCAGGGTGATGTAGAGCTCGGCGGCGATCTCGTTGTTGGTCCGCCCGCGGGCGACCGCGGCGAGCACCTGCTCCTCGCGTTCGGTGAGCGGCTCGACGGGCTGGCGCGCCGGCGCGGCCGGGCCGGCGTCGGCGAAGGCCTCGATCAGGCGGGCGGTGATCGTGGGTGCGATGAGCGCGTCGCCGGCCGCGGCGGCGCGCACCGCGCCGGCGAGCAGCTCCGGGCCGGCGTCCTTGAGCAGGAAGCCGCGTGCGCCGGCCCGAAGCGCGGCGTAGACGTACTCGTCGAGGTCGAACGTCGTGATGACGACGACCGCGAGCGGGTCGGCGACGCCGGCGCCGGCGAGCAGCCGCGTGGCCTCGATGCCGTCGCGGATAGGCATGCGGATGTCGAACAGGCAGACATCCGGCCGCAGCCGACGGGCGAGCTCCACCGCCTGGCGACCGTCCGCGGCCTCGCCGACGACCGTGATGCCCGGCTGGGCGTCCAGGATCATCCGCAGGCCGGTCCGGACGATCTCCTGGTCATCGGCGACGAGAACACGCAGGTCGCGCTCGGCGGAGACGGACGCTCCGCCGCCGGCGTCAGCGCCGCCGGGGGCTTCAACGGGGGCGCCGTCGTCGCTGCCCGCGCCGGGCGGTCCGCTCACGCCGGCGCTCCCTGGCCGGCCCTGGGCAGCACCGCGGTCACCGTCCAGCCCCGCGTGGGGCGCGGGTCGGGACCGGCCTCGAAGGTGCCCCCCAGCAGGTGGACGCGTTCCCGCATCCCGAGCAGCCCGTATCCGGCGTTCGGGCCCAGATGGGTGCCGTTGGTGTCGCCGTCGTCGCGTACCCGCAGTCGCACCCCGTTCTTGTCCGCCGCGACCTGGACTTCGATACTGGTGGCGTCTCGCGCGTGCCGGCGGGCGTTGGTGACTGACTCCTGCGCGATGCGGTAGATCGCGGCGGCGACGGGGGGCGGGATCTCGTCGACGTCGCCGGCGATCCGGACGGTGATGGGCGGCCCAGCACGGTTCTCCTCCGCGAGCCGCCGAATGTCGACGATGCCGGGGTTCGGCGCGAGGTCGTCGGCCTGCGGCAGCGGTGGCCAGTCCTGCGCCGCCGCGGCGAGCGCCCGTTCCTGGTCCGGCGCCCCGGCTGCGTCGGCAGCCGGGCGGCGGCCGAATCGGGTTCGACTGGCGGGCGGGCTGGCGGCCCGGGAGACCCGCTCGGGGACCCGATCTTCGAGGGTTCGGTCTTCGACAACCCGGTCTTCGAGGGCTCGCGTTTCGGGAGCCCGTGCTTCGGGAGCCCGGTCCGTTGGCTTGTCACGGCGCAGGACGCGCACCATCGTCCGCATCTCCGTCAGGCTGCGTTTCGCCTCGGCCTCGATCACCCGGAGGGCCTCCGTCGCCGCTTCGGGAGTCGTGGCCGCGGTCGCGAGGCCGGCCTGCGCGCGGATCGCGATCGCCGAGACATGGTGCGCCACGGTGTCGTGCAGGTCGCGGGCGAGCCGCTCCCGCTCGACCAGCTTCACCCGTTCGAACTCGCGGGCCCGCGCCCGCGCCCGGTAGCGGAACGCGGTCCCGACCGCCGCGGTGGCCACCAGCACGACCAGCCCTCCCGCCGCGTCGGACACGCTGACCGGGTCGACGAAAACCGCAAGGACGTCCGCGGTGACCACGATCGCGAGGCCGGCCGGCACCGCGCGGCCCTCGCCCCATCGGGTCAGTGCGTAGGGCAAGAGCAGCAGATACACGGTTGTGCTCAGTTGGGGTGGATCACCGGGGGTAACGATCGAAGCGATGATTCCGGTGCCGAAGCCGATGACCACCATCAGAAACGGCTTGGTCCGACGCCAAAGCAGCGTCAGCACCAGTCCTACGCCGATGGCCAACGAAAGCGCCCGCCACGGCAGGTCCGGTCGAAGCGTGCCTTCAAGAACAGCCGCCGGCACAAGCACGGCTACGAGCACCCAGTCCCGCCAGACCCGCGCCGGCGGGTCCATCAGACCAGGCCCCTCCCAGCGGGACTCGGCAGCCATGGGTCCTCACGGTACGGGAGCACCCCCCGCCCGGCGATCAGTCCAAAGTATGACCCGGCTCGGCTCGGCCCGCCGCCGACGGAGCCGAAGCGCGGCGCCACGGGACGCAGCTCACGGGATCGGGAACTCGGCAACCGGCACGGCCTTGGTTCGACTGGCGACATACCCCGGCATCAGCGCGAGCGCGGCCTCGGCGTCCACAGCGTCGACCGTCCAGAACATCTGGTGCTCGTCGCCGGGCCCGTCACCGTGCTCATCGCTGCCCAGGCCACAGGAGGCGAGCGCCCGGCCATGCCGCAGGGGACTGTCGAAACCGCGCCAGGATGCGAACACGAACCGGCATTCGGCCGGGCCGTGCCGGTGGCACAGGACGAAGGTCGCCATGCCTGTCAGCGTCGCCTTGCCGAGGCTCGCCTATATATAGGGGAGATCCCCACAGACCTGGTCGTCGATGTCACAGAAGCGACCCGCGTGTCAGCGGGAGCGCACGCTCTACCACAATGCCCGCCAAAGGCGATCGAACCCCACACAGGTCTACATGACCTGGGATGACCTGGGTTTCTGTCGCGCGCGCCACAGCGGAGGACATAGTGACGCATCGAGCCTCCCTGGTCGGGCGGGACCGGGAAATGGCGACGATCCGCGCCGCCGTCGCCCGGCTGGACCTCGGTGGGCAAGCCACCACGGCACCAGGCAGCAGACCTCCCAGATCGCTTACCTCCCACCTCGACCCCCGGACCTCCCAACAGACCTCCCCGACGCGAGCGGCCTGGCTGGAGATCAGCGGCGAGGCGGGGATCGGCAAGAGCCGGCTGATCGACGAGCTCTGCCACCTCGCCGACCACCGCGGCCAGCTGGTGCTGCGCGGGCACGGCAGCGAACTGGAGCGGGACATCCCGTTCAACGCCGTCGTCGACGCGTTGGACGACTATCTCGGCGCCGTCGACCCGGACCGGCTGCGCACGCTCGGCGCGGACCGGCTCGACGAGCTGGCACCGGTCTTCCCCGCGCTGCGCTCGTTCGGCCAGGCCAGGACCGACACCTCCGAGCTGGACCGCTGGCAGGCCTACCATGCCGTGCGCCGGCTCCTCGAGCTGCTCGCCGCTGACCGTCCCCTCGTACTCACCCTCGATGACCTGCACTGGGCCGACACAGCATCCGTCGAGCTCGTCGCCTACCTGCTGCGCCGGCCACCGACCGCCGCGGTGCTCCTCGTGCTCTCCTATCGTCCGCGTCAGGCGCCGACCAAGCTGCTGGCCGCGATCGAGGCCGCTGACGACCTCTCGTCCGAACCGGCGGCTGACAGCATCGCCACCGGCCATGGCACCACGATGTCCAGCAACGCCAGCGGAGGTACCCGGATCCGCCTCGATGCGCTCTCCCCCGCCGACGCCGACTTGCTCCTCGGCCCGGCCCGAGATCCCATCACCAAAGCCCGCTGGTACCGCCAGAGCGGCGGGAATCCGTTCTACCTGGAACAACTTGCCCGTTCCCGTTCGCTCGCGCCGTTCACCACCGCCGTGGGCGCGTCGGCCGCGCTTCCCGTCGCGGCGGAGGACAAGCCGCTCGACGGCCTTGACGACCTCGACGACGAGGTCCCACCCGCGGTCGCGGCCGCCGTCGGAGCGGAGATCGCCGCACTGCCCGCTCCCGTCCGGCTGTTCGTCCAGGGCGCCGCCGTCGCCGGTGACACGTTCGACCCCGAGCTCGCGGCGGCTACGGCTGGGGCTACTGCTACAGCGGCTACGAGTACGGGGGCAGTCCAGGACGCAGGCACGGACACGGCCACAGCAGGCATCTCCGCGCTGGAGGCCGTCGACGTCCTGATCCGGGCCGACGTGGTGCGGCCGACGGATCTCCCCCGCCGTTTCGCCTTCCGGCACCCGATCGTGCGGCACGCGGTGTACGTGTCGGCCGGCCCAGGCTGGCGGCTCGGCGCTCATGCCCGTGCCGCCGCGGCGCTCGCCGCGCGCGGCGCCCCCGCGACCGCCCGCGCGCACCACGTCGAACGGTTCGCCCTGCCCGGCGACGCGGGCGCGGTGGCGCTGCTGACCGCTGCGGCCGACGCGAGCCGGCTGCGCGCGCCCGCCACCGCCGCCCGCTGGTACGACGCCGCCCTGCGGCTGCTGCCGACCGTCGACGGCGAGCTCGACCCGCAGCGCATCGGGCTGCTGTCCCGGCTGGCGAGCGCGCTGGACGCCAGCTACCAGCCGGAACGAGCCCGCGACGTGCTCAACGAGATCCTCGGCCTGATCCCGTCGTCGCTCCCGGAGCAGCGTGCCCACGTGATCGCATTACGGTCCTCCGTCGATCACATGCTCGGCCGGCACGGCGAGGCCAGGGCGCTGGTGCTCGACGCGCTGGCGACCGCGGACCCGACCACCCGCGAGGGCTGCCTGCTGCGCCTCCAGCTGGTGATCGACCACTTCTACACCGGCGAGTACGACGGGATGCGCCGCTGGCAGCGGGAGGCCCATCCGCTGGCCGAGCGGCTCGGCGACCCGGCCCTGCTCGCCGTGTCCACCGGGCTGCTGGCCGGCGCGGAGTACATGGCCAGCGGCGTCGCCGCAGCCGCCGCCGGCGCGACGGAGGCCGCGCGCCGGTACGACCTGCTGCCCGACGACGACGTGCTGCCCCACCTGGCGATGCTCGCCTGGCTCGGCTGGACCGAGCTGTACCTGGAACGCTTCACGGCCGCGGACCGTCACCTCGACCGGGCCGACTCGCTCGCGCGCCGGCGGGGCCGGGGCGCCACCCTCGCCATGGCCGCGGTCGGCCGGGCGACGCTCGCCGGCTGGCGTGGCCAGGTGGCCGAGGCGGCGCGTCTCGCCGAGGAGGCCGTCGAGTCGTGCCTGCTTGCACCGCACCTGCCGTTCCTGTCCTGGGCGCTGGCGGTGCGCTGCTGGACGGCGATGCTGGCCGGCGACCTGACCGAGGCCCTACGGCTCGGCGCGCACGCCGTCCGGGTCGCCCGGCCCGAAACCGACGCCGTCTCGGTCCTCGCCGGCTCGCACTACGCGGAGGCGCTGGTCGAGGCCGGCCAGCCGGACCGGGCGATCGACGAATTGCTCGCCGCCACCGGCGGCCCGGATCTCCCCCGCGTGGAGGAGGCCTACCGCCCGTACTGGTACGAGCTGCTGACCCGGGCGGAGCTCGCCAGGCGCGGCCTGGACCGCGTGCCAGACCTGCCAGCCACCGGTATGGACGGGTGGGCGGCGGCCGAGCGGTGGGCTCGGCGGGCGCAGGACGCGGCGGCGCACGCGGGTGGCGGCCTGCCCGGCCGCACCGCGTCCGCGTTACGCGCGCGGGCCGCCGTGGAGCTCGCGCGCGGCGACGCGGCGGCGGCGGCGACTGCCGCGCTCGCGTCCGCGGCGGCGGCTGAGCAGGCCGGGCTGCCGATCGAGTCCGGCCGGTCACTGACGCTCGCGGGCCGCGCGCTGACGGCCGCCGGCGACACCGCGGCGGCTGTCAGCGAGCTGCGCCGAGCCGAGTCGCGGCTGCGGGCGGCCGGCGCCCGCCGGCCCGGCGACGAGGCGGCCCGGCTACTGCGCCAGCTCGGCGAGAAGGTCGCCCGCGGTGGACGCCCCGCGGGTGCATGGCGTCCGGCCGCCCGCCAGGTGGGCGGCACCGGCGCCGGCGACGGGATGACGGTGGGGGTCGGCGCGGCGGGCGGGGGCGTGCCGGGGGGCGTCGGCCTTGGTCTCGCGGCCGCCGGCTCCCCGCGGCCGGCCGCGGGGAGCGACCTGACGGGCGCAGCGGTCGCGCGGCTCTCGGCGCGCGAGCGGCAGATCGCCGAGCTGGTAGCCGCCGGCCAGACGAACAGGCAGATCGCCGCCGAGCTGTTCGTCAGCGAGAAGACGGTCGAGAGTCATGTGACGAAGATGCTGGCCAAGCTCGGCGTCCCCTCCCGGGCGGCCGTCGGCGCGGTCCTGCGTTCTTGAGGCCAGCCCGGGTTCCCGAGGCCAGCCCCGGTGCCTGAGACCAGCTCGGTTCCTGCCCGGTTCTCGAGGCCATTCCGCCAGGTGGCGGCCGCGCTGTCGCACACCTGGGCAGCCACCCAAAGGTGACAGGTCGACGTCACTTTCTTGCTGCCGGAAGTCACCCGACGCGACGATCGGTCGGCCGAGTTCCGGCCGACGCACGAAGCACGCTCGGGCGCGTCCGGAACCAGGGGTTTTCCCGATGTTTTGGTCGGGAGTAGCAGATCAGGCTGAGCCTGGTGGTGGGGGTGTCCGGCGTGGCCACGCGCGCCGGGCGCCCCCACCGATCGGGGAGCCGAAGCGGGGGCGCGCAGGCACGCGCGGCGTCGCCTCGGCCTGGAACGGAGGCGACATGTCGATGGCTGAGCCCGCCGCGGGACCGGCCGCGCCGGCGCGGCGCGGGTTCGCGACCGGCGGAGCGGGCCTCGCCGGCGCGCTGCTCGTCGGGGCCGCGGTCGCGATCGCGCTCGGGGTATACGGCCGGGAGCACGAGCCGGCGCGGCGCCCGATCTACACGCTCGGCTTCTCGTCGCCGCTGCCGATGAAGGCATGGCTCACGACGCTGATCCTGGTGCTCGTCGTCGTGCAGCTGCTCACCGCCCTGTGGATGTGGGGACGGCTGCCGGGCGTCGGCTCCGCCGGCCCGGGGGTCGCGATCGTCCACCGCTGGAGCGGGACGGCGGCCTTCGTCCTGTCCCTGCCGGTCGCGTTCCACTGCCTCTGGGCGCTCGGCTTCCAGACCGCCGAGACCAGGGTCGTCGTGCACAGCATCGCCGGCTGCGCGTTCTACGGCGCCTACGCGGCGAAGATGCTCGGTCTACGGGTGAAAGGGCTGCCCGGCTGGGCGCTGCCGGTGCTCGGCAGCTTGGTTCTGACGGCGCTCGTCGTGCTCTGGCTGACCGCGTCACTGTGGTTCTTCACCCGGTCGGGCATTCCGCATGTCTGAGACCCGGACCAGCGGGTGGGCCCGCGAGGCCCCGGCCCGCGAGGCCACTCCGCTCGCGCCGCCCGCTCCCGCCCGGGTCACGCCATGCCCGACCGCTTCCGCCGAAACGAGGAACAGCTGAGATGACGCAGGACGTTTCCGCGCCTGCCCAGCCAGGAGCGCTCACCCGGCGGGCCGTACCGGCGGTGGTCGTCGTCGCCGGCGCCGCCGCTGGTTTCGCCGTCGGCAAGGGGCACGACGAGAGCGGATCCGGCCCGGGCGCGAACGCGGGGGGCGCCGGTGGCGGCGGCGGTAGCGCCCAGCTCGCGACCCTCGACCAGGTACCGGCCGGCGGCGGCCTCGTGCTCGACGGCCAGGGCATCGTGCTGACCCGTGACAACGCGGGCAACGTGCACGGCTTCTCCGCGGTCTGCACCCACCAGGGCTGCTCCGTCTCCGACGTCACGGACGGCACGATCAACTGCCCGTGCCACGGCAGCAAGTTCGACGCCTCGACCGGCGCCCCCGTCGCCGGACCCGCCGGCAGCCCCCTGCCACCCGTCGACGTCACCGTGCGCGACAACGCGATCTTCGCCGGGCAGGGTGACCAGGGCGGCGCCGCCGCGGGAGGTGGCGATGCCGGAGGCGGCACCCAGCTCGCCTCCCTCGCCGAGATCCCGGCCGGCGGTGGCGTCATCCTCGACAAGGCCGGCATCGTGCTGACCCGTGACGACGCGGGCAACGTGCACGGCTTCTCCGCGACCTGCACCCACCAGGGCTGCACCGTCGCCGAGGTCGCGAACGGCACGATCAACTGCCCGTGCCACGGCAGCAAGTTCGACGCCGCTACGGGCGCTCCTGTCGCCGGGCCGGCCGGCAGCCCACTGCCTCCGGTCAACGTCACCGTGCGCGACAACGCCGTCTTCGCCTCCTGACACCCGCCGGCGCCGCGCCCGCCCACAGCGCGCGGCGCCGGACCCAAGACCAGCCAGCCAGCGACCTGACCGCCGTCCGCTCCGCCACACGGCGAAACGGACGAGCCCAGCACGAGAGGGGATCAGCGTGCCACCCATCGCGCTGCGCGTCAGCACCCCGGCCGACGAGCTCACGCTGCCCGGTGACCGCCCGGCCGTGGTCGGCCGGGCGAGCACCGCGGACGTCGTGGTCAACCATCCGAAGGTCTCGCGCCAGCACGTGGCGCTCGAGCCGACGCCCAAGGGCTGGGTCGCCCGAGATCTGAGCACCAACGGGATGTGGCACGACGGCACCCGGGTCGGTGCCGTCGAGGTCGGTGGTGCCGTGACCCGCCTGCGCCTCGGCGGCGCGGACGGCCCTGAGGTGTCGCTTACCGCTCTGGTGCCGGCCGCCGAGCGGCGTCCCACGCCGCCCGCGGAGCCTGACCTCGGCGAGCTCGAGACCAGGCTCGCACCCGGCACCGACGCCCCGGTCCCGCGCTCCGACCGTCCGGCCGCCGTTGCGCCCGCGCCCGGTGTGCCAGCTGACCGGCAGCCCGCCGCGGCCGGCGGCGTGCCAGCCGCGCGCCCGGCACCCGTTCCGGCACCGGCACCGAGCGCGCGGCGCCGGCCGCCTCGCTGGCTGAGCACGGTGCCCACCCTGATCTGGCTGTTTGCCGCCGCCTTCGCCATTGGCGCCCTGGTCGCGCTCTCGTAACCTCACCAGTTCTTTAACCGAACTCGGTAGGTGAATCGCCCGGTCGGCCCAGCTGGCGGTCTACTGTCTAACCTGTCGAGCCAGGAAGCGCACGGCCGCGCGAAAATTCGTATGCTTCCTGGTCTATTCAGGTATCCGGTGTATTGCCTTTCAAGAAGGGCTGACATGACGCAGGACGCCGCAACTCTGGCCGAACCGACCGACCAGCCGGTGAGGACGGGTGGCCTCACCCGGCGAGCGACCGTGCCGCTGGTCGCCGCCGCCGTCGGCGCCTCCGGCTACCTCCTGGCCGCGTGCGGCGACTCGTCGGACGACGACACGTCGAACGGCAGCGCCACCGCCTCGGCCGCCCCCACCACCGCCGGAGCGACCGCCGGCAGCACGGGCAGCGCCGGCGGGACCGGCCCGGCCGCGAACAGCCTCGCCGCCGTGAACGACATCCCCGACGGCGGCGGCGTGATCCTGAAGGACCAGAAGATCGTGCTCACCCGGGCAGGCCAGGACGTGCACGCCTTCTCCGCGGTCTGCACCCACCAGGGCTGCCTCGTCGGCACCGTCGCGGGCGGCACCATCAACTGCCCGTGCCACGGCAGCAAGTTCAACGCCACGACCGGTACCGTCGTCAACGGTCCCGCCGCCAGCCCGCTTTCCCCGGTGTCGATCACTGTCCAGGACGGCGGCGTCTTCAAGTCCTGACGAGCCCCGCCCTGGCGACATCGCCCCAGCGCCCCCGGTCTCCCCAGCGCCCCCGGTCTCCCGAGCGGCTGCCGACCGGGGGCGTTCGTGGCAGGCGGCGCGACTGCCGTCGCCCACCACGAGCCATCCCGCGGGACTCCCGAAGACCAGCGCGCCGCCCAGGTCTGCCCGCCGCGTCTGCCGCCCGTCACGGCGTGGGGGTGACAGTCGGAGTAGGGCTGCGAGTCGGCGTGGGACTGGCAGTCGGAGTGGGGCTTGCGGTTGGAGTGGGACTACTGGTCGTCGGCGGAGTACTGCTTGGCGGCGATGTGCCGCCCGAAGGACTGGCTGAGGTCGGTGGCGGTGTCCCGCCATACTCCGGCACGGCCAGCTAGCCGTCCAGGCGGTCGACCGGCACGCCACCACACCACTCGCCCGCACGTGCCGGCGACGACGACCGACCGTCGCGACTACTCGAAGTAATCAGCCGGCCACGTATCATCCGGATCGCGGCGGCCGTCGCCATCCGCGACACTTTCACGTAACGCATCTCGGGATTCAGGCACACGAAACCTGGACGTCACTTTTCGACGGTTCCGAAACACACACCCACGACGCGCACCCGCGCGGCCACCACGCTCCGCGCCCGCCACCCGTCGACGACACGGTGTGACACAGGTCACAATAGCTGCACGCTTTGTGGCCTCTTGAGAACCCCGCCGCTGACGTGCGAACATTTCCGTCAACCCCCCGCCCACAGGCGCCCGCGCCGTTGCGTCGCGCCTTGGTCCGGTCTGGGCCAATCCAGTTTCTCGCGCGCCGACAGGCGTGTTAGCCATGCTGTTTTCACATGGGTGGATGTTGACGGGTGGCATGAACAAGGTTGAGACTGTCGTCATTAACTGGAAACGTCCAGGCAATGTCGAACGAGTTGTGGACGCGCTTCGCGCGCAGTCCACGCCATGCACGATCACGGTTTGTGACACCCATCTGGACGACCAGTACGCGCTGCCGGCCTCGGTGCTGGACGACGCGGACCGGGTGTACCGCTGGGGCCACAACACCGGCCCCTACTCACGGTTCGTACCGCTGGCCGCCTACGACCATGAGTACACCTTCTTCATCGACGACGACATGCTGCCCGGCGCCCGTTGCGTCGAGCACTTCGTCGACACCGCCGAGGCGCTGCCCGGATTCGGCTCGATCGGCCAGATGGGCCGGATCATCCCGTCGGACGGCGTCTACAAGGCGCGGAACGTCTCCCGGCTCCCCCGCGCACGCGAGATCGACATCCTGGTCCGCGGATTCTTCGTCCGTACCCGCAACCTGCACCATGTGGCCCAGCTGCGCTGGCTGATGAACTACACCGAGGAGCAGGTCCCCGAGGACGACATGCTGCTCTGCGTCGCGATGCGGCTGTGCGCCGGCCTGCGCAACTACCTGACGCCAGCCGACCCGGACCCCGAGACGCTCATGAACCAGGCGGAGCTGCCCGACCCGCACGCCCTGCACCGCCGCCCTGACCACATCCAGCGCCGCATCGACTTCATGCTCGCCGCCAGGGCGATCGGCTGGCTCTCGGTGAGCCCGCCGCCGACGATCCCGAGACAGCCCTCCGGCGCCGACCGGGCCGCCGCGATCGACGCGTCCCGCGCCGGCCAGAACGGCGCGAAGGAAAAGCGCGCCGCGCCGGCGACGCAGCTGCCACTCAGCCTTCCGCCGGGCAGCCACGCCGACCAGAACGGCAACGGCAACGGCAAGGCCGCCGTAAGCAACGGCGTGCTCTACCTGGCACTCGGCGCGGCGTATGCGAAGCTCGTCACCGACAGCGCCCGGACATTGCGTCTGCACGGCTATGACGGCCCGGTGCGAGTCGTCACCGACACACCGAGCCACGACCTGGTCGACCTGGAATGCGAGACGCTCGTCGTCGGCAGCCTCCCCGGCGGTTTCGCGTCCCGTTTCCACAAGACCCAGCTGTACCGCTGGTCGTTCGATCGCACGCTCTTTCTCGACGCGGACACAATCGTCATCTCCTCGATCGAGGAGATCTGGGAGCTGCTGCGCGGTCACGACGTCGCGATGGCTCCCGACATGCATCCGTTCGTCGCCGACGTGATCGCCCACAGCGTCAACGACCCGGCCCGGCGGGCGCCCGAATACCAGCTCATGTCCGAACTCGGCCTGGCCGACCGGCGCTACTACAACAGCGGCGTCATGCTCTTCGAGCAGAACGGCCGGGTAGCCCGGATGTTCAGCCGCTGGCACCAGGAGTGGAACCGCTTCGGTGGCGAGGACCAGCTGGCCCTCGTCCGCGCGATCGCCGCCACCGGGACGCGGGTCTCCGCCCTCGACTCCGCCTGGAACCGCCGACCGAAGGCGTTCTCCTCCGTCAACGAGGCCCGCTCCGCCGGCGTGCGGATCCTGCACTTCCTGTCCCGCCAGCGGCCGCTGCTGAACGAGGCCTACCTGGGCGTCGTCGCCGAGTACCTGGGCTGACCACCAGCTCCGGGCTCCGGGCTCCGGGCTGGCTGCACGCTCGGGGTTCGGGGTTCGGGGCTCGAGGCTCGGAACTTGGAGTTCGGAGCTCGGCCGTGACCGCGATCAGGCGAGCGGGCCGGCGGAGCGCGGCCGGCCGCCGGCGGCCGCCTCGATCGGGCAGTTTCCGGGTTTCGTCGCGACCGGCGTGCCGTCCAACGCACAGTGCCGGAAATGCGGCTGGGCGCGGCGGGCTGCCACCGGCCCGGTGCCCACGGGCGCGGCGGCCGGCGCCGGAACGCCCGCCGCCGCGGACGCCGGCACCGGCACCGGCGCGGCGGCCGGCCGCGGCGGGTTGCGGATGCCTGCGGCCGCGAGCAGCCCGCCGGCCGCGCACAGCCCGGCGGCGATCCACATCGCGGTCCGGAAACCGCGACTGAGGTCCGCCGCGTCCAGGTAGGCGGCGCCACCGAGCCCGGCCGCCGCCGGAAGCACGGCGACGGCGAGCAGCTGGGCGGTGCGGGCCACGTCGTTGTTGACGGCCGAGGCGACGCCGGCATGCTCGGCCGACGCCGCGCCGAGCGCGGTCGACGTCAACGGCGCGACCGTCGACGCCAGTCCCAGCCCGAGCACGGTGACCGCCGGCAGCACGTCCCGCAGGTAGCCGTCGCCGTTCCCGGCACGGGAGAGCAGCGCGAGCCCGACCGCGGCGAGCAGCGGACCGGCGCTCATCTGCAGCCGGGGGCCGATCCGGTCGGCGAGCGCGCCCGAGCGGGCCGACAGCGCCAGCATGATGATCGTGACGGGCAGCAACGCCGTGCCCGCCGCCAGCGGCGAGTAGCCGCCGGCCTGCTGCAGCTCGAGCGGGAGCAGGAACAGCGCACCGCCCAGCGCCGCGTAGACCGCGAAGGTGACCACGTTCGCCGCGCTGAACTGGCGGGCGGCGAACAGGCTCGGCGGGAGCATCGGCTCCCGTACGGCTCGCTCGGTGGCGACGAACCCGGCCAGCAGCGCGACGCCCGCGACGAGGGGTGCGATCACACCCGGGGACGTCCAGCCCCGGGCCGGTCCTTCGATCAGCCCGTAGGACAGTCCGACCAGGCCGAGGGTCACCAGCGCGGCGCCGGTCAGGTCGATCCGGCGCGGCGCCGCCGGATCGGTCGACTCCGGGACGTGCCGGGCCGCGACCGCCAGCACCGCCACGGCGAGCGGAAGATTGATGAAGAAGATCAGCCGCCAGGACACGGCGCCGACCAGCCAGCCGCCGAGGAACGGCCCGACGGCCGTCGTCACCCCCGACAGGCCCGACCAGGCGCCGATGGCCCGCGAACGGTCGTCCGGCACGAAGGACGCCTGCAGGATCGCCAGGCTCCCCGGCGTCAGCAGCGCCCCGCCGACTCCCTGCAGCGCCCGCGCACCCACCAGCACCGACGAGTTCGGCGCGAGCCCGCACAGCAGCGACGCCAGCGCGAACCAGCCGACTCCCAGCATGAACACCCGCCGCCGGCCGTGCCGGTCGCCGAGCGAGCCACCGACCAGCAACAGGCCGGCGAGAGTGAGCGTGTAGGCGGTGACGACCCACTGCAGCGTCGCGAGGCCCGTCGAGAAGTCCCGCCCGATTGCCGGCAGCGCGACCCCGACCGCGGTCGCATCGATCGACGCCAGGCCGGAGCCGAGCACGGTGGCGAGCAGCACCCACCGCCCACGGGCGGATGCCATCGTCAGCTCACCCGCCTGACCGGCCGTGCCCCGTGGATCCCGCAGGACCGGCCCGGCAGACGCACCCGAACTGTCCGCTCGGACGCGGCGCCTCGGCCAGCCAGCTGGCATAGCCGGACCTTACGCCCGGGGCGAGGCACCGCCTAGCGGAGTGTGTCGCGGTCGGAGTCCTGGTCGTAGGTGGAGCGGATCGACCACCTGGCGCGGGTGTCGGCGACGTCGCGGCGCTCCTCCAACACCCGAAGCAGGACCAGGAGGAAAATAGTGCCCAGCGCCAGCAGCAGCGCCAGGATCAGGGTTACCAGATAGAACTCCGTCACGGCCAGCGCCTCCCCGTTCGTACCTTGCTTCGGTGTGCACTGCGGTGTCGTGCACCGCGTTGTCGCGCACTGCGGTGTCGTGCTTTGTCCCGTCGTTCGCCGTCGCCGCCCCGGTCGGCGCTGGCCAGCGCCGCCAGCCGGCGCGGTCTGCCGTGGCTAGCGTTTGTCGCCACTGCGCGGTCCATAGGAGCGGACGGACACGGGAGCGCCGCAGGTCTCGGCGACCAGATCCGACCATTCGTCCGAGCCAGGCAACGGCTCGTCGAGGACCGGCCGGGCCCGCAGCAGACGACGGGTGAGCACCGCCGACCCGTCCAGGTCGCCGGCCGGCCTGGGGATCAGCCGATCGATCCGTCGTCGCACCCCGTCTGCCCGCGGCGCCGGAGCGCGCACCGTACGCCGCGTCCCGACCGCGACGCCGACTCCGGCCCCGAGGCCGACGCCAGCACCGGCACCGGCCGCCGTACAGCGGGCGACGTCCACGCCGCCGGACCGGCGGGCCGGCGTCGCCGCGATATCGGCGTAGTCGGCGCATTCGGAGAAATCGGAGAAGCCGCCGCCCTCGGTCGGCACGTCCACGACGTCGTAGGCGCGGCACACCCGCAGCGGGTAGCGAGCCGGGGCGTCGAGGTGGGTGAGCGCGACCGCGTCGACCCCACCGGCGACCTCGACGGCGTACCGGTGGGCAACCGCGTCGAAGTGCCCGGCGCGAAACGCCCCCTGCCACCGGCCGGTGGTGTTGAACTGGTCCGGCAGCGCGGCGGTCAGCGCTGCCTCCTCGCTCACCAGCGGCCCGGCGCCGTGCCGGGTCGTGAAGGTGCGCAGCACCCCGAGGCGGGTCACGTCGCCGTCGTCCACTCCGGCGTCGCGCAGCAGCTTCTGGGCGTTCGCGAACGTCGTCGTCGACCAGGTCGTGTACGGATGGAAGCCGTGCCATTCGTCGAGCAGCACCCCCTGCGCCCCTTCGAAGACCACGGGGCCGGTGCGCAGGACGTCGGCGAGGTGGTGGTCGTCGACGAGCCGCACCGCCCGCGCGAACTGCCCGAACACCTCGACGCAGTCCTCGACCGGCGGCGCCGCCAACGGCCCGAGCTCCGATTCCAGCAGCGCACGCAGCTCGCCGAGCAGCCGGCGCAGCCGCGCCGGGTGCGCGCAGTCCCGCGCCCGCGGCGCGTCGTCCGGATGGGCGAGCGCGTAGGCCGCCGTCTCCCCGATCCCCATCCCGCACGACCCGTGCCGCCCGGCTCCGCGAGCGGTCTCCCTGGCCCGGTTCGCCGCCGCGTGGTACGGCGTGGTGAGCAGCGCGTCCCGGTGGACGGTGAGCGACCCGAGCGGGTCGGGCACGCCGAGCTCTGCGAGGTGGTCGGCTTCGGTCGCCAGCGCCAGCGGGTCGACGAGCACGTACCGCGACAGGTGGGTCGGCACGCCGGCCAGCGTCCCCGCGCCGAACTGCGCGAACGTGTGGTGGCGGCCGTCGTCGGTGACGACGTTGTGCGCCGCCTGCGCGCCGCCGTTGAACCGGACGACGGCTGCCGCCGGCCGGCCGGCCGCCGCCGCGGCCCGGCACAGGTGGTCGACGACCGTCCCCTTGCCCGCGTCGCCGAACCCGAGGTCGACGACAACCACGTGGCCGGTCGCACCGCTTTCCCGATGAGTCAGGCGGAACGCGTCACCGGTGACGCGGAGCGTCTGACTGATCTTCGTCCTGTCGAGTCGAGACATCGGTGCTCCGTCCTGGGTCCGGGCAATGGGATGGGCGAGATGGGCGAGATGGGCGAGGTGGCGGCTTGTCCGGCATCCCGGCGCTGCCCCCTGAAAACAGCGCCGGGATGCCGGTGGTCAATGGCTGGGCGGGCCGAACCAGCTGGACGGGCCGAACCAGCTGGACGGGCCGACCGGCCGTGAGGCCCCGCGATCCGCGGTACGGACCCGATCGGTTCAGAGGCGGGTGATGCCGCCGTCGGGCGTCGCCGGCGACCGGCCGGGGCCGCCGCTCGTGACCGCCGGGCGTCGGCCCGCGTCGGGACGGATCCGGGTCAGGGCCCTGCCGACCGGGGCGACGGCGGCGTCCGCGCCGATGTCGCGCAGGTCGTCGAGGCCTTCGTCAAGATCGATCGAGTCCTCGAGGATGCCGATCGTGAGGGCGATCGTCTCGCTGGCCAGGCCGAGATCCTCGAGCTCGATCACCCGCTCGCCGAGCAGCGCCCGCCAGGTGTCGATCACGGCGCTGTCCCGCGCGTGCGCCGCGCCGGCCGGGATGATGTAGAAGACGTGGTACATCCGCTCGAGCTCGGTGAGGATCTCCTTGGTCGGGATCGCCGCTTGCAGGTCGTCGCCGATGACGTCGCGGACCTGGCGGACGTCGACCTTCTTGTAGGGGTTCTCGTCGCCGATGATGAACAGGTAGCCCTTGCGGCCGCGCTTCTCGAAGCAGTCGATCGAGGTGTGCCGCGCCATGAAGTACATGGCGAGCTCGTACGACTCCTTGATCTGCCCGCCGCCGCCACCCTCCAGGACGATGTTGCCGAGGTGGTCGTCCATCCGGTTGTCCGACTCGAACTGGCCGACCTGCAGTGGGACCCGGTCGCAGGTCGCGTCGCCGATGGCGCCGAACATGATCTGCGGGTGCTCGACGTAGCCCTTGCGCAGCAGCAGGCCGAACAGCGCCGGCAGCTTGGCCTGCAGCTCGCGGGGCACCGAGCCCATCGAGCCGGTGACGTCGAACAGCACCGAGATGGCGACCGAGGTGGGGTGCTCGGCCGAGTCGCGGCTCTCCCGCATCCCGACGCCGCGCGGGTCGAGGTCCGGGTGGGCCTTCATCGCCCGGCCCGCGTGCCGCATCCGGTCGCTGTAGTCGAAAGCGCTCTTGCCGCTGCTGCGCCGGAAGCTCGCGGCCGCGTCGTACACATTGGTCGACCAGCTACCGCTACCCATGGTGAAACCTCCCGATATTTCGGACTGGCTGAGACGTAGTCGGGGTTAGGACGTAGAAGGTGTGCCGCGTGGCGTGCTGTGGATCAGTCGGCCAGTAGGTCAGTAGGTCAGTGGCGTGGGTCAGCGCGCCGAACGCGGCATGGTGAACGGGCGGAACCGGCGCCGGCCATACAGCCGGTCGAGCAGCTCGTCGAGCTCGCCGAGCAGCCGCCAGGCGTCGTCCGGTCGCATGGCCGGCGCCGGCAGCAGGCAGCCGCCGAGGAAGCGACGGATCTGGGCGGGGACGGCGGCCCCGAGACCCGCGGGGTCGGAGTCGCCGAGCAGATAGGACACGCAGCGGGTGGCCAGCGCGATGTCGGTGGCCGCGCCCGGCGGCTCGCGGCGCGCCACCTCCGGTGGGTACCAGTCGGCGTAGGCCGCCACCAGCGCCGGAATCCGGCGGCTCGGGTCGTCGACGCCACGGCGCGTGGCGCCAAGCCGCCCGGGTTCGAGCCTCCCGGGTTCGGGACGCCCGGCCTCGGGCCGGTGCGCGGCGGCGACGACCGCGTCGTCGGCCGGGTCGGGAATGGCGCTGTAGCACCAGTCGACGAGGACCAGGCCATGGTCGTCGGGGTGGATGAGGACGTGGTCGGGCAGCACGGCCCCGTGCGCGACCCCGGCGCGGTGCGCGTAGCCGATCGCGACCAACAGACGGCGCCACATCCAGGCCGCGTCGCGCGGATCGACACCGCCCGGGTAGGCCGCGTGGACCCGCGACAGCGGGACGAAGCCGTCGAGGCGGCCCAGCACGTTCGCCCGCCGGCTGCCGCCGCCCGCCGCCGGGTCGGCGAACCTCCCGGTGTCGACCAGCCGCGGCACGTACGGAGCGAACCTCGGGTCGCCGAACCGGGCGATCCGGCGCAGCGCCGCCGCCTCCCGGGCGACCAGGTCGTCGTCGGCCGCCGAGTGGGCGATCTTCACCAGGTACGGGGGGTCGTCTCCGTCGACCAGCCCGACCTTCGCGGCAGGCCCGCCGCCGTCCGTCGGCACGGTCCGAGCCACCCGGTACAGGGTGGCGATGTCGCCGTCCGCGTACCGTTCGCCGACGGTGTGGGCGAGCCGGCCGCGGCTGACGACGACGACGCCGGCCTGGTCGGGCCGGTCACCCCGCCGCATGCCGTGCGCCCCGCCCGCGGCGGCGTCTGCGGCCAGCTGGTAGGCCTCCCAGAGCTCGGTGAGCCGAGCGAACGTTCTCGCGGCGTCGACGCGGCGGCCTGCGGGCACGACGTCAGGGTGCACCAGCCGGGCCATGGCCCGGTAGGCGCGGCGGGCGGCGCGCAGCGACGCCTGCGGCGAGCGACCGGCGGCCGGCTCGGTTGGCCCGAACAGGTCCCGCTCCTGGAGGCCCTGTCGCAGCACGAGGTCGATGACCTCGTCGAGCGAGGCAGGCTGACGCTGGCCGGTCGCCGAGGCGGCGAAGGTGGTCGAGCTGGTGCCGGTCATCGCGGTTCCTCCTGGCCGGGCCGCAGCAGGGCGGGGTGCAGAAGCCGGGCGGTGCCGGCGCGGTAGAGCCGGGCGCGCCGGCCGCCGCGGGCGCCGCCGCGGGCGGTGGTGGCGCCGGTGTCCTCGACGAAGCCCGGCGCGGAGAGCACCTTGCGGTGGAAGTTGGGTGCGTGCAGCGGCTGCCCCCAGACCGCCTCGTAGACCTCGCGCAGCTCGGTGATGGTGAACTCGGCGGCGACGAAAGCGGTCGCCAGCGGCGAGTACTCGAGCTTGGAGCTGGCCCGTTCGAGCGCGTCGTCGAGGATGCGCGCGTGATCAAAGGCCATGCGGTCGCGGTTGACGTCGCCAACCGGAACCCAGGCAGCCGTGGCGGCATCGCCACCGGCGGTCGGATCTGGTAGGTCCGGGGCGAAAGCGAGATAGGCGACCGAGATGACCCGCATCCTCGGATCCCGGCCGGGTGTTCCGTAGGTCGCAAGCTGCTCCAGGTAGACCCGGGCGAGGCGCCGGTCGACCGCCTGCTGGTCGGTGGAGGCCGCGAGCCCGGTCTCCTCGGCGAGCTCGCGGACCGCGGCCTGCGGCAGGTCCTCGTCTCGCGACACCCCGTCCGGGTGGTCGGCCGGCTGCCGGACGAATCCGCCGGGCAGCGCCCAGCGCCGGGCGAACGGCGGGTGGCCGCGCCGGACCAGCAGCACGTGCAGCGTGGGCCGCGACTCGACGATCCGGATGGTCAGCGCGACCACGTCCACCGTGACGGCGATCGGCTCGTAGCTGCGCGGGTCGTAGGCCGCCAGGAACGCGGCCTCCGCGGCCTCGTCGATGGAGCCGGCCGCGGTTTCGACGTCGCCCGTGGTCCGCTCCATCGGAGCCGCCGACACCAGTCCCGCCGACGGAACCGGTGCGGGCGGCTGCGGCGAAGCGGACCGCCGCAGCTGCCGCGACTGCTGCGACTGCTGCGGCCCGTCCGGCTCCGAGCCCGCCATGACACCTCCCGTGATCACAAGGTTTGACTCAACTTTAGATTCTCTCAGGATGAGAAAATCTGAGATTGAGAACAACCTAGAGCACGGGTAGGCACGTTGACAAGAGCCCTGTCACCGCCGCGACACACCAGCACCGGCGGCCGCGCCCGAACATCACCGAGATGACCCACGGCCACCGAGCACGTCGAGGTCTCGCGACCCGCGACGACCGCTCGGTGGCCGCTTCACGCTCGTGGCAGCGACAGCTGACCGCGCCTGCCAACCGCGTCAGCGGGCAACTCGCTGCCCGCCGGCACGCCTGATCACGAACACACGCCGGGTCACGACCAGCGGAGCGACGACCAGCGGAGCGGTCTCATCGGTCGACCGATGCCGGCGTGAGGCCGGCGCGCTCCATCGCGATACGCAGAGATCCCAGCAGCGTCTCCACCTCCGTCATCAGCTGCGCCCCGGGAGTCGCCGCGCTGGGGATCGGAGCGGGCCCCATCGACAGGCCGAGCGCCTGCGTCGCGTCCGGCAGCCCGGCGCCGACGCGGTCCGGCCCGAACTCGGGCAACGGCCGGCAGCAGGCCCGAAGCACGTCGAACAGCCGCTGTACCCGTTCGGCCGGGCTCCCGAACGGCCGCCGGAAGTCCGCCCGGTGCGCCAGGACCAGCGCGGCCAGCGCCGTGACATGCGGTGCGGCCATCGAGGTTCCGTCCATGGCGGCATAGCCCCCGCCGGGAACGGACGAGACGATCGCCACACCCGGACCGACCGCGTCGACCTCCGGGCCCACGCAGCTGAATCTGGCCGGGAAGTAGCCGTCCGGTGTCGGCTGGCCGATCATCGCGCCGGCGTGGTTGGTGTCCGCCGGGAAGGTCTCGGTCTTTCCCAGAGCCCCCACCGTGAAGACCGTCGGCAGCGAACCCGGGAACCGAACCGGCTGATCCGCGAGATTGCCCGCGGCGACGATGCACGCGATCCCGGCCTGCCTGGCCTCCTCGATCTTGCGGGCGACGAAGATCGAGCCGGCGTCGGCGCCGAGGCTGAGGTTCACCACGTCGATCTTCTTCTGGATGCAGTAGTCGAGGGCCTCGATCAGGTCGCTGAACCGCCCGCCCGGGAAGATCTTGCAGACGTGCACCTCGGCGCCTGGGGCGATACCGATGATGCCGTGCCCGCTGTCGGCACCGGCGACGGTGCCGGCACAGTGCGAGCCGTGCCCGACCTCGTCGGTGTCCCAGTGCTTACCATCCCGATCAACCAGGTCGAACCCAGCGGCTATCCGGCCCTTCAGGTCCGGGTGGTTGATGTCGACGCCGGAGTCGATGAGGGCGATCTTGACACCGTCACCGCGGTAGGTCGGCGGGATGCGGTCGATTCCCATCGCCCGCTGGCCCCAGGTGAACTGCTGCCGGTCCGGGAAGTCCGGCATCAACCGGTCCAGGCGGTCCAGCACGATCACGTTGTCCTCGCCGGCCGACAGGCGCGGACGGTCGACTCTACGCTCCCAGTAGTCCGCCGCCGGTCGGACGTAGACCCGCTGGATCGTGCCGGGCGTATCCGCGATCAAGGTCACCGAGACGTTTCCGTTCTGGTCGGTGACCCCCTGGACTGGGAAGTTGCGTCCCTGGAGCAGCACGGTCGCCCCGGGAACGCCCTTGCCGTCGCGGCCCTGGACGGTGAACGAGACAGCCGTCGTCTTTCTGGCCGTGACGAGTTTTCCCGGGTCCGCCACGGCCGAGGCCGCCATACCGGGATCAGCGAAAGTCAGCCTGCGGTCCGGCTCGATGAGCACCTCTGGGGCCTGGCGCAGGGCGGTCGCCCGCTCCTCGGGCATCTCGAAGACGCCGACCCTCATGGGCCCAGCCCCGCCGACGCCGAGCGTCGCCAGCGGGCCGCCGCTGGACATCGACAGCTCACGGTGGAACGTGATGTCCGGCAGTGCTTTGAGCCGCTCGAACACCGCTTTCGGATCCGCCGCGCTTACTCCGGCGGGCAGCAGCTCCACCGGAGCCGCGCCGACGAGATACCGGCCGGGCCGACGCTCGAGCTCACGTTTCGAAGCCGAACGCGGCGACGAGGCCGAACGTCCTTGAGATGACCCGGACGACGGTGACGTTTTCCCTTTCGGATTGCTCTCCATCTATGGTGTCAGTGCTCCTACTAGTCGGAGAAGAGACGTGGAGTTCTCAGGACCGATACATGTCGAGCGGCAGGTCCGGCTCGATCTCGATCGCTGGTCCGTACTGCTCGCGCAGCAGATCGACGTCCTGTTTCCGGAGATCGGCGACGATCAGCTCTGGTTTTTCCGCGGATCCAAGCCGGCGGCGTACCCCGGCCTCCAGGTCGTGCTCGAGCTCGTCGAGAAGCCGGCGCAGGCTGCCCTGGTCGCCCGAGATCAGGTATGCCGAGCGACCCCGGCCCGCGGCGACCGCGTCATCGGCCTCGGCATCGGCATCGGCATCGGTCACAGCGGCGGCAGCCCGGGGTTCAGGGCGATGACCTGCTGAAGCATCTGAACGACCAGGTACGCCTGCGCGAGCGACTCCTGGTCACGCCTCGTCCGATAGAACTCGACTGCGGCCATGGTCGCCGGGACGAACTGCGCGAGCTGGGGAACACTCGGAATCGTCCGCTCCAGCCAGGCATGAATGCGCTGCAGGAACATCGCCGCCTGCGCTCGGCACACGTCCTGCGCCAGCGGCGCGGTGGCGGTTAGTCCGCCGCCGGCGCCGGCCTGCTGCGACCACTGCCCGGATGGCGACCCGTTGGCGGTCGAGCCGGTGTTCGCCATGCTATTTACGGTTGCCATGAAGGATTCCGTTCGGATTGGCCAAGATTGGGTGGTCAAACATTCGTTCCACGGCACAGCCGGGCACGGTTACCCGTGAAGGACAGCAGCACGACAGCGGCCGTCAGCAGGCCATTGAAAGCTGCAGCCAGAGATACGGGTGGCTTCCCGCCTAGCGCATCATCAGGCGGTTGTGAGCATCGATGGCGTCCCGGAGCCGCCGGGCAGCGGCCAGCTGAGCCCGAATCTGCTGGGCGCCGGCGTCCGCCTGAGCAGCGGCCTGCTGAGCAGCGGCCTGCTGAGCGGCGATCAGCTGGGCAATGCCCTGATAAGAAGCCAGCGGCGCGAGAGCACCCCCGAGGGCGCTGCCAGCCGCGCCAAGGCCGGGGACTCCGAGCGCGTCGCCAAGCACCGACCCGCCTACGCTGCCGAGAAGGCCGGCAGGAGCGAGCTGCTGGGCGTCTGCCAGCATTGCCCCGACCGGCCCCGCGGCGAACGGAAGGAACCGCTGCCCGAGATTCCCCAGCACCCCACCGAGACCCGGAACACCGGTCAACCCGCTGAGCGCACTCCCAACCGCGTTCCCGATCGCCGCGCCGCCAGCACCGTACGGTGCCAGCTGCTGCACGCCCATCGGCGCCGCGGCGAACGGGCTCAGACCACCCAGGAACCCACCCACCTGCCCCAGGCCAGGAATACCCGTCAACCCACTCAACGCATTCCCGACACCATCAAGAATCGCACTGCCGAAACCGTAAGGCGACAGCTGCGGCATACCCATCGACGCCGCTGAGAACGGAAAGAACACAGGCGGGATCTGCGCGAGATCCCCCGGGAGTCCACCGGTACCCAGCAGACCCGGCAGCCCGCCGATCACGTTTCCGGCCACGTTCCCGATTGCCCCGCCGCCAGCACCGTACGGTGCCAGCTGCTGCACGCCAATCGGCGCCGCGGCGAACGGGCTCAGGCCACCCAGGAACCCACCCACCTGCCCCAGGCCAGGAATACCCGTCAACCCACTCAACGCATTCCCGACACCACCAAGAACCGCACTGCCGAAACCGTAAGGCGACAGCTGCGGTACACCCATCGGCACCGCCGAGAACGGAAAAAACGTCTGCCCAAGATTCCCCAGCACCCCACCAAGACCCGGAATACCAGTCAACCCGCCGAGCGCACTCCCAACCGCGTTCCCAATGGCCGCGCCACCGGCACCGTACGGCGCCAGCTGCTGCACGCCCATCGGCGCCGCGGCGAACGGGCTCAGGCCACCCAGAAACCCACCCACCTGCCCCAGGCCAGGAATACCCGTCAACCCGCCGAGCGCACTCCCAACCGCGTTCCCAATGGCCGCGCCACCGGCACCGTACGGCGCCAGCTGCTGCACACCCATCGGCGCCGCGGCGAACGGGCTCAGACCACCCAGAAACCCACCCACCTGCCCCAGGCCAGGAATACCCGTCAACCCACTCAACGCATTCCCGGCACCACCAAGAACCGCACTGCCGAAAGCCCCGTAAGGCGACAGCTGCGGCACACCCATCGGCACCGCCGAGAACGCACGCGGATCGAAGATGTTTCCAAAACAATCCGTAATCAGAGGACGCGCGAACGGGTTGCCCAGCCCGTGGAAGGGCCCAGCCACGCCCGCGGACCCGCCCTGTGTCGCCGCGGTCACTTCCGGCGAAATGGCAGAAACAGACATCAAGACTCCCGCTAGTGCAAGAATGTGGAAGGTTAGCTCGAGCGTCGATATCGAATGGCGCCCACAAGGTGCGGCGCCGCGTCGACCCTACGGCGATGGTTCCGATCAATCAATCGCGGCCGGCACGCCACGGCCCGGGCGGCAACAATGTCCGAAGAAGAATGCATTTTGCGCCGGCCGGCGTGATGTCAGAAAGGGGAACCGAACCGCGGAGATAGGAGCGCCGCCCGATCAGGCGGCGGAGGTGGTGGCGCCGGCGCGCCGGCCAGGGCGGCGTTCGTACCAGCGTTGCTCGCGCTCCAGCTGAGCGGCGAGCGAGATCAGCAGGCTCTCGCTGTTCGCTGGGCCCATCAGCTGCGCGCCCATGGGCAGGCCGGCCGCCGTGAGGCCGGCCGGCACGTTGATCGCCGGCCAGCCGAGCACGTTCCAGGGCCAGGTGAACGGAACGGCCGCGACGATCGCGTGGTCGGTCTCCCAGTTGGTCGCCCGGTTGAGCTCACCCACCCGCGGCGGCGGCACCGCCGTTGTCGGCGCAAGCAACACGTCCACCGAACGGAAGATCCGCCCGATCCGCCATCGCGACACCGGCTCGGCCGCCCGCGCGGCGAGCAGCAACGGTCGCAGCATCCGGCCGGTGCGGGCGTTGGCGACGGTGCGGACGTCGAGCAGTTCCGGATCCGGGACGCGATGGGCCCAGTCGTCGATCGCCTCGAGCGATCGGGGCAGGAAGAGGACGCCCAGCAGCCCATAGGCCGGCTCGGCGGGCACGACCTCGTGTCCTAGTGCCTCGAGCGCGACGCCGGTCTTCTCGACGGCGTCGCGCACCGCCGGGTCGAGCCGCGCCGGCATGCCGCTGTAGGGCACCTTCAGTGACAGCCCGATCCGCAACGGGCGCGGATCGCGGCTGGCCGACGTCAGGAACGGCTCGTCGGGAGCTGGCGGACGGTCGCGGTCGACCGGCGCGCTGCCGGACAACACGTCGAGAAGCAGCGCCGCGTCGGCGACGGTCAACGCCAGTGGGCCGAACGTCGTCAGGCCGTTGAACTGCTCGGAGACGGGAGCACTGGAGATCCGCCCGCGCTGCGGCTTGATGCCGACGAGGTTGGTCCAGGCGGCCGGGATCCGTACCGAGCCGGCGCCGTCCGAGCCGACCGCCGCGGCGACCAACCCGGCGGCCACGGCCGCCGCGGCGCCACCCGACGACCCACCCGGGGTGTAGTCGAGGTCCCACGGGTTGCGCGTGACGCCGAAGGCCGGGCCTTCGGTGAAGGGCCACTGGCCGAACTCCGGCGTGTTCGTCTTCCCGACGATGACGGCACCGGCGGCCTTGAGCTTGCGTACCATCTCGCTGTCGGCCGATTGAGGCGGAAACTCGCCTTGCGCACCGAACGCCGTCGGCTCGCCGGCCAGATCCGTATCGTCCTTGATCGCGATGGGAACGCCGAGCAGCGGCAGCTGTTCGCCCGCCGAAAGGCGGCGATCGGCTTCGTCAGCCTCCGCGAGCGCTACCTGCGGACGAAGCCGCCGGAAGGCGTTGAGGGTGGACTGGGTCGCCTGAATCCGATCGAGGGCGGCGCCGACCAGCTCCCGCGACGAGACGCTCCCGGCAGCGAGCGCGGCCGCCTGGCTACGTAGTCCCAGCAGGTCGTCGGGCACCCCGACCCCTCCTTCCGGTGCGACGTTACATCGCACCTACACGCGACATTTACGTCGCGCCTGGGCCCATCCGTCGGACGGCCTCGCCAGCCCGTCCGGGCACCGCTTCCGGGTAGTGAAGGCCCAGCTCCGCCGGCCAGAAAACCGTAACCGAACGCGCACCGTCTGCCCTCGCCTTGGCCCGAAACGGGCTGGTCAGGGGGTTCGAGTCGTCGTGACGAGACGCACGGTTCGCCCGCGACGCCCGAGCGCAAGCGTCACCGGAACAGTCCAGCTGTCGCCTCGCTGCCAGAAAGGCAACTTTCTCACAAACAACAGCGGACTATCTCCATAGCACTACGGGTAGTCCACAGAATGCGTACATTGCCGGCCACGATCGGCCTCGCGCGGTCTGCGAGGCCGACGCAGTCGTGTCGGCGTCAAGCACCAAGGAGGACCGAGGTGGCCGAACAAGACTGGTCGCCGGACCGCACCGGGACCCAACCCGGGATACCTGCTGGACCGGTCGAGCCGGTCCAGCAGGGCGGTGGCGGCATCGAGCCCACAGATCCAGCACCGCGAGTTACCGAATCCACGGCCATCGACGCGTCGGCCAGCCTCGACGAGCAGTCCGACGAGCACGACGGCGAACGTCTCAACGGGCACCACAACGGCCAGTACGGAGGGCAGCACGACGACGGAGCCGGCGTGCTTGCCGGCGCCCGGCAACGCGTCGCGCCCGCGGTGGCTACCGTCCGCGACAAGGTGGTCCCGGCCGTCGCCCCCGCCGTGACCACCGTGCGCGACAAGGTCGCCCCGGTCGTCACGACGGCCAAGGAGAAGGTCACCCCAGCCGTGACGACGGCGAAGGAGAAGGTGGGCCCGGCCGTCGCACCGGCCGTGACCACCGTCCGCGACAAGGTCGCCCCAGCTGTGACGACAGCCAAGGAGAAGGTCGCCCCCGCGGTCGCGACCGCGCGGGAGAAGGTGACTCCGCAGGTCCAGGCCGCGACCGAACGCACCAAGCTGGCCGCGGAGCGGACCGCCGAGACCGTCCGGGAGAAGGCGGCGCAGAACCCGCGGCTGGCCGCGGCGGCCGAGCGGACGGTCGCCGCGCGCGACCGGGCCGTCGAGAACGCGCGTCAGCAGGCCAGCGAGCACCCGTGGCTCGCCGCGACCGCGGAACGCACGGTCGCGACCAGTGGCAAGACCGCCCGCACGGTCGGTCAGCAGGTACGCCGCCACCCGGTCGCCGCTCGGCGCGCCGGCACCGCCCTGGCCGGCATCTCCGTCGCCGCCTGGCTGCGCCATCGCCGCCGGCGGCGATCCGCCGCCAGCGGCGAGTAACAGGAGACGGGTAACAGGAGACGGGTGACGGGTGACGGTGATGGGTAGAGCCCACAAGCCGGCGAACGGCGCCCACGAGTAGATACGACTTCCCGCTGATCCACGCGTCCGTACGTCTGGATCCGTGGATCAGCGGGAAGCGGTCCATCACCGACCGATGTCAGTCACGCGTCGGCCGGTTACGGGGAGTTCGGAACACAACTTCGATCTCTTCTCGACGCCGATCCGCCAGCCCGAATCCGGCAGTACCTGTCACGGCCGGCCAAGCGGACGGCGAGAATGCCTCATGCCCTGGAAGCCGGACCGAGCGCTGTTGCTCGGGCTCGCCGTCCTCGCTGGCGCCGTCGGCCTCGGTCTGATCGCGAACATGGCCCTCGCCGGGTACTTCGGACTGTCGGCGTTGCTCGTCGCCGGCGCCCGCGGACCGCGGCGTACGGCCGCCGTCGGGGGTCTGGCGCTGATCGTGGCCGTGCTCTCGGGAATCTGGGACCACCGGTTCGGCGAGTCTCAGCACTTCGCCGCGATCGGGCTGGTCGCCGCGCAGTCCGCCGTGGCCGTCTGGATCGCGGTGCACCGGTCGCGGCGGGAGGCGGAGCTGCGCCACCGCGAGTCCGAGCTGCGGCAGGTGCGGGCGATCGCCGACGTGGCCCAGCGCGCGCTGCTGCCGGACGTGCCCACCGTGGTCGAGGGCGCCCACCTGGCGGCCCGCTACCTGTCGGCCGCTGAAGAGGCCTCCGTCGGAGGCGATCTGTACGAGGTCGTCGCCACCAAGCACACCGTCCGCGTAATCATCGGTGACGTACGGGGCAAGGGCCTGCCTGCGGTGCGGCTCGCCTCGGTCGTGCTGGGGGCATTCCGAGAGGCGGCGGGAACCTGGCTCGAGCCGGAGCAGGTGGCCGCCGCCTGCGCCAAGGCAGTCAACCGCGAAGCGGACGCCGAGGACTTCGTCACCGCGCTGCTGCTCGACATCCATCCGGACGGCCGGCTCAGTCTGTGCTCGGCGGGCCATCACCCGCCGATGTACCTGCCCAGGCGGGCAGGCGACCGGACCGGACCGGCCGGTGGGGCCACTGGGGAGAACGCCGGCGCGACGATGCAGTTGAAGTCACCCAGCCCACCCCTCGGGCTCGCCGAGCGGTTCACCCCGTCGGCCGGGCGCTGGTCCGTCGGCGACCGGCTGCTGCTGTTCACCGACGGGCTGATCGAGGCGCGGTCGCCAAGCGGCGAGTTCTTCCCGCTCGATGATCATCTCGACGTGCTGATGCACGGCACGCTCGAGGAGGCACTCGACCGGCTGACCGAACGCGTCACCCGGCACGCGGGCGGCCACCTGCGCGACGACCTCGCGATGCTGCTCATCGAACGGCGCCCGCCCACGCACGATCCCGCCGTACCGCGGCAGCTGTCCGCCGCGGACGACGGCAGGCCGCGGGCCGGGGGGGCCAGCGCGGATGACCCGGACGACATGGATGACATGGACGGCAGGGACGACGACAGGGACGACCCGGCGTCGGCCGAGGCCGGCGCGGCGGGCGCTGGCAGCGCTGTGCGCGTTGTCGGGACCGGACCGGGTGCGTCGGGATGGCGTCGCCTGCGCGTCGGCCGCTCGCATCGCCCGAACTGATCGGGCCGATCGAACTGATCGGCCGTCAGCCATCAGCCGTCAACCGTCTGTCGCCGGCCATCAGTCGCCGGCCATCAGCCGTCAGTTGCCGGCCGTCAGCCGTTGTTGCGGTAGTCGATCGGGCCGGGCAGGTCGATCCTGGAGCTCTGGCCCCATCCGTCCTTCGACCACAGGCACCAGTCGACGCGGCCGAGCGTGAATCGGACCTGCTTGACGCCGCTGCCGTCGCCACTGAACTTGAAGGGGCCGAACGAGCTCCAGCCCCGATAGAACAGGCCCATCACTGCACTCCCTGGCGCGGGGCCCGTAGTCAGGGCCCGGACGGTTGCTGATCGTAGATCTCGCCCCCGCGGAAAACCGTGGGCCCGAGAAGTTGCTGCGAGGCTAGTCGGAACCCCCCGTTCGACGATAAGAATGACCGGTTTACGACTCACGCCGGCACCACTGACCAGCCGGCACCACTGACCAGCCGGCCGCGGTGATCGTGGCAGCGACCGGAGGTCCCCTCGGTGGCTGCCGATGGGCGGCCGTTACTGTCGACGGCACAGATCTGCCGGTGCGCCGCGGCGCCTACGAGGTCCCGGCCGCCATCGGCGGGGTGGGGTCGGCCGTGAGCGCTCAATGAACAGCTCGGCCGGGGGGAGGGGGCGACCATGCGCGCTGCCACCGAGATCATCACCTGCCGCCGCCGGGCGCTGGCGGGCGGGCGGCGCCGATCCGGTCGGCTCGCTGGCGCCGTCGCCGCGTTGGCGACGTTGGTCGTCGTAGCCACCGGTGCGACGGCCTGTTCGTCCTCGTCGGATGGCGGCGGCGGCAACGCGTCGGGCCAGCCGCAGCCGGCGGCGTCCGCTGGTGCGGCCGGTGCGACCTTCAGCGCCGACCCAAACGGGCCGCCGCCCGTCGTCGCCACCGCGGGCGGTCTGGTCAGCGGCATGCGCACCGGGCAGATGGACCGCTACCACGCGATTCCGTTCGCCGCCCCGCCGGTCGGGGCGCTGCGCTGGGCCGCGCCGACGCCGGCCAAGGTATGGCAGGGGGTCCGCGACGGCAGCCGCCTCGCCCCGGCCTGCACCCAGAATGGCGCGCTGAGCCCCTTTTCGAGCGAGGACTGCCTCTACCTGGCGGTCTCGCGGCCGGCGGGGGCTCCGACGAACGGCCGCCTGCCAGTGATCTTCTGGATTCATGGCGGCGCGTTCGTCGGCGGCGCGGGCGAGCAGGCGGACTCGACGGCCCTGACCGAGGGCGGCCCGGCGATCGTCGTCACGACGAACTACCGTCTCGGGGCGCTGGGCTATCTGGTGCTGCCCTCGCTGCTGCAGGAAAGCAGCGGAGATGCCGGCAACTATGCCACCCAGGACCTGATCGCCGCGCTGCGCTGGGTGCGGGCGAACGCGGCGGCGTTCGGCGGCGACCCGAACAACGTGACGATCATGGGCGAGTCGGCGGGAGCAATCAACGTCTGCGCGCTGCTGGCTTCGCCGTCGGCGAGCGGGTTGTTCCAGCGAGCGATCATGGAGAGCGGTCCGTGCAGCTGGAAGCTGCCCACGACGGCGAGCGCCGCGGTGACCGGCAGCGCGCTGGCCGCCCGGCTCGGCTGCGTCGACACGGCGACGGCCGCGCTTTGCCTGCATTTCCATTCGGCGGCGGAGATCATGGCGGCCACGGCCGTTGACGGCTCGATTTTCAATCCTTTCCCGTTCTCGCCCGCCGTCGGTGGAAAAACGCTGCCACTCACGCCATCCCAGGCGTTATGGAATGGGAAACTGGCGAAAGTCCCGCTCCTGATCGGGACCGTCCGTGACGAAGGGCGGCCGTTCACGACCTACTGGGCGAACCAAGGACCCACCACCGACTTCGGCATCGACACCCTCGTCCGCAGCCAGTTCCCGGACCGCGCCGGACGAGTACTCGCCGCCTATCCGGCAGGCCAGGTGCCGGCCCGCGAGCGGCTGTCGCGGATCATCACCGACTCGATGTTCACCTGCCAGGCGACGACCTTCGCGCAGCTCACCACCGCGATCGCCGACGTACCGACGTACCTCTACGAGTTCGACGTCCCGGACCGGCCGGCGTCGAACCCTGAGTTCGGCGCCGGCGCCACGCACGGCGCCGAGCTCGACTTCCTGTTCCCCGGCGCCGCCAACAAGTCGAGCACGAGCACGCCGGCGCAGCAGGCGCTGTCGAAAACGATGATCGACTACTGGGCCCGGTTCGCGGCGACCGGAAATCCGAACGGCTCAGGCCGAGCAGGTGGAGCGGGCGGAGCGGGCGGAGCGGGCGGCACCGGAGCCACGGACTCGATGGTCGCCTGGCCCCGGTTCGACGTCCAGGCGGTCCATTCCGGCGACGACCGCCTGCTGCTCACCCCGGCCAGGACCGCCCCGGTGCAGGGCACCTGGGCGGCCCATCACTGCGACGTCTGGAGCTGAGAGTTCCGGAACTGAGACGCCGGGAGCTGAGACGTCCGGCGGGCGAAACCGCCTGGACGTGGGGGCTTGGAGCTGAGACCGCCTGGAGGTGACGTCCCCCTGACGCCCTTTCCGACACCGACCCTCTTGCGCTCCCGCGGGTGATCGGTTCACCGTGAGGTGCGGTGGGCGGGAACTGCTTTCCCCGCCCCACATCCATTGGCCGGGCCGCCCTGTGACCAGGCGGCCACAGGGCGGGGGCGGGCATGGGCGAGACGACGGCGACGGCGACGGGAGCGGCCGAGGGATTTTCCCCCAGCGAGTCCGCGTTCCGCTTCACCAACCGATTCCCGCATCAGCCGGTCATCACGGTCCGGGTGCCCGGCCTGGGCAGGGGCATCCCGATCGGCGACGCGAGCCGCGGCCTGTGCGGGGGAATGATCTTCGCCGTGCGCGACCTGTTCGAGGCCGGCCGGGAACCACCGGCCGACATCACCCCGCCGCCCGCCGGGTCGCCGCTTTACCGGTACATCGTGCGCCGGCTGTTCGCCAGCTGGAATCTCCCCCGCGGCGTGCTGCGCTACTACCAGCTGCAGCGCACTCCAGACGCGGACGTCACCCGGGCGGTCCGCCGCCGCGCCGGCATCGGCCGCGTCACCGTCGTCGACGAGTGGCCCAAGGCCCGGCTCGACCTGGACTCCGGCCGCCTTTGCGCCCTCGGCGTCATCACCGTGCGTTCCGCCAACCCGTTGCGGCTGGGCCTCAACCACCAGGTCCTCGCCTATGCCTACGAGCAGTCCGGGACCGCCGTCACCCTGCGGGTCTATGACCCGAACACCTCGGCGGACCACGCCGATGACGTCACGCTCTCGTTCGACACGGCCGACCCCGCCGGCCCCGTCCCCATCACCCACAACGTGTCCATTTCCAACCGCCCCATCCGCGGCTTCTTCCACACCACCTACCGCTGGTCCAGCCCGCCACATTTCTGATAGTTCAGCGGCTTGGCGTAGCGCGGCCAAGCCCATGGCGTAGGTCTGGTCGACCTCGGCCATGTCAGCGCAGATCTGGGCGACCTCGGTGGTAGTGTCGGGCGCTAGGAGAGCCGGCGAATGTGGTAATTCATTGAACCCGCCACCTTGCTAATCATCTACCACGGGCCATTTGGTTGCGCCGCAGGTGGGACAACAGCCGGAAGTGGCGGGCATACCCGGTGGGTGGAGTGGGACGGGCGTCGCGTGCCGCACCCTGACGGGGGCCATGCCTGCGCCGGGGACCAGGTCAGGTGTATCCGATGAATCCGGTCCAGGCGGCTCGGCGGTCGGCGTGCGGGTCGTCGATGAGGGCTGTCGTCTGCGTGTAGACGAGTGTCGTGCGCCGGCCGGGCTCGTAGAGTGGCCATTCTGATGCGGTCTCGCCGTGTCGGGCGAAGGCGATCAGGTCCGCTCGCAGATGGTCGACGAAGGCGCGGTCGCGGCGGGCTGCGCCGAGCCACCGCTCGACCTTGTCAAGGGCGCCGAACAGCAGCGCGACGTCCGCGCCGTGCGTGGGCCCCAGGCCGGTCAGCCCGAAGACGCGGGGTGCGTGGTCGACGCGGAACATCCGGGTCGGTGCCACTGCGGAGTGGGCCTCGGCGAGCGCCACCGACGGGTACCAGAATGCCGCGTCGCCGCCGATCCGAGGGTGTTGCGCCGGGTCGCCGGGGCGGCCGTACGCGGCTAGTACGCGATCGAGGACATCGTCGCCGGACCGCGCGAAGAGGTGGCGGAGGTCGTCGTAGTTGACGGCGAGCTCACCCTTCAGGATCTTTTGGAAGATTTTGTGTTCGTCGCGGCAGGTGCCGATGAGCAGCGGTACTCGGTGGCCGCGGCCGGCGCGTATCGCGTCGATCGGGCTCTGGCGCAGGAGTTCGCCGTCGACCACGTAGCTGACGCTGATGGTTCCGGGGTCGTCTCGCTGCGTCGCCTTGTCGAATATCGTGGCTGCCGCCAGCAGCCGGTCGACCGGCATGTCGCGGATGTCCTCCAGATCGGCCGGGTCGAGATCGAGCAGCTGGAGATACCGCCGTGCCCAGGCTCGAGACCGCTCACGTGAGTAGACGTGGAACGCCGGTGAACTGGCGGCTGCGGCCCGGGCGAACAGGCCGGCGGCTGCCGGGACCGCGAGAAGGGTCGTGACGGCCAGCGCTCCGGCGGATTCTCCGTAGATGGTGACGTTCCCGGGGTCGCCCCCGAATGCGGCGATGTTCTGCTGAACCCAGGTCAGCGCGGCGAGTTGGTCGCGCAGTGCCAGGTTGGAGTCGAACCCGCCGCCCGCGTCAAGGCCGGCAAGGTCCAGGAAGCCCAGGACTCCGATCCGGAAGTTGAAGGTGACGAAGACGGCGTCGGACCCGCCGATGAGCGGGGCGCCGGGATAGACGGAAGCGGACCCGGTGCGGTTCCCGCCGCCGTAGACGTAGACGATGACCGGCCGGCCGGCATCCGGACCGGCCGCTCTGGTCACGTTGACGGTCAGGCAGTCTTCGCTCTTCGTCGTGCGGGGCGTCCCGAGCGCTAAGGAGCGGGAGAACTCCGTCGGCCACGGGGCCGCCCCGTACTGCGTCGCCAGCAGGGTGCCCTCCCACGGCTTCACCGGCGCCGGCGCCCGGAAGCGCCCGGGACCGACCGGCGGTGCGGCGTACGGGATCCCTCTCCAGTGCTCGAACCCGTCCTCGCGCCCACCCTGAACCAGTCCACCCGTCGTCCGGACGATGCTCTCTTTGGTGATCTCCACCAGCTCTCCCTCGCCCGCATGACAGTGACTTTCAACATGAAAGTAGCTGTCAGCAAGGGGCTCGACAAGAATGGCTCCGTGACCGACGCGCCACAACAGCCACCTTCGTTGACCGAGCGCCGCCGCTTGGAGCTGGCGCAGAGCGTCATGCGCATCGCTATCGAGGCGTTCACCGGGCTCGGGTACGACCAGGTGTCGGTGGCGGACATCTGCGCGCGGGCCGGCATCTCGCAGAGCACATTCTTCCGTACGTTCGATGGCAAGCCGTCGATCGTGAGCGGTTCAATCGAGGCCATCCACCGGCTTATCGCGGCGCGGATGAGCGAGTGCGACGGTGACCAACCGCTTCTGGAGTGCTACCTCGAGGCGTTCCGCGCGCAGTTCGTCGCCCTGGGCCTCACCGCGCCGGCGATCCTCGCGGCGAACACGGCGGTCGTCACGCGGCCCGAGGTCCGCGGGCTGTTTCTCGACAGCATCGCGCACGGCGACGCGCATCCGTTCGCGGTGGAGATCGCACGCCGCCTGCGCACCGGGCCGTCCGACGTCCGTGTCTCGACGCTACGGGCGATGATCTGGGTGGCGACGGACCTCGCGATGACATCGTTGCCGGCCGACGGCGACATCCACACCCTCGTCGATGACATCCGGGATCGATTGTCACTCGTGTGCACCTGACGGCCCGCGTGGACTCCGACAGGAAACGCTAGGTCAACCGTCCAGATAGCGCAGGACCGCGAGGACGCGACGGTGGTTGTCGTCCGAGGGCTGCAGGTCGAGGGCCGTCCCGCCGGCGGCGGCCCGTTCCAGCGCGTCGACGAACTCGTCGACGTCGGCGACGCGGTCCTTGAGCAGGTAGCCGACCCCGAGCTGCCACACCCGCCGCCAGACCAGCCGGTAGGCCGGAGAGTTCTGACTGGCCCAGCGAGCAGGTCGGGACTCATGGAGGCCTGCGGGTGTTGTTGGTGACCTGGGTGGGGAGGCAGGGGTGGTCGATGTCAGCGACAAGGAGAGGAGACCTGATGGCCACCACAGTCGAGGAGTCGATCGATGTCTCCGTGCCGGTCCGCACCGCCTACAACCAGTGGACCCAGTTCGAGTCGTTCCCGCACTTCATGAACGGCGTCGAGTCCATCGAGCAGATCGACGCCACCCACACCCACTGGCACATCAAGGTGGGCGGGCAGGACCGCGAGTTCGACGCGGCCATTACCGAGCAGCTGCCGGACGAGCGGGTCGCCTGGAAGAGCACCGACGGCCCGACCCACGCGGGGGTCGTGACCTTCCGCCGGCTGGGCGCCGACGAGACCCGGGTGACGGTCCAGCTGGACTGGCAGCCCGAGGGCATCGCGGAGAAGGTCGGTTCGGCCGTCGGCGCGGACGACCGGCGCGTCAAGGCCGACCTGAAGCGGTTCAAGGCGTTCATCGAGGACCGCGGCATCGAGACCGGGGCATGGCGGGGCCAGGTCGACCGGCCCTGACCTCCGCGACGCACTGCGCGCGGGTGCCGGCCAGAACGGGCCGGCACCCGCCCGTCGCAGTTCCGGCGGACGCCGTGACCGACCCGTCATTGTCACGCCGCGCGACATCCCCTTCGATCTGATCGGGTCTCGGTCGATCGCTCCATCCCCGGCCTCGTGAGGGCGCTGACACGGACGTGCGCCCGCCGGGCCTGATGCTCGCGGGCGGGGGGTCCCTGATCACGCCGGCCGGGTCGTCCACGCATTGCTGGGGTATCGACTTCTGGGCCCCGGACGCCGCCCCTTTGCCGCTCCGGTGATCGGGGCAGACCAGACGTGGGAACACTCTGGGCGGGCGTAGGAGCGTTGATGGATGGAATCCAGCGGATGACACTGGGCCGGGATCCTCCGGTCGTGCGTACGCAGCTGCTCCATGAGTCGGAGCAGACCCGGGTGACCCGGCTGGTCTTCCGGGTCGGAAGCGTGATCCAGAAGGAGCCGCTGGGGCCCGGCGCAGAGGCCCGGTTACGCCACGAGGTGGAGATCCTCGAGCGGTTGGCCGGCGCGGAGGGGGTCGCGCAGCTCGCGGCGCAGAAGTCGCTATGCGTCCAGCGGGGGTCGGTCCTGCTGGCCGATGTCGACGGTACGGCACTGTCCGAGCGGACCACCCCGCTCGACGCGGCCGAGCTGGCGGAGCTGGCCGCGTCGCTCGCACGCGCGGTGGCGGGGATGCACCGCCGGGGCGTGGTGCACCGGAACATCAACCCGGCTAACGTCGTGGTGAGCGGGGGCCGGGCCGTGCCGAACCTGATCGACTTCGCGCTGGCGACCACGTTCCCGACGGTTCAGCCGGAGTTCGTCCACCTGACGGAGCTTGTCGGAACCCTGCCGTATCTCGCGCCGGAGCAGACTGGCCGGACGGGTCGTCCGGTCGACCACCGGGCCGACCTCTACGCGCTGGGGGCGACGCTGTACGAGTTGGCCAGCGGCGCGCCGCCGTTCGGTACCGGCGATCCGCTGCGGATGATTCATGATCATCTAACCCGGGTGCCGGTGCCGCCGGAGGTGGCGAATCCGGCGCTCCCGCCCGGCCTGTCGGCGATCATCATGCACCTGCTCGAGAAGGAGCCGGACGATCGCTATCAGAGCGCCGACGGGCTGGTGCATGACCTCGGGTTGGTGCGCCAGGGTGCCGAGGCGGTGCGTCCTGGCCAGCATGATCTTCCGGTGTTCTCTCTCCTGCCGTCCCGGCTGGCCGGGCGAGAGGAGGAGATCGGCGAGCTGGGCGCGGCGTTCGCCGAGGCGATGGCGGGCCGCTGCAGCGGGCTCGTCATCGGCGGCGCCTCCGGGGTAGGTAAGACGGCCCTCGTCCACGAGCTGCGGCCCATCGTGGCCGGTTGCGACGGCTGGTTCGTGTCGGGGAAGTTCGACCAATATCGCCGGGATCAGGAGTACGACGCGGTTCGCCAGGCTTTTCGGGCGTTGGGTCGGCTGTTGTTGGCCGAGCCGGAGGACTACCTGGTCGAGCTGCGGGGCCGGATGCTGGAAGGGCTGGGACCCAACGCCGGTCTCGTGAGCGCGGTCGTGCCGGAGCTGGCGGCGTTTCTGAAGGTGCCCCCGGAGCCGGGAGATCCGATGACCGCGCAGGTGCGGCTGGAGCGGACGGGTGTGGAGGTTCTGCGGGCCGTCGCGTCGCGCAAGCGGCCGGTGGTGTTCGTCGTCGACGACCTGCAGTGGGCGGGGCGGACGCCGCTGGGCTTCGTCGACCTGATCCTCGGCGGTGAGGAGCAGGTCGAGGGGCTGCTCCTGGTCGGCGCCTACCGGGAAGGCGAGGTCGACGCCGCCCATCCGCTGACGCCGATGCTCGCGCGTTGGCGTCGACAGGCGGGGGCCCACGTTGTGCGGCTTGGCAACCTGTCACCGGAGGGCCAGACGGCCATGGTGGCCGATCTGCTGCGGGTGGGGCCCCAGAGCGCCGCCGAGCTGGCACGGCTGATCGCGCCGGTGACCAGGGGAAATCCATACGACACGGTGGAACTGTTGGGGGCGCTTCGTCACGACGGCGTCCTGGTCCCGGCCGGCACCGGTTGGCGATGGAACCAGGCCGCGCTGAGCGGCCGGCTGGATCGTGTGGATGTGACGGCGCTGCTGGCCGACCGGCTGGCGGCCATGCCACCGAATACTCGTCAGATGCTCGAGGTGATGGCGGGCCTTGCGGGTCGCGTCGACCTGGACCTCCTCGCGGCTTCGACCGGGCTCGAGGAGGACGAGGTGGAGCGGCGGCTCGCTCCGGCCTTCGCCGACGGGTTTCTGGTGTTGGAGTCCGATGGCCGGCCGAGTGCGCGGTTTCACCACGACCGGGCGCAGGCGTTCGTTCTGAGCGGCCTCGCCCCGCGGACACTACGCGCCAACCGGTTGCGGGTCGCCCGGCGGCTCGCCGACAGAGACGAGTACTTCACGGTGGCGGCGGAGCAGTACCTGCCGGTCGCGGACGCCGTGCATGCGGCCGGGGAACGGCGGCTGGTGGCCAGGCTGTTCCTGCGGGCCGCCGACGAGGCGAAGGTGCTGAGCAACTACCTGCTGGTGGAGCGCCTGCTGACCGCCGCGGTCGCGCTCTTCGACCCGACCGACACCGACCAGTTGATCACGGTCCACACCGAGCGGCACGCGGCTCTGTACAGCCTGGGCCGGCTCCAGGACGCGGACGAGGCCTATGTGACCATCAGCCGGCTGTGTACCCGCCCAGTGCAGCGCACGGCCGCCACCGTGGTGCAGGTCAGTTCCCTCACGAACCGGAACCGCGCCTGCGAGGCGATGCGGCTCGGCCTCGACCAGCTACGACAGCTCGGCATCTCGGTGCCGGAACGGGACGCGCTGGACGCCGAGATCAACCGCGGGCTCGACGTGATCTACCAGTGGATCGACCAGACCAGCGAGTCCGACGACCTGCGGCGACCGGCGATCACCGAGCGTTCGCGGCTTGGCGCGTTCAAGCTGATCGGCCGGCTGATGCCGCCGGCGTTCTTCTGCGACCAGGCGATGATGGCGTGGCTGACCGTGACGACGCTGGAGATGTGGGCGCGCTACGGCCCGGATCCCAGTCTTGTCGGCCCAGCCAGCCATGCCTCGGTCGTCACCGTCGCCCGCAGGGGCGACTACCGCACCGGGTGCCGGCTGCTGCGGCGGATTCTCGCTGTCTCCCGGGCACGCGGCTATGAGCCTGAGGTATGGCACGCGCAGTTCCTGAACGTGATCAGTACCGGCCACTGGTTCGACCCCCTCGAGGACTGCGTCGGAGCGACCCGCTGCGCACTGGAGGGCCTGCTGCGCGGCGGCGATCTGCAGAACGGGTGCTGGGTGTACTCCCCGTTGCTCTGCTACCTGCTTGACTGCGCACCATCGCTCGACGTCCTTGTCACGGAGGTCGACGAGGCGCTGGCGTTGGCTGTACGTACCGGCAACGACAACGCCGAGGAGACGTTTCGCACATATCGCCAGCTTGTCCGCGTACTGCGCGGCGAGGGCGCCGCCTCGGCGGCTGACGAGGCGGCGCGGCTCAGCATGCTCGCCGACGACCGGCTCAATGCCGCCTACCTGCGCGTCACGCGGGCGCTGGCCGCGGCCGTCCTCGATCGTCCGGCTGAGCTGGAGCGACACACCGCGGCCGCGATGCCGCTCCTGTCAGCCGTCGAGGCGCAGTATCCGGTAGCGATCGCGCGCCTGCTACGAGCACTGTCGCTGGCGGCGCAGGCCCGCGCGACCCAGACCGCGCGGCGCGTGGCGATACTGGCCGAACTGGACGAGCAGATCGCCTGGCTGTCGGCGCGCGCGGTGGACGCGCCGATCAACTTCGGACACCTCCTGCGCCTGGCGGAGGCCGAACGTGCCTGGGCCGCCGGCAACTTCCGCGAGGCGTCATACACCTACGACGCGGCCCAACGCGAGGTCTCCGCGCGTGCACGTCCGTGGCATCGGGCACTGATCCTGGAACGCTCCGCCCGGTTCTTCCTCGCCCATGGCATGGAACAGACCAGCAACACGCTCCTGGCCGGCGCCCGTCGGCAGTACCTGGCCTGGGGCGCCACCGCCAAGGTCAGCCAGCTCGACTGGGCCTACCCGACCCTGCGGGCCGGGCCCGCCGGCGCGCAGCCGGCCATGGGGCCACCGGCGCAGCCCGCCGCCCAGCGATCCACGGTCACCACCGGCACCATCGACCTGCTGGGCATCGTCACGGCCTCACAGGCCCTCAGCTCCGAGACCAACATCGACGGCCTACAGGCCAGAGTCGTCGGAATCCTCTCGGCGATGACCGGCGCCACCAACGTCCACCTGCTGCTGCGCGACCAGAACGACCATCGCTGGCGGGTGGTCACGAGCGACGGCGGTACCGTCGCGCTGGAAGACGCCGGCAGACGGCGGCTGCTGCCACTTTCGGTCATCTGGTACGCCGAACGTACCCACGAACCGCTCGTCGTCGCCGACGCCACCCACGATGACCGTTTCGCCCGCGACCCGTACGTCCTGGACCTGGACCGCTGCTCGCTCCTGGCCGTGCCAATCATGATCCGCGGCCAGCTGCGCGCCATGCTGCTTCTCGAGAACCGAATGATCCATGGCGCGTTCACCACGGACCGCCTCGAAGGAATCATGCTCATCGCCGGGCAGTTGGCCGTATCCCTCGAGAACGCTCTGGTCTACACGTCCCTGGAACGCAAGGTCGCTGAGCGCACCCAGCAGCTCGCCGCCGCCAACCAGCGTCTGGAACAGCTCTCGATCACCGACCCGCTGACGGGCCTGGCGAACAGGCGATGCCTCGAGGACGTCCTCGACTCGGCATGGAGCCGAGCCCGGCGGCAGGCCGCGCCGCTAGCCTTCGCCATGATCGATATTGATCACTTCAAGCTCTACAACGACCACTTCGGACACTCGGCCGGCGACCGCTGCCTGCGGCAGGTCGCCACCCGCCTGGCTGCCATCACCCGCCCCACCGATCTCGTCGCCCGTTACGGCGGCGAGGAGTTCGCGGTGGTGATGCCCGATACCGACAACGCCGCCGCCGCCCGGCTGGCCCGGCGCCTCTGTTCGGCCATCGCGGAGCTGGCCGAACCCCACCCGCTGGTCCCCAGCCACATCGTCACCGTGAGCATTGGCGTCGCCGCGGCGACACCAACACCCGGCAGCGCCCCGGCATCGCTCGTCGACCTCGCCGATGCCGCGCTGTATCGGGCGAAGGCCGGCGGACGCAACCGGGTGCAAGCCTGAGCATCCGGCGAGGAACAGCCCGGCTCGCGGCCGGGTGCCATCGGCGGTCGCCTGACCGCGCGGCGGCCCCTCGCCGCCCAGATCGCGGCGGGTCAGCCGCCGCGGCGGGGTCGCCCCTGCGGCGAGGTGCCCGCCGCGCGTAGCGGGCTCCCCGGACCAGTGTCCCGTCACGTCCCTTGACCGACCGGCTGCGCCAAGGGCACGATTGGTTCATCGGACAAATGTCCGTATGACGGACAGCGAGGTGATGCTCGATGCCAGGGACGACTCCGGCGGCCGGGAGGGAGGTCGCAGGACCGTTGTCGGGGGTTCTGGTGGCGGACTTCTCCCGGATCCTCGCCGGGCCGTACGCCACGATGCTGCTCGCGGACCTGGGTGCCGAGGTGGTCAAGGTGGAGGGGCCCGGGGGCGACGACACCCGGACCTGGATGCCCCCCGTGCGGGGCCAGGTGTCGACGTACTACCTGGGTGTCAACCGTGGGAAACGGTCCATCGCGCTCGATCTTCGGGACGAGGCCGACGCCGAGATCGCTCGCGAGCTGGCGCGCCGCGCGGATGTCCTGATCGAGAACTTCAAGCCGGGCGGGCTGGCGCGGTACGGGTTGGACTTCGCCTCGGTGCGGACCGCCAATCCGGGCGTCGTCTACGCCTCGATCAGCGGCTTTGGTTCCGGCGCCGGCCGGCGCGTGCCGGGCTATGACCTGATGGTGCAGGCGATGTCTGGTCTGATGAGTCTGACCGGCGACCCGGATGGCCCGCCATTCCGAGCCGGGATCTCGGTGTTCGACGTGATGGCTGGTAACCATGCCACCATCGGCATCTTGGCGGCGCTGCGGCACCGCGATGCCACCGGGGAGGGGCAGCAGGTGGAGGTGAACCTGCTCTCCTCGGCGCTGACCGGGCTGGTCAACCACAGCTCCGCATACGTCGCCGGTGGGGTGGTTCCTTATCGGATGGGAAACGCGCACCCCAGCGTCTTCCCGTACGAGCCCTTGCCCGCGGCCGACAAGGACCTCATCGTGGCCGCCGCCAACGACGGCCAGTTCCGCCGGCTGTGCGCGGTGCTCGGCATCCCGGAGGTCGCGGACGACCCCAGGTTCGCCCACAACGCCGACCGCACCGCCAACCGCGACGAGCTGCGCCCGATCCTGACGGCCCAGCTGGCCCGGAGGAACGCGATCGAGTGGTTCGACCTGCTCGTCGACGCCGGAATTCCCTGCGCGCCCATCAACACCATGGACGGCGGGTTCGCGATGGCCGAACGCTTCGAGCTCGACCCCGTGGTCGTCGTGGGTGAGGGAGACCGGGCGGTCCCGACGACGAGGCATCCGATCACCTTCTCCGTCTCCCCTGTCAGCTACCGGCTCCCCCCACCAGATCTGGACGAGCACGGTGCGGAACTGCGTAAGTGGCTGTCGACGCCAGAGGAGGAAGTCCGTGGCTGAGCAGGGTGCCCAACCTGCCTACCCGACCGCGCTGGGCGCGTCCGACCTGAAGACGATCACCCTGCTCGGCCAGGACCTGGCCCGGGATGTCATGGGTAGCGTCGGGTTCGGTGAGCTCGCGTTCTGGCTGGCCACCCAGCGCCGCCCCACCCGTGGTGAGGTGCGGGTCTTCGAGTCGGTGCTCGCCGCGCTCGCAGATCATGGTTTCACGCCGACCGCCATCGTGACCCGGCTCACCTACCTCTCCGCTCCGGACTCCCTCCAGGGCGCGCTCGCCGCCGGCCTCCTGGGCGGCGGATCACGGTTCCTCGGGGTGACCGAGGACACCGGCGCCTTCCTCCAGGACGTGCTTTCCGCCGTGCCGGGCGACCTGCCCGTCGACGACGCCGGCTGGGACGCCCTCGCCGTGGCGACCGTGCGGGCCCGCCGGGCCGCTGGAAAGTTCATTCCCGGCCTCGGTCATCACGTCCACAAGGAAGGCGATCCGCGCACGCCGCGTCTCCTCCAGATCGCCACCGAGGAAGGCTTGTTCGGCCCGCACCTGGCCCTGTTCGTCGCGATCGGGCGGGTCCACCCGCAGGTGCTCGGCAAGACGCTCCCGCTCAACGGAGCTGGCGTGTGCGGCGCCGCACTGGCCGATCTCGGCCTGCCTGTCCAGCTCCTGCGCGGGTTCGCGCTGCTCGCCCGGACCGCCGGTCTCATCGGCCAGCTCGCCGAGGAACTGCGCCACCCGGTCGCGAACGACATCTTCCTCTCGGTGGACCGCAACAACCGGCCGGTGCCTCCGGACCCGCATCGTCCCGGCGGCCGGCCCGGCTGACCTGGTCGCCTCATCACGTCCCACCCCGACCCGTGCTCTTGCCGTGCCAGCGCGGCGGCCGTTGCCGGCCGCCGTTGACCAAGGCCCGAGGCGTGTCGGGCGACGCTCGCGCCGGCCTGGCCAGAGCCGCTGGTCGTGGTTGGCCGCTGGTCGTGGTTGGCCGCTGGTCGTGGTTGGCTCGGCTCACTTCCCACGAGCCGTGGGCCGAATGCCGGGGACCAGAAGTTGCGAGGATCCCAGACATGACACGTGACGGCACCGGTCCGGATTTCATCGAGGCCCTGGCCCGGGGGCTGGAGGTCATCACGGCGTTCCAGCCACAGCGGCCGGCGATGTCGCTGACCGAGGTGGCCACGGCCACGGGCCTCGCTCGGCCGACGGCGCGGCGGATCCTGCTCACCCTCGCCGAGCTGGGTTACGTGCGCTCGGGGGCCGAGGGATTCAGGCTCACACCGCGGGTGCTGGAGCTGGGCGTGGCCTACGTGCGGTCGATGGGCTTGTGGGAGGTCGCCCGTCCGCACCTGGAGCGGCTCGTCGAGGCGACGAACGAGTCATGCTCGATCGCACAGCTTGATGGTTGCGACATCGTCTATGTGGCGCGGGTGGCGGTGCCGAAGATCGTCACGCTTGCCGTCCAGGTGGGGACGCGGTTCCCGGCCCTGGCGACCTCGTTGGGCAAGGTCCAGCTCGCCGCGTTCGAGCCCGATGAGGTGGCCCGAATCCTGGCGCAGCCGACCCGGTCCGGGGTCGTCCCGCGGTGGCGGCCGGACCGGCCCGAATGGGAGGCGGAGCTGGCGGAGGTCCGGTCCCGGGGATGGGCGCTGACCGACGAGCGGCTGGCCCGCGGCATCCGTTCGGTGGCCGCCCCGCTGCGCGACGGCGCCGGCCGCGTGATCGCTGGGATCAACGTCAACGCCCATGCCGCGGAGACTCCGGTGGAGCGGCTCGTGGAGGACTACTTGCCCCTGCTGCTACGGACTGCCGGCGAGATCAGCGCGGACTTCGCCCGACTCGACTCGGTCCCGCACGTGGTCCGGTCGGCGGCGTCCTGACCGTCGGACCGCGGCACCCGGAGAAAGGCGCATCGATGCACGTCCCCGCACCCCTGCACCGTGGTCAGCCGGTCATCTCCCGGGGTGTACCGCTCGGTGCGAGCGACGCGGTCGTCGTCCTCATCCACGGTCGTGGCCAAAGCCCGGCGTGGATGTTCGACGTCGTGGCCCGGATGCCCGCGCTGCCGGTCACCTGGCTTGCTCCCACGGCGGCCGGAGGTAGCTGGTACCCGGGCGGATTCATGGCTCCTCTCGAGGAGAACCAGCCCCACCTGGATGACGCGCTCGCGGCGCTTGACGACGTGCTGACGGGGACTGTCGCGGCCGGATGCCCCCGCTCCCGAGTGGTGCTCGTCGGGTTCTCCCAGGGTGCCTGCCTGGCCGCCGAGTACGCGCTGCGTCATCCGGCTCGTTATGGCGGCCTGGTGCTGTGGACCGGGGGAGCGATCGGCCCGCCGGGCACGACGTGGGCCGGCCCCGCCACCTTCGCCGGCACCCCGGCCTTTCTGGGCAGCAGCGACGATGACGACTGGGCGCCCGAGCCCCGGATACGCGAGACCGCCGCCGTGCTGAGCTCGCGTGGGGCTGATGTCGAGGTAGCGATCTATCCGGGGATGGCGCACGAGGTGAATGACGCCGAGGTCGCCCGGGCGGTGTCCATCATCCGTGGGGTGCTCACAGCGTGCCCGCCGACGGTCGGTGATGGTGTCGGACAGCGCGGCTTGACCGCCTGAGCGCGCGGTGCCGAAAGCGGCCCGACAATGCCGAAAGCGGCTCGTGCCGGCCGCCGATCGCCCCTAGTGTCGCCCCGAGCGAAGGGAGGATGTGAAGGTGAATACGGTACGTGTTCTCGGCATTGGGGGCTCCACGAGGCGGGATTCCAGCTCGGAGCTCGCGCTGCGCATCGCCGCGGACGCCGCCGCGGCGGCGGGAGCTTCTGTGGAGCTGATGACCGGGCAGGATCTGGTCATGCCGATCTACGATCCCGACAGCCCGATCAGATCGGACGAGGCGATCGCGTTTGTCGAGGCACTGCGGCGCGCCGACGCACTGCTCATTTCATCGCCGGGCTACCACGGGACGGTGTCCGGGATGATCAAGAATGTTCTGGACTATGTGGAGGACCTGCGCAACGACGACTCGCCCTACCTCACCGGGTTGTCGGTCGGCTGTATAGCCGTGGCGTACGGCTGGCAGGCCAGCGTTTCGACCTTGCAGACGCTCCGCACGTGCGCGCATGCTCTACGTGGCTGGCCAACTCCGCTCGGCGCGGCGCTCAATGCCGCTATGCCGATCTTCGACAAGGCCACGGGCGCATGCACCGATGCCCCCTCCCGGTTCCAGCTGGAGACCGTGGGCAGCCAGGTTGTCGAGTTTGCCTCGATGCGGTCGCGGGAGTTGGCGCTGCGCCACGCGTCGCTATGAGCATTGGGTCCATCGTCCATCCCTGCTCGGCAGCCGGACGTATCCGGACGGCGGCCGGCGAGCAGAAGACCACGAGGGAGAGTCGTCGATGACGCAGGTGTTCCCCGCCGCTTCAGTTGGTGCCGAGCGCAGCTCGCTACCGTCGCGGCTGCACCACACTGCCTATGTGACGCGGGATCAGGAAGCGACCCGGGCGTTCTATGAGGAACTCATCGGTCTTCCGCTGATCGCGACATGGAAGGAGACGGACGAGCTGTTCGGGAAGACCCGCACCTACTGCCACACGTTCTATGGCCTCGGGGACGGCAGCGCGCTCGCATTCTTTCAGTTCGCCGATCCCGGCGACCAGGACGAGTTCGGGCCGCCGATACCGCATTCGCCGTTCAAGCACATCGCGCTCAAGGTCGCCGCGGATCTGCAGGACAGTATCGCCCGGCGGCTGGCGGACGCGGGCTGGAAGCCCGAGGAGACCTACGTCCTGGAGCACGGCTACTGCCGCTCGCTCTACACCAGCGATCCGAACGGCCTCCTGCTCGAGTTCACCGCGGACACGCCCGGCATCGAACAGTCTGATGCCGAGCGGAGGCTGACCGCGCACGCGGACCTTAGGTCATGGCTCGGCGGCGACCACACCAGCAACAACACCTTCCGCTGACGCCCGCTGGAGTGTCGGTGCTCCGGCCGGCTGGCCGGAGCACCGACACCGGCGAAGCCCGGCCGCCTGCCGGGGGCACGAGGTGCCGCCTGAGGGGCGGTGAAGGACGTCAGCGCTGACTGCCAGCCGAGCGAGCGTCGACCGCCACGAGGAGACGGGCGTTGACTGTCAGCCGAGTGAGCGTTGACCGCCCTCAGTCACGTGCCACCGACATCGTTACCGACGTAACGTGGTTGATGGTGACTCTCCGAATCGCTCGCGATAGGACGCGGCGAAACGCCCGGTGTGCCCGAAACCATAACGTAGGGCCACATCAGTCACCTTGACTCCCGTGGCCGGATCGACGCGGTGCAACTCGTCATGGACCAGGTCGAGCCGGTGCTGGCGCAGGTAGGACATCGGTGAAGTGCCCAGCTGCCGGCGGAAGGCCGCGTGCAGGGATCGTTCGCTGACGCCGGCGAATTCGGCGAGGTCCGTCACGGTGAAATCCGTCTCCGGCGCCGACTCGATGAGCTCGACGACGCGCCGGACGACTCGGGGCGAGGGCAGCGCCTGCGCCGAGAAGATGACATCGGTGTAGTTGTGTCGATGGCCGAGCAGCAGCGTCGTGAGGATACTGTGCTCGATTTCTGCCGCGAGCAGGGGCGGCGGACCGGCCTTGCCACACCGCTCGAGGGCGCGGCGGAGTGTTTGCACGGCGGCGGCGATGCCCTGGCCGCTACCGGCGAGGTCGACGAGTGGGTGGAACTGCACCGGGCGGCGCAGCGGCTCGTGCACCAGGCCCCGCAGGTGTCGTTCGATGCGCGGCTTCTCGATCGTCAGCATCAACTTCCGGAGCCCCGTGGTCCACCGCATGGCCAGGTTCTCGTGGTAGTCGGACACCGCCGCGTGTCTCCCATCGGCGACGGCAGTCCGTCCCCCGTCGTCGAAGACGAGCTCGCCGCCGAAGACGAAGCTGACCGTCACGAAGTCAACAGGAGGCGAGAGGGCGATCTCCACCGCCGGCCCGTACACGGAGGACATCAGTCCCAACCCGTTCACCGACCGATACTCGACGCGGGCAAAGAACGGATCATCGCGCTCCAGCACCGTCATCCGGTGCGAGCACCTCAGGAACTCCTCGGTCCGGATCCTCGCTTCGAGCGGATCGGCCGTCCGAATCGATCTCGGATGGGGAAGGCCACCGTCCGCCACTAAGGCGTCCTCCGTTGCCGGCTCGTCGCCGGCTAACTGTGCAGGCCCGTACATGAGAGCCCTCCTCCATCACCCAACGGACAGGCGTCCGCACTACGAACGGGTTGAGACTCGGTGTTTCGCCGGTGGATGTCAAGGGCCGTGCGGGAACCGGCTCGCCGGTGCGGAATGCGGCTCGTCGCCCACCGATCGGAGTCCTAGTTTCGGGGCTCGACGGAGGCCACGTGGATGCAGGAGGTAGCCCGGTGACGACGGTGGCGAACGATGCGGGACCAGCGCGGGTCGACGCGCCGGACGAGCGGTATCTGGATCTACCCGGCGGCAGGATCCACCTGTTCCGCGGTGGTCGAGGAGCGCCCGTGCTCTTCCTGCACGCGGCGGGCGGCGCGGGGTACTGGCACGAGTTCCACCAGCTGCTCGCGGGCCGGTTCGAGGTGTTCGCGCCCGACCACCCGGGCTTCGGCGGGTCGGACGAGCTCGCCGAGGTGGAGGGCGTGGACGACCTCGTCTACCACTACCTCGACCTGATCGAGCGGCTGGGACTGGACCGCCCGCACGTGGTCGGTGCTTCGTTCGGTGGCTGGATCGCGGCCGAGCTCGCCGTCGCCGCACCGCACGCGATCGGTTCGCTGGTCCTGCTCAGCCCGGCCGGGCTGCGGCTGCCGGACCATCCCGTCGCGGATATCTTCCGCATGTCGCCGCCCCAGCTGGCCGACGCGCTGTTCCAGGACGCCGCCAAGGCCGCGGCGGTCTTCCCGGCCAATCCCGACGTCGACGCGATACTGGCGGCCTACCGGGACATGACCGCCCTGGCCAGGTTCGGGTGGACGCCTTTTCTGAACAACCCGAAACTGGAGCGCCGGCTGCACCGCATCACCGCGCCGACGCTCGTCGCCTGGCCGTCCAACGACAAAATCATCCCGGTGGCCCACGGCAACCGGTATGCCGACCTGATTCCGAAGGCGGAGTTCGCGATGGTCGAGGACTGCGGCCATGCGATGTATTTCGAACGCCCCGCGGAGTTCGCTGAGATCACCACCAACTTCCTCGCCGCCGGCGCCGGGCTGAACGGAGTAAGTCTGTGAAGTTCGTCTACTTCCACCTGATGCCATACCCCTACCTTCCGGACGACTTCGACGAAAGCTACCCGTCACCATCGCTCACCTTCCCCAACAAGTTCTTTGACCGCGAGCTCGGGAACCGGCTCTATCACCGGTACCTTGACGAGCTCGAGTATGCGGAACAGCTTGGTTTCGACGGGATCGCCATCAACGAGCATCACCAGAGCGCCTACGGGCTGATGCCGTCGCCCAACATCATGGCCGCCGCTCTCGCGCGGCGCACCGAGACGGCCAAGATCATGGTGCTCGGTAACGCGATCGGTATCCGCGGTAATCCGCTGCGGGTCGCCGAGGAGATCGCGATGCTCGACCATCTCACTAACGGTCGCATCGTCTCCGGATTCGTTCGTGGGATCGGATGGGAGTATTTCGCGCACAGCGTCAACCCAGCCCGCTCTCGTGATCGGTTCAACGAGGCCCATGATCTGATCATCAAGGCGTGGACGTCGGATGAGATGTTCCAGTGGATCAGCCCCAACTACGAGTACCGCTATGTGAATGTCTGGCCGCGGCCCCTCCAGGACCCGCATCCGCCCATCTACATCCCGGGCGCGGGCAGCACCGAGACGATGAAGTTCGTCGCCCAGCACAGGCACACCTACATGTCGGTCTACGCGCCGACCCCCGTGGTCCGCCGCTGGTTCGACGGATACCGGCAGGCGGCCGACGAGCTCGGCTACGTGCCCGACCCGGAGAAGATCGCGTTCTCCGCGCCGATCTACCTCGCCGAGACCGACGAGCAGGCACATCGCGAAGCCAGACAGCACCTTCTGTGGCTGTTCCACAAGGGGCTCAAGCAGGGCCCCGAGCTCGTCTTCCCGCCGGGTTACATGACGCCGTCCTCCTTCCGCGGGCTGTTGATGGCCGGCATGAAGCCTTATCCCGAGCTGTCCTACGAAGAACTGCTGAACGGTGGCTACGCGGTCGTCGGAAGCCCAGACACGGTGAAGGCCAGACTGCGCGAGCTGCAGGAAGAGCTCGGTTTCGGGCAGCTCATCGGGCTGTTCGGACTCGGTGACATAACACCCGAACGGAGCAGGAGGAGCACCGAGCTCTTCGCCTCCGAGGTCATGCCCGCCCTTCGGCCGTTGGGCGTGGCGGACAGCGTGGCCGCCGTCTCCTGACCGGCGACGCCGGCCGGTCGAACCACACCTGACCTCACGGCGGGGCTTTTCACCCGGAGCCCCGCCGTGAGGTTCTCGACACCAGCCAGAATCAAGATGGGGGCGAGTCCAATCAACAGACGTGTGACGAGTACGGTCGCGGTTGTCGCGGTCATGGGCGCGGTCGGGGCCGGCTGCGGCGGTTCCAGTGGTTCCAGCGGCGCGACGCACACGCCGGCCCAGCCGGTGCAGACGCAGGTGGCGCTGACAGCGCAGCCGGTCACCGACTACTTATCGTATGTCCACGGCAAGAGCGGCAAGGCGGATCCGGCGCTGACGCCGGTGACCCTCGGCTACGTGGCGCAGCAGGGTGGGGCGGTGGAGCCCGGGCCGCTGGCCGGAGCCGGGGCGGATGTCGCGGTGAAATACATCAACGAACAGCTCGGAGGCATCGGGGGCCACCCGCTCAGGCTGTCGACCTGTTACATCCGCAACGCGGAGGAAGAAGGGGCCAGGTGCGCCCAGCAGTTCCTCAGTGACCACGCGGTCAAAGGGGTGGTGACGGGCGCCGTCGCGGTGGGGATCCAGTCGTTCTACGCGACGCTGGCGGGCCAACTGCCGGTCGTCTCCGGTATCGCCCTCACCAACGTGGACCGAGCGCAGGACAACGCCGCCATCCTGTACGGCGACACGCAGGCCGTCCTCGCGCCGTTCGCGACCTACGCCGCGCAGGTGTTGCACGCCAAGACGGCGGCGCTCGTCTTCCAGGAGACGCCCGACGTGACCGCGGGCGCGGCTTCCATGGCCGCCTCGCTGACGAGCGCGGGGGTGAAGGTCAAGAAGGTGGCGTATGCCCCGACGACCACGGACCTCATCGGGCCGCTGACCGCGGCCGGAGCGGCCTCCGCCGACATGGTCATCCCCGTCACCAACCCGGGCGGGTGCGTCAACATGGTGAACTCGCTGCGGCAGGCCGGGATTGACGAGAAGAAGGTCGTCTCGAGCCCCGTCTGCCTGACCGGCGACGTCGCGAAGGCACTCGGCGGCGACTTCCCGCAGTGGACCTACGCGATCGCCTCCTCGCTGCCGGCCGACACCACGGACAAGGCCACCGTTCCGTACAACGCCGTCTTCAAGCAGTACGGCGCGGCGGACAAGGCCATCGACCCGTGGGCGGAGGTCGCCTTCGGCGAGGTGATGACGGCCGCGCGAGCCATGAACACCATCGGCGTGGACCAGCTGACGCCGAGCGCGCTGCGGACGCAGCTCACGTCGTTCGCCGGGCCCATGATCATGGGTGCGCCGCAGCTGAAGTGCGGCAAGATGCCGGGGGCGCCAGGTCTGTGCAGCGATGCGGCGCAGTTCTTCCGATACCTCGGCAAGGGCCGGTTCGAGAACGCCAGCGGAGGTTTCCTGCGGCCGCCGCAACAGCGATAGGAGCGACGGCGGGACAAACTAGCGGACAATGAGCGGGAGCGACACACGGTGGACCAGTTACTTCTGTTCTCGGTGCTGGGATTCGGTTCGGGATCACTCATCGCCGGACTCGGGCTCGCGATTGTCGTGAGCTTCCGGGGGTCTGGTCAGATCAATCTGGCGGCCGGCGCCGTCGCCATGCTGGCGGGCTATTCCTTCTGGTCGCTACGGACGGGCAGGTACGGCCCGGCCTTCGGGACGGCTCCGGCGTTGCTCATCTCGTTGGGTGTGCTCCTGGTCGTCGCCGTTCTGGTCGAGGCGGTCGCGGTCAGGCCGCTGCGCCGAGCGTCGCCGCTGGCGAAGCTGGTGGCGACGCTCGGTGTGCTGCTCGTCGCCCAGGCCGCGATACTGATCGCCTTCGGTCCCGAGCCCAAGCCACAGCCCAGGGTGCTGCCGAATGACAGCATCGAGGCGTTTGGCTCGGCCATTCCCGTCAGCCGGTTCATCCTGCCGGCGATGGTGGTGGCGCTGACCGCGGTGTTGGCGGCGGTGTACCGCTTCAGCGCCTTCGGCGCGGCGTCGAGGGCTGCCTCGGAGAACGAGGCGTTCGCCCTGCTGGCGGGCCTGTCGCCGAGCACGTTGTCGCTGGCCGGCACCATCGTGGGAACCCTGGTGGCCGGCGGGGTCGGGATCGTCGCGGCCTCGGTGACGGCGCTTGACCCCGCCACGTTGCCCGTGCAGGTGGCGCCGGCGTTGGCGGTGGCGCTGTTGGCCCGGTTCACCTCATGGTGGATCACCTGCCTCGCGGGGATCGGCCTGGGTGTCGTGAACTCCTTGCTGGACTATGCGTCCACCCAGACGTGGTTCCCGACGGCGGATGGCGTCGCGCTGCCAGGAACGAAGGAGCTCCTCGTCTTCCTCCTGATCATTGTGATCATGTTCGTCAGGGGAAGCCGGATTCCGGGGCGAGGCGACATCGTCGAACAGCGACTGCCGGCGGTGCCCCGCCCCCGCCGGCCGTTGCTGGCGGCCGCGGCGGCGGCCGCGGTCGGTGCGGTCGCGCTCATCGTCTTCCCGTTCGACTTTCGGCAGGCGTTGGTCAACTCGCTGATCGGCGTGGTCATGGCGCTGTCGCTCGTGGTCATCACTGGGTTCGTCGGGCAGATCTCGGTGGTGCAGCTCGGCCTGGCCGGTGTCGCCGGGTTCACCATCGCGCACGCGTCGGCGAACTGGGGGCTCGGCTTCCCCGTCGCCGCGGTGCTCGGGATCGTGGCGGCGACCGCGGTCGGCCTGCTGGCCGCGGTCTCGGCGTTGCGCGTCCGCGGCGTCAGCCTCGCGATCGTCACGCTGGCGGCCGCCACCGCGCTGAGCCAGTTCGGCTTCACCAACGCCATCTGGGGCGGTGGGCTGACCGGCTCGCCCGTTCCCGAACCGCACCTGCTCGGCGTCGACATCGGCCCACGTGCCGGCTTCCGGGGGATTGACGGAAACCAGCCCAGCCCCGTCTTCGGACTGGGTCTGCTCGCGGTCGTGATCGTGCTGTGTCTGCTGACGGTCGGCATCCGGCGGTCGAGTGCCGGTCAGCGGATGCTCGCTGTCCGGTCGAATGAGCGGGCGGCCGCGGCCGCGGGCATCAGCGTGCGCAACACCAAGCTGGCCGCGTTCGGGGCGAGCTCGTTCATCGCGGGCACCGGGGGCGTGCTGTACGCCTACAACTTCGGATCGGTCAGCGCTGCCCGCTTCGACCTGCTGACCGCGCTCGCGCTGATCGCCTTCGCCTATGTCGGCGGTATCACCATGATCTCCGGCGCGGTGCTCGCCGGGCTGTTGTCCAACCAGGCGCTCGTGCCCTTCGCCGTCGACCGGTGGTTGGGGCTGTCCGGCAACTACTTCGTTCTCTTCGGCGGTGTCATGCTGCTGTTCACCCTGATCCGCAACCCGGAAGGGGCCGCCGGCGCCCTCTCCAGGACCGTCGCGGCCCGCGGACCCAACCGGCCGGCTCCCGCCGGCGCCGTCGCTACGGCGGACAGTGCCGTCCGCCCGGCGGACAGTGCCGTCCGCCCGGCGGACAGTGCCGTCCGCCCGGCGGACAGTGCCGTGCCGGCCGGCGTGCGCCCGGCGGACGGACCGGTGCTGCCATGACCACGAACCCCGCGGTCCTGCGCACGTCGGACCTGTCTGTCACCTTTGGTGGTGTCCCGGCCCTGCGCAAGGTGGCCATCGAGGTCGGTCCCGGCGAGCTCGTCGGCCTGATCGGGCCGAACGGCGCCGGGAAGACGACCTTCATCGACGCGGTGACCGGGTTCGTGCCCTCCCGCGGCGTGGTCGAGCTCGATGGCCGTGACCTCGCAGGTGTCAGCCCGCACCGCCGGTCCCGGCACGGCCTGGTACGCACGTGGCAGACGACCGAGCTGTTCGACGATCTCACCGTGCGGGAGAACATCGCGGTCGCCGCACATCGTCCCGGACTGGTGGCCTCCCTCAAGGAGATCGTGACAGGCACAGCCGGTGGCGGGCACGGCGTGGACCGGGCGCTCGACCTCGTCGGGCTGGCCTGGGCCGCGGACGCCGCACCGGGCGACCTGTCGGAGGGTCAGCGCAAGCTGATCGGCGTCGCCCGCGGTGTCGCCGCCGCGCCGCGGCTGCTGTGTCTCGACGAGCCCGCCGCGGGCCTGGACACCCACGAGAGCGCGGAGCTTGGCACCCGGCTGCGCACGCTCGCCGACCACGGCACCTCCATGCTGCTGGTCGACCACGACATGGGTCTTGTCCTCAGCGTGTGCGACAGGCTGTTCGTGCTCGAGTTCGGCGAGGTCATCGCCCACGGAGTCCCCGATGCCGTCCGGCGGGACCCGCAGGTCATCAGGGCCTACCTGGGTGGCGCGGACGCCGTCGACACGGCGGTCGTCGCGGTGGGCGGCACCGACGCCGTGGAGCGGCTCGACAGAGGGGATACGACATGACCCGGCCACGGCTCGCCGTCGACGGTCTCACCGCTGGATACCACCGAACCGCGGTCGTCCGGGAAATCGAGCTGGTGGTGCATCCCGGCGAGGTGATCGCGCTCCTTGGCACCAACGGCGCCGGGAAGACGACGACGCTGCGCGCGATCTCAGGCCTCGTCACCCCCCAGGCCGGACAGATCACGATGGACGGCGACGACCTGGGCCGGCTGTCCCCGCGTGACCGGGCACGCGCCGGTATCGCCCACGTCCCAGAAGGCCGCGGCAACTTCTTCGGCTTGTCGGTCGCGGAGCATTTCCGGCTACGCCCCCCTGGCGAGCGGCCGGATGTCGAGCTGGCGCACCGGCTCTTCCCCCGGCTTCACGGCCTGGCCAACCGGCCGGCCGGCCTGCTGTCCGGCGGCGAGCAGCAGATGCTCGCCCTGGGGCGGGCACTGGCCCGTCACCCCAGGCTGCTCCTCGTCGACGAGCTGAGCCTGGGGCTGGCGCCGCTGGTCGTCGCCGAGCTGCTGCCGATCATCCGGCGGTACGCAGACGAGTCGGGCTGCGGGGTCCTCCTTGTCGAACAGCACGTCCACCTCGCCCTGGCGACCGCCGACCGAGCCTACGTCCTCGCGCACGGGGAGATCGTTCTGCACGACACGGCCGCGCGGCTGCGCCACGACCGCGACCTGCTGATGGCAAGCTACTTCGGCGAGGCGGCGTACTCGGGGCCGACCGCGTAACGTTGATCCACACGGTCGGCGCGGGACCGCGACTATCCCCTCGCGCGGCCGGAGCCCTTCGACACCGCGGACCGGGTCGAGGGACTGGCCGCGTTCCGCGCGCGTCGCAAGCCCCCGCTTCATCGGTACCGGACGCATGGGATGAACCGCCGGACGCCGGCCGCCATACTCAAGGGGTCCGTGGTCGTCGAGACTCGAGGTGGAGCAGCGGTGAACTTCGCATTCAGCGAGGAGCATGAGGACCTGCGGCAGATGGTCCGCGACGTGCTGGCCGACACCTCACCAGAGGCCGAGGTCCGCCGGCTGATGGAAACCGAGGACGGCTACGACCCGCACCTCTGGGCACAACTCGGCGAACTCGGCGTGCTCGGCCTCGCCGTGCCCGAAGAGTACGGCGGCGCCGGCGCCAGCTTCCTCGAAGTCGGCATCGTGCAGGAAGAAGCCGGCGCCGCCCTGCTCTGCGCCCCCTACCTGTCCAGCGTCGTGCTCGCCACCAGCGCGATCCTGCACGCCGGCGACGACGCCGCCAAAAAGGACTACCTGCCCGGCCTCGCCTCCGGCCAACTGCGCGGCGCGCTGGCCCTGACCGAGGAATCCGGCCGCTGGGACGCCGAGGGCATTACCCTGACCGCCCGCCCCCGCGACGGTCAGTTCTCCCTGACCGGCGTGAAGACCTACGTGCTGGACGGGCACACCGCCAACCTGCTCGTCGTCGCCGCCCGCACCGGCGCCGGGATCAGCCTGTTCACCGTCGACGGCCACGCCCCCGGGCTGACCCGCCAGCCGCTGTCCACCATGGACATGACCCGCAAGCAGGCCCGGCTGACGTTCACCGAGACCCCCGCCCGGCTACTGGGCGCCGAGGGCGCCGGCTGGCCGGTGCTGTCCCGGGTGCTCGACCTGGCCGCGGTCGGCCTCGCCGCCGAACAGGCCGGCGGCGCCGCCCGGGTACTGGCGATGGCCGTCGACTACGCCAAGGTCCGCGTCCAGTTCGGCCGGCAGATCGGCTCCTTCCAAGCCATCAAACACAAGTGCGCCGACATGCTCGTCGAGGTCGAGTCCGCGAAATCCGCCGCCTACTATGCCCTGTGGGCCGCCAGCGAACTGGGCGACGAACTGCCCGCGGTCGCCAGCCTGGCCAAGGCCTACTGCTCCGACGCCTACTTCCGCTGCGCCGCCGAGAACATCCAGATCCACGGCGGGATCGGCTTCACCTGGGAGCATCCCGCCCACCTGTACTTCAAACGCGCCAAAAGCTCCCAGCTGTTGTTCGGCGACCCCGTCTACCACCGCGAACTCCTCGCGCAGCGGGTCGGAGTCTGACGTCAGACGAGCGGAGGGAGCGACATGGCGCAGGTAGCGGGCGGCGGGGACGAGCGGGCGGCGGCGCCCCGGGTCGGATTCGTGGGCGCCGGCCAGCTGGGCGAGCCGATGGTGGAGCGGCTGCTGACCGCCGGTATCCCGGTCTTGCTGTACGCGCGCCGGCCGGAGGTGGCCGATCGGCTCGCGCGGCTCGGCGCCGTGCCGGTGCCGTCGCTGCCGGAGCTGGGCGCCCAGGCCGATGTCGTGATCAGCTGCCTGTTCAACGACGCCCAGCTCACCGAGGTGGCGCTGGGCGGCCCAAGCGGGGACGGCCTGCTCGCCGCGATGGCTCCCGGGTCGGTGCTGGCGTCGCACACGACCGGCACGCTGGCCACCATGGCCCGGCTCGCCGACGCCGCCGCGGCCCGGGACGTGCAGGTGGTCGAGGCGCCGATCAGCGGCACGGCCGCCGACATCCGGGCCGGCAAGCTGACGGTGCTGCTGGCCGGCGCCCCCGCCGCGCTGGACGCGGTCGAGCCGGTGCTGCGGGCCGGCTACGCCGATCCCGTCCTGCGCACCGGTGCGCTCGGGTCCGCTCTCAAGGTCAAACTGATCAACAATGTCTTGTTCGCCGCGCACTCCCAGCTCGCCGCGGACGCCATCCGGCTGGCCGGGGAACTGGACGTCGACCCAGCCCAGCTCATCGCCGCGCTGTCGCACTGCAGCGGGGAGAGCCGAGCCGCCGGGTACGTGCTCGACGTCGGCGGCGCGGCCGCGTTCGCCGCGGCGGTGCTGCCGTTCCTGCGCAAGGATGTCGCCGCCTGCGAGCAGGTTGCCGCCGAACTGGGTGCCGACCTCGGTTTCATGGGCCGGACCGTGCGGCAGGGCCCGCTCGACCTCATCGGGGCGGCGACGACCGCGAGCTGAGATGCTCGGCGGGAACTCGGACGTCCTCGGCCCACCGACGGCCAGGACCAACTCGACGTCGGAGGGTACTCTTTAGGAATGTCTCGGCGCCACCGGAACCGCGAACTGCGACCGGGTGGCGCGGCCGGCGTTCTCCAGGCGCGGGACACCGAGCGATACGTCGCACAGCGATGACGCTCGCGGAGGATGCTCTGGCTGACGGCCGTAGGCCGAAGCGGGCGTTCGTGCTCGCGCGCCAGATCGAGAACGAGATCGTGAAGAAGCGTCCCCCCTTGGGAATGGTGCTCGGATCCGAACCGGAGCTGATCGCCCGGTACGGCGTGAGCCGGGGAGTGTTCCGTGAGGCGATCCGGAGCGTCGAGCAGACCGGTCTCGCGACGATGCGCCGCGGGCCATCGGGCGGTCTCGTCGTCACCGAGCCGAGCCAGCGAGCCGTCTCCGAGGCGCTCTCGATCCTGTTCTCGTACATGGGTGTCTCCGCCGCCGAGCTGGCCGAGGTACGCCTCCCGCTCCAGCTCTCCGCGGCGCGGTGGGCAGCCGAACGGATCGACGAGTCGGGGATCGAGCAACTCCGCTCGTGCCTCGCAGAGCTGGACGCGGCCGAGGTCCCCGACGAAGAGGCGTACGGCGCGTTCGAACGGTTGGTGTTGGAGTTGTGCGGCAACCCCGTCGTCGTGCTGTTCGGCGGAGCGCTCCTGACGATTTGCATGAGCCGCGTTCGCGGAACCGGCGGCCGGGTGGAGCCCCCCGTCACGATCGAGGACCGTGACCGACAGCGGCGCAGCTACCACCGGCTGGCCGACGCGATCATTCGCGGCGACACCGCCGAGGCGCAGCGGCGCATGACCGCCGTCCTGGGAGCGTTCGAACGCCGCCTCGTGGACCGTCCGGCGCGTACGCGACCGCGTCGGACGCCGGTGATCGGCGGCAGCGGGAAGCTCGCGGAGCGAGTCGCAGCGGCGATCCGTGAGGACATCGAGTACACCGGCTGGGAGATCGGCAGGGTGCTGGGGTCGGAGCCGGACCTCATCGACCGCTTCGGCGTCAGCCGCTCCGTCTTTCGCGAAGCGATCCGCCTCCTCGAGCAGCACAACGCCGTCCGCACGAGACGCGGCCCCGGCGGCGGGATCGTCGTCGCCGAACCCGACGTCGCCGGCGTCATGCGCGCAGTGGAGATCGCGCTCGAGTTCGAGCGCGTGACGGCCGCCGACATCTTCGAGGTGCGAGCCGCGATCGACATGGCGTCCGTTCGGCGAGCCGCCGAGCGGTGTACCGATGCCGATGTCGCCGAGCTCCGAGAGGCGATCGCCGCCGAGGGCTCGCCGGACGCGAAGTCGAGCAGGCACTTCGAGTTCCATCAGCAACTCGCCACGATCAGCGGCAACCGACCCATGGCGCTGTTCATGGAGCTGCTCTCCCACCTCGCCCTCGCTCACACGCCCCGGCGCCAGGCGCGCCGGCGGAACGTCGGTGAGCTGCAGCGAGCGCACGAGGCGATCCTCGAGGCGCTGATCGAGCGCGACAGTGCCCTCGCCGAACACCGCATGGGCCGACATCTCGCAGCCGTCGGCGACCACTAGCGGCCGCCGCGTGAATGCCGTCCGACGTCGTCGACGGTGGCGCCCTACCGGCCGGCGTACCCGGGGTTGCGACGGTCGCGGAAGGCGCGGATGCCTTCCTTGAAGTCGACGACCGGCAGTTGCGCTTCGTCCAGGGCACGGATCATCCGGTGGACGCCGTGCCGGAAGCTGCGTTGCAGGTGGCCGATGCGCGTCGGACGGGCTCTGTCGGATCCGGCGAGGTCGTAGCCCGAGCAGAAGTCGCCGCCCTCGGCTCGAAGAACGATCACGCGGGCCTCGCCGCCGGCGTCTGCACCTTCAACCTCGGCGATGATGGTGTCGACCATCTCGGCGGTCAGAGCGTTCTTGCGATCAGGTCGGGCGAGCGTCAGCCCGACCACGCTCCCGGCGGTCGACGCGGATCACCGAACCCCCAGCTTGCGGTTGTCCCACGTGAGGAGCTTCCCGTCGGGGATGAGCTCGATGAACGCGCCTTCGGCTTGCTGGTAGTGGTCGCGCGTGTCGTCGGGCATGTCGGCGCGCCTCGTGCGGAGCGCTGCGTACTTCTCTGCGATCGCCTTCGTGATCAATGGGCGCCGCTCGTCTCCCAGATCGAGCTCCTGGGCGATGCATTCGACGTGCACCGCCCGCAGTTCGACCCAGCGATCGCCGCTCTCGACGAGGAACGAGCACCGCGGATCGCGCCGCATCCGCTCGACCTTGCGGCCACGCGTGACGAGGTAGATCCGGCGCTCGAGCACGACGAACCAGACCGGCAGCGCGACGGGCCGGCCGTCGCGGCGCAGCGTCGTGAGGATCCCCGTCGGGGCCTCGTCGAGCATCGCCCACGCTTGCTCTTCACTCATGCGGATGCTCACGTCGTCTCCTTGGGCAGTAGGTTCATCGCAGCCGCCGCTTCTCGACCTTGCCGTTCGGAAGCCGGGGTAGCTCGTCGACGAAGCGGATCGTGCGCGGGCGCTTGAAGGCGGCGATGCGCTCGCGGCACGACCGGACGAGATCGTCGGCGAGCTCGTCGGAGCCCTCCACGCCGGGAGCCGGCTCGACGATCGCGACGACCCGCTCGCCCCAGTCCTCGTCAGGTTCGCCGATCACGGCGACGTCGCCGACGCGGCCGTCGGCCAGCAGGGCGGCTTCGACCTCGGCCGGGTAGATGTTCACGCCGCCGCTGATGACCATGTCGATCTTGCGGTCGCGCAGGAACAGGCAGCCGTCCTCGTCGAGGTAACCGATGTCGCCGAGCGTGACGAGACGCCCGCGTGTCGCCTCTCGGGTCTTCTCGGCGTCCTTGAAGTACTCGGGCGGCGGGCCGCCGGTGTCGATCCAGATCTCGCCCGTCTCTCCGGTCGGCAGCTCGTTGCCGTCCTCGTCGAGGACGTGGACCGTCACACCGGTGATGGCGCGGCCGACCGTCCCCGGTTTCGACAGCCATCGCTTCGGTGTCGCGACCGTGGCGGCGCCTTCCGTCCCGCCATAGGTCTCGTAGACCACCGGGCCGAGCCAGTCCATGATCCGCTGCTTCACCTCGACCGGGCACGGTGCGCCGGTGTGGAAGACGCTGCGCAGCGACGACACGTCGTAGCGGTCGCGCACCTCGGCCGGGAGCTGCAGCAGCCGGTGGAACATCGTCGGTACCATCTGCGTGGCGGCGATGTGGTGGCGCTCGACCGCCGCGAGGAACCGCTCCGGTGTCCAGCGGTCGAGCAGGACCAATGTGCCGCCGACGTGCAGCGTGGTAAGCGCGCCCACGAACGGGCCGGCGTGGTACAGCGGGCCGCACACCAGGTGCGTGTGGGGGGCGAGCGGCACGCCGAAGCCCTGCGCCGTGCGCTCGGCGAGGGCGCCGTAGTAGTCGTCGGGATCGCCTTCCGGCAGCGTCCGGCGCACGCCCTTCGGCTTCCCGGTCGTGCCCGACGTGTACATCATCTGGATTCCCGGGCTGCGCTCGGGCGGCGCGCCCGCGCCCGGGACGAGCAGCGTGTCGAACGTCGAGTCGTCGACGAGCGCGACCGGCGCGCAGTCCTCGACGACGTAGGCGATCTCCGGCGGCGCCAGGTGCACGTTGACCGGCGTGAAGTACAGCCCGCTCTCGAAGGCGGCGAGCAGCGTGGCAAGGAAGCTCGGGTCGTTGCCTAGCACGCCGGCCACCACGTCGCCCCGGTGAGCGCCCCGGGCCCGGAAGCCAGCGGCGAGAGCGCGCGACGTCGCCAGCAGCTCCCCGTACGAGTACTCGACCCCGGCCGCGTCGATGATCGCGATGCGGGCCGGATCGTCACCGGCAATGCGCCAGAAACCGAGCTTCACCCGGATGAGTATACTCAATTCGCCAGACCGATGCGATCGACGGGACCGTCCCGCAACACCGACCGAACGCACGACTCGGTCGTCCGAGAGATCGACGACGAGTCCGCACGTCGCGGGCAGATGCGGCAGTAGGTGACGTGCCGGCTCACGTCATCATCGCCTGCGCCGCTCCTCGAACGAGGCAACTAGCGCGGCTCCCGCGGCAGGCCGAGCACGCGCTCACCGATGATGTTGCGCTGGATCTCGTTCGTGCCACCCGCGATGGAGTACATCCGGCTGTACATCAGCTCATAGCTGAAGAGCTCGTCCTCCGGCCGGTCCGTCGACCAGGCCGTGGAGGCGGCGCCGACCAGCTCGCACGCCAGCTCTGCGGAGCGTTGATTGAGCTGCGCCGACAGGAGCTTCAGCAGCGAGCCCTCGGGCCCCGGCGCGCGCCCGAGGGTCCGCGCCGCGCGGGCCCGACCGGCCAACGCCCGAAGGATCACGTCCGTGGTCCAGAGGTGCATCAACGACTGACGCACCGTCGGATCCTGGGACCGGCCCGTCCGTCGCGCCAGTTCGACCAGTGCCCGAGCCTGACCGCTGCCGACCCCGGCGACCTCGCCCCGTTCAGCACCGAGGGTGGTGTTCGCGACCATCCAACCCTCGCCCTCGCCACCGATCATGGCGTCGGCCGGGAGCGCGACGTCGTTGAGGAACACCTCGTTGAAATGACGGCCACCGGTCATCTCCCGAAGCGGACGGGTCTCCACGCCGGGCGCGTCCATCGGGAGCACGAACATCGAGATCCCGCGATGCTTCGGCACGTCGGGGTCGGTGCGGGCGAGGAGCAGCCCGAACTGCGCGAAGGTCGCGAAGGATGTCCAGACCTTCTGCCCGGTGATCACCCAACCGTCGCCTCGCCGCAGCGCCCGGGTGCGAAGGCCGGCCAGGTCCGAGCCGGCCTCGGGCTCGGAGAACAGCTGGCACCACACCTGTCGCGCCGCGAGGGTCGCCTCGATGTGCTCGTGCTTCTGCGCCTCGCTGCCATGGGCGAGCAGCGTCGGCACCGCGAGGCCGAGGCCCACGGAGAGCGGCATGGGGTGCGGCAGTCGGTACGCGGCAGCCTCGTGCGCGAAGAGGCGCTCGGCCTCGTGGTCGAGCCCCTGGCCGCCGTAGGCCACCGGAACGCTCAATCCAGCCAGTCCGGCGGCAAAGAGCGCGGCTTGGAACGCGCGGCTCGGCTCGAAGACATCACCGAGATCGCCGCTCCCGGTGTGCAGGTCGAACATCCCGGATCCAAGGCGGGGTTCGTCGCCCAGGGGTTCGGCGTACCCCGAGAGGAACGCTCGAATGCGGGCCGTCAGGTCGATGCTCGCCACCGCGGAATTCACTTCCTCACAGCCTGGTCAATCGTGCTCCTGCACATCGAGCATGATCGAACGACGTAATCAATAAACGTGACGATCGGTTGCGCGGAAAGGCCGCGGAAAGGCTCAGTGTCCGCGAGCGCTCGGTGGTCGTCAGTCAGCGGGACGGCCACCGCTTTAGAGTATCCTCTATTCCTCGCCGGGCGCCACCCGCAACGACGTCAGGCAGCGATCGGACGGTCGGTGGGCGAGGTACGGCGGGACGGCGACGACCTGGACGTGGTCGGGAAGGTCCTCCGGCTGGTCGTCGACGAACACCGCTGCCGCGGGCTCGCCGACGACGCCGGCGACGTGGAGCTTGCCGGCACCATCGCGCGCGTCCTTCGCCTCGTACGCGTCGAACAGGTGGGCGATGCCGTGCTGCGTCGCTCGCCGTCGTGCGTACGCTGCGCCTCCCGCGCTCCAGAGCACGATGCGACAGCCTTTGGCGCGCAGCGAGACGAGGAGGTCCTGCGCGCCCGGTCGGAGGGACGAGCCGGTGATGGCGTCGACCAGGGTGGCGTCGACGTCGAACACCCAGGTCATGGGAGCCGACTGCGCCATGGCGCGAACCGACTCGGCGACGCTCATGACCGACCGCGATTGCCTGCCACGAGCTCGTTGTGGCGGGCGAACATCTGGGTGGTGCGGCGCTGAAGCTCGGCGGGGACCGTCGGCAGCGCCGGCAACCCCGCCGTCCGCGACGGGAGCGAGACGGTGCACGTCGCGTACGCCGTCTCGATCTCGCGCTGGCTCACCATCCGCAGCCGCAGGTCGACGAGGTGGCGGCCGTCCTCCTCGCGCTTGTCGGTCACCTCCCCCGACAGGAACTGCGTGTCACCCAGGTAGTTGAACTTGCGGATCGAGTCGGCCAGGTTCTCGATGAACGCGTCGTCCCCGGCCCAGTCGGAGACATGGTGGTAGAACCAGCACTGGCGCAGGACTCCGTAGTCGTAGGCCAGCGGGTTGCCGATCGCCTTCGCCCAGCTCGAGTCCCAATGCAGGCGTTGTGCGACGTCCCACACCCCGTGTTCGTTCTTGATGTAGAAGGGCGCGATCCGCTGGCGGTTCTTGTAGCCGACACGTTGGCCGTGGAGTCCGTACGGCACGAACCCGTAGCCGCCCGCGTGGAAGGCGATCATGTCGGTCGTCGTCAGCGGACCTTTGACCATCGCCGGCAGCGCGTCTCCGATGTTGACGTCCTCCCAATACCGCTTCTGGGCACCGCGCGGCTGCTCAGAGGCGTAGATGGCGTCGATGCGCTCGTAGTCCTCGTCGGTGTACTGCGTGGGCTCGATGTCGGCGTACTTGCCCCGCTGCCGCGCCGCCTTCCGTTCGGTCAGGATGCGCAGGATGCGGTACACGCCCAGGACATCGCCGTGTTGGTTGAGCACCACGTCGCGCCGAACTTGGACAGCCGACCGACCGGCGAACTCAGACTTCTTGATCTCGAGGCTCTCCTCGCCGGCGTAGGAGAACAATCGGTCACCGGGCCGCACGGGCCGGTACCAGTCCCAGCTCCCGCCGGACACGAAGACGTGCACTCCCCGGAACAGACCCTTGATCTGTTCCTTGACCTCGGACGGGATCGGATCGCCGAGCATCGGCGTCTTGATGTGTCCAGCGAGCGTCCCATGGCCGATCTGCGTCCCCCACCGGGTCGCCGGGCCGTAGCCCTCGTCGACGTACAGCGGGTTGTCGTCACCCACGCCGAGCGACCAGTTCCGGATGGCGTCGGGGGTGGCCACGGAGTACAGCTCACGGTGGCGTGAGGCCGTGTCGATCCCGAGCAGGAGCTTCGCCCGCTCGAGGTCCTCGTCCGTCAGCTTGTACTGGATCGCCTCGGCGAACTCCTCTTCGAGCTCGTCGGAGACCTTCAGGGAATCAGCAGTGCTCTCAGCCATGGAAAGAGGATACTCTGTTGCTCGTCAGGGTGACCCGTCAGACGGTGGCGAGGTAGGCGGCCGTCCTGGTGGGGTCCATGAACCAGTTCTGGAAGTCCGTCGGGTCGTCGAAGCCGTTGACGAAGCGGCCGGCGACCGGGTCGTTCGACTGGGCGCCGCCGAGGATCCGCAGGACGTGCCCCGGCGGCGGGCCGAGCAGGGCGCTGGTCCACTGGGTGACGTGCAGGGCGTAGTCCCAGTAGCGCTCAAAGGTGGCCGTCATCCACTCCCGGTCGAGGGCCGCGCCGGTCTCGGCCTGATGACGTCCGCTCAGGTCGTCGGCGTCATCGACGACCTGCCGACGGCCACCTCGGTCACCTCGGGCAGCTCGCCGGAGCGGGCGTCGAGTTCCGCGGCGGGTGGTAGCTTTACCTGTAGATCCCTACGATAATACTTCCGGAAAGCCTTTCCTGGGAGTCGCGCAGGGCGCTGCCACGTTCGGCGCCAAGGGTCTCCTCGACGAGGCCGCGGGCCTGC
>Ga0068862_100000103_pt1 | contig 101651 bp, 84 predicted proteins | sample KBSSwiS52_FD_66598 | JGI IMG/M metagenome (GOLD analysis project Ga0068862, IMG submission 66598) | Switchgrass rhizosphere microbial communities from Kellogg Biological Station, Michigan, USA - KBS Switchgrass S5-2 | ecosystem: Host-associated > Plants > Roots > Rhizosphere > Soil ...
GCGCCGCAGTTGATGGCGACGAACGGACCGTTGCGACGGTTCGAGCTTTCGTGAATCGTGCGCGCCGCCATTTCCTTGCCGGTGCCGGATTCGCCGAGCAGCAGAACGGATGTGTCGTGCGGAGCGACCTGTCGTATCAGTCGATCCAGTCCCATCATTCGAGCACTAGCGCCGACCTGGCGCGGGGAGGCTTTGGGGGAAAGGCCGGCGGTGGTCATGAGGGATTCTTCTGAATATTTTGTGAACACCTCCAAAGCAACAACGATGCCAATCGTAAGGAAACGTTTACCTATTTCTCGATCCCAATAGAATCAGCCAGTTGGCGTCGATGTTCGCGAAACACCACTTTTTCTATGGTCTCTCCCAACGGCGACCGTAGGGGTTCGAACAGGGCTGCGGCCCAGTCGGTGTCCAGGGATGACAAAGTCGTCGCCGCAAGCTCCAGCGGCAACGCGGGAAACGATTCGAGATGAATGCGGACGAGGATCGGCGTGCCTGGCGCGGGCATTTCTCCACCCTTCCACTCCGCGCCGTGCGCGTTGAAACGCACCGGCATCGCCGGCGGCAAGACCAGATCGCGTTCGATCGACGCCGCGAACAACTCTATGACGGCATTGAGTTTCGTCTCGATCCGGAGCAGGTCGGCCGCGGTGCCTGCCTCTTCGACAATGCGTTCGGCGCGGCGGTCGTCACCGGCCGAATCGAGTGCGAGCGCAGCGACGTTGCGCCGATGGCGGCGCGCGAGAACCAGCGGATTTTCCTTCGCGTCGCGCGGCGTCCACGCGAACGGAAGCACGGCCGAGTGACGTAGATGTTCGCGATAGGCGCGAGGGTCCGGAGCGGCCATGCATCGACTCCATCACACAAGAAGCGCGCGTTGCTCAACTTTGGCTAGTTTTGTAAAAGCTTGTCAATGTCACTAATTGTGAAGCGCAAGAAATGCATTGATGCCGCACGCATGCACTCCGCAATTGTCACGCTTTGTATCGCCGAGACTATCGGGAAAACAGACGGCTAACCGCGGCGCGAGAATGTTACGGATTGTAACGCACGCGCGGCGACTTCAATAACGACGCGTGGCGACACCGAGATAAGCGCCCGCTCCTGCCTGCGCCTGCCGCGCCTGCCGCAGCAGATCCGCCGCCTGCTGGCGCGCCGATTCGACGATCGCGATCAGCTCGCGGTCGCGCTCGACGATCTCGCCGAGCAGCGACTTCGCCTCGTCGCCTTCGGCCGTCATCGTCTTGAGCAGCGCACGGCGCTCCAGCTCCAGCGCGGACACTTTCTCGAACGCGCCCGAACGCGCCGCCGACAGCATATCTTCGGTGCGCGCCAGCACTTCGGCCCAGGTCGTGTTCATGCCGCACCCGCGACGCGCGAGGGGGGCGCGATCGAGCCCCACGCGTCGGCGATCACGCGCAGGAGCCCGCCGACTTCGTCGAGCACTTTCGGATCGTTCTCGATGTTGGCGTGCAGGAGGCGTCGCGACACATAGTCGTACAAGGCGTCGAGGCGTTGCGGCAACCCGCCCGAAACGTTCATATCGAGACTCGCGCGCAACGCGCCGACGATCTCGATCGCGCGCGTGATCTGCGCGCCCTTCTCAGCGATCTCGCCGCGGCGCATGTGCGCAGCGGCGAGCGCGATGCGCGAGAGCGCGCCGTCGAACAGCATCGCGATCAGGCGATGCGGATTGGCTTCCTCGATCGCTCCCTCGTTGTTGACCTGACGGTAGCGCGAGATCGCGCTGTAGGCCTGCGCTGGTGCCACGATGCGTTCTCCCTGGCGTTCGCGTTACTTCGAGCTCGAGCTGGTCGAGACGTTGGACAGCTGCTGGGTCAGGAACGAGCTGGTGGAATTGAGACTCGTCAGCAGCTGGTCGAGCTTGGTGAATTGCGCGGTATACATCGTCGTCAGCTGATCCATGCGCGCGTCGAGCTGGCTCTGCTGATCATCGAGCGACTTGTTGCTCTGGTTGAGACTGTCGGTGCGTCCGTCGAGGATGCCGCCGGTCTGCAGGTAGCCTTCGAGCATCGGCGAGAGGTTCTGGCCCAGCCCGCTCGCGTTGCCGAACAGGTTCTTGACCTGATCCGGCGACGCCGCGAGCGCACCCGAGAGCTTGTCGCTATCGAAACTGAGGCTGCCGTCGACCTCGAACTTGATGCCGATGTCGGCGAGCGAGCGCACGGCGTCGCCGGTGGCGCCTACCTGGCTTCCGAGCACGCGCGAGAGACGGCTCGTGATGCCGAGCATCGTCGAATCGCCGAGCAGCGCGCCGGATTTGCCGGAACCCGAGTCGTAGCTCGTCAGCGTCTTGGTCGTGCCGACGAGCTTGTTGTAGTTGTCGACGAACGACTGGATCGCGCTCTGGATCGAATCGTTGTCGGTTGCGACGGTCAGCGTATCCGGCGTGTCGCCGGTGACCGTCGTCAGATTGATCGTGACGCCCTGGATCGCGCCCTGCACCGCGTTGCTTGCGCTGGTGACTTCGAAGCCGTCGACGCTGAGCTTGGCGTCTTGCGCGTGCGTCACGGCGGTGAGGCCGCCGGTGCCGGTCGCGGGATCGTACGAAAGCCCGGCGACGTCGCCGGTGCCGCTGACGGTGAACGCGTTGGCGGCGCCGGTCTTGGTCGATGTCAGCACGATGTGATCGCCGTCGGAGGCGTGTACGACCGCAGCGGTGACGCCGGGATTCTGTGCCGAGCGGTTGATCGCGCCGGCGAGCTGGGCCAGCGTGTTGGTGCCGCTGCCGACCGGAATCGTCAGCGACTGGCTGCCGACGCCGATCGTCAGCGATCCGCTCGACAAGGTCGTGCCGCTCGCGAACGCGGCGGACGAAGCCTTCTCGGCGGTCGCGAGCTGCTCGACATCGACGGAGTACGTGCCGGCGGACGCGGTCGAATCCGCGACGGCCGAGAAATGGTCCGGCGACGATGCGGTCGCCAGGAATTTCGTGAATGCCGAGCCGTTGGAAAGGCCGGTCAGTGAATCCTGCAGCGCCGACAGCGCGGACGTCAGCGAGCCGATCGCCGAGAGCTCGGCGCCGACCTGGTTCCTGCGCGTGTCGATCTGGTTCTGCTGCGGCGTCTTCGCCGCGGTGACGAGCTGCGAGACGAGGCCGTTGACGTCGAGACCGGAACCGATGCCCGGTGAGCTCAGGCTTGCCATGCTCTACTCCCGTCGGCGCGTCGCGCCCTTTCGAATCGAAACGGCGGCGACACGATCGTCGCCGCCGGTGTTGCGCGGCGAGGCTCATCGCCTCGCCGGGTGTTGCGTCGAGCTCTCGATCAGCCGAGGAGCTTCAGGACCGTCTGCGGCATCGCGTTGGCCTGCGAGAGGACCGAGACGCCGGCCTGCTGCAGGATCTGCGCGCGGCTCATCGCGGCCGTTTCGGCGGCGAAGTCGGCGTCCTGGATCTGCGAGCGCGAGGAAGCGGTGCTCTCGGAGATCGACTGGAGATTCGCGACCGTCGACTGGAAGCGGTTCTGCACCGCGCCGAGCGTCGAGCGAGCGGTATTGACCGTGGTCAGCGCCGCGTCGACCGCCGTGATCGCGGCGTTCGCGTTGGTCGCGTCGGCGCCGGTCACGCTGATGCCGTTGACGCCGAGCGTGTTGGTCGTCGCGTCGATCGTCGAGAAGTCGACCGAAACCGTGTCGCCGACGTTGGCGCCGACCTGGAAGTCGACCGTGCCGAGCGAACCGTCGAGCACGTTCTGACCGTTGAAGGTCGTCTTCGAAGCGATGCGGTCGATTTCCGAAAGACGCTGCTGGACTTCGACATCGAGCGCGGCGCGGTCGGCCGTGGAATAGGTGCCGTTCGCGGACTCGACGGCGAGCTCGCGGATGCGCTGCAGGTTGTTGGTGACTTCGCCGAGGGCCGATTCGGTGGTCTGCGCCATCGAGATGCCGTCGTTGGCGTTGCGCACGGCCTGGTTCAGGCCGTTGATCTGCGAGGTCATGCGCGTCGCGATGGCGAGGCCGGCGGCGTCGTCCTTCGCGCTGTTGATGCGCAGGCCCGAAGACAGGCGCTGGATCGCGGTGGAAAGATCGTTCTGCGAAGCGTTGAGATTGCGCTGAGCGGTCAGCGACATCACGTTGGTGTTGATGACGGACATTGGGGTTCTCCTTCGAACCTATGTAGAGCCGTTTCAGTGGCTCGGTCTTGGGTCCGGCGGAGCGATTCCCCTATGGAATGCCAGCCGCCTCGTGGAAAGTTATCGGCTTGGGAAAATCAAACTTTAGGGCGGAATTTTTCGAGAGGTGCGTGTGATTTGTGTCGAGTTGTAAAGTTGGTTGGGCGATGCGTTTCTTCTGAAAAAATTTTGTTGAGGAGTTCTCGCAAGGCGTGCGCCGGCGAACAGGGTTTCACTCAATGGTGGTGTCGCAGGCTGAGACGCCGCGGTTTCGATGGGTGCTGCGATGACGCCGTCATAGCATGGGCCTTGGCCCACCGACGCATCACTTCAGATAATTGAACAGCGACAAGCCTTGCACTTTCACGTACGCGGCTTGCGCGGCCTGCAATCCCGTCATCTGCAGGTTGAGCGTGCTGACGGCGCTTGCGTAATCGGTGTCCTGCACTTTCGAGAGCGCGCTCTTGAGATCGACGCCGACGCTTGCGTTGAGATTCTGCTGATCGTCGGCCGTGTTGATGCGCGCGCCGATGCGCGCGCGGACGTCGACGATGCGATCGCTGGCCTGGTCCAGATTCTGGATCGAGCGGCCGAGCGTTTCGGTCATCACCGCATTGTCGTGCGGCGTGAAGTTCGGTGCCTCGAGCGCATCGGCGATGTCGCTCAAGGTCGAGAAGATGTCCTTGCTGCCGCTCGGCGCGACGCTGTAGCTGTCGCCTGCGTCGGGCGTGCCGGTGAAACCGATCTCGACGCCGCGGAACGAAATCGTGTCGCCGCTCGTATAACTGCCGCTGGACACGACCGCGTTCGATCCGTCGACGACTTCGTATGCATCGGGCGCAGTGAAGCGGATCTGGTACGAGCCGCGATCCCACTGCGCGATGTCGCTGACCGTCGTCGCGCCGGACACGGCGGTGCCGGTGTTGGTCGGCGAAGCGGCGACGGAGAAATAGCCGTTGCCGGCCGGAATGTTCTGGAACACGTCCGAACCGGGATCTCCGGTCGCGACGGTCTGGCCCGGCGCGATCGCGATCGAGCGTTGACCCTGATCGCCGACATAGTTCACGGCGCCGCCGTTCTGCACGAACGGCTGCGTGTGCGTTGCGTTGCCGGCGAAGATGTATTCGCCGTTCGCGTCTTTCGTGTTGGCCAGCGACACGAGCTGCGCCAAGCGCTGGCGGATTTCGGTGGCGACGTTCTTGCGATCGTCCGCGCCGAGCGTGCCGTTGACGCCTTCGAGCGCGAGCGTGCGCACGCGGCCGAGGAGATCGGAGACCGACGACAACGTCTGGTCTTCGTTTCCGAGGCGCGAGTTCGCCGCGTCGATGTTGCGCTGATATTGCGAATTCGCCGCGTCCGCGTGCGAAAGGCTGAGCGCCTGCGCCGCGCCGGCCGGATCGTCCGACGGCGACTGGATGCGCCGTCCGGTCGAAACTTGCAGCTGCGTCTGCGCGACTTGCGCCTGCTGATCGAGCATCGCGTTGACCGCGGACTGCTGCATCCAGAACGTCGAGATACGCATCATGTGCTCCCCTGCGCCGCGGCCAGCAGCGAATCGAACAGCGTGCTCGCGACCGAGATGACTTGCGCGGCAGCCTGGTAGGACTGCTGGAAGCGCACGAGATTGGCGGCTTCCTCGTCGAGGTTGACGCCCGAAACGTTCTGCTGCGAAGCAATCGATTGATTGAGAAGCGCGGTCTGCGCATCGAGCCCGGTCTGCGCCTGCTGCGCGCCGTTGCCGACCTGACCGACCAGCGAAGCGTACGCATCGGACAGCGTGCTGTTGCCGCCGTCGAGCACGCCTTGATCGGCGATGCCGGCGAGCGCCATTGCATTGGTGTTGTCGCCGACGCCCGAGGTGTTCGCAGCGACGTTGAAGCTGTCGCCCGGTTGCGGCGCGCCGGTCAAGTTGAGGCTCCAACCGTTCGCGGCGATCGGCGTGCCCGGCGTGAACGCGTAGCTGCCCGAGCCGTTGATCTGATACGTGTTGGCGGAAGTGAATGTGATGTTGACCGGCTGCAGCAGATTCGGATCGGTCGCATCGGTGACGCTGATGCCGCCGATCGCGCCGGTGCCGACGTTGGTGGCCGACGCGCTCGCCGTGACCGCCGAAGCGGCGGCGATATCGCGCGGATCGGTGATCGCAACGCGTGTGCCCGAGGCCGCGTTTGCCGTGGGTCGAATCAGGAAACTGTCGCCGGCGCTCGCGGCGCCGCTGACGGTGAAGTTGAGACCGTCGGCGACGAACGGATCGGCCGCGGTGCCCGAGCCCGTCATCGCGACGGCGGTGCCGTCGCTGCGCGTCAGCGACCAGGCGCTGCCGTCGTAGCGCATCGTGTAGTCGGAGGTCGTGAGCGCGCTGACGTCGCCGAAATCCGCCGCGACCGTCGCGCTGCCCGCGTTGTTGCGGTTCGAGAGCACCGTCGGCGATGCCGTCGTGAAGAAATCGCCGCCGAGCTGGCCGTCGAGATCCATGCCGGCATGATGCTGCGCATTCATCGCGTCGGTCAGCGCGACCGCGGTGCGGCCGAGCGCGTTCCGCGCGGGATCGAGCATATTGCGGCGGAAATCGAGGATGCCGCCGAGCGCCCCGCCGGAAATCTGGCTGGTGATCACCGTGCCGTCCGCCGACGCGACGTCGTGGCGGCTCGGATCGTACGCGTTGACGACAGTCTTCAACTGCTGCGACTGCGTGCCGAGCACGAGGCTCTGCCCGTTGCCCGTCGTCACGTTGATCATGTTGCCGTCTTGCGGCGTCACCTGCACGCCGACGTGCGTGGAGAGCTGGCGCACGAGTTCGTCGCGCTTGTCGAGAAGATCGTTCGGCGGATTGCCGCCGGCGCGCTGGATCTGCGCGTTGATGCTGGCGATGCCCTGGCTCAACGTGTTGATCTGCGAGACTTCATCGCCGATGCGTTGATCGGATTCCTTGTCCATGCTCGACAGCTGTCCGCCGAGCGTCTGCAGGCGGTTGGCCAGCGCGTTGGCCTGGCCGAGCACGGCCTGGCGCGTCGCGGTGTCCGCGGGATTCGAGGAAAGATCGTGCAGCGCGCCGAAGAAACTGTCGAGCGCCGGCTGCAGTCCCGCGGTCGAATCGCCGAGAAGATTGTCGACGCGCGATGCGAGGTCGCTGAACGTCGAAAGCCGCGCCTGCGCGCCGGTCGCGTCGCGCACCTGGCCGGTCAGAAACGCATCGTACAGTCGGCGCACGCCGTCGACGTTGACGCCCGAGCCGATCCACGAATTGCCGAGCATGTCCGGCATGCGCGCGCCGAACATCACGTCCTGGCGCGTGTAGCCGGCCGTGTTGACGTTCGAGATGTTGTGCCCGGTCGTGTTCAGCGCCAGCTGCGAAGCCAGCAGGCCGGAGATACCGGTGGACAGTAGATCGCTCATGGCGCGGCCTTATGCATTGCGAGCATGCGCATCAGAAGGTCGGCAGCGCCGCGGAATTCTTTAGGGTCGTGTTGCCGAGCGCGGCCAGCGCCTCGCGCATCGGACCCGAATCGGCGATCCGCGCGAGCTTGCTCGCATACGAAGGATCGGTCGCGTAGCCGGCGCGCTGCAGCGCCTTGGCGAAGCCGTGCACGTCGTCGCCGCTGCCGAGCGCCGCGGCATAGCGCGGGTTGCCGGAAATCAGGTCGGCGTAATCGGAAAAGGCACCCGACGGCGAATCGTAGGCGCGAAAGCTGTCGACGCGACGCACGGCGACGCCGTTCTCGTATTCGGTGGTCGAGACGCGCGCGCGGGCGCCGTCCCAGCTCGCGCCGGCCTTGATGCCGAAGAGATTGTTGCTGCTCGATCCGTCGGCGCTGCGCGGCATGTGCTTGCCCCAGCCCGTTTCGAGCGCGGCGTGCGCGAGCACCGCGCGCACCGACACGCCGAGCTTGTCGGCCGCGGCCTGCGCGTGCGGCAGCATCGTGCGCACGAACTCGCCGGCGTTCGCCGGCAACGAATCGCGGACGCGTTGCAAGCCGCCATTGGCGGCGCTGTCGATCGCGGTAAACGTCGCATGCAGCGCGGGACGCAGGCCCTGATGCAGCGATTTCGCATTGTCAATCAGCGATGTCGCATTCGAATCGCCAGCGACAGCGTCCGCTGCAAGCTTCTGCATCGCTGTCGGACGACCCGGCAGCGGATTCAGCGAATGCGTCGCGTCGGTCGCGGATTTGGACGCCTCGTGCTGCGCGAGCTGGCGCTCCAGCATCGTCGCGATACCGAGGCCTTTGCCGCGCGTCGACAAGGTCATCGCGAGCTGCGAATCGGCGAGATCGCGATACTGCTTGGACTGCTCGCTGTCGAGGATGCCCGAACCCATGCTGGCGCTGCGCATCGACTTCAGCATCATCTGCGTGAACAGCGTTTCGAACTGGCGCGCGACTTTGCTGGTCGCGGCGTGGCGATCCGTGCGCGCCGCCGCCTTCAGCCGCGTCAGCGCGGCGAAGTCGGTGAAATTGCCGGTCGTGCGCGGATCGAAGGACATGTCAGATCACAACCAGCTCGGCGTGCAAGGCGCCGGCTTCCTTGAGCGCCTGCAATATCGAAACGAGATCGCTCGGCGCCGCGCCGACCTGATTCACGGCGCGCACGATCTCGTCGAGATTGGCGCCCGAGCCGAACTTGAACATGTGTCCACCGTGCTCGGTGACCTGCACCGTGCTTTGCGGGACGACAGCAGTCTGTCCGTTGCTGAGCGGCGCGGGCTGGCTGACGGTCGGTTGCTCGGAGATCGAAACTTCGATCGATCCGTGCGCGACGGCCGCGGGCGACACGCGCACGTTGGAGCCGATCACGACCGTGCCGGTGCGCGAGTTGACGATGACGCGCGCCGGCGCATCGCCGGGCGCCACGTCGATGTCCTGCACGGCGGCAAGAAAGCCGACGCGCGAATTCGGATCGGCCGGAGCGCGCAACGTCACGGTCACCGCATCGCTCGCGCGCGCCACGCCTTCGCCGAACGTCTTGTTGATCGCGGTCGCGACGCGCGAGGCGGTGGTGAAATCCGGCGTATTGAGATTCAGCGCCAGATCGCCTGCGGCGCCGAATGCGCTCGGTACCGCGCGCTCGACCGTCGCGCCGTTCGGCACGCGCCCCGAGTTGGAGATGTTCACCTGCACGCTCGAGCCGCTCTTGCCGCTCGCGCTGATGCCGCCGATAACGAGGTTGCCCTGCGCGACCGCGTAGACCTGGCCGTCGGCGCCTTTGAGTGGCGTCATCAGAAGACTGCCGCCGCGAAGACTCTTGGAATTTCCGATCGAAGAGACCGTGACGTCGATCGCCTGCCCGGGTTTCGCGAACGGCGGCAGATCCGCGGTCACCATCACCGCGGCGACGTTCTTCAGCTGCGGACGCACGTTCGGCGGCACCGTGATACCGAACTGCTGCAGCATGTTGTCGAGGCTTTGCGTCGTGAACGGGGCTTGCGAAGTCTGATCTCCGCTGCCGTCGAGACCGGCGACGAGGCCGTAGCCGACGAGCTGGTTCGGGCGCACGCCGGCGACCTGCGCGAGATCGCGGACGCGCTCGGCGTGGGCGGGCGACGCGAGTCCGATGAAAATCATCGTCATTCCGGCGAAAGCCGGAATCCATCTTGCGATCGAAGCGGCAATGGATCCCGGCTTTCGCCGGGATGACGGAATGGAGTTCGACGCCATGGTGTTCGTCTCCATCAGAACGGCATGTACTTCGAATTGAAAAACCGCGACAGCCAGCCTTGCGTGTTCGCATCGGCCAGCGTGCCGCGGCCGGTGTAGGCGATGTTCGCGTTGGCGACGCGCGTCGAGGCCACGGTGTTGTCCTGCCCGATGTCCTGCGGGCGCACGATGCCGGCGATGCGCACCAGCTCCTGGCCCTGGTTGATCGTCAGCCACTTCTCACCGCGCACGACGAGGTTGCCGTTCGGAATGCGCTCGGCGACCGTCACCGTGATCTGGCCGGACAACTGGTTGCTCTGGCTGCTCTCGCCGTCGCCGGCGAACGCGTGATCGCTGCCGACGCCGAACGAGATTTCCTTGCCGCCGATCTTCGGCGTGCGGCCGAAAAGATTCGGCGCCGGGATGTCGTCCTTGTTCGTCTTGCTGGTCTTGGTTGTCGCCTTCTTGCTGGCCTGCGTGTTCTCGACCAGCTCGATCGTGAGAATGTCGCCGATGCGATGCGCGCGCGGATCGGAGAACAGCTCCATGTTCTGCTCGCCGTGATAGATCGCGCCGTCGGCCGGCGCGCGCTCGAACAAAGCTTCGTTCGGCGGCGTCGGCGCGTAGGACATTTCCTGGCGCGAGGGCGGCGGCATCGTCGCGCAAGCACCGAGCAGCGCGAACGCGGCGACGAGGAATAAGAGTCGGAAAATGGACACGGCTTGGCTCGCTTCGATCAGGTGTGGGACGTCATGTACTGCAGCATCTGGTCGGTCGCCGAGATCGCCTTGGAATTCATCTCGTAGGCGCGCTGCGTCTCGATCATGTTGACGAGCTCCTCGACGACGTTGACGTTCGAGCTTTCGAGCGAGCCTTGCGTGACCGTGCCGAGACCGTTCAAGCCTGGCGTGCCGGTTTGCGGCGCGCCGCTCGATGCGGTCTCGACGAAAAGATTCTCGCCGCGCGCTTCGAGGCCGGCGGGATTGATGAAGTCGGCGGTCTGCACGGTGCCGATCTGCGCCGGCGCGGCTTGTCCGGGCAGCGCGACGCTGACCGTGCCGTCGGTGCCGATCGTGAGGCTTTGCGCATTCGCCGGAACCGTCAGTGCGGGTTCCAGCGGATACCCGGAATTGGTGACGATCTGTCCGTCGGAATTGAGATGAAACGATCCGTCGCGCGTGTACGCGACCGTGCCGTCGGGCATCGTGACCTGGAAGAACCCGCGCCCCTGCACCGCCATGTCGAGCGGATTGTTGGTCTGCACGGTTTCGCCTTGCGTGAACAATTTCTCCGTGCCGACCACGCGCACGCCGGTGCCGATCATCGTGCCGGACGGAACCTGCGTCGCCTGCGAGCTCTGCGCGCCCGGCTGGCGTTCGTTCTGGTAGATCAGATCCTCGAATGCCGCGCGCGAGCGCTTGAAGCCGGTCGTGTTGACGTTGGCGAGATTGTTCGACGTGACCGCCATGCGCGTCTGCTGCGCATCGAGGCCGGTCTTGGCGATCCAGAGTGACGAGAACATGAGTATCTCCGTGCGTCGAAAGCGTTAGCCGGCTTGCAGCAGCCGCGTCGCGGACTGCGCGTTTTCGTCGGCGTTCTTGATGCCTTGCATCTGCATCTCGAACTGGCGCGAAAGCTCGATCATGCGAACCAGCGATTCGGAAGGATTGACGTTGCTCGCTTCGAGCGTTCCCGAGGCGACGCGCACGGACGAATCCGTATCCGCCGTCGAGCCGTCGCGCGTGCGCATCAATCCATCGGAACCGCGCTCGAGATTCGAAGGATCGGGATTGACGAGCTTGATCGTGCCCGCGCTCGACACCGTCGTCGCGCCCTGCCCCAGCGGCACCAAGGCGATCGATCCGTCCGAACCGATATCGAGCTTCGAATACGGCGGCAGCGTGATCGGACCGCCGTCGCCGAGCACCGGATGACCCGAAGACGTCGTCAGCACGCCTTCGGAATCGATCGTCAGATCGCCCGCGCGCGTGTACGCCTCCGAGCCGTCCGGCGCCTGGACCGCGATCCAGCCGGCGCCGCGCACTGCGACGTCCAGATCGCGGCCAGTCGCCATCTCTGCACCGGGTGAGAAATCGGCGCCGAGGCCTTGCGAGATCGCATTGATGCGAGTCGCCTGCCCCGGCCCAAGGACCGGCACGCTCTGGAACGCCGCCATCTCGGCCTTGAATCCGGTCGTGTTGGCGTTGGCGAGGTTGTGCGCGACGGAACCTTGCGCGGCGAGCGTCTGCCCGGCGCCGGTCATCGCGACATAGAGCGAGCGGTCCACGATGCGTCCTCTTAGCCGTTACGGATGTTGAGGACGGTCTGCGTCATCTTGTCGTCGGTCGAGATCATCTGCGCGTTCGCCTGGTAGTTGCGCTGCGCCTTGATCATGTTGACCAGCTGCGCGGTCAGATCGACGTTGGAATCTTCGAGCGCGCCGGATTGCACGCTGCCGAAATCGCCCGTGCCCGCCGCGCCGCGGATGACCTGTCCCGACTGCGAGGTCTCGACCCACATCGTGTTGCCGATGTTCTTGAGGCCCTGCGCGTTCTGGAAATCGGCGAGCGCGAGCTGGCCGAGCGACTTGGTCTGTCCGTTGGAGAAGCGCGCCGAGACGATGCCGTTCTCGTCGATATCGATGCCCGACACCTTGCCCGGCGCGTAGCCGTTCTGCGTGATCGTGCCCGGATCGAACGTATCGCCGTACTGCGTCACAGCCGACATGTCGATCGTGATGTCCATCGGCGCCGCGCCGTTCGGCGGCGTGTAACCGGTGAACGGCAGCTGGCCGCCGGCCGGCGTCGTCAGCACGCCGTTCGCGTCGAAGGCGATCGGCTGCGAGCCGACCGACGTGCCGTCGACATAGAGATTCGCGGTCCACTGACCCGGAGCGGTGTTGACGTAGTAGACCGTCGCCGAATGCGCCGCACCGAGCGAGTCGTACACGGTGAATGGCGACGCCTGGTTGTAGCTCGTCGGATCGTTCGGATCGAATGTCGGGTTGGTCGGCGGCGTCGCGTTGGCCGGAAGATTGAGATTGAACGTCGCCGAGTCGGTCGCCTGCGGCGGACCCGTCATCGACGAGATCGTGAGGTTCGAGAGCGTGCCCGTGTCGAAACCGCCCGAGCCGTTCGGCGGATAGATCTGGAGATTTCCGCCCTGCGGCGAGACGACGTTGCCGTTGGAATCGACCTGGAAATTACCGGCGCGCGTGTACGCATAGCCGGCGTCGGTCTTGAGCGTGAAGAAGCCTTCGCCGGTGATGGCCATGTCGAGGCCGGAGTTGGTGTACTGGATCGAGCCCTGCGCGAACTGCTGCGCGACGTCGACCAGACGCGTGCCGCTGCCGATCGCCGTCGACGAAAGTCCGACGCCGCTGGCGGTGAAAAGATCGGCGAACTCGGCGCGCGATCCTTTGAAACCCGTGGTGTTGACGTTGGCGATGTTGTTCGAGATGACTTCGAGATCGGCCGAGGCCGCGTTGAGTCCACTGAGTGCGACGTTGAAAGGCATGTCTGCGATTCCCCTTTGGGTTTGATCGGATTCGGCGATCAGATGATTTCGAAAACCTGGGACAGCGGAATCTGCCCGAGGGCGCCGACATCGATCATCGGCGAGGCTCCGTTCGCGCCGAGGCTGACGCCTTCGACGCTCGCGGTCGTGTAGGTGGTGGCGGTCTGCGGCGCGCCGCCGACGATCGCGGTCGCGCTGATGGAATACGTTCCCGGCGGCAGCGTGGCGCCGTCGTCGCCGTGGCCGTCCCAGGTGAAATCCTGCGTGCCGGCCGTCGGCGATCCGAGATCGACCGTCTTGACGACCGCGCCCGAGGCATCCTTGATCTGCACCGTCACCGACGTCGCGTTCGCCGGCACCTGCACGGCGCCCTGCAATCCGTTCGACGCATCGAGCACGGCGCTGGAAGACTGGAACATGATCTTGTGCCCGAGCAGATCGCTCGGACGGATCGAGGATTGCGACGTCAGCGTCTGCGCCAGCGTGTTGAACGAGGTCTGCAGGCCCTGCATGCCCGACACCATGCTGAACTGCGTCAGCTGGTTGAAGAAGCTCGACGGATCCATCGGCTGCGAGGGATCCTGCGACTGCAGCTGCGCCGCCATCAGGCGCAGGAAATCGCTTTGCGTAAGATCAGCGTTGCCGCGGCTCGCGCTCTGCTGCGCGTACGCCGAATTCGCCGAATCGATGATCGAATTGATGTCCATCTGGGTTCCCGTTATTTGCCGAGCTCGAGCGTCTTCAGCATCAGCTGCTTGGCGCTGTTCATGACTTCGACGTCGTTCTGGTACGCACGCGAAGCGGAGATCATGTTGACCAGCTCGTCGACCGGATTGACGTTCGGCGTGAAGACGTAGCCGTCGGAATTAGCCAGCGGATTGCCGGGCTCGAAGCGGCTGCCGATCGGCTGCGTCGATTCGCTGACGCCGACCACGCGCACGCCGCCGGTTTCCGTGTTCTTGCCCATGCCGCGCTGGATCGCCGCGAACACCGGCTCCTTCGCGCGATACGCGCCTTCAGGTGTCGAGGCGACGCTGTCGGCGTTGGCGAGGTTCGACGCGGTGGTGTTGAGCCGTACCGACTGCGCGCTCATGCCGCTGCCGGCGGTGTCGAAGATGCGGAAGAACGACATCGTCAGCTCCCGGTGATCGCCGTGCGCAACTGGCGAATCTGCGCGTTGATGAAAGTCAGGCTGGCCTGGTAGCGCACCGAGTTCTCGGCGAACGCGGCCTGCTCGGTTTCGGCGTCGACGGTGTTGCCGTCGAGCGAAGGCTGCATCGGCACGCGGTACTTCAGCGCATCGGGACCAGTCGTCGATGCGTTCGCGATATGTCCCGCCGACGTCGACGCCAATGGCAGCGAAGACGACGTATTCCCGTCGACGCCGGCAGCGCCGAGCGCCGCGCGAAAATCGATGTCGCGCGCCTGGTAATTCGGCGTGTCCGCGTTGGCGAGATTCGTCGACAACACTTCCGCGCGACGCTGCCAGAGCGCCAGCGCCTGCGTGTGGATGCCGAACAAATCGTTGGTGGTGTTCATGGTGGCCTGCGCCAGGATCGACGGACCCGGAGTAGCAACAGCTATGCCACGCGTTCGGCAAAAGCCCTGAAAGCCGCGCCACGCCTTGCTCTCGCGGGTGTCGGCCTCGTTCTGGAAATGCGTGCGGCCGGCCTTCGCGACGGAAAACCGTCGGTTCTCCGTCGCCCGATCCGATGAGGCCGCGCGAACCGCACCGGAGCGCGCATGGCATGCGGCTTGCTCAAGTCGACACGCAACTTGCCGACCACGAACTACGCATCATGAGCAAAACCCCGCAGACCGCCGAGATACGCAAGTCCGTCTTGCGCACGCATGTACGCACCTGCGCACATGCACGCATGCGTGCGCGAGACGCGCGCGCGCGAACGCGGGCGCTGGTGCGAGCGATCCGGTTTCGCGCCGTCGGGATTTTGACGGCGCTGATCGTGCTGGTCGGCGCCTCGGCCGAAGTCCGCGCCGCCGATGCGGTGCTGGACGAAGCCGTCGCCAGCGCCATCGCGCTCGTTCGCTCGCTGCCGCTGGCACCGGGTGCGCGGCTCGAAGTCGAAGCGCTGCCGTTCGATCCGCGCGTCGCCGCGAGCGCCTGCGCGACACCACTCGTCGCCGAACTGGTCGGAAAACGCCTGACCGGAGCGCGGGCCAGCGTGCGCGTGCGCTGCACCGACAAAGACAATCCCTGGAGCCTCGCGGTCGCGCTTCGCATCGCGCTGTTCGAGCCCGTGCTGATCGCGCGCCGCGCGCTGGTCCGCGGCGACACGATCGACACCGACAACACCGAGCTTGCCGAGCGCGACGTGCTTCAACTCGGCTATGGACATCTCGACGATCCCGCTCGCTATGCTGGCGCCCGCGTGTTGCGACCTGTTGCCGAAGGCGCCGCGCTCGCGCCGACGGCCGTCGCCGCTCCGCTGCTCGTCGAGCGCGGCAGCACCGTCACTTTGCTTGCGCGCGGCCCCGCGATCGACGTGCGCGCGGCCGGCATTGCGATCGACGAAGGCAGCGCAGGTATGCGCGTGCGCGTGCGGAATGTTTCGTCTGGTCGGACCGTCAATGGGATTGTTGATGGGCCGGGGCAGGTTTCGATTGAACGGTGATAGTTCGCGTAGCTCGGGAGGTGTCTGAATCCGTCATTCCGGCGAAGGCCGCGATCCAGCTTTGGCCGTCATCCCGGCGAAGGCCGGGATCCAGCTCGCGGCCGTCATCCCGGCGAAAGCCGAGATCCAGCTCGTGGCCGTCATCCCGGCGAAAGCCGGGATCCAGCTCGTGGCCGTCATCCCGGCGAAAGCCGCGATCCAGCTCGTGGCCGTCATCCCGGCGAAAGCCGGGATCCATTTTGATCTTGCTCCAACCGTGCGAGTTTCCAGAAAACACATCCCTGTATTTTTCCACTCGCCATCCTGGCGAGCGGGTCACTTCTCTTTGCTTGCCAAAAGAGAAGTAACCAAGAGAAAAGGCACCCCCGCGGTCGCGGTCGCCGGGCTCCTGCCCGGCGACTTCGTGAGGGCGCTACGGGGTTCGCTGACGGCACATCCCTGTGCCGGCAGCGAACTCGGCGCGATCCATCGCGCCGACCCCTTCGGGGCTTTTTCCTTCGCGCCCTCACCGCGACCGAGGGGGACCCCGGTGGAGCGAAGAAGCGGCCATCCCTGGCCGCAGAAGCGGGCGCGTCGCTGCGCTCGCTAAGAAGAAGGCCAGGCGTTGCGAAAACGTCTTTTGTCATCGCTGCGAAAGGCTAAAGTTTCCCGGCTGCTCGCCGATACTTGGCTGTGACCGCCGCCGAAACCCCCAGAGGCTTGACTCCAATGACAAGCAAAATCAGTGGCTTGCCGCCGATAAGCACGACTGCCGACGTTTCGGCCGTGAGCGGCAAGAAAGCCGAGGCGGCCAAGAAGGAGAGCGTCGTGACGGACACCGACAGCCTGGAGCTGACCTCGTCCGCGCGCGCGCTCAGCGATGGCAGCGCGGATGCGCCGGTCGACTCGCAGCGCGTCGAAAAGCTGCGCCATGCGATCGCCGACGGCAGTTATCGCGTCGACGCCGATCGCATCGCCGGCAAGCTCCTCGATATCGAACGCACGCGCAAGGACTGACGCCATGAACGCTGAGGTCGAGCTGGCCAAGGCGCTGGTTGCCAATGTCGGCGAGATCGCCGTCGCCGCGCATCGCCTGCATTCGGTGCTGAAGGAAGAGAACGCCGTTCTCCATCGCGGCGACGACGTGCGGCTGCTCGAGCTGACCGGCGTCAAGACGCAGCTTCTGCAGCAACTCGAAAGTCTCGAGAACGAGCGCGTGCATCTGGTCGGACAGCTCCACGCCGGCACGCGCAGCGCGCCGTTCGCGATGGTGCGCGCGCTGACACCGTATCCGGTCGCATTGAATGCCTGGGAAGACGCGGTCGCGACATTGACCGCCTGCCGCACGCTCAACGAAGCCAACGGCACGTCTGTCGAGCTTCGCCTGCGCCAGGTGCGTCAGGCGTTGGCGCTTCTCACCGGCGCATCGCCGGGCGCAGGACTCTACGGGCCGCAAGGCGCGCCCGAAAGTCTGAGGCGCTCGACGACGCTGGCGCGCATCTGAGGCCGCCGTGCTCACCGACCCCGATGTCATCCGCGTGCTGATCGCGCGGCTGATTGCCGCGCGCTGCCCGGTCTTCGCGTTCATGGAAGGCGACGACGAGCGCTACACGACGATGCTGCTCGAGATCGAACCTACGTTCGGCGCATTGATCGCCGACGAGCTGCATCCGCGCGCAGGTCACGATCGCTTGCGCACCGGCGCGTCACTGCGCCTCGCGTGCCGGCTCGACGGCGTCGAAGTGCGCTTTCGCTCGCGCGTGCGCGCGATCGACCGCGACGGTGCGATCGCCGCGTACATGCTGGACATGCCGGCCGAGCTCGATCACCGCGAGAACCGCCGATTGCATCGCACGCGCGCGCGCGGCGTGACCGCACGCTTGCAGACACCTGAAAAAGACGCAGTGCTCGCACGCGTCGTCGACATCTCGATCAGCGGACTCAGCCTCGCCGTGCCGGCGCCACACGCGCTTGCCGAAGACGAATGCTGGGACTGCAACGTATCTCTGCCGAACGGCGCGGTCGACGCGGAAGTGTCGATCGTGCGCATCCTCCGCGCGACGACGCGCGCGCACGCCGCCGTCGCGCGCGAAGACAACATCGGCGCCCGCTTCGGCGCGCTCAGCGCGCATGCGGCCCGCCGCATCGGTCATTTCATGGCGGACACGCAGCGCGCATTCCTGCGCGCGCGCCTTCCCAGTTCCCGGAGCATGGCCTGATGGCGCTGCCGATCGCAAAGACGGACACCGACGCCTCCGCGCCGGTCGATACGGTCGTCGTCACGCGCCAGCCGATCCTCGACAACGTGCAGCGGCTGATCGGCTACGAGCTTCTCGTGCACAACGCCGAATGGAGCGATCGCGGTCCGGATTCCGAAGAGCGCCGCGACGGCATGCAGCGCACGCTGATGCACGCGTTCATCGATCTTGGCGTCGAGCGCTTGGTCGGCTCGGCCGAAGCGTTCATGAGCCTGCCGCGCGCCGCGATCCTGGTCGCCGCTTCGCTGCCGATCACCGGCAATCGAACCGTGATCGGAGTCGACTGCTCGACGCCGCTCGACGATGCGCTGATCGCGCATCTCGGCACGTTGCGCCGCAAAGGTTTTCGCCTCGCGCTGGAGAACGCGCCGCTGCTCGAAGGCGACATGAAGATGCAGCGCGCGATCGAGCTCGCGCAATTCGCCAAGTATGCGATGAGCGATACGCTCGATCCCGCAGCCATGAAATGGATGCGCTCGTACGGCCTGCGCGTGGTGGTGAGCGGGATCGACACGCGCGAGCAGCTGCAGCGCGCGGCTGCGCTCGGCTGCGAGGGTTTCGAAGGCTGTTATCTGTGCGAGCCCGATTCGGTGGTGTCGACGAGCCTTCGCGAAAACAAGCTGAGCGTGCTGCGCCTGCTCGCGGCGATCGAGGACCCGAGCAACGGTCCGGTCGAGCTCGATGCAATCATCCGCACCGACGCGACCTTGAGCTACAAGGTCCTGCGCTGCGTCAACTCCGCGTATTTCTCGCTGCCGGTGAAAGTGCGCTCGGTGCTGCACGCGACGGTGTATCTGGGCGTCAATCGCATCCGCAACTGGATTCGCATGATCGCGATCTCCGGCTTGAAAGATTGCCCGACCGAGTTGCTCAAGTTCGCGCTGATCCGCGGACGCATGTGCGAGCTGCTCGCCGCGAAGTTGCCCAACGATCAGCGCGAGATGGCGTTCACGGTCGGACTCTTCTCGCTGCTCGACGCGCTGATGAACACGCCGCTAGAAGAGCTTCTTGCGCGCATTCCGCTCGCCGACGAGATCCGCAACGCGCTGGTCAAGCGCACCGGCTCGCTGGCGCGCCTGCTCGAACCGGTCGAAGCCTGCGAGCGCGGCGACTGGCGCAGGCTCGAAGCGTCGAGCGTTCCGGCCGCGGCATGCGCGGAAGCCTACGTCGATGCGGTGACCTGGGCCGAGAACGTATTCGAGATCGGAGAAGCCGAACCCGCGTGACGCATTTTTGCATCCGCGCGCTCAACTTCTGCGGCGTTCTGCCGATGGCTCATGAGAGGTAGGAAGCCCGTTCCCGGAGTCATCGATGCTGCTCATTATCGGATCCATCGTCGTCATCGCCAGTGTCATCGGCGGCTTTCTCATGTCGCACGGCGAGTTGCTCGCGTTGTGGCAGCCGTATGAGCTGATCATCATCGGCGGCGCGGCGCTCGGCGCGTTCCTCGCTTCGAATCCGCCGAAGATCGTCGGCGCGGTGTTCAAGGGCGTGCCTGCGCTCTTCGGCGGTCCGCGCTACCGCAAGCAGGATTACGTCGACCTCCTCTCGCTTCTGTTCGACATCTTCAACAAGATCCGCAAGGAAGGCCTGGTCAGTCTCGAATCGCATGTCGACGATCCGCAATCGAGCGCGTTGTTCGGCGCTTATCCGCGCCTGCTGAAAGATCACCATCTGATCGAGTTCATCACGGACTGCCTGCGCCTGATGGTCGGCGGCAATATGAATCCGCACGAGCTCGAGCATCTTCTCGACGTCGAGCTCGAAACGCATCATCGCGAGGCGACCGAGCCCGCGCACGCGGTCACCAAGCTTGCCGACGCGCTGCCCGGCTTCGGCATCGTCGCCGCGGTGCTCGGCATCGTCACCACGATGGGCTCGATCGGCGGCGGCGACACCGCCGAGATCGGCCGCCACGTCGCCGGCGCGCTGGTCGGAACGTTCCTCGGCATCCTGCTCGCGTACGGATTCATCGGTCCTGCCGGCACCGCGCTCGAGCATCGCGCGCACGAAGACGGCAAGGCTTTCGAGTGCGTCAAGGTGGCACTGCTCGCCTCGCTCCGCGGCTACAACCCGCAAGTCGCGGTCGAGTTCGCGCGCAAGACGCTGTCGGCGAAAGTGCGTCCGAACTTCCAGGATCTCGAAGGCCATCTCAAGGGTGCGCGATGAGCGCAGTGCCCGCTGCCGTTGCGCCTCCGCGGGCCGCAGAAAGAAAACCTGCCGCTCCGGCCGGGAAGGAAAAGCCGCAGCTTCTGGTCGTGCGCCGCGTCAAGCGCGCGCATGGCGGCGGACATCACGGCGGTGCGTGGAAAGTCGCGTACGCCGACTTCGTCACCGCGATGATGGCGTTCTTTCTGGTCATGTGGCTGGTCGGCACTTCGACCAAAGTGCAGCGCGGCGCGATCGCCGAGTATTTCAAGAATCCGAGCATGCAGGCCGGGCACAGCATGGTGCCGAGCCAATCGATCGGTCCCGGCGGCGCTGCGAACAGCATGATCCAGCTCGCCGCGGTGACGACGCCGAGCCAGGGCGACAGCGGATCGCAACTCAGCAAACCTGAAGTCACGCCGGCCGAAATCGAGAAGCTCGCGCGCGAGCAGGAAAAGAAATCCCTCGAAGCCTTGATGCAGAACCTCAAGGAAGCCATCGACAAGAGCCAGGCGCTGCAGCCGTTCAAGGATCAGCTGCTGCTCGACATCACGCCTGAAGGCCTTCGCATCCAGATCGTCGACAAGCAAAGCCGACCGATGTTCGATTCCGGCAGCACCACCTTGAAACCGTATACGAGCGACATCCTTCGCGAGCTCGCCTCGTTCATCAATTCCGTGCCGAACAAGATCAGCCTCAGCGGCCACACCGACACCGCGCCTTACGCCGGCGGCGACGGCTACACCAACTGGGAGCTCTCTTCCGGACGCGCCAACGCGGCACGCCGCGCATTGGTCGGCGGCGGCATGGCCGAGAACAAGGTCGCGCTCGTGATCGGCCTCGCCGATTCCGTTCTCTTCGACAAGAGCGATCCGCGCAATCCGATCAACCGGCGAATCAGCATCGTCGTGATGAACCGCGCCGCGGAAAAAGCGGCGCTGGAACCTGACTCACCGGTGGAACCGCAGCCTCCGATCACGACGCAGGCCGAAGCGCCCGCGGCCGCATCCGCGCAAATGCAGCCGCCGTCGCAGTGATTCCATCCGCCCGCGCCGCCTCAAGTTTTTCCGCGGCGCGCCGATGCATAGCGCAATATCCGGCCGCCAAGGCGTCACGATGAATCACTCCCAGCCGTCGCCCGGCGCGGTGCAGCGCGCCGGCAACGCGCGCAGAACCTCGCCGCCGCGTTCGACGATCCACTCCTCTTTCCGGAACGCGCGCCGATGATCGGCCTTTGCATGCTCGCGCTCTCGGTGTTGTTCGGCGTCGCATTCGGCCTGCATCTTCATGTCTGCGGCTTGCACCGCGGACGGCCTTCGCAGTGGCGACGGACCGGCGCGGCGTTCGTGCTCGGCCTCGCGGCGTGGTCGGCTTCGGCCTTGCTCGATACCTCGGCCAGCATCGAATCCATCGCGACCGGCGGACACGCGTGGCTGCGTTTGATCGCTCTGATCGCCGCAGTCTCCACTGCGTTCGCCGGCCTTCGCATGGCAGCGCGCGGAACGGCGGGATGGCGCATCGGCGCAGGCATCGCGATCGGCTGCGGCGCCGTCGCAGCGACGTGGCTCAATCTCGGCGCCGGCGCTGCGTTGCCGGACTTCGACGCAATGCGGGCGTTATTGAGCGCGAGCGTGATTCTCTGCGGCGTCGTCGCAGGCGTCTCGCTCTATCCGTCGTCCGGGCGCTCGTGGACCTTCCGCGGCGTCGGCGCGCTGCTCTTCGCGGGCGGCTGCGTGATCGGCGCTGCGTCGGTCGCCGGATCGCGGCCTGCCGCCATCGACGCCATGCTCGGCGCCGGCGGTTCCACGACATACGTCCTGCTGGCCTGCGCGTACGCGACCTTCCTTCTTCTGCTGCTGATCGAGCGCGACGCGCGGCGCGAGGCCGACGATCTCAGCGCCTCGCTGGTCCGCGCCAACGAGGACATCCTCGAATTCGAGCAGCGCGATCCGGTGACGCTGCTGCACCACCGCGCCCACTTCTCGCGGCGCGTGCAGGCGTTGTTCGAGAATGTCGCGCGACGCAAGGGCATCGCCGCCGTCGCGGTGTTCGGCGTCGAAGGTCTCACGCTCGTCAACGATGCCTACGGCGCGGCTGCGGGCGACGAAGCCTTGCGTGTCGTCGCCGGTCGCCTCCTCGCCCGCGTGCGCGATGAGCGTGCGGGGCGCCTCGGCGGCGGCGAGTTCGCCGCGGTGCTGACGCGTTTCCACGATCTGGGCGAACTGCTCACCGAGATCGAAGCGATGCTGGACGCCTTCAGCCAGCCGATCCTGATCGACGATGAATCCGTGCATCTTTCGATTTCCGCCGGCGTCGCGGTGTATCCGTGCGACGGCGAAGGCATCCTGCCGCTGACCCGTGCCGCGCACGCGATGCAGCGCGCCAAGCGCAGCGGACGCAATCAGGTCTGCGTGTTCGATCCCGCGCTCGATTGCGCGTTCGATCGCGATCTCGCCGTGCAGAGCGGCCTGCACCGTGCGTTGGCGAATCGCGAATTCATCTTGCACCTGCAGCCCAAATGCGACGCGCGCAGCGGCGCGATCGTCGGCGCCGAAGCATTGCTGCGCTGGGATTCGCCCGACGGCCTCATCGGACCGAACGACTTCATCGGCGTCGCCGAGCGTCATGGCCTGATCAAGGACATCGGCTGGTTCGTCATCGAGGAAGCCTGCCGCATGCTGCGCCGCATGCGCGACAGCGGCATCCTGCTGCCGTTATCCGTGAACCTCGCGCCGGGGCAGTTCCTCGACCCAGGTTTGATTCCGCGCCTCTGCGATCTTCTCGCGCGCCAGGGCGTATCGCCGGGATCGCTGTGCCTGGAAATCACCGAAAGCATGGCGGTCGAAAATCCCGAGCACATGAGTGCCGTGCTGCACGCGCTGCGCGCGCTCGGCTTCAAGGTCGCGATGGACGATTTCGGAACCGGTTACTCGAGCCTTTCCAAGCTCGTGTCGCTGCCGGTCGACGAGCTCAAGCTCGACCGCTCGTTCATCGTGGACATCGAAACGGATCTGCGCAGCCGCAGCATCGTGCAAGCCGTCATCGAGCTGGCACACGCCTGCGGTCACGTCGTCGTCGTCGAAGGCGTCGAGACGCGCGGCCAGGCCGCGCTGGTCACCCAGCTCGGCACCGACCAGGCGCAGGGCTTCTTCTGGCACAAGCCGATGCCGTACGCGACCTTCATGGAGATCGTCGAGAACGCCCGGAACCGGTCCGGAAAACTGTCGCTGGTTTCGGCGGCCTGATTCGGCGTTCGCTTTTTCCCTCCTCGGCATTTGCATCGTGGCGACGGTGGCCGTCGCGATCGATGACATAGGGAGGAACACCATGATTCGCCGGATTTCGCTGGCCGTGCTCGCCGCGGCAGTGCTGCGCTGCTCGATTCCCGCCGAGGCGGAAACCTTCACTTATCACGGTACGTTACGCGAGGCCGGCAAGGCCGCCGATGCGCACTACGATCTACGCCTTTCCGTCTATACGGCTGCTTCGGGCGGAACCGCCATCGCCGGACCCGTCACGCTTTACGATGTCGCGGTTCGCGACGGTGCCTTCAGCAGCGAAGTCGATTTCGGCCAAAGTTTCGCGCCGCGTCCCGGCTCGTATCTCGAAGTCGCGGTCAAGTCGGCGACCGATTCCGATTTCAGCGTGCTGGGAAAGCGTACGCCGCTCGCGCCGGACGGCGGCTGCGCCGGCGCATGGGCGCTCGACGGGAACGCGGAAAATCCCAGCGGCAGCTATATCGGCACGGCCGATGCCGCCGACGTCGTCATCAAGGCGAACGGACTCACCAAGGCGATCGCGTTCGCAGATGGCGGCGTGTCGATGCCGGGCGGCATGGGCGGCGCCGTCGCGCCGGGAAGCTTCGCCGGCGGTTACGGTGCGGTCGACGACGTCGCTTTCGAGCGCAGTTTCGTCTGGGGCGGCGGCACGCCCGCAGCTCCGTTCCTGCCCAGCGTCGCGGCGACCGCACCCGGACAGTTCATCATGCAGGCACCCGGCGGCGCCGCGATCAACACCTCCTCGAGCGAGTGGGACGGTCCGCTCGCGAACGAGCTGACGATCGGCAAATCGGCCGCCATTCCCGGAGAAAACGTCGATCTCGTGCTGCTGAATCCCGACATCGCGTCCGGTAGCGGACGCAAGGGATTCGACATCACATCCGAATCGCTCGGCACGCTCGGCATCTACGGGCTTTATCTCGACGGCACGACGCGCTATTACGACACGCTGCTGCGCGCACAGCACTTTCACGGCGCCACCGGCAACTACGCATCGTGGCTCTTCAACGGCGCCAACAATGCCGCCGGCATCTTGCGCATCGGCGACAACGTCAACAACGGCAACGGCGCGTATCTCAGCGCCGCCGGCGTGTGGACCAATGCATCGAGCCGCACGTGGAAGGAAGGTTTCGCGAACGTCGACGTCGAAAGCGTCCTCGCCAAGCTCGTCTCGATGCCGGTGCAAAGCTGGTTCTACAAGGGCAAGCGCGACGACGGATTGCATGTCGGCCCGGTCGCCGAGGATTTCGCCGGCGCGTTCGGCCTGGGCAACAACAAAAAATACATCGGCACCGTCGACGAAAGCGGTATCGCGCTCGCCGCGATCCAGGGACTCAACAAGAAGCTCGAAGCCGACAACGCGGCGCTGCGCGAAAAACTCGATGGCGTGATCGCGCGGCTCGATCGCCTCGAACAGCGTGCGGGAGAGTGATATGCACTCGCCTCCGCTTCCGCGTAGCCCGCGCGATCCGACGTCGTGCGCACGCTGCCGCGATGCCTCGCTGCGACTTGCCGGTATCGCGACGGCGACACTGATGCTGGCAAGCGGCACGACGTCGGCATCGCAGCGCTACGAGATCGAGTCGCGGCTCGATCCAGTGTCGCACGTCGTGCTCGATGCCCGGCTCGATCCGGCACCCGCCACCGACCGTTTCTCGGTGTCGGCGAAGCTCGCGGAATCGCCTCAAGTCTGCCTGGGCGATCTTCTGTTCCGCGACGGTTTCGAAGGTCTCGAGTAGCGGCACGATCGAGGCGCGCGACGCAAGGACGCGTCGCGGTTCGATCAGCGCCAGTCGCCTGCGGCGACGAAAGCGGCCCAGTAGTAAGGGAGCGTCGATACGCCCGCGCGCCGTCGCGCCGCCAGCGTCTCGCGCATCGCGGCGTATTCGGCGGCGATCGTGTCGGCGTGATCTTCGAGTCGCGCGCGATAGAGCGCGCGCATGAAATCGATGGTCGCGCGATCGTCCACGCGCCAGAGGCTCATGATGACCGTGCGCGCGCCCGCGAGCTGGAACGCGCGGCGAAGACCCAACACGCCTTCCTGCGCGGTCACTTCGCCGAGTCCGGTTTCGCAGGCCGACAATACGGCCCAGTCCGTTTTCGTCAGATCGAGCTCGGCGATTTCCTCGCTGGTGAGAAGACCGTCATTGCTGCTTTCGTTGCCGCCGAGATTCGCGCCCGCGAATGCAAGTGCGGACAGTGTCGCGAAATCGTTCTTGTCGCCTGCCTTCGCAGCGCCTACGAGCGCCACGCCGCGCTCGCTGTCTGAATCCTTCGCCGCGCAGCGCTCGCCGAGAAACACGCCGTGCGTCGCGAAGTGCGCGATAGACGCGCGCGGCATCGCTTCGCGCACGCCGGCTTCGGTGGCGCTCGCGCCTTCGAGCACGGTCTTGGGGACCGAAGCGTCGAGTTTATCGAGCGTCTCGATCTCTGTGTGCGCGCCCGGCAGCGGCGTGAACGGCGCGCTGCGCAAGCCGACGCAACCAGCTCGTCCGTTGTCCGCCGAGGCGATATCGCTGCCGAAGTCGGGCGCACCCGCAAGCATCAGCGAAGGCGCGCGAACGGTCGGAGGATCGCGCAGCACATCGCGCTCGTGATCGAGCAGATGAAACTCCGGACCGTTCTCGACGAGATAGCGTCCGCCGTCGTTTTGAAGCGCAGCGAAATTGACGCGCGACAACGTCGCCGACGGAATCAGCAGAACGCGCTTGCTCCGGATCCGCGACGCCAGCGGATCCCAGATGCGTCGACGCAGCGCGATCGACGCGCGCGAAACAGCCGCGGCGTCGCTGTCTGCGCGAGAGGCATCGCGATACCACGCATCGACCGCTGCCGCGATCGGCGGCACCTCGCCGAGTGAAACGAGCTGTGCCTTCGCCTGCCGCGATGCAACGAGCGCATAAAGCTTAGGCGTTGGTGCCGGCGCGACGCGCCCGAAATTCTGTGTATCCGCCGCGACTTCGACGAAGCGCACGAGCACCGCATCGCGCGGCAATGCGGCGCGCACCTCGGAAACGTCGCCGCGTTCCGTCTTGAGGCGCGAATCAACGCTGCCGGTGCGGCCAGCCAGCGCCAGCTCCGCTGCGTCGAACTCGCGTCCGGCCGCGACCAGCGCATCGCGCGACTCGCGGCTCGGCTCGCGCGCGGCGGCGACGCGCGCCTGCGCAAGGTCCGCATTGCGTTTCTGCAAGGACTGCCATTCTGCGGCCAGACTCGGATCGTCCGAGACGTGCGCGATGCTGAGCCTGCGCGCGACCATCGCCGTGACCGTGCCGCGCGCTTCGAGTACCGCGTCCCAGGTTGCTTCGATGTGCGCGGCATTCTGGCTTTCCGCCGCGATCGTCAGCATCCAGTCGAGCCCGCCGTCGAGATGATCGATGCCGTGCATCGCGCGATGCTCGTCGAGATCGGCCGCGGTGACGCGGCGCACCAGCGCTGCCGACTGCTCGGCAGCGGCCGCGCTGGCAAATGCCTCGTCGAGCCGATGCTGACCGTACAACGTGGCTGCAAGCGCGACATCGGTCGAGCGCGGATTCTTGAGCGAGAAATCGCCGTTCTTGTCGAGCCGTTCGAGATGTTGGCGCAACAGCGCTTCGGCGTCCGCGTGACGTCCTTGCCGCAGGTAAACCTCGGCAAGCGCGATCTCCGCCACGAACGAAAGGCGACTCAGGCTGCCGGTTTTCGCCGCCAGCGCCAGCGATCGCTGCAGCGGCGCGACGGCTTCGTCGTCGCGGCCTTGATCGCCGAGCGAACCCGCGAAATTGTTGAGCGCTCCGGCGAGCTCCAGCGGCGGCGGCGCGGGCAGCGCTTCGAGCGACGCGACCGCCGCGCGGCAATGCGGCTCGGCTTGCTGCGGCCGTGCCGCCATGCCGGCGTTCGCGCACAACTCGTAGTGCATCATGCCGTGCAGGTAAGGGCTACCCGCGTGCGTTTCCTGCAACGTCAACGCTTTCTCGAAGTAGCGTCCGGCTTCGTCGAGATTTCCCAGGCGCTGTTCGAGCTGTCCGCGCGAATCGATCGTGATGGTTTCGATGACGATGCTGTACGGCTTCGCCGCGGCCGCGCGTGCCAACGCATCGTCGCTGAAGGCGATCGCTTGCGGAAAGCGGCCGGCATCGAGCTCGACGAGACCGCGCCAGCGCTTGAGATCGGCCCAGAACGGATGGCGATCCGCGTGCGCCTCGCGGAGCGCCGCTTCGGCGCGATCGAGTGCCGCGCCGAACTTGTCCGGATGCTGCAGATACCACTCGCATCCGGCCATCCAGAGCAGCGCCTGCGCGCGGCGCAACGCCGGAAGATTCGGCGCGGACGCGAGCGCCGCGTCGATCATCGCCACCGCTTCGGGGAATTCGCGGCGCTGCACGCGGCGGATATAGCCGCGATCGATCGATGCATCCGCGCGCGTCTTCGCGTCGGCCTTCGAGCCCGGCGCATCGACGATCGCATGCGCTTCTTCGAAGAGGCGCGATGCCTCGTCGTTGTCGGACTTTGCGACGAGCGCATAAGCAAGATGCGAGAGCGCGCGCGCGTACGCGGACGAGGATTCGCCGTCGACTTTCGCGCGGATCTCGATCTCGCGACGCGCCAACGTCTCGATTTCGGCCGCGTGCGTTTCTATCGTGAAGTCGAGTTTGCGCGCGTCGATGAAGGCCGAGAGGGCCTGAGCGGCTTCGCGCGTCGAATCGTGCAGAGCGGACATCTGCTCGAACGTGCGGTTCGCACCGCGGTCCTCCGAAGCATGGGCCGCCATTGCGAAAACGACCAGCGCAATCGCGAACACGCGCCACGCCCGCGGGTCGTTCATGCGTGCTCTCCCCTCCGCATCGCTCCCGCGCTAGCGTATCACTGCGACGAAGCGCGCCGCTCGTCGTGCGGGAATTCGTACTTCCAGACGTGGAGGCTGGAGGAATCATTCAGCGTCGCGAGCAACGCCTTGAGGTGCGCGCCGCGAATCTCTGCCGGAGCGTCGGCGGAGAGAGCGCCGACCGAGCGCGTCGCGGCGGCGAGCTTGCGCCAGTCGGCGATGGATTGTTCGATGTCCGCGCGGGGTTGCAGCGAGGCGATCACGACGAATTCCTCGCGCGCGGAATCGTCGCCGATTTCCCAGGCGAGATCCGGACGTGCGCTCGCACCGGGCAGGCGCCAGGTCGCAGGAGCCAGCGGATTCTCGGGTCCGTCGACGAGCGGGAACAGCACGGTGGCGACGCCGTCCGCATCTTCGTTGAGCACGTAGATCCAGGCGGGTCTGTTCGTGGTGACGTCGAGACGCAGGCGCTCGCCGGCTTTCACGATCGCGCCGCTCGCGATCGCTTCGACGGCGCTCGCTCCTGCGCGCACGAACCCTGCTTGGGCATTCCAGGCGGGCGGAAACAGGCGCGACCACGACAACGAAGCGGCGATCGCGATCAGCGCCGCCGCGCCTGCGATCGCGCCGAACATCGCGAGTCGGCGCGCGCCGCCCGATCGGCGGCGATGCAGGACATCGTCGAAAGCGCGCGCCGCGTCCGCGGCCGTGTGTGGACGTTTTCCCGGATCGAGATCGATGCTGGCTTCGATCGGAACGGCCGTTCTCGCATCGATATCGGGACGCAACGCCTCCAGTCGTTGTCGAGATGCGAGCGGCTTGCCCGCTGCATCCGCGCTCTTCGGCATGCGCCCGGTCAGCAAAAAGAACATCAGCGCGCCGAGCGCATAGATATCGCTGCCGATGCCGAGCGGTGCGCCGGCCACCACTTCCGGCGGCAGATACGCCGGCGTCCCGACGACACGGCGGCGTGACGCGATCAGGCGTTCGTCACCGCCGGCACCGAAATCCATCAGCACGATGCGCCCGTTTGGCTCGCGCATCACGTTGGCGGCTTTGACGTCGCCGTGTACCAGGCCCGCGGCGTGAATCGCTGCGAGCGCACGCGCAAGATCGCGTCCGATGCGCAGCGTTTCCTCGACGCCCAGCGATCCCTGACGTGCGACGAGCGATGCCAGCGTTTCTCCTTCGAGGCGCTCGCTCCAGAGTCCCGCGCGCCCGTCGTGGATTGCGCTGCCATACACCGCGACGACGTTGTGATGGCGCACCCGCGCCAGCCGTCGCGCTTCGTCGAGATGCTCGCTGCCGAGCGCCGCAATCGCGCCCGCGCGCTGCAGCTTCAATGCGACGGTGCGCTCGAGCCAGGGATCGAACGCGCGGTAGACCTCGCCGTAGCTGCCTTCGCCGATGCGCTCGCCGACTTCGAGCGGTCCCCACCGGAAATGCGCTTCGCGCTCGTCGACGATGCGATCGCCGCTGCCTTCGCGGAATGCGCGTGCAATGTCGTCGAGCAGCCGCAGGCCTTCGCGTTCGGCGTTATCGAGCGTAGAACGCTCCAGCGCATCCCAGGCCACGGGCGTGCCGTCGGCGATCGCGTTGAGGGCATCGTCGAGGTTTAGGGTCGGCATCGTCGATCCGTACAGGGTCAGGTGCGCGCGGGCGAAATCGTCTGCGCCATTGCCTTCAATGCGCGAGTGACCGCCATCCGAACAGCATCGGCGGTGCTCGCGGTCTCGAGCGCGATTTCCTGATAGCTCATGCCGAATTCGAGCCGCATCACGACGAGCTCCTGCTGGCGCCGGTCCAGGGTGCCCAGCGCGCGCTCGTACATCTGCAGGCGCTCGTGGCCGACCAGGTGCTCGACGACGGAGTCGCCTTCGTCGCCGTGTTCGAATTCGTCGAACTCGGTTTTGCCGCCGTGCCGCTGATATTTGCGCAACTCGCCGCGCACTTCGTTCAAGAGGATCTGGCGCAGGTACGCCAGGAAGCTACCGCTGCCGCTCGATTCGAACGACGCGAGATTGCGCAGCGCTCGCAGCAAGGTCACCTGAACCAGATCGTCGGTGTCGCTGATGTCGCGCGCCGAATGCGGCAAACGGCCGTGCGCCCAGCGGCGCAGCAACGGAAGGTAGCGCCCGCACAGGCTTTCTTCTGCGTCATCGTCGCCCTGCCGGATGCGCCGCAGCAGCTCTTCGGTGGGCTCGACGATCAGCAAGGCGCTCTCCCCGCGCAGGCTACGTCGCGATTCTAGCGATATCCGCCGCCGGCGCCGTCGTGTTCGGAATCGCGTTCCGCGGCATTGAATCCGGCATCGAAGGAATCGAGGAGCCCGACATGCGGACCCATCCCTTGCCAGCGATCGCCCTCGCGGCGTCGGCGCTGCTTGCGTTTCATGAGCTCTCGGCACAGGAGCTCGTGCTGTCGACGGCGCGCGGCGGGACCCCGCCGATCGCGATGGCGCCGACGATCATCTATCCGGATCTTGGAGCCACCCTTCCGTATCCGGTGAACCTCCTCGTGGCGCCCGAGCCCGATGGCGGGTTTCCACCGTGGGAAAACGCGCACGGGCTCGCACTGCTCGGAACCGACCGCGCCGTGACGACACGCCTCACCACCGGCGAGATCCATATCATCGACACAGCCAACGCGGCGACCATCAGCGAATTCGTGCTGCCGGGCTTCAACGGCATCGGCACGCTCGCGATCGATCCGGCGGAAACCAAGCTGTTCGCATTCAGCGGCGATCAGCTCGGCAACAACAAGCTTTATATCGTGGATGCGCCGTTCACCCTGTCTTCGCCGGTCACGACTCTGATCCTGCCCGGCAACGGCGGCACGGCGAACTCGCACGCGATCGCGTTCGACCGGATCAGCGGCCGCGCATTCGTGGGGCATTCGACCGGCATCTCCGTCATCGACCCGCCGTACGCGTCGATCGCATTCACGATTCCCGTCGCTGGATCGGACGATCCGCGAGCAGGACAGCTCGTGTCGCTGTCGCCCGACGGCGACATCCTCGCGACGACGTCGTACCAGGCGAGCATCAACATCGTGCATGCGCCTTTCAGCGCGAGCAGCACGGCGATCGTGCTGAGTCCTCCGGGTGCGCAATATCTCGGCGGCATCGCGTTCGCGCCGGACGGCAGCAAGCTGCTGGTGACGGACGCGGCCTCCGGACCGTCCGTCGCGCGAGCATTCGCCGTCAGCGCGCCGTTCAATGCCGGGGCCGCGATCGAAGCGCTGCCGATCGCCGACGATCTGGTGTCGAGCGGACTCGAGGACGTCGACATCAGCGCCGATGGCCAGCTCGCCGCGCTCACCGGCAACGATGACAACACCGGCCAGCCGCTGATCGTCATCAAGGCGCCGTTCACCGCGGCGGCAATGACGGTGTATCCGATCCACATTCCGCTGATGCCCGACTACACGGCCTACGGCGGACGCGGCGCCGGTACCGCGCGCTTCCGCTCGGGACCGCTCGCGGCGACGCCGCAATTCAGTCCCGACGCGAAATATTTCTTCGCGCGCGAAGGCGACAGCGGCCTGTCGCCGCTGCGCATCGACGTGCATCTTTCGCACCCGAGCGGCCAGCCCTCCAGCGTCGACTACCAGACTTTCGACAGCGGCGCGATCGCCGGAGTCGACTACGTCGCCGCGAGCGGCACGCTCGTCTTCGCGCCCGGCGAAACGCGCAAGAGCTTCAGCGTCGATCTCATCGGCAACACGACCGGGGATTTCAACACGCGGCTCTTCGACGTGCGTTTCACCAACGCGGTGAACGCGAGCATCTCGCAAAACCTTTCCAGCGTCCGCTGCGAGATCGCCGACGAGGAAAATTCGTTCCACTACGGCATCATGTTGACCCCCGATCATCTTCCCGACGGCCGACTCGGTGCGCCCTACTCGGCCGTGCTGACATCTTCGTTCGTCGGCGACTCGGTGTGGCGCGTGTCTAAGGGCGAGCTTCCTCCCGGCCTCGCTCTGAACGAGGCGACCGGCGCGATCTCCGGCACGCCGAGTTATCCCGGCGTGTACTGGTTCATCGTCGGGGCCGCGCACACGCCGGGCGGCTTCTACAACCTGACGGTCCCGCGGCCGGGCGACGCGATCTTCGCCGACGGATTCGATCCGGATTCCTGAGGCCTCTCATCGATCGGCGGTCTCCCGCGCTATGCTCGCGCGATGAAGGCCGTCCGCTACCGCTTCGGCGATTATCTGCTTGACGCCGCCGCCCGAGAGCTCTGGCGCGGCGAAGAGCGCATCGCCATCCCGCCGAAATCACTCGAATGCCTCGCCTATCTCCTGCAACACCACGGGCGAGCGGTCGGCCGCGACGAGCTCATCGCCGCGGTGTGGGGACGCGTCGACGCCAGCGATACGCTGCTGACGCAGACCATCTGGCGCGCCCGCCGCGCGATCGGCGATGACGGCGATCACAACCTGCGCACGGTGCCGCGCTTTGGGTATCGTTGGGTTGCGCCGGTTCGCGTGGAGGCGATCGCAGAATCCGAGGCGGCGGGCGTCTTCCCAAACGCCGACAAGGCCGCTATCGAAACCGCGGCGGCGATTTCGGATTCCGCTGCCGCCGATATCGGGACGCAAGAGACACCGCCGCTCTCGACGCCGATGCGTAGCGTTCGGCGCCTTTCGTGGGCTCGATACGCAATGGGCGGCCTCGGCCTCGCGGCGCTGATCGCCGGCGCGTTCTTGTTCCTGAATCGAAATCCGCGCACAGCAACGAGCACCGTCGTGCCTTCGCTGGTCGTGGTCCTTCCGGTCAGCGTTGCCGACTCGTCCGGCGAGACGACTTGGATTCGCCTCGGCGCGATGGATTACGTCGCCTCGCGCCTGCGCGAAGCGCGGCTCAACGTGCTGCCGAGCGAGCGCGTCGTCGCGATCGCCAAAGCGCCGGCAGGTTCGGCGCCGGACGCAGGCGAGCGCGAGCGTCTGGCTGGACTCACATCAGCCGATTACCTCCTCGTTCCGCGCGCCGATTTTTCCGACGGCGTCTGGCGCTTCTCGATCGATGCGTACCACGACGGCCGCGCACGGACCTATCGCGCCGAAGCGTCGTCGCCGCTGCCGGCCGCGAACATCGCCGCCGCGCAATTCCTCGACGGCACCGGTCATCCTTCGCTGCTGGCGAAATCGCCGCCGGATGAGATCAACGAAATCGTGCAGCGCGTCGATGCGGCGTTGCTCGAGGGCGACATCGCCAAGGCCCGCTCGGTGCTCGACGGCACTCCGGCGGACGTTCGCAAAGATCCTCGCCTGCTCGCGCGCGAAGGCAGGGTCGCGTTTCGCGCCGGCAAGCTCGATGCCGCGGAAGCCGCATTCGCGCTGGTCGCAGGCGATGCCAGCGTTCCGACGACCTTGCGCGTGATCGGCGAGATGGGGCTCGGCGCCGTCGAGATCCGCCGCCACCGTTTCGAAGACGCGCAGCGGCACTACACCGCGGCGTTGGCGAGCCTGGGGCCGTCGGGCGACATGACGCTGCTCGGTCGCGCCTACACCGAGCGCGCCGTCGTCGAAGGCAGTCTCGGCCGAGTCGATCTCGCGGTCGCCGACATCGGCCGCGCGCGCAGCGAGCTCGAGCGGAGCGGCGATCCGCTTGGTCTGGCCAGCCTCGATCTCAACGGCGCGCTGATCGAAAACCAGCGCGGCCACTACGCCGACGCGACGCGCATGTTCGATCGCGCCACCGACGTCTACGGCCGCTTCGATATCGCCGACCAGCTCGCGATCGCTTTGGCCGGAAAGGTGGATACGCGGCTGACCGTGCTCGACCACGCCGGCGCGTTGCAGAGCAGCACGCGCGCATGGAGCCTGTTGCCGCGTCTCGAAGATCATCTCTTGATCGAATTCATGGCGGCGCGTCATGTCCAGGCGCTGCGCATGAACGGGCAGCTGGCCGAGGCCGCACGCGTTCTCGACCATTTTTCCGCGACCGGCGATCACGCATCGGCCGATCCCGCGTTCGGCGTGCTGCGCGCGGCCGTGCTGGTCGATCAGGGCAAGGCGCCGCTGGCGCTCCGGCTTGCCGACGGCATCGTGCGCGAGTTCGAGCAGGCGCCCGTCGGGAGCTGCAGCGACACGGTTCCGCAGGCGGCGATCGTGCTGACCGATGCTGCGCTGCAAAGCCGCAACGCCGACGCAGCCGCCCCGTTGTTGGCGCGACTTTCCGAGTTCGTCAACTCGCCGCAGGATCCGGAGTGGACGTTCGCCCGCGATCTGACCCAGGCGCAACTTCTCGATGCCGCTGGCGATCCGGAAGCCGATCGCCATTTCGCCGCCGCGCTGGCGTTCGCCGACAGCGCGGGCGAGCCGTCGCGCATCGTCGTTGCGTCCGCCGCGTATGCGAACTACGCCGTCAAGCGCTCGGATCGTGCGCGCGCCGAAACGCTCCTGGCGCGACTCGAGCCTTACGTGTCGGTCGACTATCGCGCCGCGAGGGCGGCCGCGTTGCTGCACGCCGTGCTCGGCCATACCGCCGAAGCCGAGGCGGCGAGCGATCAGGCGCGTCGGCTCGCAGGCGAGCGTGTGGCTGTCGGCATCGAGCCGCAGGCGATCGCGATTCGCGCCGGCAGCGCGAATTAATCCATCCGCGACACGACGTTATGGATCTGAGACATCTTTGCGATGTCGCGCAGACAAGTCGCCGGGACGATCGTCCTATCGTGCGGACACGAGGCCGAGTCGGCCCGAATCGTCGAGGAGCCCGCATGTCGTTCAGCCGTTTCCGAACCATTCTCCTTCTTCTTCTGAGCGGCGTCGCCGCGGCAACGTGCGGCATGGCCGTGGCGAGCGGCACCGGCGGCGGCATCGACGTTCAGGTGACCGTCGGCACCGATCTCGCGCCGGACGCTTGCGCGGCGACGACCTCGCTCGAGGTGCTCGTCGGCGACAAGGTCAACTTCTGCTATCGCGTCACCAACAACAGCGCGACGCCGCTCGCGTACCAGTCGCTCGACGACAGCGTCGACGGCGCGATCCTGTCGGAAGAAAATCTGGTCATCGCACCCGGCGCGACCGTGCAGTACAACCGCATCCGCGTGGTGGCCGGCGGCCAGGGCGGCGAGCGCACGACGACGTGGACCGCGCGCGACGCGCGGCCGGACTATACGCCCTCGCCGCGCGCGGGCGCGTTCGTCGATATCGCCTCGCGGCCGACGGTGATGGATCTTGATCCCGCGTCCAACGGCAGCGACCCGACCGGCGCCGGCATGACGCCGGTCGATGTGCCGTTCTCGTTTCCTTTCTATGGCGTAATGGCGAACCAGTTGTGCGTCGGCGTCGACGGCGTCGCGCAGGTCGGCATCGATCGCTGCATCCTGTTCCCGGTGGCGAGCGCGCCGGTGCCGGCGGCCGGAATGGGCACGGCGATCCTGCCGCTCTGGGACGATTTCGCCGGCAAGGAATCGTTCTGCGACCCGGATTGCGTCGAGATCTGGGGCACGGTGTATGCCGACACGCTCGGCACGGCGCCGAACCGGCAGTTCGTCGTCGAGTGGTTCGATCTTCGCCATGAGCAAGGCGGTGCGAACGAGGATCGCGCGACGTTCGAGTTGATCATCGACGAGGCGACCGGAAAGCTTTCGTTCGAATACCTCGACGTCGAATACACCGCGTACGGCAATTTCTACGGCGCGCCTGACGTGTGCAACGACGGCGTGTGCGCGGCGATCGGCCTGCAGCAGGACGACGACTGGGCGACTTCGTATTCGTTTTCCGAAGCCTCGATCACGAGCGACTCGGCGATCGACTGGATTCCGACCACGCCGACGACGTACAGCGCGCAAGCCAGCGTGACGCTCGATATCGGCAAGCCGGTCGCTGCGCTGCCCTCTTCCATCGCAGGCTCCGCCGCGCCCGGCGCGCAGACCAGCGTCACCTTGACGCTCGCCAACACCGGCGATCGCGATCTCAACTGGACGCTCGATCAAGGCGCTGTGCAGAACCTTCCGTGGAACGCCGAGGAAACCGTTCCGGCCTATACCTCGCGCATGCTCGTCGCGGACTATCCGACGATGGACAACACGCTGCTCGGCTTCGACGCGGCTGATCCTGCGACGAACGCGCCGATCGGTCCGATCCATCGCATCTACGAAGCGGGCGCGTTCGTCGACGACGACTTCTCGACGCTGTACCAGGTCGCGGGCTGGCACGAGGTCGGCGGAACCAACATCTTCACCACCGAAGTGCTGGAGCGCGTCGACACCACCACCGCCGAGATCACGCGCGTCGGCGATACCGGAGTCGGGCCGTACGAAATGATCATGGGCTTGGCCTGGGATCCGACGACGTCGACATTGTTCGCGGCGATCACCGCGCAAGACGGCTCGGGAACGACGCTGGCCAGCGTCGACCGCTACACGGGCGCCGTCACGCGCCTGATGCCGGTCACCGGCATCGAATTTCCGATGTTGCTCGGTCTCGCCATCGACAGCGCGGGACACATGTACAGCGTCGATCAGAACAGCAACTCGCTGCTCCAGATCGATAGCCACAGCGGTGTCGCTACGGTCGTCGGGCCGATCGGCGACGAGATCGCGATCATGCTGACCGGCGCGCTCGCATTCGATCGCTCGCGCGACGTGCTGTACATGACCGGCGCGACGGCGGATATCCTCGGCGGCACGTACATCGTCGATCTCGCCAGCGGCTACGCCGGGCTCACCGGCACGATCGGCACGGATCAGCAGCTGGCGAGCGCTCTGGCGATCGCTACGGCTGGCGGTCCGTGTACCGGCGCGACGCCGGCGGCATGGTTGTCGTTCGATCCCACGCAGGGCGTCGTTGCGGCCGGCGGCGAGCAGTCGATCACGGTGGGTCTCGATGCGAGCGCGCTTGCCGAAGGCCACTACGAAGCGACGTTGTGCCTGCGCAGCGATGATCCGTACCGGCACACGATTCCCGTGCAAGTCGCGTTCGACGTCGGCGGCGACGTCGACACGATCTACGCGAACGGATTCGAAGCGCAATAGGCGGCGGTGGGCGCGGCGCGGACGATACTCCCCTCGTCCGCGCTGCGCCGGTTACTTTCCGATATCGCGCAGGCGCATGCCCTGCATCAGCTTGCGCTCGATCTCTTCGAGCGTGACGCCTTTCGTCTCCGGAACGAAGGCATAGGTGTAGACGAGGAACAGGACGTTGAGCGCCGCGTACAGCCAGAACGTCGCCGCGTGACCGATGCCGTTCAATAGCGAAAGGAACGTCGCGCCGACGATCATGTTGGCGATCCAGTTCGTGAACGTCGAGCAGCCGATGCCGAAATCGCGGCCCTTGAGCGGCTGCACTTCCGAGCACAGCACCCAGATCAACGGACCCGCGGACATCGCGAAGCCGACGATGAAGACCAGCAGCATCGCGACCGTGAACATCTGCTCACCGCGCCCATTGATGCCGAGATGCATCATCGTGCCGACGACGCCGAGGCCGATCGCCATTACCGCGAAGCCGGCATAGAGAATCGGTCGCCGTCCCCAGCGATCGACCAAGCCGATCGCGATGAATGTCGCCAGCACATTCGTGAGGCCGACGATCGCCGTGAACCACATTTGCGAGGCCGTGTCGTAGCCCATGTCGCGGAAGATGCGCGGCGCGTAGTACATCACGACGTTCATGCCGGTGAATTGCTGCACGATCTGCAGCGAGATGCCGAGCGCGACCGAGCGGCGGAAGTTGCGGTTCTCCAGGAAGAGCCGCCAGCCGTGCTGCGGCGTCGCCAGCTGCTCCTCGATGTCGGCCGCTTCGCGCGCGACGATCGCAGGATCGCCGCGCAGGCGGTTCAGGACGCCGATCGCCTCTTCCTTGCGCTGACGCATCATCAGCCAGCGCGGACTGTCCGGCAGCAGGAAAAGCCCGAGCAGGAACAGGACGCCGGGAATCGCGATGACACCGAGCATCCAGCGCCAATTGCCCGAATAGCTGAAGGCGGTGTCGGAGAGAAACGCGACGAGGATGCCGATCGTGATCATCAGCTGATACGTCGAGATCATCGCGCCGCGGATGTCTTCGGCGGCGACTTCCGCGAGATACAGCGGTGCGGTGAATGCCGCGATGCCGATCGCAAGGCCGAGGATCAGGCGCGCTGCGATCAGGCTGTTCGGCGACCACGCAATGCCGCACAAAAGCGAGCCCGCGATGAACAGCACCGCGCCGAGAATCAGCGAGCGCTTGCGGCCGAGCCCGACCGAAAGCCAGCCGGCGAAGGCGGCGCCGATCGCGGCGCCGAACATCATCGAGCTCACGATCCATTCGATCGTGTGATCCGAGATCGCGAATTCGGCCTGGATGAACTGCGTCGCTCCGGAGATGACGCCGATGTCGAGCCCGAACATGAGGCCGGCCAGCGCCGCGAGGATGCAGGTGAGCATCGCGGAGGTCTTGCGTGGAATCGGGATGACGTGCGCGGTAGCGTTCATCGCTCTCCTTCGTGTTGCGTCGCCGAGCTTGGGATCAGGATGATGCTCATCGCGATGAGGAAGCTTCCGGTACGCACCCCGAATGCTTTATAGCACCCGGTTGGCCGCGATCACTTTTGCGTACCACGCGCCGGAATCCTTGATCGTCCGCTGCTGGCGGTTCTTGAAATCGACGTAGATGAGGCCGAAGCGCTGCGTGTAGCCCTCGGCCCATTCGAAGTTGTCGAGCAAGCTCCAGCAGTGATACGCGCGCACCGGCACGCCGTCGCGGATCGCGTGCGACAGCTCGATCAGATGCTTTTGCAGCCAGACGATGCGCTTCTTGTCGTGGACATGGCCCTGCTTGTCCGGCATCGCGTTATACGCAGCGCCGTTCTCGGTGATCTCGATCGGCAGATTGCCCGCGTGCGCGGCCATGTCCTTCAGGATCTCGTAGAAGCCGCGCGGATAAATGTCCCAGCCGTTGTCGGCCTTCTCGTCGGAACCCGCCGCCCAGTCGGCTTTGGTGTTGAGTCCGGGAATGCCGTTGCCTTCGGGCGCATCGCGCACGATCCACGGCGAGTAATAGTTGAGCCCGATGAAATCGAGCGCCGCGCGCACGGTCTTCTCGTCGCCGTCGCGGAATCCTAGGAGATCGTTCTTCTGCGCGGGCGGAAGAACGCCATCCGGATACGAGCCTTTGAGGGCAGGTTGGAGAAACCACAGATTGAGAAACTTGTACCAGCGCGCGGCTGCGGCTTTGTCGGCCTCGGAATCGGTCGCCGGGTTCATCGGCGCGACGTCGATCACCGCACCGACCTCAGGTTTGGCGCCGGCCGATTTCAGAATGCGGAACGCCAAGCCCTGCGCAAGGTTCACCGTGTGCGTCGCGCGCAGCATCGCCAAGGGCTCAGTGCGTCCCGGCGCGTGCGTGCCCTGCCAGTAGCCGACGTGCGTGAATGTTTTCGGCTCGTTGAAGATGCTCCATTGACCGATGCGATCGCCGAGCGCGTCGGCGATGATCTTCGCGTAGTCGGCGAAGCGATCCGCCGTGTCGCGGTTCGGCCATCCGCCCGCGTCTTCCAGCGGCTGCGGCAGATCCCAGTGATACAGAGTCGGGAACGGCCGGATGCCCGCTTCGAGCAGCGCATCGATGACGCGCTTGTAGTAGTCGAGCCCTTTCGCATTCGAAGGTCCGCGACCGCCCGGCTGCACACGCGGCCAAGAAATCGAGAAGCGATACGTCTTCATGCCGAGCCGGCGCATCAGCTCGATGTCTTCGCGATAGCGGTGATAGCTGTCGCAGGCGACGTCGCCGTTGGCGTCGTTCTTGATCTTGCCCGGCGTGTGCGCGAAGCGGTCCCAGATCGATTCGCCGCGGCCGTCGGCGTTCCATGCGCCTTCGACCTGATACGCGGCGGTCGCCGATCCCCACAGGAAACCTTTCGGAAATTCCCCTTCGCGCAAGGCACCTGCTGCCGCCGAAGCCCCGGCCGGCGACACGTCCGCGAATGTCCAGCCTGCTTGCGTCAGAACCGAACCTCCCATCAAACCGATCATTGCGCGCAGTGCGTCACGACGCTGCATGTGGACGTATTCCTTTTCTCTCGAAGCGCGCATCGCGCGGAGCGCGGAAGGCGGCGCCGGATCCGACAGCAACGAAAGCCGGACCCGGCGCCCGGGCGCAAAAACACCTGCCCGCGAACATGATCAGAAATCGAAGCCGAAATTGACTCCGAACGTGCGCGGCGGAAGGTACTGCGAGGTGTAGATGAACTCGCCGTTGCCCAGCGCGGTGCGTCCGGCGTTCGTGCGCACCTTCACGTCGCTCACGTTGTCGACGTACGCGCCGGCCCACCACTTCGCCGCCTGCGGCACATAGCGCACGCTGAGATCGGCGCGTCCGTACGCCTTCTGTTTGTCGCCGTCGCCGAGATTGAACGGGCTCAGCCAACTCGAGCTTTCGTAGTGTCCGCTGAAGCGCGGCGTCAGGCTGGCGCCGTTGGCAAGCACGAACTTGTGCTCGTAGATCAGCGTCAACGCCGCATCCGGCGCGTGCGCCAGCGTGTTGCCGCTGATATCGAGACAACTGCCGATGCCCGATTCCGGAGCGCACGCCGGCAGGCCGCCGTAATCGTTGCTGCCCGCGTAGAGAAGCGTGCCGAGCTCTTTCTTCGGAATCAGCGAGAGCACGACATTCACGCGATCGACGTCGGTCAGCGCCGCGGCGAGCTCGGATTCGATGCCGGCGACTTTGGTCGAGCCTTTCACGTTCGAGAATCCGAGACCGTGGCTGCCGTCGACGAACGTGATCGGCGCTGCGAGCTGGAAGTTCTTGAAGTCTTCGTAATACACCGCCGTGTTCCAGGTCAGGCGATGATCGAGGAACGTGAGCTTGATGCCGGCCTCGTAGTTGGTCAGCGTCTCGCCCTTGTACGGCGTGCCGCCGTCCTGCAATCCGCCGGATTTGTAGCCGGTGGAGATGCTGCCGTAGACGAACACGTTTTCGGCGAGATCGGAATCGAGCCGCAACAACCACGTCGGCTTGTTCGCGCTGTACTTGCCATCGTTGATGCCGCTGGCGCCAAGACCAAAGCCCGTGTCGGGCCCGGGAATCGTGCCGGGCGAGATCGGCAATTGCGGAACATCCGGATCGTAAGCCCAGCCCCAGCCGCGTCCGCCTTCGTTTTCCTTGCGGTCGTGCGTGTAGCGCGCGCCGCCCGTGAGGCGCAGCGTATCGCTGATGTGCCAGGTCGCCTGCGCGAAACCTGCATACGAATCGACGGTTTCCTTCGGCTGGATGAACGAGCCCTGCCACGCGACCGTTCCCTGTGGCGTGCCGTTGAAGATCGGGATGTCGAAGCGGATCGAGTTGTCTTCCGAGGCGTAGTAAAGACCGAGGATCCAGTCGACCGTGTTGTCGCCCGCGGATTTCAGATTGAGCTCGTGGCTGTTGCTCTTGTAGCGCGAGTAGTTCGTGCGGTCGTCCTGGTACGTCGCGCCCGTCGCGAAGCTCGTCGGCACCTGCACGCCGCCGTCCTGATCGAAATCGCTGGAGCCGTCGAACTTGGAGAAGCCGGCGATGTAGCTCAAGGTCATCGATTCGTTGATGTCCCAGTCGACGCGGCTGCGCAGTGCATACGAGGTGCGATCGAGCTTGGGCGCGGTGTCGGCGAGGATCGACCAGAAATCCTGTCCCGCGCGCGGATGCTGCATCAGGTTCGCATTCGGCGTGCCGCGGTCGCGGAAATATTCGAGCGAGAGATTCCAGCTGACGCTTTCGCTCGGATTCCACAACGTGCTGATGCGCGCGGCCGATTGATCCTGCGCGTTGTATTTCTGGCCGCTGGTCGTATAGATGTTCGGATCGATCGGCCGAAACGATTCCGGCGCGCCGCCCGACGCGAGATAAGCCGCGCGCTGGCTGTCGACCGACGGCAGCTGACTGTTGGGATCCTGGAAATCGACATAGCCGTCGTGCTGCTCCTGCGCGACGGCGACGCGGAACGCGAACGTATCGCTGACCGGCACGTTCACCGCGGCACGCACGCCGATGTGGTTGTAGTCGCCGACTTCCATCTTGCCGTAGCCGTAGACGCTGCCGAGCTCAGGTTTGGCGGTCTGGAAATTGACCGCGCCGACCGTCGAGTTGCGGCCCCACAACGTGCCCTGCGGTCCGCGCAGCACTTCAACCGAATCGAGATCGAGCAGCAAACCCGCAGCCGCTTCCGCGCGCGGCGTATAGACGCCGTCGACGAAGATCGCGACTTCCGGATCGGCATACTCGGTCTTCGCGCTGTCGTTGCCGACGCCGCGCAAGGTCAGCGTGATGACGTCGTGATCGCCTTGCGTCGTCGCCGCGAATCCGGGCACGAGCTTGGTGATGTCGGCGACGTCGGTGACGCGCTCCTTGTCCAGCGTATCCGCGCTGATCGGCGTAATCGCGACGGATGTCTTCTGCAACGGCGTCTCGCGCTTGGTCGCGGTGACCTGGATCGCGTCGAGCGCATGTGTCTCGGGATTCTTGGCGTCGTCGGGAGCGGTGGCCGGATCGTCGGCCGCCGCGGCCGTGCCCGCAGCCAATACGGCGATGATCGCGCTCGAAAGCGCGCGCGTGCGGAAATTCATTATCCCTCCTCGGTGCAAGTGGCCGCGCCGCCGGTTCTATCGACCGGCTGGAGCGGATGCGCGGCGAGAAATACTGCAAATTGGCAGCGCTGTCAATTTGAAAATGACAGCGCTGCCAATTTTTCTTGTAGACTCGATCGGAAGCGGCGATTGCGCGAGCGTATCGCGTGCTTGCCGCACTGCCGCAATACGGGAGGAAACTCATGTCTGCGTTGCGCAGGATTCTCATCGTCGGCGGCGGCACAGCGGGCTGGTTGACAGCAAATTACCTCGCACGCACGTTGAATGTCGCGTCGCAGCAGAGCGTCTCGATCCAGCTCGTCGAATCGGCCGACATCGGCATTCTCGGCGTCGGCGAAGGCACGTTCCCTTCGATCCGCGGAACGTTGTCCGCGATCGGTCTCGACGAAGCACGGTTCCTGCGCGGCGCGACGGCGACATTCAAGCAAGGCATCAAGTTCGTCGACTGGGTGCGCGCGCCGGGATCGGCACGAAGCGATCGCGATCATTACTTCCATCCGTTCAGCCTGCCGAGCCAGCACGGCGGAAGTCCCGAGCTCCTGCCCTACTGGCTGCTCGGTGCCGCGGCGCCCGGCACGCCGTTTGCCGAAGCCGTGACAATGCAGAAGCGCGTCGTCGATGCGTTCCGCGCGCCCAAGCGCAGCACCGATCAGGAATACCAGGGGCGTCTCAACTATGCGTATCACTTCGACGCGGCGCGTTTCGCCGCGCTTCTCGCCGAACATGGACGCAGCCTTGGCGTGCAGCATTGCATCGCCACCGTCGAAGATGTCGAGCTCGACGAGACCGGTGCGATCGCGCGCGTCGTCACGCGCGAAGCCGGTGCGCTCACTGCCGATCTCTACATCGACTGCACGGGTTTTCGCGCCGCGTTGATCGGCAAAGCGCTCGGCTCGCCGTTCCGGAGTGCCAAGGACACGCTCTTCGTCGATCGCGCCGTCGCGATCCAGGTGCCGTACGCGCGCCCCGACGCGCCGATTCCTTCGTACACGATCTCTACTGCGCACGAAGCCGGCTGGACATGGGATATCGGATTGCACGCGCGCCGCGGCGTCGGCTATGTCTATTCGACGCGACACACCGACGACGCGCGCGCCGAAGAAGTGCTGCGCGACTACATCGGCCCCGCCGCCGACGGGCTCAACGCGCGCTTACTCAAGTTCGAAGCCGGTTTTCGTCCGGAGCAGTGGCGCAAGAACTGCGTTGCGGTCGGGCTTTCCTCGGGTTTCGTCGAGCCGCTCGAATCGACCGGCATCGGCCTGATCGAGATGGGCGCGTACCTGATCGCGCACCTGTTGCCGGCGGACGGCGACATGACGCGCGTCGCCAAACACTTCAACGCGGTCATGACGACGCGCTACGAGCGCATCTTCGATTTCATCAAGATGCACTATTGCTTGAGCCGTCGGCGCGATTCGCAGTTCTGGATCGACAATGCCGATGCCGCGAGCATTCCGGACTCGCTGCTCGACCAGCTCGCGATGTGGCGATCGCGGCCGCCGCATCGGCTCGACTTCGTCACCGACGTCGAGATGTTCCTGCCGGCGAGCTGGCAGTTCATTCTTTACGGCATGGAATATGCGACCGATCTCGAGCCGATGCGCGCGATGTATCCGCGCTTCGACGAGGCGCGCCGCGAGTTCGAGATGATCCGCAAGGTATCGACGCACGCGATCGCCGACCTGCCCGATCATCGCGCGCTTGTCGACGAGGTCTGCGCGAATGGATTCGCCGCCCAGGCGACCGGCGCGATCGCCCGCAACTGAGGTAGCATTGACAGCGCTATCAGTCAAAGCGCCCCGACGGTATCGATCGCGGGCGACGCCCGCGGAGAAGGGTTCGATGCCAGCAAGAATCGAAGACGTCGCCGCGACGGCCGGCGTCTCCATGAAAACCGTGTCGCGCGTGTTCAATCACGAGCCGAACGTGCGCGAAAAGACCCGCCTTCGCGTCGAGGCGGCCGCGAAAGCGCTCAACTATCGTCCGAATCCGTCGGCGCGCAGTCTTGCCGGCAATCGTTCGTATCTGATCTCGCTGGTGTACGACGACCCGGCCGCGGGCTCGAGCTACATCATGGAAATCATCGTCGGCATGCTCGCCGCGTGCGAGAGCTCACGCTACAGCGCGATGCTGCGGCCGCTCGAATATTCGAACGCCGATCACGTGCGTGCCGTCGAGGAATCGATCGCGCAGTATCGGCCGGACGGATTGATCCTGGTGCCGCCGTTCGCCGACGATCTCAAATTGCTGCAGCGCCTCGACGATCTCGGCGTGCGCTATTCGACGATTTCGGCGAAAGCGAAAATCGGACACGAGCGCATCGGCACGATACTCGACGAGCGTAAGGCCGCCGCCGAGATGATCGCGCACGCGGTCAAGCTCGGACATCGCCGCATCGCGCACATCGCGGGACCTTTGCCGCACGGCGGGCGCGCGTGGCGTCTCGCCGGTTATCGCGACGGCTTGCGCAAGGCCGGCATCGCGCTGGATGACGATCTCGTGGTCGACGGCGGATTCTCGTTCGAAGCAGGCATCGCCGGCGCCAAGCGCCTGCTCGATCTGCCGCGTCCGCCGACGGCGATCTTCGCCGCAAACGACGACAGCGCCTGCGGCGTCATGCACGAAGCGTTCGAGCGTGGGCTTTCGATCCCGCGCGATCTTTCCGTGTTCGGCTTCGACGACACGCCGGCTTCGCGGCAAATCTGGCCCGCGCTGACGACCGTGCGACAGCCGTGCCGCGACATGGGAAAGATCGCCGCCGAGCAGCTTATCGCAGCCATCCGCGATCCCGCGGCGGGCCAGCTCGTGCGCGTGCCTTACGAATTGCAAATCCGCCAATCGAGCGGACCGGTGCCGACCCGGGCGAACGCGAAGAAGCGCTGATGGTCCGCGGGCGCACCGTCGCGTTCATGGCCGCACGCGCGCGTCGCGGATCGGCATGACGACGCGCCCTGCCCTCGGTTTCTGGCAGATCTGGAACATGTGCTTCGGCTTCATGGGCCTGCAGTTCGGATTCGCGCTGCAGAACTCCAACGTCAGCCGCATTTTCCAGACGCTGGGCGCGAGCGTCGATGCGATTCCCGCGTTGTGGATCGCGGCGCCGCTGAGCGGCCTCCTCGTGCAGCCGATCATCGGCTATTTTTCCGATCGCACCTGGGGCCGGCTTGGCCGTCGCCGACCCTATTTCCTGACCGGTGCGGTATTGGCGACGCTCGCGCTGATCGCGATGCCGAATTCGCCGGCGCTATGGATCGCGGCGAGCCTGCTGTGGATTCTCGATGCGTCGATCAACGTGTCGATGGGACCGTTCCGGTCGTTCGTCGGCGATCAATTGCCGTCCGCGCAGCGGCCGACGGGCTATGCGATGCAGACGCTCTTCATCGCAACCGGTTCCGTGATCGCGAGTCTTCTGCCCTGGCTGCTCGCGCAGACCGGCGTCAGCAATGTCGCCGCGGCCGGCGCGATTCCGGACACGGTGAAGATCGCTTTTTATGCCGGAGCCGTCGCGCTTCTCGGCGCGATGGGCTGGACGGTGTTGTCGACGCGCGAGTATCCGCCCGAAGCGCTCGTTGCGTTCGACGACGCGACGCCGGTGTCGCAGGCGTCGATCGCGAAGGAGCGCGTGCGCAGAACGGGCTGGATGTGGTTTGTGGCGGGCGCGATCGTGCTCGCGCTGGTGTACGCGACGCACGTCGATCGGGAGCTTTATCTTCTCGCCGGCGGCATGCTCGCCTACGGTCTCATCCAGCTCGCGGTCGCGCACAGCCGCACGCAGAACCTATTCGTCGAGATCGTCACCGATCTGATCGCGATGCCGTCGACGATGCGCCGCCTTGCGGTCGTGCAGTACTTCTCGTGGTTCGCGCTGTTCGCGATGTGGATCTACACGACCGCGGCAGTGACTCAGGTGCAATTCGCTGCAACCGACACGCAGTCAACGGCGTACAACGAAGGTGCGAACTGGGTCGGCGTGCTGTTCGCCGCCTACAACGCGTTTGCGGTCGTCGCGGCGATATTGATTCCGTGGATGACGCGGCGTCTTGGCCTTCGCATGAGCCATCTGATCAACCTGTCGCTCGGCGGAATCGGGCTGATCTCGTTCTTGGTGATTCGCGATCCGCGCTGGCTGCTCGCTTCGATGGTTGGCGTCGGCTTCGCGTGGGCGTCGATTCTTTCGCTGCCGTATGCCTTGCTGTCGAACAGCGTGCCGGCGCGAAAAATGGGCGTCTACATGGGCATCTTCAATCTCTTCATCGTCATCCCGCAGCTGCTCGCGGCGAGCGTGCTGGGATTTCTCCTGAAGACGTTTTTCGGCAACGCGCCGATCAATGCGCTCCTGATCGGCGGCGTCAGCCTGCTGCTCGCAGGCCTGTGCATGCTGCGCATCGAAGAGCACTGACGCGGCCGAAGGGTGGGCGCGAGCCCACCCTCTCGAGCGCAATGTTCAGCGAGCGGAGACCGGACTCGTCGTGGCGACCGGAGCCGCGTTTGCGCGGCGCACATCGACGGCACGCGTGCTGGAAAGATCGACGATCGAGCGGCGCGCGGCGAGCTCGTTCCGGGTCAGCGTCGCCTCGCCCATCGCGATGCGCGCATTACCCGAAACCGGCGCGGACGTATCGAGGATGGCGCGTTGCGCGGCGTCTTCGTTGTGCGCTAGCGTTGAGATGGAATCGCTGGCGATGGTGAGGCTGTTGTCCGTTGAACCTGCGATCGCGGCTTGCGCTGCGATCTCGTTATGGTTCAGCGCGGCCTCGCCGGCGAACGCCGTGGTATTCAGGAACAGGCCCGCCAACAGCGCGGCGGCGAGCGTAGTGGTCAATGCATTTTTGGTCATGGAGTACATGGCAAACCTCTTCGATACGCGCGCATTGGAAGGACGGCGGACTGTCGGCGCGGCAGCAGTTCGACGCGTCGCACTCGAGCCTCGTGGCGGCGGGTGCGGGGCGGTGGAAGGGGCGCTTTGCGGAGCGTCTTCCCTAGGCTTGGTAACGATTATATGCATTCGTTACTCGTTGTCAATAGGTCACGAAGTTAGTAACATATAACCTATGGAATTAGCCCCTGCCCCCGGCCAGCGCGGTCCCGCCGAACACGAACGGCGCGAGCAGATCCTGCACGCCGCCGATGAGCACTTCCGGCGCTACGGCTACAACAAGACGACGGTCGCCGACCTCGCCAAGGCAATCGGCGTGTCGGCGGCGTACGTGTACCGTTTCTTCGAGTCCAAGCAGGCGATCGGCGAAGCGGTCTGCGCGATGACGCTCGCGCGCATCGACGATGAGCTCCTCGCCATTGCTGCCGACTCAGACAAGACTGCCGCCAACCGCCTGCGCGAGCTCTATAAATGCCTTGCGGACCGCGGAATCGAGCTTTTCTTCAAGGAACGCAAGCTGCACGATCTCGTCGTCGTCGCGGTCGAAAGCCGCTGGTCGTCGGTGATGCGGCACAAGCAGGCGATGCTCGAGGCGGCGCAGCGTGTCGTGGTCGAGGGCCGCACCACGGGCGAGTTCGAGCGCAAGACACCGCTGGACGAAATCTGCCGTGCGATCTACGAGACACTGGAGCCATTCGCGCACCCGATGCTGCTCGAACTCAAGGAACCGCCGGAGCTGGAAGCGAGCGTGGTGGCGGTGTCGAATCTGGTTCTGCGGAGCCTGTCGCCTTAGCTTGTAACGAAAATTTACCTTCGTTACTTTCGAGGCCTCTTCCGGCCCTTGCCGAATAGACGATCCAGTTATCGCCGCGACCCATTCCAGCGGCGCACACAGGAGCCATCCATCGCATTCGCATAAACGAGCGCGATGACGGCATCCAGCACATCGTCGGTCCACTTTCTCAGCTTGTGCGCGAAACGCTGCTGCAATTGGGTGTTCGAAGTCGTTTTGCATTGCCGTGCGCAATCGGGCCGGCATATCCACTTTCGGCGTGCGACGATTTCATCGCTCGACTTCAATCCGACACGCGTTTGCAACCCGACCACTGGACGCGCGGGCGCCTTTGCGCGTAGTCTTGACTTCAACCAAAGGGGTCGGATTCCTCCGCATCCGAAAATGGCGCCGGAACTGGCGCGCCGTCATCCCCGCGGGCTATTAGGTTTTTTCCGCTTTCCGGAGCTGGGGCTTCGGGAAGTGATCGTTGCAGGCTGACGCGCCAAGGTTCTGGCGCCGTCGCATGACCAGCGCGCTACGCCGCAACTCGCAACTGATCTGTGCACGACTCGCGCCGTGAGGCGCCGGACGTCATTGGATCGAGCATGACTATCCAGACCAGCGAAGAACACGTCAGCAACGACGAAGGCAACTCGGCATTCGCATCCGCACCGCGGCAGCAGGAAATCCCGCTGGCGGTCGTGCGCGGCGAGCCCATGCTCGAGATTCCGCAGGATCTTTACATCCCGCCGGATGCGCTCGAGGTCATCCTCGATGCGTTCGAAGGTCCGCTCGACCTTCTTCTTTACCTGATCCGGCGCCAGAACCTCGACATTCTCGACATCCCGCTCGCGGAGATCACGCGGCAGTACGTCGACTACATCGAGATGATGCAGGAGCTCAAGCTCGAGCTTGCCGCCGAATACCTGGTGATGGCGGCGATCCTGGCCGAGATCAAATCGCGCCTGCTGCTGCCGCGTCCGCCGACCGAGGAAGGCCTGGAAGAAGATCCGCGCGCCGAGCTGGTGCGCCGCCTTCAGGAATACGAGCGCTTCAAGAGGGCCGCCGAAGACATCGAAGCGATGCCGCGCATGGATCGGGATTTCTCGATCGCCAGCGCGTTCGTCTCCGACCGCAACGTGATTCGCCTGCCGCCGCCGGTGGAGCTGCGCGAATTGCTGCTCGCGCTGAAGGACGTCATCAAGCGTGCCGATCTGCACGGCCACCACAATATCCAGCGCGAGGCGCTCAGCGTGCGTCATCGCATGGGCGAAGTGCTGCGCCGCCTCGGCGACGGCGAGTTCCATCGCTTCGAGTCGATGTTCGATGCGACCGAAGGACGGCTCGGCGTCGTCGTCACGTTCCTCGCGATGCTCGAGCTCGCCAAGGAACACCTGATCGAGATCATGCAGGAAATCGCGCTCGCGCCCATCTATCTCAAATCGCTGGCAACCGCCGGCGAATGATCCGAACGACAACGATGCCGGACATCACCATCATCAAACGTATTTTCGAGGCGGCGCTGCTCGCCGCCGGACAACCGCTTTCGCTGGCCCAGCTCGCCGCTTTGTTCGACGAGCAGGACGCGCCGAGCCACGAGGAGATCGCGCGCGCGCTCGAGGAATTGCAGAACGATGCCGCCGGGCGCGGCGTCGAGCTGGTCGAAGTCGCCTCGGGTTTCCGCTATCAGGTGTGCGAAGACGTGCATGGCTGGGTCTCGCGCCTGTGGACCGAGCGACAGACGCGCTATTCGCGGGCGCTCCTCGAAACGCTCGCGCTGATCGCTTATCGTCAACCGATCACCCGCGCCGAGATCGAGCAGATCCGCGGCGTCGGCGTTTCCAGCAGCATCGTCAAGACGCTCGAAGAGCGCGAATGGGTCCGCGTCGTCGGCTATCGCGACCTGCCCGGCAAGCCGGCGCTGTTCGGCACGACGAAAGCGTTCCTCGACTACTTCAATCTCAAGTCGCTCGATCAGCTGCCGCCGCTCTCCGAGATCCGCGACATCGAGGAGATCGATCCGCAGCTCGCGTTCGCTTCGCGCGACAATGCCATTCCGGCGACGCTCGCGGATGATTCCGATCCCGGCGCCGACCCGCACGGCGACACGCCGCATCCCGGCGAGGATTCGCCGGAGACCACCGAATCCGACGACGACGATGTCGTCGACGTCCACGGCGACACGCCGCACCCGGGCGAAACCGACCCGGATGCGCCCTCCCCTGACAATCCCGAAGACGCGCACGCTCAGAAGATGCGCGACGACACCCCGGAAACCGCCGTATGACCACCTCCGCACGTTCCATCCTCTCGCTCAAGCGCACCGCGCCGACCGACGCGCCCGCGCTCGACGAGCGCCTGCACAAGGTTCTCGCCAATGCGGGCCTGGGCTCGCGGCGACTGCTCGAACAACGCATCGAGGCCGGCGAAGTGCTGGTCAACGGTACCGCTGCCGGCATCGGCCTCAGCGTGCGCGCCGGCGATCGCGTCGAGATGGACGGCAAGCGCTTCGTCGTCGTCGGCGACAACGCCGAGCACGCGCAGATGCTCGCCTACAACAAACCTGAGGGCGTAGTCGCGACGCGCGACGATCCCGAAGGCCGCCCGACGATGTTCGAGCAGCTGCCGCGCCTCAAGGGTGCGCGCTGGGTCGCCGTCGGCCGGCTCGACATCAACACGACGGGCCTTCTGCTGCTGACGACCGACGGCGATCTCGCCAATTCGCTGATGCATCCGCGCTCGGAGATCGAGCGCGAGTACATCTGCCGCGTGCACGGCGAAGTGCCGGACGAAGTCATCGAGAAACTGAAGCGCGGCGTCGAGCTCGAAGACGGCCCGGCGCATTTCGACGACATCGCGGTGATCAGCCGCGGCGGCAGCCATTCGTGGTTCCGCGTCGTCATTCGCGAAGGCCGCAACCGCGAAGTGCGGCGCATGTGGGAATCGCAAGGCTTGATGGTGAGCCGCCTGAAACGCATCCGCTACGGCAACATCGAGCTGCCGCGCGCACTGCGCCGCGGTCATTGCGAGGAAGTCGCACCGGAGCTCGTCGCCGCATTGCGCGAGAAGGCCGGCATGTCCGATCGCGAGCCGCGCCTGACGCTGGCTCCGGTGATCGGCCAGCGCCGCGCGCCGCCGACCGAATTCAGGCCGACAGCCAAATCGCAGCAGGCGTGGACCGGCGGTGCTCACGACGAAGCGCGCGAGTTCGCCGCGTTCGATCGCATCCGTGACGACAGCTGGCGCGCGCCTTCGGGCAAGCCCGGCAACGGGCGCAAGCGTCGCGGCGCAGGTCCCGGCGGCGGCGGTGCGCGACCGGGTGGTCCGGGCGCAGGACCGCGCGGACCTCGCGCGGGCGCGGGACAACGCTCCGGACAAGGTCCGCGCCAGGGCGCAGGCCAAGGCCGCAAGCCCGGCAAGCAGCAGCAACGCGCTCATCCGGGCGCTGCATACAAGGAACCGGGCCTCAGCCCCGCCGTGCTGCGTAGCTGGTTTCCCGAATCGGCCGGCGGACCCGGACGAAAGCGCCGCAACGCACCGGGCGGTGGCGGTGGACAAGGTCAGCGTCAGGACGGCAACCGCATGCCGACGCCGCAACCGGACAACTTCGGCAATACGCATCGTCCGCGCGTTCCGCAGACCTCCGGAACCCCGGGCAATTCGATCTACGAAAACTCGCCGCGCGGTCCACGCAGCACTCCGAACAACAATAACAACCGCAATCGCAAACGCGGTCCGCGTCCGCCGCGCTGATCGCGTCAGCGAAAGAGCAAAAAAAAACGGCGGGATCAACCCGCCGTTTTTGTTTGTCTGAACGCGCCGATCAGTCGAGCTTCAGCGCTTTCTTGTCGCTGGCGCGACGCTTCTGCTCTTTCGCGCTGAACTCGGCCTCGCAGCCGCCGTGCTTGACCATCACGCAGTCGAGATAATCGGTGATCTCGACCAGCGCCGCACGGATCGCCTTGCCCGCGGGCGTATTTTCTTCGTGCGCGAGATTGCCGCCGAAGCCGCCGCGATACACGCCGACCGCCACGCCGCCGCCGGAGCTGCGACCTTCGATCGTGCGCGAGAAATCGACTTCGCCCGTGCTCGAATTGATGACGCGCACGTCGACGGCGATGTATGCCTCGGATTTCTTGCCGCCGAGCGAGATGCCGTGGAAGCTGAGGCCGCCGCCGGTGCTCGCGGTGTTTTCTTCATACGCCGTGACGGTGCCGAAGACGAGATAGTCGGCGCCGGTCACCTGACCCATCTTCGCCCCGGTGCCCGAACGCACGCGACCTGAAGCCGCGAGATTCTGCTCTTCGAGCACTTTCTCGAGCTTGGCGCGCTCGACGACGCGGAAATCGCCGCTGCTCGACAACTCGTTCGACAGCATGCCCGACAGCTCCCAACCGACGCCGCCCTGCCACCAGCCGGCGGCCGATTCGTTCTTGAACTCGGCGACGCCGACGGCGGGCTTGCCCGCGGCGAACGCGTTCGCGCTGAAACCCGCGACGAGCAGCAACGCAAGAATGGACTTCTTCATGAAACTCCTCCCGTGTGATACCTGAAATCGTTCACCGCCCGGCGAAGCCGGTGCGGACATGACGTATTCCCAAGCGCCCCTGGTTGCGACCCGGCCCGCACCGTGCCGCAACGATCGGACGCATTCTAGCAGCGAGGACGCTGGCCGGCGTGGCGCGATCGGCCCTGTTTGGCGGACTTGGATCACAGCGCGACCGTGAACTGCCCGGCACGAAATCCGCTCGTGCCGGCAGCGCTGCGGTCGTCGCTGCTGCACAACCGCGACGTGGACTTGTATGCTTCATGGCATCGCGCGCGTCGATCGTGAATGAAAAGCCCGCCGGCGGTCGCTTGGCTCTGGGGAGCGAAACGCCGGGGCTCGTTTCTCAAGTCGCCGCCAGCGGGGTTCATCCGTAAATACGCAACGACGGGCCATTTCCTATCAGCCGGCGGCGAGCCGGTGGTGCCGCAAGACATGAACGACGGTTCGAGTACTGCGCAGGGGCAGCATCTCGGCAGCGGCGACGGCGCGGCGCGCGACGTCACCCGGCTGCTGCATGCCTGGAACGGCGGAGACGGCGCGGCCGCTGAACGGCTGACGGAGCTCGTCTACGCGCAGGTGCGCGCGATCGCCGGCAAGCATCTTCGCCAGTACGGCGGACAGCTCACGCTGCAGCCGACCGAGCTCGCCCACGAGCTCTTCCTGCGCCTGATCGGCAACGATACGAACTGGCAGGACCGCCGTCACTTCTACGGCGTCGTCAGCGTCGCGATGCGACGCATCCTGGTCGACACCGCGCGGGCACGCGCCAGCGACAAGCGCGGCGGCGGCGAAATCCACGTCACGTTGTCGGCCGCCGACCAAGCCGGCAGCGAAGACAGCGACGCGATCGCGCTCGACGAAGCGCTGGAAGCGCTGCGCGCCGTCGACGGACGCAAGTGCGAGATCATCGAGCTCAACTATCTTCTCGGCTTGAAGCGCGAGGAGATCGCCGAGGTGCTCGACATCTCGGTGCCGACGATCGACCGCGAGCTGCGCTTCGCGCGCGCATGGCTCAAGCAGAGGCTCGCCGCATGAACGACGCACGCTGGCAACGCCTGCAGGAGCTTTTCGAAGGACTGCTCGAACGCGCGCCCGCCGATCGCGAACCCTGGCTCGCGACGGTCGAGCCCGACGAGACGCTGCGCCGCGACGCGCTCGCACTCGCCGACGCCGACAGCGGCCCGCAAGTCAGCATCACGCGGCAGATCCAGGAAGCCTCGGCGAAGGTCGCGGCCGCACGCATCGTCGATCAACGCTTAGGCCCATATCGCCTGATCGAAGAAATCGGCAGCGGCGGCATGGGCACGGTGTTCCTCGCCGAGCGCGCCGACGACACGTTCCATCAGCGTGTCGCGATCAAGCTCCTGCGCGGCATCCCCACGCGCGATGCGACCGACCGCATGCGCCGCGAGCGGCAGATCCTCGCGGACTTGAGCCATCCGCACATCGCGCGTCTTCTCGACGGCGGCAGCACCGCCGACGGCCAGCCGTACCTGGTCATGGAATACGTCGAAGGCGTGCCGATCAACGAATTCTGCCGATCGCGCGAAATGTCGATCGGCGATCGCCTAAGGTTGATCCAGAAAGTCTGCGGCGCGGTCCAGTTCGCGCATCAACGCTTGGTCATCCATCGCGACCTGAAACCGGCGAACGTGCTCGTGCGCATCGACGGCGAACCGGTGCTGCTCGATTTCGGCATCGCCAAGCTGCTCAGCAACACCGGCGACGGCGCGGCGCAAACCGGCATGCCGTGGTTCACGCCGGCGTACGCCAGTCCCGAACAGCGGCGCGGCGAGCCGGTCAGCACCGCGACCGACGTGCATGGCCTTGGCCTCCTGCTCTACGAAGTGCTCGCAGAAAAACCGCCGAGCGCCGACGGCGAGCGCCTGCCGCGTCCGAGCAGCACGGTCACGGGCGCAGGTCGCCGCTTGCCCGCCGAGCTCGATCTGATCGTTGCCAAGGCGACACACACTGAGCCCGAGCGCCGCTACGTTTCCGCCGCCGCACTCGCCGAGGATCTGCAGCGCCATCTTCGCGGCCGGCCGATTCATGCGGCGCCGGATCGTTTGCACTATCGCGTCGCAAAGTTCGTCAGCCGCCACCGTTTCGCCACCGCGGCGATCGCCGCCGCGATCGTCATGGCCGTGCTGTTCACGTGGCGCCTCGCAGGCGAGCGCGATCGCGCGTTGCGCGCGGAAGCGCAGGCTCGCCAGGAATCGGCGACCGCTGAACGCGTCGTCGATTATCTCGTCGCGCTCTTCCATTCGGCCTCACCCGAAGAGGCCGGCACCAAACCGATCGCGCCGCGCGAGCTTGTCGATCGCGGCCGGCGCGAGATCGACGCGCGCCTCGCGGGATCTCCGGTGCAACAGGCGCGACTTTTGGGTGCGCTCGGAAAGATCTATCTCGAGCTTGGCGTCCCGACCGAAGCAGCGGCGAGTCTCGGCGCCGCAGCCGATCTCGAACGCCAGCACGGATCGCCCGAAAAACGCGCGGCCTATCTCGCCGATCAAGGTTATGCCTTGAACATCGCCGAGCAGCCCGCCGCGGCGGAACCCGTGCTGCGCGAAGGTCTCGCTATTCTCGAAGGCATGCCGCAGAAGAATGCTGGCGCGCTGGCCGATCTCACGTCGACGCTCGGCCTTGCGCAAGCACGCAACGGCAATCCGCAAGCCGCGCAGGCGACGCTGCAGAGCGCGCTCGAATACGCGCGCCAGAGCGACGGACCGGAAGGTATCCGTGTCGGCCAGTCGTTGTATGCGCTTGCGGAAATCGAAATGCGCCTCGGCAAGTTCGACGACGCCGAAACCAACGCAAAGCGCAGCATCGAGCTGTTGCGCGCGCGCACCTCGGAAGGATCGCCCGAAGTCCTTTCCGCGACCGGCTTCCTTACCGAAGTGTACGAGCAGCAAGGACGATTCGCCGAAGGCGAAGCCCTCTTGCGCCACATGCTGACGACGCGCCTCAAGACGCTCGCGCCCGGCAGCGCGTGGGCGATCACCGCGCGCAACAATCTCGCGCAGGCGATCCAGCTGCAAGGCCGCATCGTCGAAGCGACGACGCTTCTGCGCGAAAACGTCGATCATCTGCGCGCCGCGGACGAGCGCGACACCGCGTCGTACTTCATCTCCCTCAACAATCTCGCGAGCCTGCTCGAACAGGCCGGTGACTACGCGTCGTCGATCGAGATGTTCCGCGAAGTGCTCGATCGCGCCGAGAAGCACGAAGCCGATCCACACCTCGCGACGTATCGCCAGAATCTCGGACGCAGCCTTCTCCTCGCGGGCAAGCTCGATGCGGCGTGGCCGCTCTTGAGCCGCGACATCGAAGGCGGCGCCGAATCGCTCGATCTCAACATCGAGCGCGGACGTCGCCTCGTGCACATGGCCGAATGGATGCGCCGCTCGGGCCGGCTCGACGACGCGATGCGCTACACCGATCAAGCCGCGACCCACTTCGCGGCGCTGTATCCGGCCAATCATCCTCGCCTCGGCGCCGTCGCGCGCACGCGTGCGCTGGTGCTGCGCGATCAGGGACATTCGAAAGACGCCGAGCCCGAGATGCGGCGTGCCGTCGATATCCTGCGCGCGGGCATCGGCAAGGACGCGAACGCGACGATCGAGGCCGAGCTGCAGCTCGCGCAGCTCCTTTCCGCGCGCGGCGAAGACGCCGAAGCGCGCTCGCTGCTGACACGCATGGCGCCGCTCCTCGAAACGCGCTTCGTCGAAACCGCGCCGACGCGTCTGCAGTTCACGCAGCTGCAACAAAAGCTCGGCGCAGGCTGAGCGCGTTCCGGCGTAGACTCGCGCCCATGAGCTTCGCCACGTTCCATCCGCTCGCGCCGCTTTCCGATTTCGTCGAGAAGATTTGGGACTGGGACGCACCGGCGCCTGCGCATCGTTTCGATCGCATGCTGCCGGTCGCGAACGCCGGGCTCATCATCAATCTCGCCGAAAACCAGACGCGCGTCTACGACGACGCGCCGGGTCTTGCGTGCCGTAAGTTTTCGGGAGCCGCGCTCGACGCGCCGCGAAGCAAGAGCTTCGTGATCGACAGCGCCGAGCAGACCAAAGTCATGGGCGTCGTGTTCCGCTGTGGCGCAGCAGCGCCATTTTTCCGCGAACGCATGGATACGATCGTCAACGATCACATCGATCTCGACGATTTCGCCGGATTCCATTCACGCGACCTGCGCGAACGCTTGCTCGAAGCACGCAGTTCCACGACGCGCATCGCGCTGCTGCAGGCATGGCTGCTCGCCGCGTGCCGGAACCTCGCGATGCCGGACTGGCTGGTCCACGCGACGCAAGCACTGCAGCGCGTTCCTTGCCTCGGCAGCGTCGCACAAGTCGCCAAGTCATCGGGCATGTCGCCGCGCCTCTTCAGCGATCTTTTCCGCGAGCACGTCGGCATGAGCCCGAAACGTTACGCGCGACTGCAGCGCTTTCGCGCGGTCGTCGAAGGCGTACACCGGAACGAGACCGTAGAGTGGACACGCGTCGCCGCCGACTGCGGGTTCTACGACCAGCCGCATCTCGTGCGCGAGTTCCGCGATTTCTCCGGCATGACGCCGTCGGCCTATCTCGCCGCGCGCGGCGAATACGTCAATCACGTTCCGCTGACCTAAGTCTAGCGCGCCGAAATCTACAAGACGACGCGCGGCGGGCGCGCTAGGCTCGCGTCATTCCACTACGGAGACGCACGATGCCGACGCTCGCCAAGAACACCGTCTCGACGATTATCCCGAGCCTTCGCTACGACGACGCGCTCGCCGCCATCGACTGGCTTTGCCGCGCGTTCGGCTTCGAGAAGAATGCCGTCTACGCCGACGACAACGGCGTCGTGCAGCATGCGCAGCTCGTATTCGGCAACGGCATGATCATGCTCGGATCGACCGCGAACGTGAGCGAATGGGGCAAGCGCATCGCGCAGCCGCGCGACATCGGCGGACGCGAAACGCAATGTCCGTGCGTCATCGTCGAAGATTGCCAGGCGCACTACGATCGCGCGAAAGCGGCTGGCGCGGAAATCATCGATGAGCTCGAGGTAAAGGATTATGGCGGCGCCGGCTACAGCTGCCGCGATCTCGAAGGACACCTGTGGTGGTTCGGCAGCTACGATCCGTGGGCGCCGCACGAAGGCGCGTGACGACTACCAGTGCGCGGTCAGGTCCAGCCTGACGCGGTTCGTATAGTCGCTGAGCCCGTCGCGGATTTCGTGGAATCCCGCAAGGCGCAGGTTCCACGTCGCATCGATGCCGTAGCCGATCCACACCAAATGTCCGCGCGCGGCGCTGTGAAACCACCAGTCGTCGGAATTGAATGCCGCCATCACGGCGTCGCGCTGGATGCGCTGATACGCGTAACCGAGCTCCCAACCTTGCGCCTTGCGCCGATCGCCGGCGACGACGCTGGCGCGTGCGCCGTTGCGCGAATCGTCGGCGCCGAGATTGCGCACGAGATCGATGCGCGCTTCGATCGGCCATTGCATCGCCTGCGCGTGACCGACGAGTTGCAGGTCGAGCAACCGGTAATCGTTGATCAATCGGCCCGCGACGATCGAATTGGTCCGCGCCAAGCCCTGCCGCGTCAACGCGTCGAGATCGCTGAAATCGAGATAGCCGAGCAGCGCGCTCGCGCCGACCGGCGCGCCTTCGTGCCAGCGCCACGCAATCTGCGCGGCGCCGATGCGCGAATCGTCGCCGTACAAATGCTGTCCGGCGAAATAACCGGCCGTGAATTGCAGGCGATCGAATTCGGCGAGCGGAATCGAATGATCGATCGCGACGCCGGCGGGACGAAGATCCTGATCCCAGACCAGCGGCGACAGCTCGATCGGCATCGGCGCCTTGCCGAGCTCGACGCTGGTGTTCTCCGCGGCCTGCCAGCGGATGAAAAGCTGATCGAGCCCGATGCTGTCGCTGCGTTCGTTGTCGTTGTTGCGCCGGTTGTCGTCGTTCGAATCGGTGCCTTGCGCGACGCGCAGCGCACCGCCGAGCTGCCAGCTCGAAGCGAAATTCCACAGCGCGCCCACGCGCAAGCGCACGCGGCCGCGTTCGAGATCGTCGCGGTTGTTCGGCAAACCGGAAACGTGATCGTAGCCCGCCCAGAAATCGGCAAATGTCGTCACCGGCCGTGCCGCGTCGCTTTCCTGCGCATCGAGCACGGCGTCCTGCGCGTGCGCAGAAGCGACGGCGAAAGCGAACGATAACGAAGCGGCGATCGAAGGCGCGCGCTTCATCGCTCAGGCACGCAAAGCGGTCAGTGCCGCGTTGAGATCGCGCGCGGATGCATAACGCTCCTCGCGATCGCGGCGCAGGCAGCGCAGGATCACGGCTTCGAGCTCCGTCGGAATTTCCGGCCATAGTTTCGAGGGCAGGATCGGCTCGTTGCGCATTTGCGCCTGGTAGATCTCCATCGTGTTGGCGCCGGAGAACGGCAAGCCGCCGCAGAACATCTCGCTCATAACGACGCCGCAGGCATAGATGTCGCCGCGCTCGTCGACGTCCTCGCCGGTCAATTGTTCCGGTGCGCAATAATTCGGCGTGCCGATGAACGTGCCGGGCTGCGTGTGGCCGGGCTCGGCACGACGCGCCGGACGCGCGATGCCGAAATCCATCAGCTTGGCATTGCCGTTCGCTTCGAGAATCAGGTTCTCGGGCTTGATGTCGCGATGAAGCACGCCGACTTCGTGCGCCGCGCCGAGTCCCGCCGAAAGCTGTCGCGCGATGCGCAGCGCGGCCGAATACGGCACGCGCTCGGTCTCGCCGAGGAGATAGCGCAGCGTGAGGCCGCGCACGTATTCCATTGAGATGTATGGACGTCCGTCGACCTCGCCGAAATCGAAGGTGCGCAGCACGTTTGGATGCGTGATCTTGCGCGCGAGCTTGATCTCGCTCTTGAGCCGGTCGAGCTGTTCCGAATCGAGCAGCACACCGGGCCGCAGCATCTTCAGCGCAACGACGTCGTCGAGCTCGAGATCGTGCGCCTTGTAGACGACACCCATGCCGCCGGCGCCGAGCGTCGAGATGATGCGATAACGCCCGCCGAGTGTCGTGCCGGGTTTCAGATCGCCGCGCTCGTGCGCCGCCGGCAATGCGACGGGCGCCTTGCCGCGCACGACCGTCGTCGCCGCATCGGCGGCGAGACGCGGCGTCGCCGATGGACTCAGCGCGTAATAACGCTTGCTGCTGAATGCGCCTTCCGCAACGGCGAGCGCATCCGCATCGAGCTCGGTCTTCAATGATTCGCCGGCAGCGCGCGTTAGCAATAGCTGACCGGGGCCGGCATCGCACAGCAGGCGATCGAGCTGCGCGGTGGCAGAGCCGAGCGCGAGATCGCCCGAACCGGCGATGCCCGCTAGCACGACCTCACCTTCCGCCAGCGCACCTGCGGGCACGGGAATGCGCGCCTGCGTGCAATCGCGCAGGATCGTCGCCCACGCGCGCGCTGCGTCGTGCAGGCGCAATGTGCCGCGAAAACTAAGATGCCAGCGCGCGCCGCCGGTCGCAGTTAGGTCGCCATTGCTCGCCGTGGCCAGCGCTTCGAGCACGGCACGCGCACTGTTGAATTCCGCGAGCACCTGCTCGGGCGTGCGCACCATCGCAGGTCCGCCCAATAAGTGACGAAACTCGATGCCGAGCAATGCGAGCGCTTCGCGCCGCGGCGGCGAAGGCGTCGGTGCGCTCGGCGCAGGCGCTGCGGCGTTCTCGCCGGTCGGCTCGGGCAGGAACCGCGCGAGATGCCCGACGTAGCCTTCGATATCGCTCTTCTCGCGCAGATCCGACAACAGCGTATCGAACGCGCGCGCGAGCCTGCCGAGCGCATCGCCGCCGCCGGTGCCGATGCGCGTGCGGTAGTCGCCCGCCGCCGCGGATTCCGCGGCCTGCGCCATCGTGCCGATCGGACGCAGGATGCGCTGCGCGAGCAGGAACGAAAGCAGCAACGCGACGGCGATCGACGCGATGCCGGCGAGAATGACCCAGTTGAGGATCGCGCTGTAGCTGCCGACGATCTGATCCGCCGAGCTCAACACCGCGACCGCGCCGAGCTGCTCTTCGCCGGGCGCCGCGGTCGGCGCGAATCGCGCGATCCAGTCCTGTCCGGTGATATGCAGCGGAACGTGATCGAGCGTCCTGCCCGCCTGCATCGCGGGTTGCAGTTCCGCACGGTGCGCGATCAACGCTTGTTTCAGTTCCGCGGTCGCGGCGGCATCGAACGAGCTCGCGATCAATGTCGAGCCTTCTTCCTTCGGCAGCCAGAACGCGATCTGCGCGCCGCTGACTTGCGCAACCGACTTCGACAACTCGTCGTCGACGGCGAGCGCGACGAGCAGGAAGCCGACCAGATCCTGATCTTGCGCCAGCGGAATCACCGCGGCTTGAAACAACCGATCGACGAGGCGCCAGTAGCCGCTGAACGGCGCGGCGTCGCGCACGGCGGGTGCGACCAGCGGATCGCCCGCGAGCGAGGACTTGAACGCGTCGTTCTCGTCCGTGCGCGCGAGCACTTCGCCGCGCGCATCGAGAAGAATCGCAAGATCGATACCGAAATCCTTCTGGCGCTCTCCAAGCAGATCGCGCATCGATCCCGTGTCCGGCGCCGCGTTGCCGCCGAGTCCGGGAAGATTGCTCGATCCCGCCGCGTCGGCGATGTATTTGACGAAGCCGGCATCGGCCGCGATCAGGCGCGCGGCGAGCTGCAGTTGTTCGAGCCGGCGCTGCTCGAATTCGCGCTGCACGGCGGCGCTCGTCGTCAGCGCTTTGCCGACGGCTTGATCGGCGATGCGGCGACCTTGGAGATACGTGACCAGCACGGCCGCGCCGACCGCGAACGCGATCAGCAGTGCCGTGCCGAGAAAGAGCCGCAGCGCAAGCGGCATCGTGAAACCGCGCTGGCGCTCGCGATCAATAGTCGGCATTGCCGCTGCGCCCGTAGGGCTTGCCGAACTTGTTCATGTGCGGCGGGATGCGTCGCAGGTTGAGATCGAGCGTGACGTCGACGGCCGCGGTTTCGCCGGGCACGGCCTCGGCATGCCACGGTGTCGCGCGATCGTGCCAGATGACGAGATCGCCCTTGCCTTTCGGAAGATCGGCGAACGCGAATCGGCCGTCGGGTCCGGGACGCACGAAGTACGGCGTATCCAGCACGAGGATGTGCCCGACCATCGAGTGATGCACGTTGCAATAGACGCGCACGTAACCTGGGCGCGTAAAGGTCACGGTCTGCGCTTCGCCCGAACCGTAGAGGCCGACGTCGAATGCGTTGTCCTTCGAGGTCGAGAACGCGTTGTGCAGGATCGGATCCTGATTCGGAAAGCTGACCTTGCCGCCGACGACGATCGGCAGAATGCGTGGCACGAACTGCTTGCGCTGCGTACTCATGATCGCCGGCGCGGCTGCGGGCTGCGCGGAGATCGGCGCCGACGGACGGAAATACACGACGACTTCCGACGCTTCTTCGGCGCGCAGCGGCTTGCCGTCGACGACGAGTCCGACGTGGCCTTCGAGTCCGGCCGCAAAAGCCCATGCCGGCGACGCCAGCAGTGCGAGCGCGAGTATTCGCATCACGGGTGCCCCTCCTTGCGGCCCATCATACCGCCGACGCGCCAAATCCGGGCGTACGGCGGCCGCGGCGCGAGCCGTGGCGAGCCCGCTTCGCGACGGAACGTGGCCGGGCTTCGAGACCGAGGCCGCCGGATTCGCCATCGGCGCGCATGACGATGGATAGTTGACTACGTCAACTATCTTGCGGAGCATGTTCCCATCGATCGCGAGGGACATCGCCATGCAGGCCAGCCAAACCGAAGCCGTACGCCGTTTCAACCGCTTCTATACGCAGCGCATCGGCGTGCTCAACGAAGGGCTGCTCGACAGTCCCTTCTCGCTCACCGAAGTGCGCGTGATGTACGAGCTCGCGCATCACCGCGGCATCAACGCGAGCGATCTCGCCGCGTCGCTCGGACTCGACAAGGGTTATCTCAGCCGCATCCTGAAACGCTTCCGCGCCAAGAACTGGCTTGCGCGCTCGGCCGCCCGCGAGGACGCGCGCCGGCACGCGCTGACCTTGACGGCGGCCGGCCGTCGCGCCTTCGCACCGCTGGAGCAACGCTCGCGCCGGCAAGTGCGTTCGATGTTCGCAGGTCTGGACGAAACGAAGCGGCAGCGCGTACTCGCGGCGATGAACGTCGTGCGCGAACACCTCGCGCCGGATCTCGAACCACAGTCCGCGCTGACCTTGCGCGCGCATAGGCCCGGCGACATCGGCTGGGTCGTGCAGCGTCACGGCGAGCTCTATGCGCGCGAATACGGATGGAACGAGGAATTCGAAGCGCTCGTCGCCGACATCGCGGCGCGCTTCATCCGCGATCTCGATCCGTCGCGCGAGCGCTGCTGGATCGCAGAACGCGACGGCGTCAGGCTCGGCTGCATCTTTCTCGTCGCGCAGAACAAGACGACGGCAAAGCTTCGCCTGCTGCTGGTCGAGCCCGACGCACGCGGGCTCGGGCTCGGCGCGCGCCTGATCGAGGAGTGCCTGCGCTTCGCGCGCGAAGCGGGCTATCGGCGCATCGTTTTGTGGACGCAATCCAACCTCGACGCGGCGCGGCATCTCTACCAGCGGTTCGGTTTCTTCAAGACGGGCGAGGAGGCACACCGGAGTTTCGGCCACGATCTCGTCGCCGAAACCTGGGCCAGGAAGCTCTAATCGGCCTATTGCGTGTGGCAGTCTTAAGATATATCGTAAGACTGTTACTTAACACATAAAAGGACCACATATCATGCACTTGCACCACTGGTTCTCGCGTCACCGCTGCGCCGACAGCGCCGAATCCGCATTCCATTTCGGCGGCCGCGGCCGCCATTCCCCCGGTGATGAGGACGACGGCCTGGGCGGTCCCTGGGGCCGTCGTCACGGCGGCGGACGTTTCGGCCGCATGTTCGGGCACGGCGATCTCAAGCTGCTGCTGCTGTCGCTGATCGCCGAGCAGCCGCGCCACGGCTATCAGCTGATCCGCAGCATCGAGGAGATGTTCGAAGGCACCTACGCTCCGAGCCCCGGCGCTGTGTATCCGACGCTCACGATGCTGGAAGAAATGGGCTTCGCGCACGTCGATGCCGACGAGAGCGGCAAGAAGCTCTACTCGGCGACCGCCGAAGGCCGCGCGTATCTCGAGGAGAATCGCGATAGCGTCGAAGCACTGGTCGAGCGCACGCACATGACCGCGCGCGCGATGTCGCGCATGGCGGCGCCGATGGCGATCCGACAGGCGATGCACATGCTCAAGCGCGCGCTCGTCATGCGCGGAGCGTTGTGGTCGGCGGACGAAGCCAAGCGCGTGCGCGCGATCATCGAGAAGGCCGCGCACGAGATCAGTCGCGGCGGCAAAGCTGAAGGCTGAGCGAGTCGCGCCGCAGCGGGCTCAAGTCCTGCTGCGGCGTCCGAAGATGATTCGCGCGTGGCGCTGATAGGTCCAGTACGACCACGCCCAGTTGATCAGCACGATCAGCCGGTTGCGGAAGCCGATCAGGAAGAAGACGTGCGCGACCAGCCAGAACCACCACGCCAGCACACCGGCGAGGTGGAAGCCGCGCAGATCGACGACGGCCGCCATACGGCCGATCGTCGCGAGATTGCCGTAATCGTGATAGCGAAACGGCTTCGTCTTGCGCCCGGCGAGGCGATCGGCGAGCGCACGCGCGACGTATGCGCCCATCTGTTTCGCCGCAGGCGCGACGCCGGGAACGGGCTTGCCGTCTTGCGTCACCGTCGCGAGATCGCCGACGACGAAGACTTCCGGATGCCCGACGATCGAAAGATCGGGTTCGACCGCGACGCGCCCTGCCCGATCGCATTCGACGCCGAGCATGCGCCCGAGCGGCGATGCCGCGACACCGGCTGCCCACAACACGGTGTGGCTCGACAGGCGTTCGCCCTCGAGCATGACGCCATCGTCGTCGACGCCGGTGACCGGACGGCCAAGATGCAGTTCGACGCCAAGCTTCTCGAGCTGCCGCTGCGCGCTTTTCGATAGCGGCTCGGGCATCGACGGCAGCACGCGCGGACCGGCCTCGATCAAATGGATCTGCGCGTTGCGCGTGTTGATATGGCGGAATTCGTTCGACAGCGTGTGCCGCGCGATCTCGGCGAGCGTCCCCGCCAGCTCGACGCCGGTCGGCCCGCCGCCGATCACGACGAAGTTGAGCCACTTCGCGCGCTCGACTGCGTCGGTTTCGCGCTCGGCCGCCTCGAACGCTTCGAGAATCCTGCGCCGCATGACGAACGCGTCGTCCAAGGTCTTGAGACCCGGCGCTTGCACCGACCATTCGTCGTGTCCGAAATACGTGTGCGTCGAGCCCGTCGCGACGATGAGATAGTCGTAACCGAGCACACCGGAAGTCACCGTCACCTGGCGTTGCGCGACGTCGATGCCGAGCACTTCGTCGAGCCGCACGTCGGTGTTCGCCTGCGCGCGCAGCAGATGCCGGAGTGGCGCTGCGATATCGGGCGCGGACAAACCCGCCGTCGCGACCTGATACAGCAACGGCTGGAACAAGTGATGATTCGAGCGATCGACGACCGTCACGCAGACCGGCGCCTTGGCCAGCGATCGCGCGGCCCAGAGGCCGCCGAAGCCGCCGCCGAGGATCAGGACATGAGGCACGTTCGGATAGGGCATGAAGCATCCTTCGCTGATCGTGTCGCGGTCATTGTCGCCGATCGTGCCGGCGCCGCGAACCCGCCGCCTGCGTATGGCAAGATTCCACGCATGGCGACGCGCGCTAAGAAAGATGAGGCCGAACTCCTCCCGCAACAATCGGATGTCGACAGCCGCTTTCGCATCGGCACCGGCGGCTGGACCTATGTGCCGTGGCGGAAGAATTTCTATCCGGATGGCCTCGCGCAGCGGCGCGAGCTCGAATACGCCAGCCGGTACCTGACCGCGATCGAGATCAACGGCACGTACTACGGCGCGCAGAAACCCGCGATCTACGCGAAATGGCGCAGCGAGACACCGGACGGATTCGTCTTCTCGCTGAAGGCGCCGCGCTACGCGACCGAGCGCAACGAGCTCGCCGGTGCCGGCAAGACGATCAAGGATTTCGTGTTCGGCGGACTTTCAGAGCTCGGCGATCGGCTCGGGCCGATCAACTGGCAGTTTCCGCACGGAAAACCCTTCGATCGCGACGACTTTGCGGCGTTCCTCGATCTCTTGCCGCGCGAGCTCGAAGGCCGGCACCTGCGTCACGTTCTCGAAGTGCGCGACGAAAGTTTCCGCTGCGCCGAATATCTCGAGCTTGCGCGCCAGCATTCGCTGCCGACGGTTTTCGCGGACTCGCCGAAATATCCGTCGTTTGCGGACGTCACCGGGGATTTCGTCTATGCGCGGCTGATGCGAAGCGCCGCGAAGATCGAAACCGGCTACGACGCGAACGCGCTCGATGCGTGGGCTTCGCGCGTGCGCGCCTGGGCGGATGGCGGCGAGCCCGCCGATCTGCCGCGCGTCGGAGCGCCATCGCCGAAAGCCGCGAAGCGCGACGTGTTCCTCTATTTCATCAACGGCGCCAAGGAACGCGCGCCGGCCGCGGCGCAGGCCTTGTTGCAACGCCTGCGCGGATGAGTCAGAGCGGTTGCCACGGATTTCGCGCGTAGCTCGCTTCGAGCATCAAGGCCAAATCCGCGTCGATCGCGAAACGCACGCCGTCGATGCTTTCGATCGGCAACACGGCGCACGACGAGTTGGTCAGGAATGCCGAACGGAACGCGGCGATATCGGCAAGCGCGATGTGCTGTGTCGTCGTCTCGATTCCGCTTTCGCTAAGGCCTTTCTGCAAGAGCTGCATCGCGATGCCGGTCAGCATCGGCGCATCCGGCCAGATGACGCGCTCGCCATCGAAGAATCCGATGTTCCAGATCGATGCCTCGGATACCGCGCCGCTCGCGTCGACGAACAGCGCATCGTCGTAGCCGTCTAGTTGCGCGAGACGCTTGTGATGGAACACCTCGAACGTGCCGACGTGCTTGATGTGCGGCAGCACGCGCTGGTAGCGGAACGTCTTCAGGCGTACCGGCGTCGCATCGACGATGCGCGCGGCGGAAATGCTGGTCAGCACGTCCGGCTGGGCGGGCTCGGCCGGACGGTCGCGTTGCAGGTGGCGCGAGAACACATTGACGCGCAGCGACAGCGGCGCGCGCTCGTCGCCGACGATCGTTTGCATATAACGCTGCACCGTCGCCGCATCGAGCGGATGTCCGAAGAGCTCGCGCGTCGCGCGATCGAGGCGCTGCAGATGCAGGTCGAGGCCGCGCACGCAACCGCCCTGCACTTGCATCGCGGTGAAGTGTCCGTAGTTGAGCAACGCCGGCGTGCGCAGCGCCTCGGCGTCGGCCGGCATGCCGTTGAGCTCGCATCGCGGCACGACGCCGCTCAACTCCGCTTGCGCGTCCGGCGCAAGTGCCGTTTTGTCGGGTCGGTCACGAAACGTATCCATTTTGGGGGATTTTCCCCTCCTGTCCTGGGGTTCTCGACGATGCGCACGTGAATGCGAACACCTAGTCTGTGCTTGCCCGAAACGACCATATGTCCGCACCTATCCGCCTGCAAGCGGGTGCGGAAATCCAGGGGAGTCGGGATGCCTGCAGCGCTGGGATTCGCCGAAAGTACACGGCGGTCCTTTCCGAAACCCAGCGCTGCGGGCCACTTCTCCGGGCATTCGCCCCCGCTTCGCGCAATCCTCGAACATGGCCGGCCGGCGCGACTGCGTTAGCATCGCGGATTCGCTCGTTGCGCGCATCGTTCCTACGTGAGCTCCCTGTCTCCGTCCGTCAAAGCCCAGCTGCAGATTCACGCTTGCGTGCTGCTCTGGGGCTTCACCGCGATCCTCGGCAAGCTGATCACGCTGGCGGCACTGCCGCTGGTGTGGTGGCGCATGCTGATCGTCACCGCTGCGATCGCGCTGCTGCCGCGCGCATGGCGCGGGCTCGGGAAGCTGTCGCCGCGGCTCGTGCTCGCCTACGCCGGCATCGGCGTGCTGGTCGCGCTGCACTGGCTCACGTTCTATGGCGCGATCAAGCTCGCCAACGCGTCGATCGCGGCGACCTGCATGGCGCTGGCGACGCCGATCACGGCGCTGATCGAGCCGATGCTGGCGCGGCGGCGCTTCTCCAGGCGCGAATTCGTGCTCGGGTTCGCGGTGCTGCCGGGCGTCGCGCTCGTCGTCGGCGGCGTGCCGCACGGCATGCGCATCGGCATCGCGGTCGGCGCGCTGTCGGCCTTGTTCGTCGCCGTGTTCGGCTCGCTCAACAAGCGCATGGTCGAGCACGGCGATGCCTTGACCGTGACCGGACTCGAGCTCGGCGCCGGCACGCTCGCGCTGACCGCTCTTGCGCCGCTGATGCCGATGATCTTCCCGGAGTTCGCCGGCGCGCTGTTCGTGCTGCCCGATGCGCATGACGCGACGTGGCTGCTGATCCTTTCGCTGTTCTGCACGCTGCTGCCGTTCTCGCTGTCGCTGGTCGCATTGCGGCACATGAGCGCGTTCGCCGCTCAGCTCGTCATCAATCTGGAACCCGTCTACGCGATCGTTCTCGCCGCGATCATCTTCGGCGAGCAGCGCGAGCTGACGCCGGCGTTCTATGCCGGCGTCGCGATCATCCTGGCCGCACTTCTGGTCCATCCGTTCATCGGCCGGGCGAAACGGCTGAGCCAGCCCGAAGTCCTCGCCACGTCCGAAGCGAAAGGCATCGCCGAATAGCGCCCGAAATTTTTTCGGGCCGTGTCGATTCCGCGTTTCCCCGTTCGACGCCTTGGTAAGAGCGAGGAATGCAACCGGCGAGCGCCGGGTTCCGGCTCCCAACCTTAACGAGGAGAAACGACATGCGATTCATGGTGATGGTCAAAGCCACCCCTTCGTCCGAAGCCGGCGTGATGCCGAGCGAGAAGCTCCTGGCCGACATGGGCAAGTTCAACGAAGAGCTGGTCAAGGCCGGCGTGATGCTCGCCGGCGAAGGCCTGCAGCCGAGCTCGAAAGGCGCGCGCGTGCGCTTTTCCGGCAACAAACGCACGGTCATCGACGGCCCGTTCGCCGAAACCAAGGAACTCGTCGCCGGATTCTGGCTGCTTCAGGTCAAGTCCAAGGCCGAGGCGATCGAATGGATCAAGCGCTGCCCGAATCCGTTCGAGAACGAAGAATCGGAAATCGAGATCCGCCAGGTGTTCGAAGCCGAGGATTTCGGCGCCGAGTTCACGCCCGAGCTGCGCGCCCAGGAAGAACACCTGCGCGCCGAGTTGGCGAAGATGAAATAAGCGTCGCGGAATCGCGGATCGGCCGTCGAAAAATATTTTTCCGGCGTGTCGATTCCGCGCTTTCACGTTCGACGCACTTCATGAAGGCCGCAGAACGTCCGACACGCGAGCCTTCCTCGACCGCACTTTGGAGCACAGCGTGATCGCAAGAATCCTCATGGTCTTCGCCGGCGTTTTTTTCGCCGCCCTGACGATGACGGCGACGGAGCCGTCGGGCGCTCCTCTCGCCACCGCCGCCCTTGTGGCGCCGGCATGGATCGCATTCGCGCGCTGGGTCCCCGTTTTCGTCATGCGTCCTGCCTGAAACAGAACATCCATCAAACACTCAAAGGAACTTCATCATGCTAGTCCAGCCCTATCTTTCCTTCGAAGGCCGCGCCGAAGAGGCGATCGAGTTCTACCGCCGCACGCTCGACGCCGAGGTGTCGATGCTGATGCGATTCAGCGACAGCCCCGAGCCGCACGAGCCCGGCATGATCGCGCCGGGATCGGAGAACAAGATCATGCACGCCTGCCTCAACATCGGCGATTCGCAGATCATGGCCTCCGACGGACGCTGCGTCGGCAAGCCGAATTTCCAGGGCGTCTCGCTCTCGCTCACCGTCGACAACGACGAGGAAGCCGAGCGCCGCTTCGCAGCGCTCGCCGAAGGCGGACAGATCCACCAGCCGCTGATCAAGACGTTCTTCTCATCGCGCTTCGGAATGGTCGCGGACCGTTTCGGCGTCGCGTGGATGATCGTCGTCAAGTCCTGACCGCGAGGAGCGAGCTATGCAATTCATGATGATCGTCAAAGCCGACAAGGATTACGAAGCCGGCATTCCGCCGAGCCCCGAGCTCATCGCCAACATCGGGCGGCTGAGCGAGGAAATGATCAAGGCCGGCATTCTGCTGCAAACCGGCGGATTGCAGCCGACCGCCAACGGAATGCGGCTGTCATACGCGGGCGGCAAGCGGGTCGTCGTCGACGGCCCGTTCGCCGAAGCCAAGGAAGTGATCGGCGGCTACGCAGTAGTCGAAGTGCCGTCCAAAGCCGACGCGCTCGTGCTCGCGCACCGCTTCGCGCAGGCGCACGTCGATGCCGGCGTCGACGAGATCCACATGGAGATCCGTCCGATGTGGGGCGATCCCGGGTGCAATCCCGGATCGCGTCCATCCTGATCGGAGCGTCGGCCATCCAACCAACGATGCTTGTGCGACGCGAAAGATGATGCTGTGATCGGTAGCCATGATGGCTACCGACACACATCGCGCGATCGACGCCGTCTGGCGCATCGAATCGCCACGACTCATCGCCGGCCTCGCGCGGATCATGCGCGACGTCGGCCTCGCCGAGGAGCTGGCGCAGGACGCATTGGTGTCCGCGCTCGAGAAATGGCCGAACGAAGGCGTCCCGGACAATCCGGGCGCCTGGCTGATGACCGCCGCCAAGCACCGCGCGATCGACAAGATCCGTCGCAGCAAGCTGATCCAGCGCAAGCACGAGGAAATCGGCCACGAGATCGAAGCCGAGGAGCTGACCGCGCCGGATTTCGATGCGGCGCTCGACGACGACATCGGCGACGATCTATTGCGCCTGGTGTTCACGGCGTGTCATCCGGTGCTTTCATCCGAGGCGCGCGTCGCGTTGACGCTGCGACTTCTCGGCGGCCTCACGACCGACGAGATCGCGCGCGCGTTCCTCGTGCCCGAACCGACCGTCGCGCAGCGCATCGTGCGCGCCAAGCGCATGCTCGCGGACGCGAAAGTTCCGTTCGAAGTGCCGCGCGGCACGGAGCTGGCGCCGCGCCTGTCCTCGGTGCTCGAAGTCATCTACCTCATCTTCAACGAAGGCTATTCGGCGACCGCCGGCGACGATTGGATGCGCCCGGCGCTCTGCGAAGAAGCGCTGCGCCTCGGGCGTTTCCTCGCCGGCCTCGTACCCGACGAGTCCGAAGTGCAAGGGCTCGTCGCGCTGATGGAAATCCAGGCTTCGCGCGCGAACGCGCGCACGGGTCCTTCGGGCGAGCCTATCCTTCTCGCCGACCAGAACCGCGCGCGCTGGGATCAGCTTCTGATCCGCCGTGGCCTCGCCGCGCTCGATCGCGCCGAAAAACTCGGCGGCACGTTCGGTCCCTACGCGCTGCAGGCTGCGATCGCCGCATGCCATGCGCGCTCGCCGTCGTCGGACGAAACCGACTGGCAGCGCATCTCGGCGCTCTACTTCGCCCTGTCGCAGCTGACGCCTTCGCCGGTGATCGAGCTCAATCGCGCCGTCGCGGTCTCAATGGCTCTCGGTCCGCAAGCGGGGCTCGATCTCGTCGACGCGCTCACCGACGAGCCGTTGCTGCGCCAATATCATTTGCTGCCGAGCGTGCGCGGCGATTTCCTCGCCAAGCTCGGCCGCATGCGCGAAGCGCGCGCGGAATTCGAACGCGCCGCATCGCTCGCCCGCAACGCGCGCGAGCGCACGCTGCTGCTCGAGCGCGCGAGGGCCTGCGAAAGCGCGTGAGGCGAATCAGCGCCGGATCGCGGGAATGATCGCGTCGCCGACGATTTCGTTCCGCCAGCGGCTCCAGATGCCGCCCTGCATGTAGTTGCCGGCCGTGATGACGACGGTGAGATCGAATTCCGGGACGACGATCAGGAGCTGTCCGCCGTTGCCGCTCGCGTCGAACTCGCGCAACGCGCGATCGCCGGATTTGACGCCGGAGAGATGCCAGGCGTAGCCGTCGACGCCTCGGCTGTAAGAATTGCCGAAGTGCTCCTCGTCGAGCCCGGTCGTCTCTGGCGTGATCTCGAAATACGCAGCCGTCGACGTCTTCACCCACGACGCATCGACGATGCGCTTGCCGTGCCACGTGCCGTCGTCGAGATACACCTGTCCGACCTTGAGCAGATCGCGCGGCCGCACGAACGCGCCGCCGCCTTGATAACCTTCGCCGGTCGGCATCAGGTTCCAGTAATACGTGCCGAACCCGAGCGGCCGCGCGACGGATCGATCGAAAAGCTCCGGAAGCCATGTGCCCGTCGCGGTCGTCAGCGCGGCGCCCATCAGATTCGAATTCGCCGAGCAATACGCGTAGCGCGTGCCGGGATCGTGCGCCATCGGCAGATCGAGCGTGTACTTCCACCAGTTCGGCTGCGCGCGCTGCGTCTGCATCGTCTCTTCGTTGCCGGGCGAGGCGTCGTCGTTGTCGTCGCACGCGAGCCCCGAGCTGTGCGTCATCAGATGCGCGAGCGTGATCTTCGCCTTGCGCGGATCGGGATTGGCGAACGGCCCCATGCCTGAGAGGAGATCGTATATCTTCGTCTCGGGACCGATTTTCCTGCCCATCGCCATCTCGGCGCCGAGCATGACCGACGCGAACGTCTTGCCGGCCGAACGGATGTCGTGCGGCGTGTCGCGATCGAAGCCGAAGAAATATTCCTCGAGCACGAGCTTGCCGCGGTACGCGACGAGCAGCGAGTGGATCAGCGAAGGCCGCTTCGCCGCGGGGTCGGCGTCGATCAGGCGCTGCACGAGACGCGCGAGCCCGGCCTCGTCGATGCCGACGTCGCCGGCCTTCGCCGTCGTCCAGCCGTCGTCCAGCGCGTCGGGCTTGCGGTAAACATACTTCGCGCTGCCCGGCGGGCGCGGGAAGAATGCCGGCGCATCTTTCGGATCGCGGCGCACAAGCTCGATCGTGCGGCCGAGATCCCGCCACGCGATGCGCAGGCGATCCGGCGATGGCAATAACGTCGCGCTCTGCGTGATCTCCGGAGCCGAGGGATCGGGCTTCGCGCTGAAGCGAACGGCGTCACCTTCGCGTGTCACGCGGAATTGCGACGCGCCACCGCGCGAGTTGACCTCGGGATTGCGGAACGCGCCGAGCAACGCGCCGTCTTCGCCGCGAAAGATCTTGAGATACAGCGTGAAGCGATCGTCGAGCGCGCGCACCTCGCCGTGCCATCGATCGCGGCCGACGGACTTCAGCACGAGCGGCGTCGAGAACGGCTGGCCAGAGCCGCCGGGATCGTTCTGATCTTCGCTGGCGCCGGAAGGCTGCAGCCAGAAGCCGTCGATCGCACCGCCGACGAGCCGGCCGCGAAACGCGCCGCCGCGGCCGGGAAACGCGAAGCGCATCGTGTCGCCGGCGACGTCGAACTTCGTTTCGGTGTCAGCCATTGTCGCGCGCCAGCCGGCGCCGTCGTGCACGACGTCGATCCCGCCGTGCGGGTGCGAGACGAGGGTCGTTTCTCCGACCCAAAGGCCGAGCAGCGCATCGTCGTTCGCCGCGTTCGCGCGTTGCAGCGCGGACGCGACCGTCAGCACCGCGCCAAGAACAATTCGTACTGCATCGTTCATCGCTTCCGCTCCTGCTTCGGCTCGCGCGATGCGAGCCACGCGAGAATGGGCTCGCGCCCGGTCTCAAGATTCGTGCGCAGCGCCGCGCAGGCCGCATCGAGATCGCGCCGCCGGAGCGCGGTCATGATGGCTTTGTGATTCGATGTCGCCGTGCCGACGTTCTTCTTCTCGCGCATCAGCGCGATCTCGTAGCGGCGCGTGCGCCGTATGAACTGCTCGATCAACTCGATCAGCACGCGGTTGGGACAATCGGCGATGAGCTCGAGATGCCATTGATCGTCGAGCGCGATGATCGCGTCCGCATTGCGCGTGCGCTCGATCCGGTCGTTGATCTCACGCAGGTGATCGATGCGCTCTCGCGACGGCAGCCCGGCGAGGCGCAGCGCCTCAGGATCGAGCAGCGGACGGATCGCGTAGATCTGCTCGAATTCCTCGACCGTCAGCGCGCGCACGAAATAACCGATGCGCGGCACGCTGCGCAGGGCGCCTTCCTGGGCCAGCTTGGCCAGCGCCTCGCGCAGCGGCGTGCGGCTGACGCCGAGCTCGCGCGAGAGATGCACTTCGTTGATGCGCTCGCCGGCGGGAAGCCGGCCGTCGACGATGCGGTTGCGCAGCTCGATCGCGACGGAATCGCTGATGTTGTCCCGCGCGAGCTTCGTTGATTGCATACTGTATACAGTACACAAGCCAACACCAAGGCGCAATTGCCTACCGCATGGAGTCCGCAACATCGTCGTCCCGGCGAAAGCCGGGACCCATTTTGATTTCAGGGAAGCCGATGCGCTCGTCGAAACAAAGGCGCGAACGCCGCCCGTCAGACCATCGGCAGCTTCAAGCCCTGCTCTTTCGCGCAACGCACCGCGATGTCATAACCCGCATCCGCGTGGCGCATTACGCCGGTACCGGGATCGTTCCACAGCACGCGCGCAAGGCGCCGATCCGCTTCCGCGCTGCCGTCGGCGACGATCACGACGCCGGCGTGCTGGCTGTAACCCATGCCGACACCACCGCCGTGATGGAATGAAACCCAGGTCGCACCGCCGGCGGTGTTGAGGAGCGCATTCAAGAGCGGCCAGTCGCTGACCGCGTCGCTGCCGTCCTGCATCGCTTCGGTTTCGCGGTTCGGCGATGCGACCGATCCGGAATCCAGATGATCGCGACCGATCACGATCGGCGCCTTCAGCTCGCCCTTGCGCACCATTTCGTTGAATGCGAGCCCGAGCTTGTGGCGCTGGCCGAGTCCGACCCAGCAGATGCGCGCCGGCAGGCCCTGGAACGAGATGCGCTCCTTCGCCATGTCGAGCCAGTGGTGCAGATGCTCATCATCGGGAATCAATTCCTTCACTTTCGCATCGGTCTTGTAGATGTCTTCCGGATCGCCCGACAACGCGACCCAGCGGAACGGACCGACACCGCGGCAGAACAGCGGCCGCACGTACGCAGGCACGAAGCCCGGGAAATCGAACGCGGCGGCGCAGCCTTCGTCCTTGGCCATCTGGCGGATGTTGTTGCCGTAATCGAACGTCGGAATGCCGAGCTTCTGGAACGCGAGCATCGCCTCGACATGCACGCGCATCGATTTCTTCGCCGCATCGCGCGTTCCATCGGGATCGTTCTTGCGGCGCTCGAACCACTGCTCGACGGTCCAGCCGATCGGAAGGTATCCGTTGACCGGATCGTGCGCGCTCGTCTGGTCGGTAACGGCATCGGGCCTCACGCCGAGGCGCACGAGCTCGGGCAGGATTTCCGCCGCGTTGCCGAGCAGCGCGACCGACTTCGCCTCGCCCTCTTTCGTGTAATGCGAAATGCGAGCGAGCGCATCGTCGAGATCGCGCGCCTGCTCGTCCACATAACGCGTGCGCAGGCGCATGTCGATGCGGCTCTGCTGGCATTCGATGTTGAGCGAGCACGCGCCGGCAAGACTCGCCGCGAGCGGCTGCGCGCCGCCCATGCCGCCGAGGCCAGCCGTGAGTATCCATTTGCCCTTGAGACTGCCGCCGTAATGCTGGCGGCCCATCTCGACGAAGGTTTCGTACGTGCCCTGCACGATGCCTTGCGAGCCGATGTAGATCCACGATCCGGCCGTCATCTGGCCGTACATCATGAGTCCCTTGCGATCGAGCTCGTTGAAGTGCTCCCACGTCGCCCACGCTGGCACCAAATTCGAATTCGCCAGCAGCACGCGCGGCGCGTCCTTGTGCGTCGGAAACACGCCGACCGGCTTGCCCGACTGGATCAGCAGCGTTTCCTCGTCGCCGAGCTCGCGCAGCGTGCGCAAGATCGCATCGAAGCATTCCCAGTTACGCGCGGCGCGGCCGATGCCGCCGTACACGACCAATTCGCTCGGTTTTTCGGCAACGTCCGGATCGAGATTGTTCTGGATCATGCGGAACGCGGCCTCGGTGAGCCAGCTTCTGCAGGAAAGCGCGGTGCCGCGCGGCGCGCGGATCGTGCGCGTGGTGTCGATGCGGGTCGGGGCATTCATGGACGTTCTCGAAAAAACCAGACGCCCATTATAGGCTTTCGGCCGCCGAAGCTTTCCGCCGCCGGCGGGCTCACGCTAGGCTCCGGCCATGTCCCGCACGGTTCTCGTTTTCGCCGACTGCCGCCTCGACGTCGCCGCGCGCTCGCTGACGCGCGCGGGCGAGCGCGTCGACGTCCCGCCGATCGTGTTCGATTGCATCGCGTATCTCGTCACGCAGCGCGAGCGCGCCGTCGGCCGCGACGAGCTGGTCGCGGCGGTCTGGGGCAAGAGCGCGATCAGCGACACGATGCTCGGCAAGGCGATCCTCGCCGCGCGGCGCGCGGTCGGCGACACCGCGGACGATCAGGCGCTGATCCGCACGGTGCCGCGCTTCGGTTATCACTGGGTCGGCGCAGTGCGCATAGAAGCGGACGATGGCGCCGCGATTCCCGCTCCGCGCGCATCCGACGCCAAACCGCCACATCGCACGTGGCTCGCGATCGGAGCGATCGCGGTTATCGCGATCGTTGCCGCATCGATCTACTTCTTTCGCGAAGGAAGACCGCCCGGCGCCGCAGACATCGTCGACGCGCCCGCTGGCGCGAGCGCGGTGCTCCCGGTCGAAGTGCTCGCCGGTCCCGACGATGCGTGGCTCCGGCTCGGTCTCATGGATCTGATCGCGAATCGCCTGCGCGAATCGGGCGTGCCGGTGATGAGCAGCGATTCGCTGGTCAGCCTCCTGCGCCGCAACGGCGCGGATGCGAATCGCCTGCGCAAGGTGCTGCGAGACGCGCATCCGGATATCCGCCTGGTCGAAGCCTCGATCGCAAAACGCGGCGACGGATGGATGCTGCACGCGAAGCTCGGCGATCACGCGATCGACGCGAACGGCGCCGATCCGGTCGCCGTGGCGCGCGCCGGCGCGGATCGTCTGCTCGAAGTGCTCGGCCGGCATCCTCCGGTGTCGGCGCACGATGGCAGCGGAGATCTCACGCTCGATGCGTTGATGCAGCGCACCGAAGCCGCTCGGCTCGCGGACGATCTCGATATCGCGCGCGGCCTTATCGAAAACGCACCGGATGCGCTGAAGTCGCTGCCCGAAGTGCGTCTTCGTCGCGCGCAGATCGAGATGCGCGCCGGCCGCTTCGACGATGCGCAGAATCGACTGCAGCAACTTCTCACCGAAGCGCCCGTCGAAACCGATGCCGCGCTGCGCGCACGCATTCTCGCCAACCTGTGCAGCGCCGAGAGCCAGCTCGGCCGTGCCGACGACGCGATCCGCGACTGCAGCGCGGCGATTGATCTGGGCGGTGCGAACGGCGCGGCGGAACCCGCCGCGGTCGCCTACAACAACCGCGCGATCACGCATTCGCGCCGCCGCGAGTTCGCCGCCGCCCAAGCCGACTTCGCGCGAGCGCGCGTCGCGTTCGAGCGCAGCGGCGACATGCTCGCGCTGGTCCGGCTCGACGGCAACGAAGCCTCGATGCTGATGGGCCGCGGCCGGCCCGCCGAGGCGTTGCCGGTCCTGGAGCGCGCGGGGCGGCAGTTCGAATCATTCGGCCTTGCCAACGAATCGCTGATCGCGATCGCCAACGAGGTCGACGCGAACCGCTCGCTGCTGCGCGCCACGGATGCGCTCGCCGCGAGCGAACGCGGTTGGGCGATCCTGCCGCGCGTGCAGGATCCGAATCTGCGCAACCAGTTCAAGCGCGAGCGCGCCGAAGCGCTGGCCGGAAGCGGCCGCATCGCCGAGGCGCATGCGCTGCTCGATGCGCTGATCGGCGAGATCGATCCCACGCGCGACGGCGAGACGCTGGCGCTGGTGCGCGCGAGCCAGGCCGCGATCGAGCTCGACAACGGCCAGTCCGCGATCGCCGCCGTGCTGGCGCACCAGGCCGTCGCCGCACTGCCGCCGCCGGAATACGACTCGCCGCGTGCGGAAGCGGCGCGCAACGAAATCCTCGCGCTGCACCGGCTCGGCCGCGACTCCGATGCGGCCACGGCTTCGTCCGAGCTGACCCGCTGGGCCGAATCGGCAAACACGCCCGTCGTCTCGTTGTACGCCGAGCTGTCCGCGGCCGAACTTGCGGCCTCGGGCGTGGACGCCGATCCGCACTACGAGCGCGCACTCGCGATCGCGGCCGATCTCAACCTTCCGTCGCAGATCGCGACCGCGGCGGTGGCCTACGGCCAAGCGCTGATCGCGCGCGGCGAGCTCGAGCGCGCCGCGATCGTCGCCGGCCGCGTGTCGCGCTACGTCGAAACGGATTACGCGAGCGCGCTGCTGCAGGCGCGGCTCTACCGCGCGCTCGGCGAGCGCGAGCCGTGGCAGGCCGCGCTGACACGGGCGCGCGGATTGGCCGGCGAGCGCAGGATTCCGGCGCAAGTCGCGGATTTCACGGCCGCGGCGAATCTCGCGGATACTCCGCCGAACGCTCTCCGAACACGCGCGGAATAACGGCGGAATCGAAGCCGAACACGTCGCGGGCGCGGGCAGGCGATCATCAGTAGCGGCCGCAACGCGGCACCTTCTTGGGTCCAAAACAGGGAAACTTCATGTCGACCGCCTCACCTTCGCGCATCCGCTTGCATCGCCGGCCGCTGGTACTTTGTCTCGCCGCCATCCTCGGCGCTTCGGCGACGCCGGCGATTCCCGTCCTCGCCTCGCCCGCCGCGACTCTCACGGTCACGAGCTGCGAGGATTCCGGCGCGGGCTCGCTGCGCGACACGATCGCCAGCGCCGTCAGCGGCGACACGATCGATTTTTCCCCCGACCTCGCCTGCAGCCGCATCACGCTGACCAGCGGCGCGATCACGATCGGCCAAGGCAGCGACGCGCTGCCGATCGAGACGCTCGATATCGTCGGACCGGGACGCAACGCGCTGACGATCGACGGCAACTATCTCGACCGCGCGCTCGTCCACGACGCCGGTGCCGCATCCGCGCTGACGATCTCGGGCCTCGCGTTCCAGCACGGATTCACCGACGGCGACGGCGGCTGCGTGCTGACGCAAGGCAGCGTCAGTTTCGACGACGTCGAGCTCAGCGAATGCGCGGCCGGCCAGGTCATGACCGCGCGTGCGCCGCTCGGCGGTCCATTCCGCGGCGGCGGTCTCTCGGCCGGCGGCACCGTGACGCTCGCCAATAGTTTTGTCGGCGACAACAAAGTCGATGGGCAGAGTGCCTACGCGTACGGCGCCGGCGTTTTCGCAGGCGGCGATCTCACGCTGACCTCGACGACGATCAGCGGCAACTTCGCGACGTCCGACACGGGCGCGACCTTCGGCGGAGGCATAGCCGTCGGCAACCGCTCCGGGAGCGTGCAGGCGGGCGTCTTCGCGACGGAGAGCTCGATCCAGAACAACACGGCGTTCTCGCATTGCGGCTACTGCCCGGTGCGCGGCGGCGGCGCCTGGATCTACGGCAACTCGACGTTCGAGGACAGCGTGATCTCCGGCAACACCGCGTTCAGCGATGCGCACTACGGCGCCGGCGGAGGCCTGTATTTCACGTCGCGCTACGGCGGTACGCCGGTGACGGCGACGTTGACCGATACGAATCTCGGCAGCAACAGTGCCGACGAAAGCGGCGGCGCGATCGGCGCGAACGGCGACATTTCGATCACGCGCGCTACGATTTCGGGCAATAACGCGAATGCGGACGGCGGCGCGATCGAGCTCCTCGGCGGAGATCTCCATCTCACCGACAGCACGCTGACCGGCAACATCGCGGGTTCACGAGGCGGCGGCATCTTCCTGTTCGGCTACGGCGACGTCGCGACCAGCAACAGCACGATCTCAGGCAATATGGCCGTCGACGGCGGCGCGATCGGCAACACGTACGGCTCGCTGCACCTCGCCAACTCGACGGTCGCGTTCAACACGGCGAGCGAGCACGGCGGCGGCATCTATCAGCGCTATGCGTACTACGTCGTCGATTTGCGCAGCACGATCGTTGCCGGCAATACGACGAGCGGCAGCCCGGAAGATCTGTGGCCGCCGGGCATTACGGTCACCGGATCGAACGATCTCGTCACCGCGGCGCCGGGCGTCGAGCTTCCGAACGACACGCTGAGCGCCGATCCGCTGCTGCAGCCGCTCGCCGACAACGGCGGCCCGACGTTGACGCACGCGCTCGGCGAAGGCAGCCCCGCAATCGACGCAGGCAGCAACGATGCGTTTCTCGATTTCGATCAGCGCGGCGACGGCTTCGCGCGTGTCGCGGGCTCGGAAGCGGACATCGGCGCGTTCGAGGTACAGGCGTCGGGCCCGCCCGATCTCATTTTCGCGGACGGATTCGATACGTTGTAGAGCGGGATTAGGTAGCGAAGGACACGAACGGTGTTTCGTGGTCCTTCGCGCTCTTCCCGCACTCACCAAGCGCGCTGATACTGCACCGGCGGCTCGATCTCGGCGTCGAGCTCGCGCGCAGCGCGGCGCGGAAAATACGGATCGCGCAGCAGCTCGCGCGCCATGACGATGAGGTCCGCATCGCCGCGCGCGAGAATTTCCTGCGCCTGCTGCGCTTGCGTGATGAGGCCGACGGCGGCCGTCGCGATGCCGGCTTCGCGACGGATGCGCGCCGCGAACGGCACCTGATAACCCGGAGCGGTCGGCACTTTCGCGTGGGGAACGGTGCCGCCGGACGAGCAGTCGATCACGTCGACGCCGTCGTCCTTGAGCCAGCGCGCGAGCTCGACGCATTCGTCGATGTCCCAGCCGCCGGGCGTCCAGTCCGTCGCGGATACGCGCACGAACAACGGTTTCGGCGCAGGCCACACTTCGCGCACGGCGGCGATAACCTCGCGCAACAAGCGCGCGCGGTTCGCCAGCGATCCGCCATACATGTCGTCGCGATGATTCGCCAGCGGCGACAGGAACTCGTGCAGCAGGTAGCCATGCGCGGCGTGGATCTCGATGACGCGGAATCCGGACTCGCGCGCGCGGCGCGCGGAGGCGCGGAATTCCGCGACGACTTTGGCGATGCCATCGGCATCGAGCGCGCGCGGCATCGGGTAGTCGGCGTCGAACGGAATCGCGCTCGGCGCGACGGGTGTCCACGCGCCTTCGCCCGCCGACAGCGCCTTGCCGCCGCGCCACGGTACTTGCGTGCTGCCCTTGCGTCCCGCGTGCGCGAGCTGGATGCCCGGCATCGCGCCTTGCGCGGCGACGAAGCCGGCGATGCGCGTCCATGCTTGCTGTTGCGCATCGTTCCAGAGACCGGTATCGCCGGGCGAGATGCGGCCTTCCGCCGACACGGCCGTCGCTTCGGTGAAGACGAGGCCCGCACCGCCGACCGCGCGGCTGCCGAGATGGACGAAATGCCAGTCGTTCGGCACGCCGTCGTCGGCCGAGTACTCGCACATCGGCGAGACCGCGATGCGGTTGCGCAGGATCACGTCGCCGATCGTCGGCTTGTCGAACAGGAACATCGCTCGCTCCATGAATGAGATCGGCCGAGATGCAGTCCGCGCGGCAGGTTTGCAACGCCTGCTGCCGCCAGCCGGTTTTGGGTGAAAACACCGATGCGGCGCGCCGCCGCCGGCCGTAGGATCGCACTTGTCTCCCGGCCGGGGCTTTCCGATGTCGCGGACTTTCGTGTGGATGTGCGCGTTCGTCGTCGTGGCGCAAAGCGCCGTCGCGGCCGACGGCGATGTCGATCTCTCGTTCGGCGACGGCGGCCAGCTGACGATCGCCCGTCCGCCCGGCGCACCGACGGCGCCGACGCCGACCGGCGACGTCGCGGCGCTCGCCGACGGGCGTTTTCTGTGGTCGATGTCGAACGAAGACGGCACGATGTGGGTCGGTCGCGCCTATCGCGACGGCAGCGCCGACACGACGTTCGGCGCCGAAGGCACCGGCCAAGTCACGCTGAGCGACTGCGTCGACTTCGCGCCGACCTGGCTCATCGCCGAAGCAGACGGCGGAGCGACGGTCTGGACCGGCGCGTGCCTCATACATCTTGCGTCCGACGGCAGCATCGATCCGGATTTCGGCGGTGTTCCCCTGATCGATCAGAATTTCTTCGTCGCCGATTTCGCGCGCGATCACGCCGGGCGTTACGTGCTCGCCGGTGGAACGGGCCGATCATGGAACGTGTTCCGCTTCGCCACCGACGGCGTCACGCCCGACGACACGTTCGGTATCGCCGGCGAAGTTACGATCACTGTGCCCGCCACGAACAACCTGCGCGGGCTCAACGTGATCGCGATCCGCGACGACGATCGCATCGCCGTCGGCGGCTGGCGCGGCAATTCGTCGGGGCCGAATCTCGTCATCGCCCAGCTTGCGGTCGACGGATCGCTGGACCTCGCATGGAACGGTGGCGCGCTCGTCGATCTCGATCCGCCGTCCGGCCAGTCCGGCATATCCGCGACCGCGCTCGCGATCGATACCGACGGCAGCCTCGTGGTAGGCGGAGTTTCCTACAGCGGAACGGTCGGCTGCTGCCTTCTGCTGACGCGGCTCGATACGGCCGGCGCCGTCTTCGGAAACTTCGGCGTGCGACTTTACGATCTCGGCAACACGGCGCTCGGCTCGTTCTTCGAGGGTCGCGACTCCGTCGCGATCATGAGCGATCGCAAGATCCTTTTCGCGACGACGATCTTTCCGTTCTCGCCCGAGCACCGCACGCAATTCGGCCTGATTCGCACCCGTGCAGATGGCACGCTGGACCCGACTTTCGGCGACGGCGGTTGGCGCGGCTACACGATCGCCGATCCGAGCGGCACCGGACAGACCGGCGACTACGTGCAGCTGCACGCGATGGCGGTCACGCCGGGAGCGGTGCTGCTGTTCGGGCGCACGTTCTTCGAGGACAACTCGAACGGACTCGACTACATCAGCGTCGTCAGGACCCTCTTCGATCAGTTGTTCGCCGACGGCTTCGATTGAGCGCCGCGATTTGTCGCTTCGCTCGCGACGGCAATCACTTAGCCCGCACTCCTCACCCCGATTCGCCTGATGCGGCGAATGTGCCTCAACTCCGCCCGAATTTCTTAGCGAGGGTTTAACGGCGTTTGTGATGCAGTGCCATCCACGGGGGCGAAACCGCAGACACGGGGTGCATCTGCATGACGCCGATTGATCTTGACGTGACGCGCAACGTTCGCGCCTACATGGCTTCGTGCGTGGGCTCGGGCGATTTTACGCTCGACCGCGTGCAGAGCCGACTGCGCGAAGCCGCCTGGTATTCGCCGAAGGACCGCCGCGCGATCCGCACGCTGTGCGACCGCAATCCGGAAACCCTGACGCGCTGGCTATTCGAGCGCGAGCGCGACGGCCGCTACACCGGCCTCATCATGGTGTGGCCGCCCGGCCACGTCACGCCGGTGCACGATCACGACGGGCTCTGGGGCATCGAATGGGTGCTGCAGGGCGCGCTCAGCGTTGACGACTACGAGCTGGTCGACGGCGGCGAAGGCCACACGCACCCGCGCTTCGTCGGCACGACATTGCTCGAGGAAGGCCAGTCCTGCGCCTTCATCGGCACCCAAGGCCACGCGCACCGCTGTAGCAATCTCTCGGCGCGGCGGCCGGCGATCACGCTGCATCTTTACGGCGGCCTCCTCGACATGTACCGCAACTACGAGAAGACGCGCCAAGGCACGTTCGTCGCGCAGCCGAACATCGCCCGCATCGACGGGCATATCGGTACGGGTCTGCGCGCGTAGATTCTTTACGCGCGTTTACGCCAGCGTCGCGACCGGCGGCAAGACATTCGTAGCAAACCTGCGTCACCATAGTCCGATCGTTTTTCGACGGACCCGCTTCGCATGGTTGCGCCGGCGCGCTGCATTTTGCTGCTTTTCCTCGTTTTTCTCTGCGCCTGCTCTGCGCCCGCGCCGCGTGGTGCCGCGGATGCTGCGCAAGGTCCCGTCATCCTGATCTCGATCGACGGCTTTCGCGCCGACTATCTCGATCGCGGATTCACGCCGACCTTGTCGGCGCTTGCCGCAGACGGCGTGCGCGCCGAGGCGTTGAAACCGTCGTTCCCGACGCTGACGTTTCCGAATCACTACACGATCGTCACCGGCCTCTATCCGGATCACCACGGTATCGTCAACAACCGCATGGTCGATCCGAAGACGGGCAAGGTGTTCGTCTACAAGGAACAAGCCACGATCGCCGATCCCGCATGGTGGGGCGGCGAGCCGTTGTGGGTCGGCGTCGAGCGCAGCGGCCGGCACGCGGCAACGATGTTCTGGCCGGGTTCGGATGTTGCGATCGACGGCGTGCGGCCGAGTCATTGGCAGGCGTTCGACGGCAAGCTCGCGCCCGCCGCACGCGTCGATCAACTGCTGCGCTGGAGCGATCTCGCCGGCGCCGACAAACCTGTCTTCCTGACGCTCTACTTCGAGCAGGTCGATCACGAGGGCCACGACAACGGACCGGATTCGCCCGAAGTCAACGCGGCCATGCGCGAAATCGATCAGGCGCTCGCGCATCTGGTCGATGGACTCAAGCAACGCAGCGTTTTCGATCGCACGAATATCGTCATCGTCTCCGATCACGGCATGACCGCGACGTCGCACGAACGTCTCATCTATCTCGACGATCTCTTCGACATCGCCGATGTCGACGTCGTGACGTCGGGCATCCTCGCCGGCCTCAACCCGAAACCGGAATACGCGCAATCGATCTCCTCGCTGCTGCTCGCGCCGCACGATCACATGCAATGCTGGAACAAATCCGACGTGCCCGCGCGACTCCACTACGGCAGCAATCCGCGCGTTCCCGCGCTGCTATGCCTCGCCGACGACGGCTGGATCATCACCTCGCACGCTTACGAGGCCAAGCGCACGCACTTCTCGCTCGGCGAGCACGGCTACGACAACGACGATCCGGCGATGCGCGCGCTCTTCGTCGCGCACGGACCTTCATTCAAGAAAGGTCTCGTCGTTCCCGAGTTCGAAAACGTCGATATCTATCCGCTGATGACGCATCTGCTCGGCATCAAGGAGCAGCCGAACGACGGCGATTTCAATGCCGTCGAATCGATGTTGACCTCGATGCCATAGCAATTCCCCCTCTCCCGCTTGCGGGAGAGGCACCGCCTTTCCCCTCTCCCGCTTGCGGGAGAGGGCTGGGGTGAGGGCATTCGGAGTCAAGCGCCCCACTCCGCTTCCCTCACCCGCGCCTGCGGCGCTCCCTCTCCCGCGAGCGGGAGAGGGGAAGCATCAAGTCCGAATCAACTTCATGCCGGCTTCGGCATATCGCGCACCAGCGACCGCGTGATACGGAAACACCTCGTCGATCGCATCGAGCTCGGCGCGGCTCAAGCTCACGTCGAGCGCACCGATGTTGTCGTCGAGATTGCGCACGCGCCGCGTACCGGGAATCGGCACGATGTGCTTGCCTTGCACGAGCACCCAAGCGAGCGCGAGTTGCGCAGCCGTGCAGCCTTTCTTTTCGGCGAGCGCGCGCACGCTGTCGACCAGCGCGAGGTTGCGCGCGAAGTTCTCGCCCTGAAAACGCGGATTGGTGCGACGGAAATCGTCGGCTTCGAAATCGTCGGGGCTGCGGATCGAGCCGGTCAGGAACCCGCGTCCGAGCGGACTGTACGGCACGAGACCGACGCCGAGTCTTTCGCAAGCATCGAGCACACCGTTCTCGACATCGCGCGTCCACAGCGAATATTCGCTCTGCACCGCCGTGATCGGATGCACCTTGTGCGCGCGTTCGAGCGTCTCGGGAGACACTTCGGACAATCCGATGTGCCGCACCTTGCCCGCCTTGACCAGATCGCCCATCGCGCCGACGGTTTCCTCGACCGGTACGTTCGGATCGACGCGGTGCAGGTAATAGAGATCGATGCGCTCGATGCCCAGGCGCTTCAGGCTCGCATCGCAAGCCTGCTTCGCGTATTCCGGACGTCCGTTCAACGTGCGCGCCGTCGGATTGTTCGGATCGCGGATGAAGCCGAACTTCGTCGCGACGAACGCTTCGTCACGACGGCCGCGGATCGCGCGTCCGACCAGCTGCTCGTTCGTGAACGGGCCGTACATATCGGCCGTGTCGAGGAACGTGAGACCTTGATCGAGCGCGTGATGGATCGTCGCGATCGATTCTTCGTCGTCGCGCGGGCCGTAGAAATCGCTCATGCCCATGCAACCGAGACCGAGCGCGGAAACGGCGGGGCCTTTCGGGCCGAGAGTGCGACTCTGCATGACGTTACTCCTTGATGTTGCGAGGTGTGCGCTGCGCGTCAATGCGCGGCTGCCGTGAAATCGACCGGCGCCGCGGCTTCGATCCAGATCGGCGGCGCATAGCCTTCCGGCTTGTCGCCGACGCCGACGCCGCCCTGGATGCCGATCTGATGCGCGGAATCGAAGAAGCTATACGGAAACTGCTGCGGCAACGCCGATGCTTTATCGAGCGTTTCGAGCGCGCTCGCCGGCAATTCCTTGTCGAGGGCCGTCAGGTTGTCGTCGAACTGCGCGAGATTGCGCGCGCCGAGAATGACCGAACCGATCGCAGGCTTGCGCGCCGTCCACTGTATCGCAGCCTGCGCCATGCTGATGCCGCTTTCTTTCGCGACTTTTTCCAATTGCTCGACGATCTTCCAGTTGCGCGGCGTGAACTTGTCCTGCAGCGAAGGCAGGCCCATGCTTTTCACCGCCTGCAGACGTCCTTCGCCGCGGCCGTCGGTGCCGTGCTCGCTCGGACGATACTTGCCGGAAAGAAGTCCCATGCCGAGCGGACTCCACGCGGTGATGCCCATGCCAAGCTGCGTCGCGGCATCGACGTATTCGCGCTCGATGTTGCGCTCGACCAGCGAATACTGCAGCTGCAGGTTGACCAGCGAATGCAACCCGTGCGCCTGCGCCAAGGTCTGCATGCGCGCCGCGTACCACGCCGGAACATCCGAAAGACCGGCGTAGCGGATCATGCCGACGCGCACCAGATCGTCGAACGTCTGCAGCACTTCTTCGGGCGGCGTGATGCGATCCCAGGTGTGCAGGAGATAGAGATCGATGTAATCGGTCTTGAGCCTGCGCAACGAGCCTTCGAGCGCGCGATAGATGTTCTTGCGGCCGTTGCCGCCGGCGTTCGGATTGCCGGCCTGTGCGTTGTAGGTGTATTTCGTCGTCAAGACAACGCGATCGCGCACGCCCGCGTCGGCGACGAACTTGCCGAGCAGCGTTTCGCTGTGCCCTTCGGTGTAGAGATCGGCGGTGTCGATGAAATTGCCGCCGGCGTCGAGATAGCGGTCGAACATCGCGCGCGAGGTTTCCTCGCCGGCGCCCCAGCCCCAGGTTTCGCCGAACGTCATGGTGCCGAGCGCGAGACGGCTGACGCGCAGTCCAGAGCGACCGAGCGTGTAGTAGCGATCGAGTGACATGGTGGTTTCCTCAGATTGCGACGGCCAGATGGCGACGGCGAGAAGTCTGCGCCTTGCGATTACGGCGAAAAACCCTCAGCATCTTGATTCGTCTTTAAGGAATCCTAATCAATGCGCGACGACCCCAACGGCGCATTGCGCGCCTTCCACACGATCGCGCGGCACGGCAGCTTCACGCGCGCCGCGCGCGAGCTCGAAGTCACCGCATCGGCGCTGAGCCAGACCTTGCGCCAGCTCGAGCAGCGCCTCGGTGCGCGCCTGCTTCAACGAACAACCCGGCGCGTCGGCCTGACCGAAGCCGGCCGGGAATTCCTGGCGCGCATCACGCCGGCGCTGGCCGCGATCGACAGCGCGGTGGACGAATTGCGCCAGCACGGCGAACGACCCGTCGGCACGCTGCGCGTCACGCTGTCGCAGGCGATCATTCCTTCGCTGATCGAGCCGCTGCTTGCCGATTTCCTGCGCACGTATCCGGAAATCCGGCTCGATCTTCGTATCGACAGCTCGCTCAACGATCTCGTATCCGAAGGTCTCGATGCGGGCATTCGTCTCGGCGAAAAACTGCAGCGCGACATGGTCGCGATTCCGCTCGGCGGACCGCAGCGTTCAGTTGTGGTCGGATCGCCGGATTATTTCGCGCAACACGGAAAACCCAAGCATCCTCGCGAATTGCAGCAGCATCGCTGCATCCGCGTGCGCTTCTCGGCCGGCGGCGCGATCTATCGCTGGGAATTCGCCGAGCGCGGCCGCTGGTTCGAGACCGATGTCGATGGCCCGTTGATCAGCAACGACAACACGCTTTCGGTGCGTGCCGCGCTGGATGGCGTCGGCCTCGCGCACACGATCGAAGTCTATATCCGCGATCACGTCGCCGCGGGCCGGCTCGAAACCGTTCTCGACAGCTGGCTGCCGCCGTACGACGGTTTCTATCTTTATTATCCGAGCCGCTATCAGGTGCCGCCGAAGTTGCGCGTCTTCATCGATTTCCTGCGCGCGCGACTCGAACCCGCACGCGCTCAGGCCGTGCGCGCCAACCGCTCGACCGTAGCGCGATAGCGCGCGGCGATCGCCTGCTCGTCGCGATGGCGGAAATCGCGCACGACCCATTCGCCGCCGGCCATGACGTGCCTGGCGAGCTGTGCGTTGCCGGCGAAGACGAAACTGTCGAGCACATTGCGCACATCGCGTGCGGCGAGTGTCGGGGCATCGTCGTCGAGCACGATCAAATCGGCGCGTGCGCCGCCGGCATCGAACGCGCCGACACCCGAAGCGAGCGCGCCGCCGTGCTGCGCGGCTTTCCACAGCGTTTCCGCGACGCTCGCGCCGGCCGAACGCGCGGCGATATTGCGATGGCGCGTCTTCAGGCGCTGACCGTATTCGAGCCAGCGCAATTCCTCGACCGGCGACACGGAGATATGGCTGTCGGATCCGATGCCGAGCGTGCCGCCCGCATCGAGATACGCCGCAAGCGGAAACAAGCCGTCGCCGAGATTCGCCTCGGTCGTCGGACAAAGACCGGCGACGGCGCCGCTCTTGGCCAGACGCTGCGTCTCCGCATCGGTGAGATGCGTCGCGTGCACGAGGCACCATTGCGCGTCGACCGGCGCGTGATCGAGCAGCCATTCGACCGGGCGCGCGTTGCGGATCGCAAGGCAATCCTGCACTTCGCCGAGCTGCTCGGCGATATGAATGTGGATCGGGCGATCGCGCGCGAGCTTGGATTCGATCACCGCGCGCATCGCCGCCTCGGGCACGGCGCGCAGCGAGTGCAGCGCGATGCCGACGCGCACGCGCGAGGATTCGAGCGCGCGCAATCGGTCGAGCAGATCCAGATAAGAGTCGACGTCGTGACCGAAGCGTCGCTGCCGCTCGGACAGCGCACGCCCGTCGAATCCGCCGGTCATGTACAGCGTGGGCAGCAGCGTGAGCCCGATGCCCGCCTCGCGCGCCGCCTCGATCAACGCGGTCGACATCGCCGCCGAATCCGGATACGGCGTGCCGTCCGGCCGATGATGCAGGTAATGGAACTCGCACACCTGCGTGTAGCCGGCTTTGAGCATCTCGACATACAGCTGCGCCGCAATCGCGCGCAGCTCGTCCGGCCCGATGCAGCCGGCGAACGCGTACATGACCTCGCGCCAGGTCCAGAAGCTGTCGTCCGGATTCGACTGGCGCTCGGCGAGGCCGGCCATCGCGCGCTGGAACGCGTGCGAGTGGATGTTCGGCATGCCCGGCAGGACATAGCGGCCGAGTCGTTCGGCGCCGTCGGCCCCGACGTCGCCGCGAATGGCGAGCGACGCGCCCGACGCAGCCGCGTCGACTTCGATGCGCGCGTTCGCGACGAAGCCGCTCGGCAGCCAAACGTGATCGGCGAAGTAGCGGTGGGACATATCGGGCTTCCGAACGCGAGATTGCGGCGAGCCTAGCGGCGCATCCTCCGCATTACCAGCCCGGGATTGGCGCGAGCGCCCGCGAGCCGCGACACTATGCGCATGGAAAACGCTGAGGACGATGCGGCATGAACGAACGCTGGGACGGATTGCTGCTCGATGCGCGGCTGGCGACGCTGACCGAAACCGGCGCCCCGTACGGCGCGATCGAACGCGCCGCGCTGGGGTGGAAGGACGGCGTCATCACGTACGCCGGGCCGGCGGACGCCCTGCCCGATCATCCGGATCGTCTCGCGGCGCAGGTCGAATCCGCAGCGAATGCGTGGATCACGCCCGGGCTCGTCGATTGCCATACGCATCTCGTCTTCGGCGGCGATCGCTCCAACGAGTTCGAGCAGCGCCTCGGCGGCGCCAGCTACGAGGACATCGCGCGCGCCGGCGGCGGCATCATGTCGACTGTGCGCGCGACGCGCGCGGCCGACGAAGACACGCTGCTCGCGCAATCGCTGCCGCGCGCGCGCGCGCTCGTCGCCGACGGCGTCACGACGATCGAGATCAAATCCGGATACGGCCTCGATCTCGACAACGAGCGCAAGATGCTGCGCGTCGCGCGCCGCATCGGCGATGCGCTCGGCGTCGGCATCAGCGCAACCTTGCTCGCAGCGCATGCGCTGCCGCCGGAATTCGCCGGCCGCGCCGACGACTACATCGACGCGATCTGCAAGGACGTGCTGCCTTCGATCGCGCACGAAGGCCTGGCGGACGCCGTCGACGCGTTCTGCGAGCGCATCGCGTTCACGCCCGCACAGACGCGCCGCGTGTTCGAGCGCGCGCGCGAGCTCGGCTTGCCGGTGAAGCTGCACGCGGATCAGTTGTCCGATCTCGGCGGCGCTGCGCTCGCTGCGGAATTCGGCGCGCGATCGGCCGAGCATCTGGAGCACACGAGCGAATCCGGCGTGCGCGCGATGGCACAGGCCGGCACCGTCGCGGTTCTCCTGCCCGGCGCGTACTACGCGCTGCGCGAAACGAAATTGCCGCCGATCGATGCGTTCCGCGCGGCGAGCGTGCCGATCGCGATCGCGTCCGACATGAATCCCGGAACGTCGCCGCTGTTGTCGCTGCGGCTTGCGATGAGCATGGCGTGCACGCTGTTTCGCCTCACGCCCGAAGAAGTGCTGCGCGGAGCGACCGTGCATGCCGCGCGTGCGCTCGGTTTCGACGATCGCGGCGTACTGGCTTCGGGCAAGCGCGCCGACTTCGTGATCTGGAACATCGAGCGACCCGCCGATCTTTGCTATTGGATCGGCGGGCCGCTCGCATCCGAAGTCGCGATCGGCGGAGATTTTTTCTAGCCCCGTCATCCCGGCGAAAGCCGGTATCCATTTGCTTTCACATCCAAATCAAAATGGGTCCCGGCTTTCGCCGGGGCGACGATATACGCTTCACCCGTCGAAGCCGCCATGGAAGATCGGATCGGCGATGTCGCGGCGGTAGCCGAGCTGGAACGAGCCCTGGTATTCGTCGTTATAGCTCGCGACGGTGATCGTGAACGTCGCCGCATAAGGCGCGGTGAAGACGACGTTCGACTGGTAGCCGCAGGTGTCGTCGTCCGAGGCGAGCACGGTCGATCCGTACGAGACGCTCAGCACGGTGTCGAAGTCGGCCCAGCCGCCGGTGTCGGGGCACAGGCTGAAGGTATACGTCGTTCCGGCGTCGCCGTAGAACTCGAACGTCCAGTCGCCAGCGGGTCCGAGATAGCCGTATTCGCTCGCTTGCCAGTACGTCTGCGGCACCAGCGTCGTCGGATTGTTGTCGACGTGCACGGTCTTGTCTTCGTCGGCCCACGCGCTGTTGCTGGCCATGTCGGCATCGCTGTCGGGGATGTACGCGGACAGGAAATAGTTGCCGGTCGGCGTGGTCGACGGAATCGGCAGCGAAGGCATCCAGTACGTGTAGGTCGAGAACGTCGGCACGGAGATGTAGCTGCCGCTGCCGAGATAGACGTAGCCCGCATTCCAGTCGAGCCGCTGCTGGCTCAGGAAGAACTGCACGGTCGGTGACACGATGTCGTCGGTGCCGAGGTTCTCGATTTTGAATTGGTTCGCGATGAACGCCGAGAGATCCTGGCCGTGGCGCAGCGCAATCGGATTCTGCTGCGTTGGCGTATAGATCGCGCTCTGCGCATCGGGATTGGAATCGAGCGACGTCGTGTAGAGACTGAGCAGCGCGTCGTGAATCGCCGGTCCCGCGAACGCGGCACGCACGGCGTTGGTGTCGTCGGCGAACAGCATCGGGAAGCGATCGTTCTTCGGCGAATAGTTCATGACCGAATCCCACCACACATCCTGGAATTCCCACGGATGCTGAAGTCCCCACGAATGCCCGAGCTCATGCAGCATCGTCTGGCGGAAACCCCAGCACGAATCGTTGGCGTTGAGTCCTGCACGCTCGTCGAGCGTCCAGCAATACGCAGGATTGAGCGCCGTGTCGGCTTCGACGATCGGACCGTCGCCGAACCAGCGCGAGTAGGTGATGCCGAGCGTGGTCGGACCCCAGCCTTCGCCGAATTGCGCGACCATGTCGTCGTTCGACGGCCAGCCGGCGAGATCGAAACGATCGTTTTCCCAGGCCCAGTCGCCGGTCGGCGTCGTATAAACCTGGAAAACCGTGCCGCCGTACGTGTTCCATTTCGCCATCTGATACTGATCTTCCGGATACCACGACCAGTCGTGCGGAAAGCTGTTGATCACGGCCGGCGGCGCGATGCGGTGCTCGTAGTAGTAATCGACGCCGGGGCCGGAATCATTCGTCGAAGCGGCTGCGAGCGTCCCGCTCGAAGCGCTGTTCGACGAGCTCGCGGGCACGACGGGGCCGGCAGTCGACATCTCGGTACTCGGCCGTTCGGCCGCCGCGTTCGCCGGCGGCGTCAGCGCGATCGGAAGATAGCGCTTGGAAGGATAGTCGTGCGGTGTGTCTCCGTGGTCCGGCACGCGCGGCGGAGCATCCCCGCGGATGCCGACCAGCTCGCGCACATCGTCGATCAGCTGCGTCGCGTCGAGCTTGCGGCGATTGCCGAGCGACATCGCCTTGCCGTCGCCGGAAAGAAGATAGGCGCCCTGCGCGCCACCGACGAACGGCGAGAAGATCTCGCCGCGGCCGGGACGCACGAAGACGAGATAGCGACGACCCGCCTCGAGGTGGGCGGTATCGCTGATCTCGTGCGTTTCTCCGGCGAGCGTGCCGCCGCCTTGCGTCAGCGTGAATTCGTTGTTCGGCATGCCTTCGAGCACCTGCTCGGTGCGGAACCGGTAGTCGGTGACGATGAGGTTGCCGCGCGCGTTGCGACGCGCGTGCGCATCGACGAGCTCGACGACCGCGATCCATTCCGATTCGGCGACGAGATCGGTCATCGTCTTCGACAGCATCAGCTCCTGCGCACTCGCCATGTCGGCACCGGTGAAACCTGCCGCCAGCGCAACGCTCAGCGTCCAGCCTGCGATCCTGCGCCCGATTCGAGTCGCCTTGCCGAGCGACGTGGGCGCGCGTTCATTCCGTTCGTTCATTTGATCCCCAGCTCCTGTTGGTCATTGATCCATTCGGCGCACTCCGCGCCGCGGACTGTCAGCACGACGGTCCTGCTGATCCATACGGAGAACGATGTGCGCAAGCGACATCGCGGGTCCGAAAAAAAAATCGCGCGCGCCGATTGTCTCGGCGCGCGCGATGCCCCCCGGCCCGTATCAGTGTCGGCAGTGCCCTGCTGGTCCGCAAAGTCCGGCCGGCAGCGCGGCCCTTATCCGTTCATACGCAAAGGACAGGTTCGAACCGACATGCGCGGATCGGCGATTTCATGCGGGAGGCTCGTCTATACTCGACGCAGGAAGTCGCGGGGCACGACAGTGGGCGACGTCACGGCATTGATCGAAGCCGCAGGCAGCGGAGACTCTGCCGCGTTGAAAGCGCTGTTCGCTCGCGTCTACGGCGAGCTGAAGCTGCTCGCGCGCAAGCAGCTGGCGAATTCGGCGGGCCACACGCTCAACACTACGGGCCTCGTGCACGAGGCTTATTTGAAGCTGGCGCAGCCCGAAGCACAGGGCTTGCGCGGCCGCGTGCATTTCTTCGCGCTCGCCGCCAAGGCGATGCGCCAGATCGTCATCGATCACGCACGCGCGCGGCTGGCCGAGAAACGCGGCGGCGACAATCTGCAGGTCGTCGAGCTCGATGAAGCCGCCGGCGTCGCCGACGGCGAGCTGGGACCCGAAGAGCTGCTGCGACTCGATCGCGCGCTGAGCCAGCTCGAGATCGAAGAGCCGCGACTCGCCAGTCTGGTCGAGCTGCGCTTCTTCGCCGGTCTTGCCGTCAGCGACATCGCCACCCTGCAATCGGTCAGCGAGCGCACGCTCAACCGCGACTGGCGCCGCGCGAAAGCGCAGCTGCACGCGGTCCTGTATCCGGACGCGTGAGCATCATGGATCGCGCGCGCGTCGCCGAGATCTTCGAACACGCGGTCGAGCTTTCGCCCGACGAACGCGCCGCGTGGCTCGCGGCGAAGTGCGGCGACGACACGGCACTGCGCGAAGAAGTCGAGCGACTGCTCCGCGCGGACGCGCGCGCCGTGGATTTCATGGAACGTCCGCCCGCCGTCGTCTCCGCGGCGGCGGAAGAAGCACCGGGTGCGCCCGAGCGTTTCGGTCCGTATCGCGTGCTTCATCGTATCGGCGTCGGCGGCATGGGCGAAGTCTGGCTCGCCGAGCGCAGCGACGGCGAGTTCGAGCAGCGCGTCGCGATCAAGCAAGTCTCGTATCCGACGCCGGGTCTTCTGCATCGATTCCGCCAGGAACGCCAGATCCTCGCGCGATTGGAACATCCGAACATCGCGCGTTTGATCGACGGCGGCGTCGGCGCGGACGGATCGCCGTATCTCGTGATGGAGTACGTCGAAGGCGAGCCGATCACGACGTATGCGCGCGAGCGCTCGCTCGACCTGCACGCGCGTCTGCGCCTGTTCCTGCGCGTGTGCGAGGCCGTGCAGTACGCGCACCAAAATCTCGTCGTGCATCGCGACCTGAAACCTTCGAACATCTTCGTCACGTCGGACGGCATGCCCAAGCTCCTCGACTTCGGCATCGCCAAAGTATTGACCACGACCGAAGTCGATGCGCCGACACAAACGTTCGCGCGCATGCTGACGCCCGACTACGCCGCGCCCGAGCAGTGGAGCGGCGCGCCGGTGACGACCGCGACCGACGTCTACGCGCTCGGCGTCGTGCTGTACGAGCTCCTCGCCGACACGCGTCCCAGCCGCGCGATGGCGCACGCTTCGGATGCGACGCTGGCGTCGCCGACCACCGATCTGCAACCACCGAGCGCCGCGATCGATCGCACGACGGGCAATGCCGCGTCGCGACGCCGCGTGTTGCGCGGCGATCTCGATCGCATCGCGCTGAATGCGCTTGCGCGCGAGCAGCAGCGCCGTTATCCGACCGCCGAAGCGCTGGCGACCGACATCCGTCATTACCTCGACGGCCGTCCGATTTCGGCGCGGCGCGACAGCTCGTGGTATCGGCTGCGCAAGTTCGCGATGCGCAACCGCTATGCGCTCGCCGCGGCGCTGGCGGTCGTCGTGGTCAGCGTCGCCGCCGCGATCGTCAGCCTCAATCAGGCGCGCATCGCGCGCGAGCAGGCGGCACGCGCGGACGCGACGCGCGAATTCCTGGTGCACGTGTTCGACGAAGCGAACCCGGACGAGAACAAGGGCCACGCGTTCACGGCGCACGAACTGCTCGAGAAAGGCGAAGCGCAACTCTCCGGCGAAAACGCGCACCCGGCGATCGTCGCCGACATGACCGGCTTGATCGGAAGCCTGTACTGGAACATCGGCGACTACGAGCGCGCGCAACCCTTGCTCGAGCGCGCCGTTTCGCTGAGCGAAAACTCTGCGGTTCCCGACGAAGTGCACGCGCGCAATCTCGTGCGCCTGGCCTGGACCGAATCCGAGCGCAGCATGTACGCGCCCGCGAGCGAGCACGTCGAACGCGCGATCGCGCTGGTCGAGCGCGGCGGCGCGGCGACCGCGCGCGATCTGTCGGACGCGCGGCGTCTGCGGGTCCAGGTGCTGACGTCGCGGGGCGATGCCGAGCTCGCCGAGCCAGCCGCACGCACGCTGATCGGCGAAGACACTTCGCGCTATGGGGCGGACAGTCGCGAAGTCGCCGAGGACTGGGCCCTCCTCGCCCACACGCTCGACGAGCTGTCGCGTTACGACGAATCGATCGCGGCGGAGCGCGAAGCGCTGAAGATCGATCGCGTGCGCATCGGCGAGCGCAGCACGACGGTCGCGTCCGATCTCAACGATCTCGGCCTCACGCTTTCGCACAAGGGCGACTATGTCGGCGCGGAAACGGCGTTGCAGGGAGCGCTCGCGATCAAAATCGAACGCTACGGCCACGATCACCGTGAGACGCTGACCGCGCGCGCGAATCTTTTCATGGTGCAGGAAAAGCAAGGTCGCTACGAAGAAGGCCTCGCCGAACGCCTAAAGCTGCTCGAAGACCAAAAGCGCGTGCTCGGCGCCCATCATGCCGATCAGACGGCCAAGGCCTACAACATGATCGGCCTCGACTACGTGATGCTCGGCCGCTTCGCCGAAGCGGAGACCGCGTTCCGTCAGGCGCTCTCGACCTGGGGAACGATCCAGGGCGTAAGCGAGGAAGAGCGCGTCGGCCCGCTCGGCAATCTCGCGATCGCGCTGCAGTTGAAAGGCGACTACGCGCAAGCCGAAGCGGTGATGCGCGAGACGCTCGCCATCGATCGCAAGAGCTATCCGCCGACGTCGGAATGGCTCAATCAAGATCGAGGCTATCTCGGCAACCTGCTACGCCTTCAGCATCGTTATCCGGAAGCGCTGAATGAGCTGCGCGATGCGCTGGCCGCGGTGCAGAGCGTCGTCAGCGAAGCCGATCCCGTCGTCGTGCTGCTGCACGCGCAGCTCGCCGAAGCGGAGCTCGATTCCGGCGATGCGGCGAAGGCGCACGCGACGGCATCGATGGCGCTCGAGATCGCGCGCAAGGCGCTGCCGCCGCAGAACATCGGGCTTTCCAATCCGCTGTTCGCTCTGGCGCGCGCGAGTCTTGCGCTGGAACGCGCGGGCGATGCCGAACCGTTGTTGCGCGAGGCGCTGCACGTGCGCCGTCCGCTCGCGCCGAACGATCCGCGCGTGCTGGAGCTCAAAGTGGCGCTGGTCAACGCCTTGAGCGCGCTCGGCAAGAAGACCGAGGCGATGGCGCTGCGCGAGGAGATCGAGCCTGCGCTGCGCGCGTGGACGTCGCCGTATGCGACGGACCTGCGCGAGCGCCTGGCCGAACGCTGAGACCCGAAGGCCTCAGGACGTCTTCTTGGCCGCGGCCTTCTTGACCGGAGCGACCTTCTTCACGGCCGGCTTGGCCGGCGTCTTCGCAGCCGTCGCGGACTTGGCGCCGGCGGCCTTCTTCGCGGCGTGCGGGCGCGCGTTGCCGTAGCTGCGGATCGAGATCTTGCCTTTGCGCGTCTTGCGGTCGCCTCTGCCCATCGTCTTTTCCTCTGGATATGCGGTGAATCGGGGCGCGCAGGATAACAGCCTCGCCGCGTGGCGCAAGGATTCAGGCCGCGCCGGACTTGCGGCAGCCGACGTCCTCGCAGCCTGTTGATTCGAGCTGCACGGTCGCGTGATGCACGCTGAAGCGCTCGCGGAGAACGGCCTGGATCGAAAGGATGACCTGATCCGGCGCGTGGCCTTCGGCCGCGCGTGCGTGCAGCGTCGCGACGTGACGGCCGCCGGCCAGCTGCCAGATATGGATGTGGTGCACGTCGCGCACGCCGTCGGCTTCGCGCAGGATCGCATCGCCGACGATGTCCGCATCCATGCCTTCGGGCGTGCCTTCGAGGAGGATGTGCGCCGATCGGCGCAGGAGCCGCGTCGCGCTGCCGAGGATCAGGAGCGACACTAGAATCGATACGATCGGATCGGCCCAGAGCCAATCGAAATAGCGCACTGCGAGGGCTGCGGCGACGGCGCCGAGCGAACCGAAGAGATCGCCGAGAACGTGCAATCGCGCGGCCGCGGTATTGAGATCGTGATCGTGCGTCGTGAGGACGCTCAGCACGAATGCGTTGACGACGAGGCCGGCCAGCGCGACGACGAGCATCGTGCCCGAGAGGATCGGCACGGGTTCGGCGAATCGCATCAAGGCTTCGACCGCGATCCATGCGACGAGCAGAAACTGCACCAGCGCATTGCTGTAGCCGACCAGCACTTCCAGGCGCGCGTAGCCGAAGCTGCGCCGCGCATCGGCCGGTCGCCGCGCGTAATGCGCGCCGAGCCACGCGAACATCAGCGCACCAGCGTCGACCAGCATGTGCCCGGCGTCGGCGAGCAGCGCCAGCGAACCTGACAGCCAGCCGCCGACGGCTTCGGCGACAAGCATGAGCGCGGTGAGCGCGAACGCAAGCAACAGCCGAGACTCGCGTCCGCCTGCGGGCGCGTGTGCGTGATGAGCGTGATCGTGCGAATGCGTCATGGACGGGCGACGCGCGGAGGCGTTCGCGAAATGCTAGGCAGCGGTGCCGCCGTTACACAATCACTGGCGCGGCGCATTCCGAGCAATCAATGCTCGCACGCCGCGTCATGCACGTGTCCGTGGCCGAGGCGAAGATTGGTCAGATGCGCCAGCGTCACCAGCGTGCCGCCCATGGCGACGAGGATCGCGTGCAAGGTCGCATTTTCTTCGAAGTCGACGATGATGCCGGCGAAGAGCAACGCGATACCGGGCGCGAGAAACCAGAACGCGCGGAAACGACGGTGACGGCGGAAGCCGACGATCAGCGTCGTCGCCGCGAGCACGCTCGCGAACGCGATGAAGCCGCGTTCGAAGCGATGATTCGCAAGAAAGCCCAGGCCCAATGCTGGCAATACGGCGATGACGAGCGGCAGCAGCGCGCAGTGCACGGCGCACAGGAACGACGCGGTCGCGCCGAAGCGATCCGCGAGCCGCGCCACCAGGGAATGCTGCCTAACTGCGCTCATAGAGTTTCCGTCCACTGCTATAACATAACCGTTTTTGGGGCCAGCGCGCCTCCCTGGCAAGGGATTTCGCGGGTCGCCGAATGCCTCGGCGCGTGACTTTCGGGGGATATCCGTGCCGTGTTATGGATATATTATAACATTTCGTTCCCATCACAAGCCCCGAGCCGATGAAAAAGACCGTTCTCGCGCTGTGCGTCAGCGCGATTTTGCTGCCGCCTGCCCTGTCCCGCGCCGCCGAGCCCGATGCCGGAGTCAACGTCGAAGCCTCGCCGGACGGAGCCGCCTCGGCGCCCGGCAGCGAATCGCGCAACGCCAAGAAGAAATCGCCCGTGCAGCCCGCCGACGAAGCGACGCTGGGCACGGTCAGCGTCGTCGGCAAGCTCGACGAGGCTCGCAACCAGCTCTCGCCCGACATCGGATCGAGCGAATACATCATCGACAAGAAGGCGATCGACCAGCTGCCGCTCGGCGACGCGACGCCACTGAACCAGGTGCTGCTGCAGGCGCCCGGCGTCGTGCAGGATTCGTACGGCCAGCTGCACGTGCGCGGCGATCACGCCGACCTTCAGTACCGCCTCAACGGCGTCATCATTCCCGAGAGCATCAGCGGCTTCGGTCAGACGATCGATACGCGCGTCATCGATACGCTCTCGTTCCTGACCGGCGCGCTGCCCGCGCAATACGGCTATCGCACGGCCGGCGTCGTCGACATCACGACGAAATCCGGTGCGGGCAAGGATGGCGACAATTTCGGCGGCGAAGTCGGCGTCACCGGCGGATCATTCGGCACGCTGAATCCGAGCGCCGAGATCCACGGCAACGACGGACCGTGGAGTTATTTCCTGACCGCAAGCTATCTCGAAAGCGACATCGGCATCGAGAATCCGACTTCATCGCGCGACGCGATCCACGATCACACCAACCAGCTCAAGAGCCTGGGATATCTTTCCTACCTCATCGGCGATTCGACGCGTCTTTCTTTCATGTTCGGCGTCACCAACAACCGATTCCAGATTCCGAACAATCCCGGCCAGGAGCCGGTTTATCAGCTCGACGGCGTCACCGATTTCGATTCGCGCGATCTCGACGAGCGCCAGAAAGAACAGACGCGCTTCGGCGTGTTCTCGCTGCAAGGCATTCTCGGCGACACGAATTACCAGCTTTCGGTCGGCCAGCGTTATACGAGCGTCGACTACCAGCCGGATCCGATCGGCGATCTCGTCTTCAACGGCGTCGCCGGCACGATCGGGCGCTCGAATCGCGCGAATACGCTGCAGGCGGATTTCGCGACGCCGTTCGGTGATTCGCACACGGTGCGCTACGGGCTCTACGTCAGCAGCGAGCATCCGACCGCGAACAACACGTCGTTGGTGTTTCCCGCGGATGCGGACGGCAATCAAACCAGCACGATTCCGATCACGATCGTCGACAACGCCGCGCACATCGACGCGCGCACGTATGGTTTGTATCTGCAGGACGAATGGCAGCTCAGCGACAAGCTGACGATGAATTACGGCGTGCGCGCCGACAAAGTCGACGCGTACGTCAACGAAGGCCAGATCAGCCCACGCCTCGGCGCCGTGTATCAGCTGAGCGACACGACGACCCTTCACGCCGGCTATGCGCGCTACTTCACGCCTCCGCCGGCCGAGCTGATCGCGCCGACCGATATCGCGCTGTTCCAGGGCACGACGAATGCGCTGCCGACGAACGTTAATGCGGAAACCTTGTCCGAGCGCTCGCATTATTTCGATGCCGGCGTGTCGCAAAAAATCGGAAGCGATTTGACGCTCGGGCTCGACGCGTATTACCGAAAGGTCACGAACCTGCTCGACGAAGGCCAGTTCGGATCCGCGCTGATCTTCTCGCCGTTCAACTACGCGCACGGCAAGGTGCGCGGAGTCGAGCTCACGGCGAACTACGAGCACGACGGTCTCTCGGCGTACTTCAACCTGTCGTCGAGCCGCGCCGAAGGCAAGGACGTCGTCACCGGCCAGTACAACTTCGAGCAGGACGAGCTCGACTACATCGCGACGCACTGGGTGCATCTGGATCACGACCAGCGCCTGGCCTCGTCGGGCGGCGTCAGCTACGACTGGAGCGGCACGCGCTTCGGCGCGGACTATTTATACGGTTCGGGCTTGCGTGCCGATTTCGCGAATTCCGCGCATCTGCCGCAGTACTACCAGATCAACCTCTCGGTCGATCACACGTTCAAGAACGTCGGCTTCGGCGATCTCGATGTCAGCCTCGCGGCGATCAATGTGACCGATCGGGTTTATGAGCTTCGCGACGGGTCGGGCATCGGCGTAGGAGCGCCGCAGTTCGGGCCGCGGCGTGGGTTGTATGTCGGGATCCGTCAGACGTTCTGAGGCGAAAAGGTCAAAAATGATTGCCTCGGGACTTGGCCGGTCATTCCTTTTCTGACCTGCCTTGTCCTGCCGTCGCCTCTCCCGCCCCGCGGGCGAGGCCTCCGCCCTCGCGCGGCGGGTGAGGGAAGCGTCGCGCAAGGCCGCCCTCACCCCGCCCCTTCCCGCAAGCGGGAGAGGGGAAATAACGCCTGCTGTACCGCAGCATGACTTTTCGCAACGAAAACCTCACGATGTAAACGTTTACATCGCGGCGCCGG
>Ga0068862_100000104_pt1 | contig 100182 bp, 109 predicted proteins | sample KBSSwiS52_FD_66598 | JGI IMG/M metagenome (GOLD analysis project Ga0068862, IMG submission 66598) | Switchgrass rhizosphere microbial communities from Kellogg Biological Station, Michigan, USA - KBS Switchgrass S5-2 | ecosystem: Host-associated > Plants > Roots > Rhizosphere > Soil ...
CACCACGGCGAAGCCGCGCCCGGCGTCTCCGGCGCGCGCCGCCTCAATCGTCGCGTTGAGCGCGAGCAGGTTGGTCTGGCCGGCGATGTCGCGGATCAGTCCCAGGATCGACTCGATGGCCAGGGCGTGATCCGACAGCACTTCGGAGATGGCCACCGCGTGGACCGAGCGGTCGGCGGCGCGAGTAGCGATCTGCGCGGCCACTTCGACCTCGGCCCGGCTCTCTTCGATCGCGCGGATCAGCCCGGCCGCGGTGTGCGCGGCCTCGCGCATCGCCAACGCCGATTGCTCGGCAGCGGCCGCGACTTCGGAAGTCTTGCCGAGCATGCCGCGCGCGGCATGCGACGTCAGGCCGGTGCGTTCCCGCAGCCCACGGGAATCGTCGATCGCGCGAGCGAGCGAGGCGGAAATATTGGTGCGGAATTCACGACCATGATCGGCCAGCCCGCGGTCCCGTTGGGCGCGGCCCAACGTCCCGAGGGTCGTGAACGACAGGTCAAAATAGATCGAATTGACGGCCAGCAGCGCCTCGAAGCTTTCGGTCACGAACTGAGCATCATCGCGAAAGCGCTCGCTCACGAGCGCACAAATGCGGGAGACGAGGCCGGTGGTGAGCTGCGCGACCTGCGCATGATCGCCGCCGCTGAGCACGTGTTTGGTCGTCCCGTCGACCATGGCGCGCAGATGGGTCGTCACCCCTTCGGTGAGGATCGACCTCCAGATTGCTGCCGCGCCGGCGGCCGTGCTGGTCTCGAAGAACTGCCGGATCTGCTCGAAAACCGGTTCGCCCATTCGCGTGCCGATCGCCTTCAGCCGCATATCGAGCGTTCCGGCGCGATCGTAGATCGCCAGCCTGCGGGCGATCTCCTGATCGGAAAGCCCCATTTCCATATCGTCTCCGTTTACCATGGCTGCTGCGCGTTCCCTGCGATTCCCTGCGGACCAGCCCGGTTCTAGGGCACAATAGTAAACAGCCTGTTTAGACTGATCGGAAATCCCCGGCCGGAAACCATCCGAAAGTCTGCCAAGCGCCTTGCATGACGTGTGGCATCAGCTAAGAACGGCACCGTCGACAGAGGGAGGGCATCATGTCGCGCAATCCAGGGCGTCCGCTTTCGCCGCACCTCACGATATGGAAGTGGGGACCGCACATGCTGGTCTCGATCCTGCACCGGGTGACCGGGGCGGGCATGGCCGTCGTGGCGGGGCTTGGTTTCATATGGTGGCTGGTTGCCGCCGCCACCGGTGCCGACGCCTATCGCAGCTTTTTGTCGGTGGCGACCTCATGGTTCGGCTATCTGGTCGCGATCGGCCTGACCTGGGCCTTCCTGCAGCATCTCTTCTCGGCGCTCCGCCACTTCGTGATGGACGTCGGCGCCGGTTATGAACTCAAGATCAACAAGACGGGCGCGCTGCTGACGATGGCCGGATCGGTGGTGGGCACGCTGCTGATCTGGGCGCCGATTCTCGCGCGGCATGTCGGAGGAGCGGGTTAATGGGTACGGGAACCGGTATCGGCCGCGTCCGCGGCCTCGGGTCGGCCAAGCATGGCTCGATGCACTGGTGGCGCCAGCGGGTCACCGCGGTCGGCAACCTGCTGCTGGCCACATGGTTTGTGATCTCGCTGTTCCGGCTGCCCAGCTTCGAGCATGGCGTGATCGTCCAGTGGATCGGTTCGCCGCTGGTGGCGGTGGCGCTGGTGCTGATGACGATTTCGGTCTTCTACCATCTGCGGCTCGGGCTGCAGGTGATCGTCGAAGATTATGTGCATGAGGAGGCCGGCAAGGTCTTCTTCGTGCTTCTGCTCAATTTCTACGCGATCGCGGGCGCCGCGCTGGCGATCTTCTCGATCCTCAAGATCGCATTCGGGGGAGTGCCCGCCTGATGCCCAATTCATCTTCCGGTCCGGCATACAAGATCATCGATCACCTCTACGATGCGGTCGTGGTCGGCGCGGGCGGCTCGGGTCTGCGCGCGACGATGGGCGCGGCCGGCGCGGGTCTCAAGACTGCGTGCATCACCAAGGTCTTCCCGACGCGCAGCCACACTGTGGCGGCGCAGGGCGGGATTGCCGCCTCGCTCGGAAACATGGGGCCCGATCACTGGACCTGGCATATGTACGACACCGTCAAGGGGTCGGACTGGCTCGGCGATCAGGATGCGATCGAATATATGGTGCGTGAGGCGCCGGCGGCCGTGATCGAGCTCGAGCATGCCGGCGTGCCGTTCAGCCGCACCGCCGAAGGCACGATCTACCAGCGTCCGTTCGGCGGCCATATGCAGAATATGGGCGCGGGTCCGCCCGTGCAGCGCACCTGCGCCGCCGCGGACCGCACCGGCCATGCGATGCTGCACGCGCTCTACCAGCAGAGCCTGAAATATGACGCGGATTTCTACATCGAATATTTCGCGCTCGATCTGATTATGGAGAATGGCGAGTGCAAGGGCGTGATCGCCCTCTGCATGGAGGACGGGTCGATCCACCGCTTCCGCAGCCATGCGGTGGTGCTGGCCACGGGCGGTTCGGGCCGCACCTATTTCTCGGCGACCTCGGCGCACACCTGCACCGGCGACGGCGGCGGGATGGTGCTGCGCGCCGGGCTGCCGCTTCAGGACATGGAGTTCGTGCAGTTCCACCCGACCGGCATCTACGGCGCGGGCGTGCTGATCACCGAGGGCGCGCGCGGCGAGGGGGGCTATCTCACCAATTCGCAGGGCGAGCGCTTCATGGAGCGCTATGCCCCGTCGGCCAAGGACCTCGCTAGCCGCGACGTCGTCTCGCGTTCGATGGCGATGGAGATGCGCGAGGGCCGCGGGGTCGGCAAAAATGGCGACTATATCTATCTCCATCTCGATCATATCGATCCGAAGGTGCTGGCCGAGCGGCTGCCGGGCATCACCGAGACCGGCAAGATCTTCGCGGGCGTCGACCTCACCCGTCAGCCGCTGCCGGTGACGCCCACGGTTCATTACAATATGGGCGGCATCCCCTGTAACTATCATGGCGAAGTGGTCACGCTGAAGGACGGCAATCCCGATACGGTGGTGCCGGGCCTGTTCGCGGTCGGCGAGGCCGCGTGCGTGTCGGTCCACGGGGCGAACCGCCTCGGTTCGAACTCGCTGATCGATCTGGTCGTTTTCGGCCGTGCGACAGGCTTCCGCCTCGCCGAGCTGATCAAGCCGAACAGCAAGCATGGCGCGATCGTCAGCGAGGCCGACGACAAGGCGCTCGGACGGCTCGATCATTACCGGAACGCCAATGGCGCCGCGCCGACCGCGCAGATCCGTCTCAAGATGCAGCACACCATGCAGAAGCATTGCGCGGTGTTCCGCGATACCGAGCTGCTGCGCGAAGGTCTCGGCCTGATCGACGACGTCTACGCCAGTCTCCAGGACATCGGCGTCACCGATCGTTCGCTGATCTGGAACACCGATCTGGTCGAAACGCTCGAACTCGACAACATGCTGCCGCAGGCGGTGGTCACGATGCATTCGGCAGCCAACCGCAAGGAAAGCCGCGGCGCGCACATGCACGAGGATTTCCCCGATCGGAACGACGCCGAGTGGATGAAGCACACGATCACCTGGTTCGACAAGGGCGCGGTCACGATCGACTATCGTCCGGTGCACGATTACACGCTCACCGACGAAGCCGAATATGTGAAGCCGAAGCCACGCGTTTATTGAGGGAGCTTGGCCAAGGCCGGTTTCGAAAAGGGGACTGCGGTCCCCTTTTTTTTGTCGTTCGTAGCGGGGAGAAGGTTGGTCGGAAAGACTTACCCTATCACTCGATCCGGCCCACCGCGATCTTGTAGATCAGATTGCGATCCCGCCGCCCTACTGGCACGAGCATCGTCTCGTCGACACAATATACCAGCTGATAGCCTGCAGCTTTCAGCTTGAAAGGTCGCCTTGAAATTGAGCGTCAGGCGGCGGGTTCGACTTTAGTATGCCATGATCCTATTTTATTACAACAACTTGGTACCAATCCGCGTGCCAACCGCATCGCCATTAATCATTGTTGGATGGCCTTGCATCATAAGGCGGTGAATGAATCAGACAAAATCATGGCGTTGGTCATCGGCATCACGGGCATCGGATATTCGTCCGCGCGAGGCGGCCGAGTCGCGATCCCCGGCGGCCCCAGCCAGCAGGCGTCGCCTTTATCTTCCCGTACCGATCAAGTTCTCCGTTGCCCTGTCCATCGCGATAGCGTGGACGGCGCTGAGCGTCTGGCTTTCCCAACGCTGGCTGGCCGATCTCGCGAGCGTGACGAGTTGGGCGTTCGCGTTCGTCTCGATCACGTTCATCGCCTATGTGCCGGGCTTCATGAACGCCTTCCTGATTTCGACCCTGCTGCTGGACCGCAAGCCGCCGTGCCGAACCTTCTCATCCTTTCCCGGCGTGAGCATCCTGGTCGCGGCCTATAATGAGGCGGCTGCGATTGCCGACACGCTGACCAGCCTCGCGGCGCAGGATTATAACGGCGAATATGAGGTGCTGGTCCTTAACGATGGCTCCTCCGATGCGACGGTTGCGCTGGCGCAGCGCGCGCTCGAAACACTCAGCTTTCCGCCGAACGCTTCCATCCGCATTTTCGATTTTCCCGTCAACCGGGGCAAATCCGCGGTCCTGAACGATGGCCTGCGTGCGGCGAGTCACGATCTCATCATCACCATCGACGGCGATTCCTGGGTTCGCGAGGACGGTCTGACCCAGATCGTCGGCCGTCTGCTTTCGGATCCTGAGGATACCCAGGCGGTCGCTGGCGCGGTGATGGTCCGGAACTCCCGAACGAACTTCCTGACGCGCGCCCAGGAATGGGATTATTTCCATGGCATAGCGGCCGTGAAGCGGATGCAGGGCATGTACCACGGCACGCTGGTGGCGCAGGGGGCATTCTCGCTCTATCGGCGGGCGGCGCTCGAAGAGGTCGGCGGTTGGCCCGAATGCGTCGGCGAGGACATTGTCGTCTCCTGGGCGCTGCTCAACAAGAATTATCGCATCGGCTATGCCGACAGCGCGCTCGCCTTCACGAACGTCCCGACGACGTTCCGGCAATTCGCGCTGCAGCGCAAGCGCTGGTCGCGAGGGCTGATGGAAGGGTTCAAGGCGCACTGGCCACTGATCTTCCGGCGCCGGCTCTCCACCTTGTTCATCTTGTGGAACATCTGCTTCCTGCCGCTGGATCTGGTCTATACGCTCGTGTTCATCCCCGGCCTGGTCCTTGCCTGTTTCGGCATCTTCTACATCGCCGGCCCGCTCACCATTGCCGTGCTGCCGCTGACTATCCTCTGGAACAGGGTGATCTTCCACATCCAGCACGGGATGTACGAGCGCGAACACCTGAAGGTGCGCCGCAACCGCGGGGGATTCCTGTTTTACGCCCTGGGTTACAGCTTGCTGATGCAGCCCGTCTGTCTGTGGGGCTATGTGGCTGAGCTATTGGGGATGAGGAAGAAATGGGACACCAAATGAGCCGGCCCGCGGCGACGGCGTTGTTCGCTTTTTCAGCGCTTTGGGCGGTCCCGGCCAGCAGCCAGCCCTTCACCGAACCGGGATCGGACGCGCGAGCGGTTATGGCGGCGCCCGCGATAGGGACGGATGAGACCAACCCGCTGCAGCATGCAGTCGGCTTGGACCTGTTCGCGTCTACCGATGCCGACCATACCGAGGTTCGCAGGGCCGGCATCAATCTCGATTGGCGCTACGCGGCCCCGGAAAATTATCTGGGTGTCCGGTTCGAAAAGGCGCGCTTCAAGCCGCTCGGTCAGAAGTGGACCGGCTTCGAGCGGGCCTATCTACGCTACGCCGACAAGAGCGGTGGCTGGTCGTGGACCAGCCAGATCGGCTTCGATGGCCATACGGCGCTGGGCGCGGTCAGCGTTCATGACGATGCCCGCTTCCGGAAGGAGTTCTTCGTCGAGCGTGAGATCGTCGAGACCCCGCGAGGGGTCGGGCGGGGCATATACTACACATTCGCCGGCGCTGCGCTCGACCTGCCGGTGAACGATCGCAACAATTTCACGGTTATTGCCGGCGCCCAGGAGTTTACCGGGGACAATGTGCGGCTCCACCTGCGCGCCAACTATGTCCATGTCGTCAAACCGGAATGGGGGCTGAGCCTCCAGCTCCGCAGCCGCTACTTCCACAGCAGCGATCCGGGAGAATATGATTATTTCTCGCCGCGATGGTATGCCCAGGTCATGCCGGTGGTTCAGATCCGGAGGTTCTCGGGGGGCTGGCGCTATTCGGCTGCCGCCGGATATGGCGGCCAACGCGATTCCGGATCGGACTGGCATAGCTCGCGCTATTTCAACGCGCAGGTGACGAGCCCCGTTATCGGACGGAGCTGGTTCTTGAAAGCCGGCGCGACGTACAGCAACACCCCGGTGGGAAGCGGATATGTCTATGATTATCTGCAGGTGAACTTCGGAGTTACACGGGCCTTCTGACGCGAGAAACGATGCTCAGGCGCCGGCGTTCAGCCGCGCCATGATCCTGTCCGCGGCGATCCCGGGCGCGTCCGCCCCGGTATCGCCCAGCGCATCGATGACGGCAGTGCGCTGGATGGTGGCGAACTCTTGGTGCCGGGCCGCGGCACGGTCGATCTCGATCATCGCCTCGTCGACCGAGCAGCAGACCGCGCCGAAAGACCACATCGCAAAATCGGGATTGTCGCGCCAGGCGCGGCGCGACGGATCGAGGAAGACGCAGGGCTTGGGCGAGACGAGGAATTCATAGACCTGACTGCTGACGTCGCCGAGATAAATGTCGGCAACGCGCGTATAGCTCATGTCGAGCGAGCGCCAGGAGCCGAAGTCGACGATCACCTGGCCGGGCACCGCCCTCTTTCGCCACCTTTCGATCGTCTCCTCGTCCAGCCTTTCGCGCAGCCGGACATGCGGCGCGATGATGAGATTATAACGTCCCTCGGCGATGATCCGCTCCACCAGCGCGTCGCCGAAGCGGTTCCAGGAGGATAATTTGGGGTCGAAATGTGGATTGTAGAGGATCGTCCGCCGGTCTTTGGCGAGGGGCTCGATGTCGGGCTTAGGTGACAGCCGCTCGACGGCCGCCAGCTTGATATAGCCCGCCGCATGGCAATGCTCAGGCTCGACGAGTCCTTCGGCGATCATCCGTCGGCAATCCTTGCCGCCCGCGGTGATGATCTCATCGAACAGCCGGAGGCGGGGCTCAAACCCTTTGGCCCGGTCACCGGCGCCATGCGGAATATGGACGAGCAGTGGGTGGCGACCGGGCAGCCGCCGGAGAATCGTGCTCGTGCGTTCGGCGGTGACGATGGCGTCGAAACGGCGCAACGTTCTTTGCCAGAAGAGAAGCTTGGGCAATTTCATCGCCTCGAAGCGGGCAGTCATTGAGGCCAGCAGGGCAATAGGACGCGGCAGGCACATCGGCTGGATCGGAATGCCAGCGGCGCCAAGTCTCCCGAAAATATCAGCCAGGGGGGGAACGGCGCCGGCATCAAGGGCAAAGGCCTCGACCTGCGCGCTGCCGCTGCTGTGAAGCGTGGCGGCCACCGGCGCCAGGTGCAACGCTTGGTGCATGCCACCGACAAACGCGAACGCGATCCTCGGCCTGTCATCCAAAATCCTCGATCCCGCCATATTTTCCAACTACGCGGCCCCGCATGAAAAAAGCCATCATTCTTTCCGCGGGGCAGGGCTCCCGCCTGCTGCCTCTCACGGCCGACCAGCCGAAATGCCTGATCGATTTTTCGGGCAAGAGCCTGATCGCATGGCAGATCGAGGCGCTTGTCGCGAATGGAATCGAGCGGATCGCGGTTGTGACCGGCTTTCGTGACGCCAAGCTGGATGCCGTGCTCGCCGCAATTCCGCAGCAGGGCTTTTCGATCGGCTCGCTTTTCAATCCCTTCTACAAGGTCGCCGACAATCTCGGCTCCTGCTGGATCGCGCGCGATGAGATGGACGAGGATTTCATCATCCTCAACGGCGACACGCTCGTCTCGCCCGAGATCGTCGCCCGACTCATCGCAGGCGCACATCGTCCGATCACCGTCACGATCGACGTCAAGCCGAGCTACGATCTCGATGATATGAAGGTGCAGCGCGAGGGCGACCGACTCCTCCAGATCGGCAAGCGGCTCGAGCCGCACGAGACCAACGCCGAATCGATCGGCATGCTTGCTTTCAGCGGCGAAGGCCCGGCGATCTTCCGCACCCAGGTCGAAGCGATGATGCGTACGCCCGAAGGCGTGCTCAACTGGTATCTCAAGGCGATCCATGCGCTGGCGCCGTCGGGCGTGGTCGGCACCGTCTCGATCGAGGGGCTGCCCTGGGCCGAAGTCGACTTTCCCGAGGACCTGCCGATCGCCCGGGCGCTGACCGAGGGCTGGGCGCGGGGCGGGTAGTCAGCTCGGCCACAGCCCCTTGAGCCAGGCAGTCATCGCGCCGATCTGTTCTGCGCTGAGCGCCACTGCCTGGCCAAGCGCCGGCGTTCCCGGCCAGCCGGTGTCGGTCACCGACAGATCGCCCCATTCGCGTTCGCCCTCATAGCGGGGGATGACGTGGAAGTGGACGTGCGGGTCCACCATCATCAGCATCAGATAATTGATCTTCTGGAAGGCGACCGCGCCGCTCAGCGCGGCCTCGATCTCGGCCGTTATCGTGGCCAGTTCGGCATGCGCCTGTGGCGGGAGCGCGCCGAAAGCGGTCGCTTCCGACTTCGCGGCGAGCACCAGCGATCCCAGCGTCGGCTGCGCCGGGCGCAGCAGCACCACCCAATGCCGATAATCGCGGATCAGCGTCGCGGGATAGCCAAACTTCTCGATCGTCGCGTTCGCCATGTCACACCGCCAGCCAAGAGGTTATCGCTTCGCCTTGCGCCTGCCGCCGCATCGCCTGGACCAACCGAACCGCGTGGAACAGGCAGGATAGCACGGTCCACCATGCGACGGCGATCAGCCCGATGTCGGGCCGCTGCAGCAGGGTGGCGACAAACAGGATCACCATATTCGGATTGCGCCGCGCGGTGATCAACCGGAAATCGCTGTCGAGCTTTTCCCAGACATGGATATGGATGCCTCCATAGCGCCGCATGAACGCGCCCTCGATCAGCCGCTGCACGACATAGCCGCCGACGATCGCGATCATGATCAACGCGAAGCCGTCTTCGGACAGCGCGAGGCCCCATTGCGAAAGCCCGACGCCCCACGCCGCCCACCAGAAGGGCGGATGGACCAGGTCGAGGCCATGATCGAAGATATTGCCCCAATAGCTCGAGGTGATCGTACAGCGCGCGAGCTTGCCGTCCACGGTGTCGAGCACCATGAAGACGAGCCCCGCCGCCATGCCCGCCCAATAATCGCCGCGCCAGAACAGCCACGTCGCGACGACGCACAGGATCGCGCCGATCGTCGTCACCTGGTTGGGCGTCATGCCGATGCGCGCCGCGATCCGGGTCAGCACCAGCGCCCATTCGGGCCAGAGATATTTGGTGAGGAGGTCGGTCACGCCCTTATAGGCGCCAAAATAGGTCTTGCGCTCGATCGCGCGGACCTGGCCCGGCTCGAGCCGTTCGAGCACGGGCTCCTCGCGCTTGCGCAGCGCCTCGTTGTAGAATTCGCGGTGGTCTTCGGCGCGGACCTCAGCCAAGCCCTCGGGGAAACCGTCCCCCGGTCGGTCGGCGGCGACGTGCGCGATCACCTTCTCGCCGGCGAGCGTCAGCACCTCACCGGGCCGCGCGGCCATGAATTTGAGCCAGGCGGGTTCGAACACGTGGTTCGCCGCGACCAGGAGCGCGGGACCGTCGTCGTTCGCGCCGAAGCGCAGCTTCTGCGCCGCCGCGATACGGCGGAGGCGCTCGATGCTGGTCATTCCCCAGATCAGAGTCGGGTTGGTTCCGATCGGCCTGACGGCCAGCGCGCCGGCGTTCATAGCGTCTTGCTTGCCATAGTGGCGGCTTCCTTGCCCATCGCGCGCCGGGCTGGCAAGGGCGGGCGATGAACGATACCGGCTTCACCGCGATCATCCTCGCCGGCCAGCGACCCGGCGCCGATCCGCTCGGCACGCATTTCGGCCAACGCTATAAAGCGGTGATCGAGATTGCGGGCCAGCCGATGCTCGCCTGGGTCGGCGCGAGCCTCGCCGCGCGTGCCGATGTCGCGCGGATCGTGATCGTTGCACAGGACAGCGCCGCGTTGCTCGATCATCCGCAGACACGCTGGCTGCGCGACGACGCACGGGTCGAAGCGCGCGACTGCGGCGATTCGGTAGTGGAAGCGGTCAGCGCGACGTTGCGCGCGATGCCCGACGCCTATCCCTTCCTGTTGACCACCGCCGACAATGTCCTGCTCGACGATGCGATGATCGCGGAGTTCGCCGCGCGCGCGCGCGGCGCAGACATCGCCGTGGCGGTGGTCGAGCGCAGGACACTCGAGGCGGCCTATCCCGGCAACCGGCGTACCTGGCTGCGCTTCCGCGGCGGCGGCTATTCGGGGGCCAACCTGTTCTGGCTGGGCAGCCCCGCCGCGCTCGAAGCGCTCGCCGCCTGGCGCCGCATCGAGCAGCAGCGCAAGAAGGCCCGCGCGGTGCTCGGCGCGTTCGGGCCGGGCTTGGCGCTGATGATCGCGGCGCGATTGCTCACCCTCGATCAGGCGATCGCGCGTGCGGGCCGCCGGCTCGGACTCACGGCGCGCGCGGTGGTGCTGCCATATGCCGAGGCCTGTATCGACGTCGACAAGCTCTCGGACCATGCGATGGCCGAGGCGATCCTGCTCAAGAGGACCGCTCGGCAAGCATCGCCGCGAGGGGGCTAGAGCAGCCGCAATCTCCGCGCGGTCTTGCCCAGCGCGAGCTTGTCGGCTTCGGACAGCCCGAAACGCCCGGAGAGCCAGATGCCACCGAGCAGCAGCACCGCGCCGAGGCCGATCCGGATCAGGTGGTGCAACGGCGACATCAGTTCCGACAGCAAAAAGATCGCGATTCCCACGGCGGTCGCGACGGTCGCGGCGCGCGCGAAGGGCGGGGCGAAGGGGTGGAGGCGGTGGTTGGTCCATAGCTGCACCATCGGGGTCAGCACCGAAACCGCGATGCCGGCCGAGACCGCGATCGCCATCCCGTCCATCCCGCCTTGCGGCAGCAGCAGCGCGCCGAGCGCCAGCGAGACGGCCAGCCCGAGCGCGCTGCCGATCAACGGGTGATGATAGCGGCTGATCACCGATTGAATCGCGGCCGCCTGGCCGGCGACGGCTTCGATCAGGCGGATGAAGGTGAGCAGCGCGAGGGTCAGATAGGCGGCCTGCGCGGCCTGGCCGAACAGCGCGAGCAGCGCACGGCCGCCGCCGGCGATGGTGCAGACCACCGGGGTCGCTACGACGATGGTGAGACGGGTCGCGAAGCTGTAGATGTCGGCGACGTGGCGCATGTCGTGGCGCGCGGCTTCCGAGGCGAGCGGCGCCATCACATAGCTGAACGCCTGGCGGATCAGCTGCACCCCGCTCGCGATCTTGCGCGCGATCGCGAACAGGCCGGCCGCACTGGCGCCCGCTGCGCCGGGCAGCAGCAGGTTGAGGATCAGCGGCGGCGCATCGGAGAATAACCGGTTGACGATGTTCGACGGCAATACCGACAGGCCCGCATAGAGCGTGCGCGCGGCCATGCCGCCGCCCTCCAAGGGCCTGGTCACGAGGTCGAGCCGGTAGAAGCGCGCCAGCAGCCGGGTGGAAAAGAAGCAGGTCAGCGTCAGCGAGCAGATATGGGCGATCAGCAACCCCAACGTCCCTGCGCCCATCAGGCTCAGCGCGACCGCGGCGGCCATTCGCATCAGCTGTTCCCACATGATGCGCAGCCGGATCTCGGGGCCGAAGGCCTTGCGCGCGCGGAGCGCCGAGGTGGCGATCTCGACATAGGCCCATAGCGGCAGCGCCCAGGCAAACAGGGCGATGCCGGTGGCCAGCGCGTCGCGGTCCTTCGCGGCGACGTTGACGGCATCGGCGATCCAATGTGCGCCCAGGGTCGCGCCCAGCGCGATCAGGATACAGGGAATGAGGCCGATCAGCAGCGCCTGGCGCAGCGCCCGCGCGCGTTCGCCGTCGTCCTTCGCCTGCGGGATGACGCGCTGCAGCGCGCTGGTCATGCCCAGATCAGCGAAATTCTCGACCAAGTTCACCGCCGACCACAACACCATATACAGTCCGTAGGTCGGCAGGCCGAACAGCCAGACATAGAGCGGCTGGGAAACGATCTCGATCACGCCGCCAGCACGGGCCAGCAAGGCGGTTCCCGCGCCCTTCGCGACCTGGCGCGAGCCGGGTGGCAGCTCGGGGGGAGGGGCGGTGGACATTCAGCCGCGCTTGTAGCCTGTCGCCCTCATGGTTCAAGAGACGAGAAATTTGCTGTCCTCAGCCATTGAGCCATGCGATTCTATTCGCTATCGCCGGGGGCACGAAGGCAGGGGGTTACGAGTCATGGCCGAGTTCGCGCTTCCCAAGAACAGCACGATCAAGAAGGGCAAGGCCCACAAGGCCCCCGCCGGGGCAAAGCAGGCCAAGGCCTTCAAGATCTATCGCTATGATCCCGACAGCGGCGAGAATCCGAGCTACGACACATTCGAGATCGATCTCGCCGAGTGCGGGCCGATGGTCCTCGACGCGCTGATCAAGATCAAGAGCGAGCAGGATCCGTCGCTGACTTTCCGCCGCTCGTGCCGCGAGGGCATCTGCGGCTCCTGCTCGATGAACATCGACGGCAAGAACGGGCTCGCCTGCACCACCGCGATAGAGGACTGCAAAGGCGAGGTCCGCATTACCCCGCTGCCGCACATGGACGTGATCAAGGACCTCGTCCCCGATTTCACCCATTTCTACGCGCAATATGCGTCGATCCAGCCTTGGCTCAAGACGGTGACGCCTAGCCCCTCGGGTAAGGAGCGCCTCCAGTCGCCCGACGACCGCAATAAGCTCGACGGCCTTTACGAGTGTATCCTGTGCGCCTGCTGCTCGACCTCGTGCCCGAGCTACTGGTGGAACAGTGACAAGTTCCTCGGCCCGGCGATTCTGCTCCAGGCCTATCGCTGGCTCGCCGACAGCCGCGACGAAATGACCGGCGAGCGGCTCGACGAGCTGGAGGATCCGTTCCGCCTGTATCGCTGCCACACGATCATGAACTGCGCGAACGTCTGCCCGAAGGGGCTGAGCCCCGCCAAGGCGATCGCGGAGATCAAGAAGATGGTGGTCGAACGCCAGCTCTGACCGCCGCCGCTTAAGTGGATTTCGAAAACGCCTGGTGCAGCTGCAGCCCCGACCCGGACCATCCGGGCTGGTTCGTGTGGCGGATCAAGGACAAGACGGTTTTCAACCTGGTGCTCGGCGATCTGCTTGCGCGCCGCGACGGCGATCGCGCGATCGTGCGGATGCAGCCGCAGCCCGGCCTGTCGAACATGGCCGGCCGCGTCCATGGCGGCGCGCTGATGACCTTCGCCGATTGCTCGCTGTTCGCCGGGGCGCTGATGCTCGGATGCGGGGACGGGCCGGACAGCCTGACGATCGATCTCAACGTTCAGTTCATCGGCGCGGCTGATATGGACCGGCCGGTCGACTCGATCGTCCAGATCAGCCGCGAAACCCGGCGGATGCTGTTCATGCGCGGCACGATCGAACAGGGCGGGGACATCGTGGCGAGCTATATGGGACTCGTCCGCAAGGCGGGAAAATGACGGGCGTCATCGCCCGTTACGAGGAATTGCTGGCGTCGGGGGAATTGCGCGCCGACCCTGATCAGCGTTCGACCGTCGAGCGGCTCGACAGCCTGGCGCGCGCACTGGCCCAACAGCCCGTCAAGGGAAGCGTGCTCTGGCGGATGCTCCGCAGGGCGCCGGCGCCGGTGCGCGGGCTCTATATGTGGGGCGGGGTGGGCCGCGGCAAATCGATGCTGATGGATCTGTTCTATGACTGCGTCGACATCGGCGCCAAGCGGCGCGTCCATTTTCACGAGTTCATGATCGAAGTGCACGACCGGCTCCGCGTCGAGCGCGCCAAGGAGAAGGGCGATCCGATTCCGCCCGTCGTCGAGGCGATCGCGGCCGAAGTCCGGCTGCTCGCGTTCGACGAGATGGTCGTCAACAACATGGCCGACGCTGCGATCCTCAGCCGGCTGTTCACCGGTCTGATCGTCGATGCCGGGGTGACCGTCGTCACCACCTCGAACCGTCCTCCGCGCGATCTCTACAAGGACGGGCTCAACCGCGAGCTGTTCCTGCCCTTCATCGCGCTGATCGAGCAGCGGCTCGACACGCTTTCCCTCAACGGGCCGACCGATTACCGGCTCGAACGGCTCGGCGGCTTCCCCGTCTGGTATACCCCCAACGGACGCGAGGCGAGCGACGCGCTGTCGCGCGCCTTCTTCCGGCTCACCGATTTCCCGCCCGAGGACAAGGCGCACGTCCCTGCGGCCGACCTCGCGGTCTCCGGCGGACGGACGCTGCATGTGCCCAAGAGCCTGAAGGGCGTCGCGGTGTTTTCGTTCAAGCGGCTGTGCGCCGAGGCACGCGGCGCGGCCGACTATCTGGCGATCGCGCGCAACTATCACACCGTGATCATCGTCGGCATTCCGCTGCTCGGGCCGGAGAAGCGCAACGAGGCGTCGCGCTTCAAGGTGCTGGTCGATGCGCTCTACGAACATAAGGTCAAGCTGCTTGCCGCTGCCGACGCCGAGCCTGCGTCGCTCTATCCCGACGGCGATGGCGCGTTCGAGTTCGAGCGCACCGTCTCGCGGCTGATGGAGATGCAGAGTCGTGACTATCTGGCGGCGGGGCACGGCAGCGACGCCTGATTCGGGGATTTCTGTTCGGCGTGGACAAGCGCGGCATGCGGCCATATCCGCGCTTCTGTCGGGTCAGAAAAAACTTAAGTGGGCAGCGCAGCATAAGGTTGCCCCACGGGCATAGCGCCGCTAAGCGGACCTCGCACTTTGAGGCGACCGCAGCGCGGCGGCTGCCTTCCTGATCGAACTTATCCATCGGAGGGGCATATGGCTCGTACAAAAATTGCGTTGATCGGTGCTGGCAATATCGGCGGCACGCTCGCGCACCTGGCCGCTTCGAAGGAGCTGGGCGACGTCGTGTTGTTCGACGTGGTCGACGGCGTCCCGCAGGGCAAGGCGCTCGATCTGTCGCAGTGCGGCCCGGTCGAAGGCTTCGACGCCAAGCTCAAGGGCACCAACGACTATGCCGACATCGCCGGCGCCGACGTGATCATCGTCACCGCCGGTGTCGCGCGCAAGCCCGGCATGAGCCGCGACGATCTGCTCGGTATCAATCTGAAGGTGATGAAGGCGGTCGGCGAGGGCATCAAGGCCAACGCGCCCGACGCGTTCGTGATTTGCATCACCAACCCGCTCGACGCGATGGTCTGGGCGCTACGCGAATTTTCGGGGCTTCCCCACAACAAGGTGGTCGGTATGGCCGGCGTGCTCGACTCGGCGCGCTTCGCGTCATTCCTGGCCGAGGAGTTCAACGTCTCGGTCCAGGACGTCACCACCTTCGTGCTCGGGGGTCATGGCGACACGATGGTTCCGGTCGTCGAATATTCGACCGTCGCGGGCATCCCGATCCCCGATCTGATCAAGATGGGCTGGTCCACCCAGGAGCGCATCGACGCGATCGTCCAGCGCACCCGCAGCGGCGGCGGCGAGATCGTCGCGCTGCTCAAGACCGGCTCGGCCTTCTACGCGCCCGCGACTTCGGCCATCGCGATGGCCGAGAGCTACCTCAAGGACAAGAAACGGGTGCTGCCCGCCGCCGTTTATCTGACCGGCCAATATGGCGTCGACAATCTCTATGTCGGCGTGCCGGTGGTGATCGGCGCAGGCGGCGTCGAAAAGATCGTCGAGATCGAGCTTTCGGAGACGGCCAAGGCCAATCTTCAAGTGTCGGTCGACGCAGTCAAGGAATTGTTGGTGGCGTGCAAGGGCATCGACGGCTCGCTGGCCTGAGATTGAACTGAACTCGCGCTCCTCAGACCAAAGGATTTCGACAGGCTCATGAGCATCCTCGTCAACAAGAACACCAAGGTCATCACCCAGGGCATGACCGGCAACACCGGAACCTTCCATACCGAGCAGGCGCTCGCTTATGGGACGCAGATGGTTGCCGGCGTCACGCCCGGCAAAGGCGGTACGACGCACATCGGCCTGCCCAATTATGATACGGTCCATGAGGCGGTCGCGGCGACCGGCGCTACTGCCAGCGTCGTCTATGTGCCGCCGCCCTTCGCGGCTGACTCGATCCTCGAGGCGATCGACGCCGAAGTGCCGCTGATCGTCTGCATCACCGAGGGCATTCCGGTGATCGACATGATCCGGGTGAAGCGCGCGCTGCAAGGCTCGAAGTCGCGCCTGATCGGCCCGAACTGCCCTGGCGTGCTGACCCCAGAAGAGTGCAAGATCGGCATCATGCCCGGCTCGATCTTCAAAAAGGGATCGGTCGGGGTTGTGTCGCGGTCGGGCACGCTTACCTATGAGGCGGTGTTCCAGACCTCGGCGATCGGCCTGGGCCAGACCACGGCGGTGGGTATCGGCGGTGATCCGGTGAATGGCACCAACTTCATCGACGTGCTCGAACTGTTTCTCGCCGACGAGGCGACGACGTCGATCATCATGATCGGCGAAATCGGCGGGTCGGCCGAAGAAGAAGCGGCGCAGTTCATCCGCGACGAGGCGAAGCGTGGCCGCAAGAAGCCGATGGCCGGCTTCATCGCGGGCCGCACCGCGCCTCCGGGACGTCGGATGGGCCATGCCGGAGCGATCGTCTCCGGTGGCCAGGGCGGAGCCGAGGACAAGATCGCGGCGATGGAAGCTGCGGGAATCAAGGTGGCGGCGAGCCCTTCGGAGCTCGGCACCACCTTGGCAGAGGTGTTGAAAGGCTGAAACGGCGCCCGCCCTCTGGGGCGGGGGTCGTCGACATAATTATCGACCCTAATTGCTGTACTTCGGGCCTTGTCCCGGGGTGGGTGCAGACAAGGATGGTTTATGGGTATCGAAGGCGTCGGGTTCGACGGGCCGGAGGGAGTCAGCGCTTCCTTCGTGGAATCGCTTTATCGTCAATATCGCGCGGACAAGTCGAGCGTGGAGCCGAGCTGGCAAGACTATTTTGCCGGTGTCGAGGCTGACGTTTCGGGGCCGAGCTGGGCGAGGCCGAATTGGCCGCCGGCCACCACCGATGCTCTGACCGCGGGGCTCGACCCGATGCAGATGGCGCCGGCTCCAAAGCCGGGCAAGGGGCCGGCGGCCGCATTGCCGGTCGCGGCGCCAGCGATTGACCAAGGCGAGATCGAACAGCGCGCGCTCGATTCGATCCGTGCGATCATGATGATCCGCACCTATCGGGTGCGCGGCCATCTGCTGGCCAATCTCGACCCATTGGGCCTCTCCAAGCGCGATGAGCCTGCCGATCTCACGCCCGAATGGCACGGCTTCAAGGAAAGCGACATGGACCGCGAGGTCTTCGTCGGCGGTTTCCTCGGGCTCGAGCGCGCGACCCCGCGCGAGATACTCGCGATCCTGCGCCGCAATTACTGCGGCAATGTCGGCCTCGAATATATGCACATCGGCGATGTCGAGGAACGCCGCTTCCTCCAAGCGCGGATGGAAGGCAAGGACGCCGAGATCAGCTTCACCCCGGAAGGCAAGACGGCCATCCTCAACAAGGTGATCGAGGCCGAGCAGTGGGAGAAATTTCTCGGCCGCAAATATGTCGGCACCAAGCGCTTCGGGCTCGATGGCGGCGAATCGATGATCCCGGCGCTCGAGGCGGTGATCAAATATGCCGGTGCTTATGGTGTGCACGAGGTCGTGATCGGCATGGCCCATCGCGGACGGCTGAACATCCTCTCCAACGTCATGGCCAAGCCCTATCGCGCGATCTTCAACGAGTTTGCGGGCGGGTCGTCCAACCCCGACGATGTCGGCGGATCGGGCGATGTCAAATATCATCTCGGCACGTCGACTGACCGCGAGTTCGACGGCAATGTCGTCCATCTCAGCCTGGCGCCCAATCCGTCGCACCTCGAATGCGTCAATCCGGTTGTGCTGGGCAAGGCACGGGCCAAGCAGACCAAGCTCGACGATCTCGAGCGTTCGCGGGTCCTGCCCATCCTGCTCCACGGCGACGCGGCTTTTGCCGGCCAGGGCATCATCATGGAATGCTTCGGCTTTTCGGGGCTGCGCGGCTATCACACCGGCGGCACGATCCATTTTGTGATCAACAACCAAGTGGGCTTCACCACCTCGCCCCAGTTCGCGCGCTCCTCGCCTTATCCGTCGGACATCGCCAAGATGGTGCAGGCGCCGATCCTGCACGTGAACGGCGACGATCCCGAGGCCGTGACCTTCGCGTGCAAGGTGGCCACCGAGTTCCGCCATACCTTCAAGCGCGATGTCGTGATCGACATGTGGTGCTACCGTCGGTTCGGGCATAACGAAGGCGACGAGCCCGGTTTCACCCAGCCGTTGATGTATGACGCGATCCGGCGGCATCCGCCGATCAGTGCGATCTACGCTGCGCGGCTGGTGCAGGAAGGGGTGATCGACGCGGGCTGGGCCGCCAAGCGCGAGGCCGAATTCGTCGAGCATCTCGAAGGCGAGTTCGATTCGGCCAAGACCTACAAGGTCAACAAGGCCGACTGGTTCGAAGGCGACTGGACCGGCTTTGCGGAGCCACGCGAGGCGATAACCGAGCGCCGCGCCGCGCAAACCGGGATCACCGCCGATCTGGTCGCCGATCTCGGGCGCCAGCTCACCACCGTTCCGCCGGGCCTGACGATCCACAAGACGCTCGGCCGCATCCTTGAGGCGAAAAAGGAAATGTTCGCCGCGGGGCAAGGCTTCGACTGGGCGACCGGCGAGGCGCTGGCCTTCGGCTCGTTGCTCAAGGAGGGCTATGCCGTCCGCCTGTCGGGGCAGGATTCGGGCCGCGGCACCTTCAGCCAACGGCACGCGGTCTGGGTCGACCAGAAGGACGGCCATAAATATATCCCGCTGTCGGCGTTGGACCGGCGCTTCCAGGTTCTCGATAGCCCGCTGTCCGAGTTCGGCGTGCTGGGCTTCGAATATGGCTATGCCTCGCAGGCCCCGAACACGCTGGTGATGTGGGAAGCGCAGTTCGGCGATTTCGCCAACGGGGCGCAGGTCATCATCGATCAGTTCATTTCCTCAGGCGAGGCGAAATGGCTGCGCGTCAACGGCCTCGTGATGCTGCTGCCGCACGGTTATGAAGGGCAGGGGCCCGAGCACAGCTCGGCCCGGCTGGAGCGTTATCTTCAGCTGTGCGCCGAAGACAACATGCAGGTGGCGAACTGCACCACCCCAGCCAATTATTTTCATATTCTGCGCCGGCAGATGATCCGAAAGTTCCGCAAGCCGCTGATCATCATGACGCCGAAATCCCTGTTGCGGCATAAGGCGGCGGTGTCCTCGCTCGAGGATTTCGTCGGCGACAGCCGCTTCCAGCGCGTGCTGTCGGATCCGGACGCGCCGGCCGACGCCGATGTGCGCCGGGTCGTGCTCGTGTCGGGCAAGCTGTTCTACGAGCTGGCCGAGACGCGCAACGCAGCGGGCGACGCCAACACCACGATCATCCGGCTCGAGCAGCTCTATCCGTTCCCCGCCGACGCGCTGATCACGCGGTTGGGCCGGATGCCCAATCTCGAAACCGTCGTATGGGCGCAGGAAGAACCGAAGAACCAGGGCAGCTGGAGCTTCGTCGAACCTTATATCGAAAAGGTGCTGACCGAGGTCGGGGGCAAGCCGCGGCGTGCGCTCTATGCCGGCCGCAAGGCCGCGGCCGCAACCGCGACCGGCCTCGCCCGCAACCACGCCGTTCAGCAGGCAGCCTTGATCGCCGACGCGCTCGGCCACGAACCAAAGGGTAAGTAAGATGGCAACCGATGTGGTGGTGCCGACGCTCGGTGAATCGATCACCGAGGCAACGCTCGGCCAATGGCTCAAGAAACCCGGCGAGGCGGTGAAGGCCGACGAGCCGATCGCGAGCCTCGAGACCGACAAGGTCGCGGTCGAAGTGCCTGCGCCGGTGGCGGGCGTGATCGGCGAACTGGTCGTCAGCGAGGGCGACACGGTCAACGTCGGAGCGGTGATCGCGCGGATCGAGGCGGGTGCGGCCCCCGCGACCGCCGCAACCCCCGCGGTTGAGGATCGCACCGCGGTCGGCAAGGCCGAAGCCGCGGCGCCGCCCGAGCCCGCCGCCGCTCCCGTCAACGGAGATGCGGCCGATCCGGTCACGCTGTCGCCGTCGGTGCGCCGCGCGGTCCTCGAGCACGGGGTCGATCCCTCCAAGGTCAAGGGGACCGGCAAGGATGGCCGTCTCACCAAGGACGACGTCATCGCGGCCGCCCGGAGCGCCCCCAAGCCGGTCGCCGCGCCGACGCCGGCGGCCGCGCCCGCCGCGCCGGGCGGCCGCAAGGAAGAGCGGGTCCGCATGACCCGCCTGCGCCAAACCGTGGCGAGCCGCCTCAAGGAAGCGCAGAATACCGCGGCGATGCTCACGACATTCAATGATGTCGACATGACCGCCGTGATCGAGGCGCGCACGAAGTACAAGGACCTGTTCGAGAAGAAGCATGGCGTCCGGCTCGGCTTCATGGGCTTTTTCGTGAAGGCTGCCTGCATGGCGCTCAAAGACGTGCCGGCCGTCAATGCCTCGATCGAGGGCGACGAGATCGTCTATCGCGAATATGTCGATGTGTCGGTCGCGGTTTCGGCGCCCAACGGCCTCGTCGTGCCGGTGATCCGGGATGCGCAGACGCTGTCGGTCGCCGAGATCGAGAAGACGATCGGCGATTTCGGCGCGCGCGCCAAGGCGGGCACGCTGAAGCTCGACGAGATGAAGGGCGGCACTTTCACGATCTCCAACGGCGGAGTGTTCGGCTCGCTGATGTCGACGCCGATCATCAATCCGCCGCAGGCGGGCGTGCTCGGGCTGCATCGCATCGAAGATCGTCCCGTCGTCCGCGACGGGCAGGTGGTGGTGCGCCCGATGATGTATCTGGCGCTCAGCTATGATCACCGCCTGATCGACGGGCGCGAAGCGGTCACATTCCTCGTCGCGCTTAAGAACGCGATCGAGGATCCGACCCGCCTGCTGATCGATCTGTAACGGAACGTCGCCCCGGCGGAGGCCGGGGCCGCCAGAGGTGGAGGGCTTCCCTGCCTCTCACGATGCCGGCCTCCGCCGGCATGACGGTTAGTGAAAGGCATAAGATGTCCGACTATGATTTCGATGTGATCGTCATCGGCGCGGGGCCAGGCGGCTATGTCGCTGCGATTCGCGCCGCGCAGCTCGGGCTGAAGACGGCGTGTGCGGAGAGCCGCGAGACGCTGGGCGGCACCTGCCTCAACGTCGGCTGCATTCCCTCGAAGGCGATGCTGCATGCGTCCGAACTTTATGACGAGGCGGCGAGCGGCAAGCTCGCCAAGCTCGGCATCAAGGCGCAGGTCGAGCTCGATCTCGAAACGATGCACGCACAGCGCCGCGACGCGGTGAAGAGCCTGACCGGGGGCATCGAATATCTGTTCAAGAAGAACAAGGTCGAATGGCTCAAGGGCCTTGCGTCCTTCACGGGCAAGGACAGCATTGTGGTCGCGGGCAAGAGCTATCGCGCGAAGAACATCGTCATCGCGACCGGGTCGAGCGTTACGCCCCTGCCGGGGGTTGAGATCGATGAGAAGATCGTGGTCTCCTCAACCGGCGCGCTCGAATTGCCGCAGGTTCCCGGGCATCTGGTGGTGATCGGCGGCGGCGTGATCGGGCTTGAGCTGGGCTCGGTGTGGAAGCGGCTCGGCGCGAAGGTGACCGTGGTCGAGTTTCTCGATCAGCTGCTTCCGGGTATGGATGGAGAGGTCCGCAAGGAAACTGCCAAACTGTTCAAGAAGCAGGGCATGGAGCTGAGGCTCTCGACCAAGGTCACCGGCGTCGAGACCGCTGGCGACAAGGCGACCCTGACGATTGAGCCCGCCGCTGGCGGCGCCGCGGAAACGCTCGAAGCCGACGCGGTGCTGGTCTCGATCGGCCGGCGTCCGAATACCGAGGGGCTTGCGCTCGAACGCGCGGGGCTCATCGTCAACAAGCGTGGCCAGATCGAGATCGATCATGATTTCTCGACCGCGGTGCCGGGCATCTGGGCGATCGGCGACGTGGTTCCCGGACCGATGCTCGCGCACAAGGCCGAGGACGAGGGCATTGCCGTCGCGGAGAATATCGCCGGGCTGACCGGCATCGTGAACCACGACGTCATCCCCGGCGTGGTCTACACCATGCCCGAGATCGCGGGCGTCGGTCTCACCGAGGAAGAGGCGCGCGCGCGTGGCGACGTGAAGATCGGCAAATTCCCGATGCTCGCCAATTCACGCGCCAAGACCAATCATGAGCCCGACGGCTTCGTGAAAGTGATCGCGGACGCCCGCACCGATCGTGTGCTCGGCGTCCATATCATCGCGTCGGTCGCGGGAACGATGATCGCCCAGGCCGCGCAGGCGATGGAATTCGGCGCCACCAGCGAGGACATTGCCTACACCTGCCACGCGCACCCGACCCATTCCGAAGCGATCAAGGAAGCCGCGATGGCGGTGCTCGGCAAGCCGATCCACATCTAAGGCGTTCAAATCTTCCCGAAGGCCTTCCGGAGCTCGTCCTTCGCCGCCTCGAGGGTCTTGCGCTGCTGTGCCGGCAGCTCCTTGCCCGCGCGGTTGATGTAGAAGGTCAACATCGACATCGCGGAACGGAAGGGTGTCGTCTTGCGGCGACGGCTATGTTCGGCCGAGCGTTTTAGCGATTGCGCGATTTCGGCAGGGTCGGTCCCGGAGAAAACCCCCCGATCGAGCGTGAGCGCGTTCGAATGCTCGGTGACGTCCTGCGACCATTTGCGCGTTGGCATGACTAACTCAAAACGGTAGGACGCCGAAATATTTGAGCACGCCGAGCACCAGCAGCAACAGCGCGATAGCGGCAATAATGCCGCCGATGTTTATGCTGCTCTTTTCGACTACGACGCGCTCGTCGCTGTTCACATCGGCCATGGTTTCTCTCCTTGTAGCCGCCGATCAACGTGCGGACGCCTCGCACTGTTCCGCGCCGTCAGTGGCGCTTGAAATATTGGACTTCGCGCTCATGCTTCTCGGCGGCTTCTCGCGATGAAAAGGTGCCCAGATTTCGGCGCTTGTGCGTCTTCGGATCGGGTTTGCGTGAATAGAGGCGATATTCCCCCGATTTGAGCTTGCGGATCATGCTGGTTCTCCTCTCAACGGAACAACCGAGCAGGATAGGCCATCGTTCCCGCCGCGGCGGTCCGATCTGTTTGCGACGCGGAAGCATAGTCTCGTCGCCCCGGCGAGGCCGGGGCCGGGACGTTGTGCGCCCAACGTTTCGCGTCTTTAGCGTTTGAACGAGATTGGCGAGCCCGGCGGCCGCCGGCGCGACAAGAAGATCCAGATGCGGTAGCCCAGCCGCGCGCGGAGGGAGGGGCGATCCTTCTCAGGCAAGCGGCTTTTACTGCACCACCATGCTCGAGAAATAGACATTGTCGATCCCGCCGAAGCCGGTCCGCTGCTTGAGCACGCCGTTGATCGCGTCCTTAAGTTCCTTCTGAAGCTTGAGCTTGCCTTCGGGGGTCGAGATGGTGAAGCTGTCCTGCTGCGACATGACCATCAGGATCGCCGAGCGGACCGGCATTTCATTGTCCTTTAGATTGTCGAGCACCTTCTGGTCGTAGAAGGTCGAGGCGCCCAGCCCGATCTGCGTGAACCCATCCGAGTCGCGCAGGTTCGAGGTGAAGGGCTGTTCGAACGTGTAATAGCTCGCCTTATATTTGGTTGGGTCGGGCGAGGCGTCGGTCTCCAGCCCTATCGGCAGCGTCTGTTTCTCGCCATGACGCTCTTCCGCAGCGCCTTCCTTGGGCACGAGCTTGGGCGCGTTGGGGTCTTCCTCGACGGCCTTCTCATGCCCGCCGGCAAGGCCCGCGCCCGCGGCGTACATGCCTGCGCCGACGCCGCCGCCCGCAAAGACGACGGCCATCACGAGCATCATCAGGACGCCCTTGAGTTTACCCTTCTTTTTCGGCGCCTCGGCGGCGGGAGCGGCGGCACTGCTCATCGTTCACAATCCCATGGATCAGGCGTAAAGTTCACCATCGTCGCGAGCGGCCGAATCGTCGGCATCGTCACGAATCACGCTCTGTGTACGCGCAAAAGGTTTATGATCTTCTGACGACTGGCGCTGCTGCCCCTGAGCGAAGGTCGAGCCGCCATTGCCGTGTTGGTTCAGATCGACGTGCGATTCGGCGACCCGCAGGCCCTGGGCGCGGACTTCGGCGATCAGGCGCGGTTGTGCGTCGGCGATGATCGCGCGCGCCTGATCGGAGTCGGCGGTCATGCGGATCGCGGTCCCCGCGGCGCTGTTCGCGATTTCGACGGTCAGCGCCCCGAGATGCTCGGGATTGAGCTGAAATTTGAGGTGGCCCTGGTGATTGGCGGCCTGGCTGATGTCGCGCGCCAGCCGGTCGAGCCACTGGTTGTCGCGCGCGAGATCGAGATGGCGGTCGATGCTCTGGTCGGCCTGGCTGGTACCGGCTTGGGCACCATCGGTGGCGTCGGCCGGGACCGGAGCTGACACCCCTGCCGTGACTGGAACCGGTTGCGCGTCGACCGGCGCGGCCGGCGCGATGTCGTGCGCGGACGTTGTCGCCGCCGCCGATGCGGGCGCTGCGGAGTCCGGGGCGCTTTGTGGTGGCGCGTCGGCCGCTGCCGACGGTTTGCCGGCGGGGGACGATGTCGGATCTGGCGTGCCCGGGATGGAGGGGAGATCCCGCAGCGGCACGATCGTGGCGCTCTTCGCCTCACCGGCTCCGGCGCTGCCGGTCTTGGGTGCAGGAGGCGTTTCAGCCGGGGCCTGTACCACGGCCAGAGGAGCCTCGCCATCGCTGTCCTCGGCCGCGGCGGAAGGAACCGGCGTCACCACGGCCGTCGCTGCCGCCGCGGCTGCGGCGTCGACGGTCTCCGGCTGGGGCAAGGCGGCTTCGGCCAGGGCGATCGCGGCCGACGGCAGCTTATGAGCCGGGGTGGCCGGCACGCCCGGCGTCGCGGCGTTGGGCGCTTTGATCGCGGTCTTGTCGGCCGCCGGTGTATCGTCCTTGTCTTCGGCGTTTCGCAGCGCCGATTTCAGCGCGCCCAGCAATGTCGCAACATCGCTGCGGCGCGGCGCGGCGCCACCTTCTGGCTGTTTGTCGGAGACCGGCTCGAAGACATGTCCTGCCCCTGCGCCCGGTTGCGCGTGCGTTGCGGCTTGGGCCGCTTGCGTGGGGGCCTCGGCCGCGGCCGCGGCTTCCATGGGCTGAAGGGTGGGCGACGTATTTGCGGCCGGCAGATTCGTGGCCAGGGCCGCCAGCCGCCCGGGCACGGCGTTTGGAGCCGCGGGCGCTTGTGTTTCTGTCACGGCCGGCGCGGCATCGGGGGATCCCATGCTTGCAGCGGTCGCCACCGGCGCGGCTGCCGGCGCCGCGACGCCGAGTTGTCCGGCGGCGGCGACCATCGCCTCGATCTCGGCCAGCAGGTCGGCCGGCTTTTCGGCCGGCTTCGCTGCGGCGTCGCCTTCTGACGAGGCCTGCGCGGTCGACAGCTCGGACTCTTCACTATCTTCGGCATCGGCCGGCACTTTGGTCTTGGCCGCGCGCTCGGCTTTCTCGCCGTCGGGCGAAGCCTTCCCATCGGGTTTGGCGCGCGCGACCAGCTTGGCGAAGCTGTGCGGTGCGTCGGCGCCTTGCATAAGGGTGGGCGACGTGGGCGCCGCCTGCAGCGCGGCCGGCGCGGAACTCGCCGTGAGCGCGGCAGCCGAAGTCGAGAGCGCAGCGACGGCCATGTCAGTTTTCCCCCTGTTCAACATTTTTCGATCCTTTCGGGCGAAAGGCGGCGTTCATCCGCAATTCGGCCCATTCGGTCAGCGCCTGCACCGCTTTGGCGTCGAGCTTGGCGGCCGCCTCGCGCCGTTGCCGGGCTTCGAGTCGCTGGGCGACCTTCTGTTCGGCCGCGGCGCGCGCCGAGACGATGGCATCGGTCAGGCCGTTGCGCGCCTTGTCGAGGCGCTGTGCGAGTTCGCCGCGGTTTTGGAGCACGGCTCCGGTCGTGGGACCGCTCGACAAGGTCAGGCTGTCGCGCAGCGAGGCGAGCTTGGCCGCGTTGGTCTCGAGGGTGACGACCTGCGCCTCGGCATTGGCCGCCGCCGAGCTGGCGAGCATATGCTGGACCCCTCTGACGCGGCTGATCCGCGCGCGCTTGGCGACCAGCGCCTTCATCCGCCGAACGCTTCAAGCAGCGCCCCGATCGAAGCAGCGAGGTCGACCCGCTCCTTCTGGCCCTGGCTGATGAACTCGAGGATGTGATCGTGCCGTGCAATCGCGACATCGATGATCGGATCGCTGCCGGTCCGATAGGCGCCCATCAGGATCAGGTCGCGGTTTTCCTCATAGACTGCCCACAGCCGCCGCAGGATCTGCGCGGCCTGGAGATGCTCGGGCGAGATCATATCGTTCATCACGCGGCTCAGCGACTTGCCCACGTCGATCGCGGGGAAGACGCCTTGCTCGGCGAGGCTGCGCGAGAGAATGATATGTCCATCGACGATCGCGCGCGCGGTGTCGACGATCGGATCGTCGGTGTCGTCGCCATCGGCGAGCACGGTGTACAGCGCGGTGATCGAACCGCCGGTGGCGGCATCGACGCCGGCGCGCTCGATCAGCCGCGGGATCAGGCCCAGCGCTGAGGGCGGATAGCCCTTCATGGTCGGCGGCTCGCCGAGCGAAAGGCCGATCTCGCGTTGCGCATGCGCCACGCGGGTGAGGCTGTCGATCAGCAGCAGGACGCGCTTGCCTTGCGCGCGAAAATATTCGGCGATCGCCGTGGCGCGCATCGCGGCGCGTAGCCGCAGCAAAGGCGGATGATCGGCCGGAACCGCGACCACCACGCTTTTCTGGCGCACCGGCCCGGCCAGCTTGGTGGCGAGAAAGTCGCTGACCTCGCGGCTACGTTCGCCCACGAGACCCACCACGATCACGTCGGCATCAGCGCCCGAGATCATCTGCCCCATCAGCACCGACTTGCCGACGCCTGAGCCCGCCGCGATCGCGATGCGCTGGCCGACGCCTGCGGTCAGCAGCGCGTTGATCGCACGCACCCCCATGTCGAACGGTTCGGTGACGCGGGCCCGGTCGAGTGGGTTGCCGCGCTTGCCCGCGAGCGGCCAGCGCTCCGATGTCGGGATCGGCCCGAGGCCGTCGATCGGATTGCCGAGCGCGTCGACGATCCGGCCCAGCAGCGTTTCGCCGACATCGACAGAACCGCCCCGCCGATCGGGCTCGACCCGGGCGCCGGCGCTATGCGGCGCATCGGCGTCGAGCGCCATCAGCAGCGTGCGGTTGCCGCGGAAGCCGACGACTTCCGCAAGCGCAGCATGACCGTCCGCATCAATGACGCGCGCGTTCGAACCCACCGGCATCGGGAAACCTGTCGCTTCGAGCATCAGCCCGTCATAGGAGGCGAGGCGGCCGATCCGGCGCGGCCCGCTATGATCGATCTCGATCCCCTCGAGCATCGTCTTGGCGCGTGCTGCGAGGCTCATCGCGGTAGATCCATATTGTCGAGCTGGGCGCGCAGTCGGGCCAGGCGGACCTGCGGCCCGTCCTCGATCCAGCCTTCGCTCGTCTCGAGGACGATCGTGCCCGAAGCCACATGGTGATCCGGCACCATCGCAACCCCCAGCTCGACGCCCTCGAGCATCGCGATGTCGTCCGGATGCATGCGCAGCCGCGCCGCGCCGGATTCGGTGGTCACGAGCTCGGCGATCGCTTCGGCGCGCTCTTTCAGCGTCTTGGGATTGATCTTCACCTCGCCGACGATTTGACGCACGAAGCGGGTGACTGTTTCGGCGAGCACCGCGGCCAGCGCGGCGGACGATTCGGGCTGCAGCGTTTCGGCCGACCGGATCAGCGCCGCCAGCGCCTCGCGCTCGCGCGCGAACTCGATCATCGCTGCTTGCCGCCCTTGATCGAAGCCTTCGGCGAACGCTTCGGCGCGCAGCGTCTCTATGTCGGTGATCATAGGCGGCCCGGCGTCGGCGGCGGGTTCGAATCCGCCCGCGGGGCAGGGCGAGGGCTCGGGCTTTCCCCAGGGCGTGAAATGCCCGCTCGGCGCCGGACGCGTCCACGCATCGACGCGGGTCGCCTCGGCGCCGGCCTCGCTAGTCCAGGCGTCAGACAAAGTCGTCGCCCTTGCCGCCAAGGCTGATCGAGCCTTCGGCCGCAAGCTTGCGTGCGACCGCGAGCATGGCCTTTTGCGACTCCTGGACATCCGCCAGCCGCATCGGACCGCGATCGGCGATCTCGTCCTGGATCGACTGCGCGGCACGGCTCGACATGCAGCCGAAGATCTTCTGGCGAAGCTTTTCGTCGGCGCCCTTGAGCGACACGACGAGAATATCGTTGTCGACCGCGCGGAGCAGCGCTCCAAGATCCTTTTCGCTCAACGCCATCAGATTGTCGAAGACGAACATCTCCTCTTCGACATTGCGGGCCACCGACTTGTCGAGCTTCTGCAGCGCCTTGATGATCCGCTGCTCGGCTGCCTTGCGCGAGCTGTTGACGATCTTCGCCGCTTCGCCCGCCCCGCCGCGGCGCGTGGTCGCGCCGCTCGACTGGGCGGTGCTCGGCCGGCTCAGCAGCTCGTCGAGCTCGACAAGCGCGGTCTCGGTGACCGGTCCCATCGTCGCGACCCGATAGACGAGATCGGCCTGCATATCCTCGGGCAGCAGCTGGAGCACCTCGGCGGCGCGCGGGGCCTCGAGAAAGGCCAGCACGATCGCCGCAATCTGGGGATGCTCGAACTCGATCAGGTTGGCGATCGCGCGGGCATCCATCCATTTGAGATTTTCGAGCGCGCTGACATGCTGCGCGGGGGTGATGCGCTGGAGCACCTGCTCGGCTTTGTCCTGGCCCAGCGCCTTGTGCATCATACCCTTGATCTGGCGCTCCACCCCGAAGCCGAGCGTGGTGCGGACGCGGGCGCGCTCGACGAACACGTCGAACACTCCGTCGATTTCATTCTCGGAAATGTTGGCGACGCCGAACATCGCGCCGCCGATATGCTGGACCTCATCGGGCTCCAGTCGGCTGAGCACGGTCGCAGCTTCCTCCTCGCCAAGCAGCATCAGCAGGATCGCGGCGACCTGGCTGCCGCTCGGCTCGGCCGGAGCGGCGTTTTCGGTGTCGATGGGGGTTTCGTCGGCCATGGATCAGGCGGCTCCCGGCATGTCGGCGCGGATCAGGTCGCGGACGACGAGCGCGGCGCGGTCGGGGTCCTGGCGAACGAAGTTGCGGATCAGTTCGGCGCGGTTGGCATAACCTGGCGTCGCCTGGATCATGTCGAGCGTCACCGGCTTGTTGGGATCGTGGAGCGCCTGCTGGGCGAGCGCCGAGGCGATCTCGGTGCGGACCGCGGGGCTGGTGCCTTGCGGAATGTGGCCGCCCGAGGCGATCATCGCATCCATCGCCGCCTTCTTCTCCTCGGCGAGCGCCGAACGACGCTTGAGCATCGGCTTGGCGACCCCGAACAGCAGCAGCGCAACGACGAGCAGCGCTGAGACGTTGCGGGCAATGGTCGAGATCCAGGGGGCTTCCCACCAACTCGGCTTGACCTCGCTTTCCTCGGCGATCGCGAAGCTGCGGGCGGAGAGCGCCACGACGTCGCCGCGCGCCTGGTCGGCGCCGAGCGCGCCGCGCACCAGCGTCTCGATCGAGGCGAGCTCGGCGCGGCTGAACTTGCGGCTGCCCTCGCGCAGGGCGACGGCCACCGACAGGCGCTTGACCTGGCCGATCGGATTGTGCGTCACCGAGACTTCGCGGCCAAGCTCATAGGTGCGGTTATATTGTTCCGAGGTCTTGCCGGTGGTGGCGGCCTCGGTCGTGCCCGCGGGGGCGGGGGCGTTCATCGTCTGGTTGGGCGCCGCGCTCACCTGGCTCGCAAGCGGGGCCTGGTTGGACAGCGCGCCCGGGATGCCGCTGGCTTCACCGCCATTCTTGTCGCCGGTCCAGCCGCCCTGTTCGGTACGGACGACGGCGTTGTCCTTGGGGAAGCTCTCGCGCGTGGCCTGGGTTTCGGTGAAGTCCACGTCAGCGTGGACCTCGGCGGTGAAATTGCCGGGGCCGACGATCGGCGTCAGGATCTTGTTGAGCGCCTCGAGATAGCGTTGCTCGATCTTGTTCTGGATATCGACCTGGCGGCTCGAAGCCTGGCTCAACGGGTCATTGCCCGAGGCCGAGAGCAGCCGTCCGGCCTGATCGACCACCGACACGCCGTCGGGCGACAGATTGGGCACCGAGGACGCAACCAGGTGGATGATCGCCTGGACCTGCGAATCCGCCAGCATGCGGCCAGCGCGCAATCGCAGCATCACCGACGCCTGGGGCTTGGCCTCGTCCCGCAGGAACACGCTCGGCTGATCGGCGGCCACATGCACCTTGGCGGTCTCGACCGCGTCAATCGCCTCGATCGTGCGCGCGAGATCCATCTCGCGGGCGGAACGCAGCTTCTCGCCCTCGACCGCGCGGCTGGCGCCGAGCGGGAGCGAGGAGATCATCGCGTCGCCATCGGGCGCGGCCTTGGGCAAGCCCTGCTGCGCAAGCAGCATCTTGGCTTGATAGAAGCTCGTTTCGGGAACGGTCAGCGCGCCGGTGTCGCGATCGACCTGGTAAGGGATGTTCGCAGCCTTGAGCGCGTCGGCCACCGCCGCTTTGTCCGCATCGGCCATGCCGGCGAACAGGTCGCGCTGGGGCGCGCCGGCCATGATCGACCACAGCAGCGCCGCGGCGCCGAGCAGGCCGATCAGCCCGATCATCGGCAGGCTGCGCTGCACCGCAGGCTGGCCGGTGAACGCTTTCACGCGCTCGAGCATCGCCGAGGCGCCGACGCTGCCGGCGGCCGTTGCGGCGGCTGGCATGGCGGGAGTGCTCGGGGCGGGGGAGGTGATGATGTCAGCCATAGGTTACACCGGCATGCTCATGATGTCCTTATAGGCGGACAGGAGTTTGTTGCGGACCTGCAGCGTGGCCTGGAAGCCGACATTCGCCTGTTCGCGCTGGAGCATCACCGCGGCGATATCCGTGGTCTCGCCGCGTTCGTAGCTTTCGGTGATCGCGCCGGCCTTGGCCTGTTGGCTGTTGACCTCGGTGAGCGCTCCGCGGATCGTCGAGGCGAAGCTGCCGTCGGGCGCGCTGTTCGCATTGCCGACGGGCCCGATCGCCTCGAGCGGGTTGGGCGCCGGCGCGGCGGCGGCTTTCTGCAGCGCCGAGTTCTGCTGGAGAATAGCGTTGCGCATCGCCAGGAGATTGCTGGTGTTGACGGTCGTCATCTATCCCTCCTCAAGCCACCGCGCGCATATCGGCCATGCGATAGCGCAGGGTGCGTTCGGAAATGCCGAGTCGCTGGGCGGCACGGAGACGGTGGCCGCCAGTCGCGGCGAGAGCATCTTCGATCGCGCGCGCCTGGCTCAGCCGGCGCGCGTCGGCGAGCCGCACCGGAGCCGGTTCAGCAGCGGCCGGCGCCGAAAGGCGCGAAGCCGGAGCCGGGGCCGGCGGGGCTGCGTCGATCATCAGGTCGGCGGCTTCAATCCGCTCGCCATCGCGCATCAGCATCGCGCGCTGAAGCACATTTTCGAGCTCGCGCACATTGCCCGGCCAGCCATGGGTCATCAGCCGCTCGAGCGCGTCGGCGGTCGGCCAGGCGAGTTCGTCCTGCTCATGGGTGTGGCGTAGCAGCAGCGCGGCGGTGATCGCCCGGATATCCTGCCGGCGTTCGCCCAGCGGGCGGAGCGTCATCGGCATCACGTTGAGGCGCCAGTAGAGGTCGGCGCGGAAGCGGCCTGCCTCGACCTCAACTGTCAGATCGCGGTTGCCGGCGGCGATGATGCGGACGTCGACGGGGATCGCGGCGGTCGCGCCGACCGGAAGAACTTCGCGCTCCTGCAGCGCGCGGAGCAGCTTGGCCTGAAGCGGAAGCGGGAGCTCGGCGATCTCGTCGAGCAGCAGCGTGCCGCCTTCGGCCGCGCGGAACAGGCCTTCTCCCGAACCGCTCGCGCCCGTGAAGGCGCCCTTCTGGTGGCCGAACAGCATCGCCTCGAGCATCGTATCGGGCAGCGCCGCGCAATTGACCGCAACGAACGGCTTGTCGGCGCGGGGCGAGGCGGCGTGAATGTAGCGCGCGACGCCTTCCTTGCCGGTGCCGGTCTCGCCCAGCAGCAGCACGGTCGCGTCGCTGCGCGCGACCCGGGCGGCGATCGCCAGGAAGTGGGCGCTCTCGGGCTCGCCGCAGGCGGGCATCAGGCGCGGACGGATCATCTCGGCGATCAGCGCATGTCCGAACGCCATGTCCTGGAAGCCGAACACGATGGTGGTGGGGCGGCCGACCTTGGCGCGGCGCAGCACGGGCGCGCCATCGGCGAAATCGATCAGGATATCGTGTTGGCGGGCGAGGCCGATCTCAGTGACGTGCAGAATGCGCTGGGCGTCGCGTTCGGGCGCAGCCGAAGGATCGATGCGATAGGTTTCGATCCCGGCGCCGGTCAGCCAGGCGACGAGCGTCGGGTGGGAGCCCTGAGCCTTCTCGCTGATGCCGATCATCGCCATGTTCATCCTCACGGATCCGGCGTGCCAGCCACGCCATTTCTTGCCCGACATCCTTACCGGTGAATTAACTACGAAAGTCTTAATAGACCGCGCGACCCGCCCACCCGATCGCGCACGCGCACGCGAGGAGGCGCTGGACGGTGGGTCCAAAAGCCCCGTCTTCCGGGGGTTTCCGGAGGGGCGGCAAAAGCTTGCTCAGTCTTTGGTCTAAGCCGGAAAAGACTTGCCGCCCTTGCCGCTCATCGGCTGGCCGATGCCGGCCGGACGCAGCGGGCCGTGCCGCCGAAAGGCCTCGATCACAAATAAATACATTTTTATCAGTCACTTAATCGAAAGTTAGCCCCAAAAACGATCGTAGTGAATTTTTCTGGTTAAAGCAGGGGTAAGCACGGCCGTTAATGGGATCGAGGCGAGAACGGCCAGCACCGGATCATCGCCCCTTAACAGGAACAAGGACTGATCCAATGACCGTCATCAACACTAACATTTCTTCGCTTCGCGCCCAGAACGCCGGCCGCCTCGCCGATCAGATGCAGGCTTCGGCGATGGCGCGCCTCTCGAGCGGCAAGCGCATCAACAGCGCCAAGGACGACGCCGCCGGCCTCGCCATCGCCTCCTCGATGACCTCCTCGATCCGCGGTATGACGGTAGCCATCCGCAACGCCAATGACGGCATCTCGCTGTCGCAGACCGCGGAAGGCGCGCTCGGCGAAGCCGCCAACATGCTCCAGCGCATCCGCGAGCTGGCGGTGCAGGCCGCCAACGGCACCTACCAGAACACCGACCGCGACAATCTGCAGACCGAAGTCGCCGCGCTCCAGTCGCAGATCTCGGACATCGTCACCGGGACCAAGTTCAACGGCAACACCTTGTTTTCGGCGAGCTCGACCGCGAACACCTTCGCGATCCAGACCGGCATCAACTCGGGCGACACCACCGACATCGCCGTCGGCGGGCTCGACAAGGTCGCAGCCGCCTATGTCAGCACGATCAAGGTGGACACCTCGAGCGCGGCGGGCACCGCGATCACCGCGGCCGACGACGCACTGGTGCAGGTCGCCAATGCTCGGGCCAATCTCGGCGCGAACCAGAATCGCCTCGAGGCGACCGTCAACGTGCTCACCGCCAACATCACCAACCTGTCGGAGGCCCGCTCGCGGATCGAGGACACCGACTTCTCGGCGGAATCGAGCAACCTCGCCAAGTCGCAGATCCTCTCGCAAGCCTCGACCGCGATGCTCGCCCAGGCCAACCAGACCCAGCAGAGCGTGCTGAGCCTGCTCAAATAAGCTTCTCCCTTCGATTGCTGGCCGAGACGGCCCCCGGTGCATCGCACCGGGGGCCGTTTCGATTTGAGAACCGGGCCGCACCGCGATTCAGTTCGCTGTTCTCGAACTGCCAATCAAATCGATCGGTTCGGCGAAAAGCGCTGCAGACAAATAGAGCATTGGCGGCGGGGGCGGGTCCGGAAAATGACTTTACCAAACTTATTTATGGTTAATCCAGGCTAACCATCTTTCTTCCTTAAGGCTGCTTCGGACGGGTCGTTATCCGGATCGTGGCGAGGACGGTCAATATGCCGACACGCCGAGTAGTAGCGGAAGGGATTATTTAAATGGCTGTCATCAACACCAACATTTCCTCACTTCGTTCGCAGAATGCGAGCCGTCTTGCCTCGCAGATGCAGGCGACCGCGATGGAGCGCCTGTCGAGCGGCAAGCGCATCAACAGCGCCAAGGACGACGCCGCCGGCATGGCGATCGCTTCGTCGATGACCTCGTCGGTCCGCGGCATGAGCATCGCGATCCGCAACGCCAATGACGGTATTTCGCTGGCGCAGACCGCCGAAGGCGCGCTGGGCGAAGTCAGCAACATGCTGCAGCGTGTCCGCGAGCTGGCCGTCCAGGCCTCGAACGGCACCTACCAGGCGAGCGACCGCGCCAATCTGCAGACCGAAGTCGCGGCGCTGCAGAGCCAGATCAGCGACGTTGTGACCAAGACCAAGTTCAACGGCAACACGCTGTTCTCGGCGTCCTCGGCTGGCACCAGCTTCTCGATCCAGAGCGGCATCAACTCGGGCGACATCACCTCGATCTCGGTCAGCGGTCTCGACGATGTCGCGGCAGCCTATGTCAGCACGATCAAGGTCGACACCACGACTAACGCCGGCCTCGCGATCACCGCTGCCGACGACGCGCTGACCCAGGTCAACACGGCCCGCGCCGGCCTCGGCGCGACCCAGAGCCGCCTCGACGCTGCGATCAACGTGCTGACCGCCAACGTCACCAACCTGTCCGAGGCCCGTTCGCGGATCGAGGATGCAGACTTCTCGGCGGAATCGACCTCGCTCGCCAAGTCGCAGATCCTGTCGCAGGCTTCGACGGCGATGCTCGCCCAGGCGAACCAGTCGCAGCAGAATGTGCTGAGCCTGCTGCGCTAAGGATAAGACGGCCTAAACACCTCGGCCGTCGCAAGGGGCCCCCGGCGCATCATTTTCCCGCGCCGGGGGCCTTTTTCTTGAAGTTCAGAGTTTTACAGGACGGGTTCGATGGGTGCTGATCCGGCTTCGGCCAGCGGGAATGGTTTCGATGAAGCGCTCAAGGCGCTCGAAGAACTCGAAGCCGGCATGGTCGAGACGCGCGAGGACAAGCCCGCAGCCGGGACCGACCCGATCGGCGCCATCGCCTTTTCCGATGCCGAGGGTGAAGAAGCGGCACCTGAGCCTGCCCTTGCGCCTGCGCCTGCTCTAGCAGCCCTGTCGGCCGAAGACGAAGTCATGGCGATCATGGCGATGCCCCTGGCCGAGCTCGAGGAGATAATCCCCGCGCCGGTGCAAATCGCGGTCCCGCCGTCTCCTCCCAGCCAGGCCGCCGCGCCGACCCCGCCGGCGGCCATTTGCCTGGAGGCCCAAGCCGATGCGCTGTTGTCGGCCCCGGTGCGACAGCCTATCGGGCTGCTCGTCAAGGCTGCGGTCGGGCTCGGGCTCTTCTCAAGTCTCCTTTCGGGGATCGGGCTGGTCGTCGCCGAGCGCACGATCATGTCGGCCCAGCTGGTCGTCGCCGACGCGCGCGAGCGCCAGCACCAGCTCGAGCAGGCGAACAAGCTGATCCAGGATCTCGAGCTGGTTCGCGACCGGCAGATCGAACTGCTCCAGGCGCAGCGCGCGCAGCTCGCCAGCAGCCCGGTCACCAGCGACGAGCTCCAGCGCAAGATGGACGCGTTGCAGACCGGCCTGCTCGCGCGCGATCCGCTGAACAATGTGGTGCGCGCGATCCATGACGGCCAGGGCGACGTCAACGCGCGGCTCAACGAGTTCGGGATGAAGATGGCGCGGGTCGAGGCCGCGATCGAGCGGCGCTGAGACCTGGCGGTGGGGCGGCTTAGCTCAGCTAAGATCCTTGAGCGAGACCCGTAGCTTGTCGAGCGCCGCCTTCTTGATCTGGCAGACGCGCGCCGCGCCGATATTGAGGGTTTGGCCGATTTCCTCGAGGTTCATCTCCTCGACGAAGTAGAGCTGAAGCACCATCGCTTCGCGTTCGGGCAGCTCGGCGATATGCGCGCCCAGCGCCGCCGCAAGCTCTTCGCGTTCCATCGTCTGGTCGACGCGCTCTTCGACATCGGCGAACCAGATCGATTGATCCGAATAGATCTCGTCGAGCGATTCCTGATAGGTCGCGGCGGTCTCGTCGAGCAGCGCCCGGAACGTGGCGCCGTCGAGACCCATCGCCTGCGCAAGTTCGGATTCGCTGGGGCTGCGGCCGTGGCGCTTTTCGAACTCGGACTTCGCCTTGAGCAGCTCGCGCCGCTTGGTCATCGCGGTCCGGCTCATCGAGGCGTGCCGCCGCAGATGGTCGATCATCGCGCCGCGCACCCGCATCGACGCATAGGTCGAAAACGCATGGCCGCGATCCTCATAGCCGTTCGCGGCCTCGACCAGCGCGATCATGCCGATCTGGATCAGATCCTCGACATCGATCGCTGACGAGACACGGCCGTGGACGTGCCAGGCGATCTTACGGACGAGCTGCATATGTCCGCGCACGAGATCCTCGGGCCGCGTCTTCTGGGGCTTGCGGCCATAGGTATGCGCGTAGGACTCGCGGGTCTCAGCCTGCATGGAACAGCGCCTCCATCCCGAAGAAGCAATCTCCGCCCGCCTGCGCTGTCAGACGAAGATCGTCGACGGTGCGGGCGAGGCCGGCAAGCGCCTGTGCGGCGCGCGCATGGGGATATTGATCGACCACCAGGCGCCTGCGCGCGGCGGCGGTCAGCACGCGATCGTCGCGGGGAATGCCGCCGAGATAGCTGAGCGAGGTGTCGGTGAGAAAGCGGCCGGTGACCTCGCGGAAGCGACGGAACAGCTCGCGCCCCATCGCTTCGTCGGCGATCCGGTTGGTCACGATCGCGATGTCGCGGACGTCATGCTCGAGCGCGAGCAGCTTGACGGTGCCATAGGCGTCCATGAAACGATCGGCATCGGGAGCGAGCACGACGACTGGCAGATCGGCGGAGGCGACCATGTCGAGCGTGTCGGGATCGGCGCTGCCCGGGGTGTCGACGATCACATAGTCGAGCGAACGGCGATGCGGGCGGAAAGCGTCGGCCAGCCGCAGCCGCGCGGCGAGATCGACCCGACCGGCGGCGTCGACCGGCCCTGCGGGCACGACGAACAGCGCCTCGGGGCCATCCACGACGACCTCGTCGATGGTCAGGCGTCCGCCGATCACGTCATCGATCGACTCGGCCGGATCGAATCCCATCGTCCGGGTCGCGTCGCCGGGGCAGGGGTCGCAGTCGACCAGCATCGCGCGACGATGCAGCTTCGACAGCGACAGCGCGAGATTGGCGGCGATCGTGGTCTTGCCGACGCCGCTGCGGCCGCAGGCGATACTGATCACCCGCGCGCTGCGTTGCGAGGCCGCGGCGCTGCTCGAGCGGGCCTGACCGATCCGTGCGAGGGTCATTCTGCGGTCTCCATTGGCCGGGCGCCGATCGCGCCGGCGTTCGCATTATGGGCAGGCCCGCCACCGACCACCGCCGCGACTTCCACGGCCTTGCCGTCGGGGATCTCGAGGAAGGACATGACGGGCGTTTCGGGCAGATGCGGCTTGAGCAGCCGGGCCAGCGCGCGGCGGGCGATCGGCGACGTGACGATGGCGAAGCGCGTCGCGCTGTTGACCAGCGGCGCAGCGGCCTCGGAGATCGCCGAGACGATGCGATTGGCGAGCGCCGGTTCGAACGGATGCGCGGCGCCCGGCGAGGTGCGCACCGCCTGCGCCAGCAGCGACTCCAGCCCGGCGTCGAGCGTGACGACCGGCAGCGGCATTTTCACGGGCACCAGCGTCTGGACGATCAGCGCGCCGATGCGCGAACGGATGTTCTCGACCAGCGCAGGCGCGTCGCTCGACTGGCCGGCGGCGTCGACCATCGCCTCGGCGATGCGGCGGAAATCGCGGAGCGGCACCCCTTCGGCGAGCAGCGCCCGGCACGCCGCGGCGATCTGTGCGAGGCTGAGCGGAGCCGGGGTGAGCCCGGCGACCAACTGCGGCGCGGCCTCCTTGAGCGCCTCGAGCAGCCGCTGCGCCTCGTCCATTCCGAACAGGTCGGCGGCGGCGGCGGCGATGACCTGGTTGAGATGGGTCGCGACCACGGTCGCGGGATCGACCACGGTGTAGCCCGCGACGATGGCGTCGCCGCGACGATCGGGGTGGATCCAGACCGCTTCGAGCCCGAAGCTCGGATCGCGGCAGGCGCGGCCCTCGACGGTTCCTTCGAGATCGCCGCTGTCGAGCGCCAACAGCTGATCGGGGTGGGCCTCGTCCTCGCCCATGATCACGCCCGCCACGGTGATACGGTAGGCGTTGGGCGGCAGGCTGAGATTGTCGCGCACGCGCACCAGCGGAATGACGAAGCCGAGTTCGCGTGAGAGCTGGCGGCGAATGCCGGTGATCCGCGCCATCAGCGGCGCGCCCTTGCGATCGTCGACGAGGCCGACCAGGCCATAGCCGAGTTCGAGACCGAGCGCTGCGCCGTCCGAAATCTCGTTCCAGTCGATGCTGTTGGGCGAGAGCGGGGCAGGGACGGCGGCGGCTTCGGCGGCGGCGACATCCAGCGCGGTCTGCACCTTTCTGGCCTTGCTCAGCTTCCACGCGAGGAAACCCGCGACGCCGGAGGCCGAGAGGATGATGAAGTGCGGCATGCCGGGCACGACGCCGAGCAGCGCGAGAATGCCCGAGACCGGCGCCCAGGCGCGCGCCGAACCGAACTGGCTGATGATCTGGCCCGAAAGGTCGAGCGGCGAGGACACGCGCGTGACGATCGCGGCGGCGGCGATCGAGAGCAGCAGCGCGGGAACCTGCGCGACCAGCGCATCGCCGATCGCCAGGATGATATAGGTGGACGCGGCTTCGCTCAGCGACAGTCCGTGGCTCATCACGCCGAGGATCAGGCCGCCGAGGATGTTGATCACGAGGATCAGCACGCCGGCGACGGCGTCGCCCTTCACGAATTTGGAGGCGCCGTCCATCGAACCATAGAAATCGGCTTCGGTTGCGACCTCCTGACGGCGGATCTTGGCTTCCTCGGGGGTGAGCAGCCCGGCGTTGAGATCGGCGTCGATCGCCATCTGCTTGCCCGGCATCGCGTCGAGGGTGAAGCGCGCGGACACTTCGGAGACGCGGCCGGCGCCCTTGGTGATCACGACGAGGTTGATCACCATCAGGATGCCGAACACGAACAGGCCGACCGCATAGTCGCCGCCGATCAGGAAATTGCCGAAGCTTTCGATCACATGGCCCGCGGCATTGGGGCCGGTATGGCCGTCCACCAGCACCACGCGGGTCGAGGCGACGTTGAGCGCCAGGCGCAGCAGCGTCGCGAACAGCAGGACGGTGGGAAAGGAGGAGAAGTCGAGCGGCTTGGCCGCGTTGAGCGCGACCATCAGCACCGCGAGGCTGATCATGATGTTGGCGATGAAGCCCATGTCGAGCATGAAGGCCGGAACGGGGATCACCATCAGCCCGACCAGCATCAGCGTCGCGAGCGGCAGGATCGCGCCGCGCCCGGTCGCCGCCCACAGCTTGCGAGTCATCGAACTGGATGCCGCCATGTTCAGCGCTCCTGGCGTTCGGAGCCCCGAAGCGGGCTGAAACTGGCGGAAACTCCTGCTCTGGGCATGTCGTCCTCGGTCGCCTTCGCGTGAATGCAGGACGAGGATTGCCAGTAATGTGGTTAATTTACCGTTAGGAGGAGCGCCCGAGCTGGCGGCGCATTAATACTTTTGGCGGACGGCGGCTAAAGCTGAGCGGCGGAATGCCGTTAAAGCGTCGGGCGTTTCCGACCTCGCGAGACCCCAGCCTTCGCTGGATGACGCCATAGAAGAAGAGATGTGGGAATGCCGCAGCCCCGGCGGGGAGACGGAGATTTAGCTCAGCATTTTATGCCGCGAGCGAGGAGAATCTGACGCCGCCTCAGCGCGCGGGGCGGTACGTGGCCGGCATGCAATCGAAGCGGCCCGCCGCGGCGGCAAGCATGTCGATCTGCTGCTGGGTGCGGTCCGCAAGATAGCAGACGCGGATCCGTGCGGCGTCGGCGAGCTCGATCGCGCGCGCGACGCGCGCGGAAAGACCCGGCGCCTGGACCCAGCCGCCGGGTGATTTCAGAGTTTCGATGCTTCGCCCGAATATCGGCAGCGCGGCCTCGATCGCATCGATGTCATGCGCATCGAGCGCGGCGATCAACGCCTCGCTCGAATTGATGACATGATCGATCGCAGCCTCGCTCATGCGGTAGCCTTGGGCAGATCCAGTGCGATCATCCGCGCGGCGATCGCCTTGACGTCGATCGGATAGGCGCCGGCGGCGATCGCCTGGCGGATCGCCCGGATCTTCTCGTCGTTGATCGGCGGTCCGGCTTCGGCGAGTGCTGCGACGAGCGACGGCGTGGCCGCCGGGCTGTCGGTCGCCGCTGCCGCCGGGTTTACCGGCGCCGCGGCTTCGAGCTTTTCGCCTTTAACCTGACCGATGCGGGTCGGGCTGGCCGATCCTACCCCATTGATCATGACAGTCCTTTCACTTTCGGCCTTGCGGCCAATATCCACCTCTGTCCCTTATAACGACAGCTTTCGAATTTATTTAAATCCAAGCAGGCGGACGCGGCCGACATCAATCACCTCGGCAAATAATGTCGAACCTTTTGAATTGGTTGATACGCGAATTCGGCTTCCGATCCTGGCGTCTTCCATCGCGACCGCGTCGATGCTGATCGAATAGGACTGTCCTCGCGCGACCAGCTGGACGGGATCGCCCTTGCGGATATCGGCGGCCGCGAACGACGAGGCCGCACCGCCCGGCCCGGCGTTGGCCACCGCGGGAGCGGCGCGCATCAGCGGAATGCGGAGGCGCCAGCCCGAGGTGGTGCAGCGAACCGTGACCGCGCCGGCCGCCGGCGGGTCGACCTGGATGCCGACCGGGCACGCGCTCAGCCGCATGCGGCGGTCGATCGGCGCCATCGGGCCGCCCGGCTGGCCGACATCGGCCCCCAGCGCGGTCACGACGATCTGCTCGAGCTCGTTGAGATCCTGCGCCGGCGGCAGGCTCGGCAACGCGCGCAACGGTGCTGCGGCCAGCAGCAGCAGTGGCGGGAGGGCGATGCGGATCATGGCGAAAGTCCGGGTCATTGCGCGACCATATCCGCCAAGGTGAAAAGAAAGGGTTAACGCAGCGCTTACCAACCGAAAACTTGCCGCGCTCAGCGGCGCGCCGCCGCGAGCTGCTGGACGGTGATCCGCTGGCCCTTGGCGGCGTCGCTGGCCCGCATCGGCGGAATCGCGACGTCGATCATCGTGTCGCGCAGGCCCCCGCGCCGGAGCGCGCGCGCGACCGCGGTGGTCCGGGCGGCCGCAAGCTCCCAGCTGTCGAGCCGTTCCGACTGTCCATCACGGCCCTGGCTGGCGACGAGGACGCGCTGCCCGGCTTTCGCGCTCGCGGCGCCGAGCGCCTCGAGCGACCTTGCTTCGCCGCGCTTGAGGATCGCTTCCCCCGGCTCGAAGATCGCGGCTGCGGCGAAGCCATGGAGCGAGTCCTTCGCACCATCGTCGCCGCTGCCGAACGCGCCGCGCATGCCGGCTGCGAGTTTCAGCCGGTCGCCCGCCTGCGCCTGCATCATGATGAAGAAGGCGAGCAGCAGCAGCGTCAGGTCGGCGAAGCTCAGTACCCAGCGCTGGGAGATGTCGCGTTTCACGAGACGGTGCGCAGATTGGGCCTGGCCGCCCGCGGCTGGGTCAGGTCGAGTTCCACCTGCGCGATCAGCTCGAGCTGCTTGCAGGCCGCGGTCTGCCACGCAAGCTCGGTCTCCGACAGGCGTTCGAGCCGGCCCGCGATCGGTGCGGCGATCGCTGACGACAGGATCACCCCATAAAGCGTCGTGAGCATCGCAACGGCCATCCCCGGTCCAATCGCCGCCGGATCGTCCATATGGGCGAACATCTGGACCAGCCCGATGATCGTGCCGATCATGCCCATCGCCGGCGCGCTTTCGGCGACCGAGCGCCACACCGAGATTACCGCCTGGTGGCGATGGCGGCGGGCGTCGATCTCGGCGCTGGCCCAGCGCGTGAAGTCGGTCGCGCTGCGCGCGTCGGACAGTTCGCGTGCGGCGCGCTGCAGAAAGCGCTGCGCGGTCTCGAGGCGATCGACGCACGCGATGCTCCGCACTTCGGCGAGTTCGCGGATGCGGCCGACCGATACGCGCGCGGCAGCGGCGTCGGCGTCGGGATCGGCTTTGCGAAGCGGGCGGATCGCGGCGACGGCGCGGCGAAGATCGGAGCGGGGCGCCCGGAAGAGGGTCGTGAGAAGCGTGCCGCCGAACACGATCGCGATGGCGACAGGGTCGATGTAGCGGCCGATCTGTTCGAGCAGGAACATTGTTTTTAAATGGCCTTCATTGCTCAAGGGACCGTTGTCGAACATGGCTAACGCGCCCGGCAAGATCGGCCGGCAAAAGCTTGCCGCGCCCGGCAACAACCTGCCGATATCCCGCCGCATCCCCCGAAATATCGGAAGATACGCCCGATTAACCACGTTTGGCACGGCAGTTGCTTGGGATGTCACCAAGGCAGCCGCCGATCCTGTTCGAACATAATTAACGGCGGCGGCTGACAGGATTTTAGAGGACTGGACGAAAAATGGCTGATCCACTTTTCGGTGTGCATGGCAAGGCGCTCGAGATCCGCTCGCAGCGGCTGGCGATGCTCGCGTCCAACATCGCGAACGCCGCGACGCCGAACTACAAGGCGCGCGACATCGACTTCGAGAAGGCGCTGGCCGACGCGACCGGCGCCAACGGCGCGGGGATGAGCGCCGTGCAGGCCGCGCAGAGCCATGTCGGATACCGCATCCCGCTCGAAAACGCACTCGACGGCAACACCGTCGAGCTTTCGACCGAGCAGAACCAGTTCGCCGAGAACGCCATCAAATACCGCACCACGCTGTCCTTCCTCGAAGGACGCATCGGCACGGTGATGCAGGCGCTGAAGGGAGAATAAGCGATGGCGGGTAATCTCTCGGTTTTCGACATCGCCGGACGCGCGATGTCCGCGCAGATGGTGCGGCTCAACACTTCGGCGTCGAACCTCGCCAATGCGGGCTCGGTCGCGGGCAGCAAGGCCGAAGCCTTCCGCGCGATCAAGCCGGTGTTCTCGTCGGTCACCGACAGCCCCGGCGTCGCGACCGTCAAGGTCGACCAGGTCATCGCCTCCAACATCGAGCCGACCAAGCGCTTCGATCCCAACCATCCCAAGGCCGACAAGGACGGCTATGTCTGGGAGGCCGGGGTCGATCAGGCGCAGGAGCTGGTCGAGATGATGGAGACCGCGCGCCAATATCAGAACAACGTCCAGGTCATGCAGACCGCGAAGACGCTCACTCTCGACACGCTGAGGCTCGGCAAATGACGATATCCACCGGAAACAGCTACCTCGACAGCCTTTCGGGCACGTCGAACAACGGCGCAGCGCCGGCCAAGAGCAACAACGCGCTCGACCAGAGCGCTTTCCTGAAGCTGCTGACCACCCAGATGCAGACCCAGGACCCGTTCAACCCGGTCGACAACACCCAGATGGTCGCCCAGATGGCGCAATTCTCTTCGACCACCGGCATCGCCGAGATGAACCAGTCCCTCAAGACGATCGCGGCGGGGCTCGCAGCCTCGCGGGTCGGCGACGCGGCGAGCTGGATCGGCAAGTCCGCGCTCGTCGAATCCAAGCAGGCCACCGCGCTCGCCGATGGCGCTTACGCCGGCAACGTAACGCTTCCCGAGGCCGCGTCGCGGGTCGATATCAGCCTCGTCGATGCGACCGGCAAGGTCGTCTACAACGGCTCGGCCCAGAATGTCGCCGCGGGTGACGTGCCCTTTTACTGGGACGGCAAGGACGCCGCTGGCGCCGCGGTCCCCGGCCCGCTGACCATCTCTGTCAACGCCAAGAACGCTTCCGCCGAGCAGATCGACGTCAAGACGTCGAGCTGGACCACCGTCTCCGGGGTCCAGTCGCCGGCCAGCGGTTCCACCAAACTCGTGACGCCGCTCGGGACGATCGATCCCGCAGCCGCCATCCAGCTTTCCTGATTTCGGTAACGGAGCTTAGACCATGTCCTTCTATACGGCGCTTTCCGGCCTCAAGGCCTCGCAGACCGAACTCGCGGTCATCTCGAACAACGTCGCCAACGTCGGCACCACGGGCTTCAAGAAGAGCTCGGCCGAATTTGGCGACATCGTCTCCTCGGCGCCGCTGCAGAGCCAAACGGTCGCGGGGCAGGGCACCCGCCTGCGCGGCATCGCCCAGCAGTTCACCCAGGGCGGCTTCGAGAACAGCGATCGCTCGCTCGATCTCGCCATTTCGGGCCAGGGCTTCTTCGTGACGCGCAGTTCGAACTCGAACTCGAGCGTCGCCTACACCCGCAACGGCTCGTTCCGCGTCGACTCGGAGCGTTACGTCGTCGACTCAGGCGGCGCCTATCTGCAGGTGCTGCCGACCGACGCGACCGGAACCGTCACGGCCACCGGCCTCAACGCGACCCGTTCGCTCCAGTTGCCGCTGACCTCGGGCACATCGCGATCGACCCAGACGGTCGACCTGGCGGTGACCTTTCCTTCCGATGCCGAGTTGCCGGCGGATCGTTCGGTTTATACCAACAGCACCTACGCGTTCGATCGGTTCGATGCGAACAGCTACAACCAGTCGACCACGACCACCGTTTATGATGCGTCGGGGACCGCGTTTCCCATGACGACCTATTATATCCGGGAGACCCAGGAGGTGGGAACCCCGCCGACGTCGAGCTGGACCGCGCGCACCTTCGTCGGCGACCAGGAAATCAGCTATGATACGACCGCCGCGACCCAGCCGGCGCCGCTCACGATAACGTTCGATCAGTTCGGCACAATGACGGCGCCCAGTGGCACGATTACTACCGGCGAGGTGCGCCCCAGCGGCGCGACGGGTCCGATCGCGTTCGATCTGACCTACGGCGCCAGCACCAAGATGGCGTCTTCGCCGTTCACGCTGACCAGCTTCACCCAGGACGGCTATGCCGCCGGTCAGCTCGACAACGTCTCGGTGGGCGCCGACGGCCTCGTCTCGGCGACCTTCTCGAACGGCGACACCCAGGCGCTCGGCAAGATCGTGCTCGCGACCTTCTCGAACCCCGAAGGCCTGCGCCAGCTCGGCGATAGCAAATGGGGATCGACCGGAATTTCCGGCGAGCCGATCATCAGCGAGGCCAATTCGAACGGCACTGGGCTGTTGCAGTCGGGTGCGCTCGAGCAGGCCAATGTCGACATCACCGAGGAGCTCGTCGCGCTGATCCAGGCGCAGCGCAATTTCTCGGCCAACGCCAAGGCGATCGAAGCGGCCAACACGATGACCCAGACGATCGTCAACCTGCGCACCTGATCCTGAAGGACTAGCGGAGCGAGCTCATGGACAAGCTGATCTACAGCTCATTGTCGGCGATGCGCACGGCGATGGCGCGTCAGACGACGACCGCCAACAACCTCGCCAACATCAACACCGCGGGCTTCCGCGGCGAGATGAGCTCGAGCCAGGCCCTGTGGCTGCGGGGCGGCGGCTTCGAGAGCCGCGCACCCAATTCGGGCGAGGTGCTGTCGGCCGACATGTCCGAAGGCACCGTCAGCGACACCGGGCGTTCGCTCGACGTCGCGATCCAGGGCAAGGACAGTTTCCTCGCGGTGCAGAGCCGCGACGGCGACGAGGCCTATACGCGGCGCGGCGACCTGCAGCTGAGCGAGTCGGGCCTGCTCACAACCGGCGACGGGGTTCCCGTGCTCGGCGATGGCGGCCCGATCACCCTGCCGCCCTATGACAAGCTGACGATCGCTTCGGACGGCACGATCTCGATCGTGCCGCAAGGCGGTGACGCCTCGCAGATCCAGACGGTCGACCGGCTCAAGCTGGTCTCCACCAACGGGGTCGACGTCGCCAAAGGCGTCGACGGGCTGTTCCGGGTGCGCGGCGGCGGAACCTTGGCGCCCGATCCGCAGGCGACGGTCCGCCAAGGTTCGATCGAGGGATCGAACGTCAACGCCACGGCGACTTTGATCGACATGATCGAAGCCAGCCGGGACTGGGACATGCAGGTCAAGATGATGAGCTCCGCACAGGACATCGACAAAGCGTCGACCGACCTGATGCGGCTCGATTGAGTTAGAACGGAGTAAGCTTCGATGAGCAATGCAGCACTGCACGTGGCGCGCACCGGGCTCGATGCCCAGAATATGCGCATGCAGGTGATCGCCAACAACCTGGCGAACGTCAACACCACCGGCTTCAAGCGCGATCGCGCGAGTTTCGAGACGCTGGCCTATCAGGCGATGCAGGCGCCGGGCGCGGCTTCGTCGGAATCGACGAAATATGCGACCGGCACCAATCTCGGCACCGGCGTCCACATCAACGGCACCGCCAAGATCGACTCGCAGGGATCGCTCCAGACCACTTCCAACGCGCTTGATCTCGCGATCGAGGGGTCCGGCTATTTCCAGATCCAGATGCCCGACGGTCGCACCGGTTACACCCGCGACGGCAATTTCACATTGTCGTCGGATGGTACGATCGTGAACGGTGACGGCTATCAGCTGCAGCCACAGATCCAGATCCCCGAGGGTGCCGAGAAGATCACGATCGCGACCGACGGCACGGTGAGCGCCAGCCTTCCCGGGCAGACCGAGTCGAGCGAGATCGGCAAGATCGAGATTGCGCGCTTCGTCAACCCGGGCGGCCTGCAGTCAGAGGGCAACAACATCCTCACCGAAACCGGCGCGTCGGGCCAGGCGCAAACCGGCGCGGGCGACAGCGAAGGTCGCGGCGCGATCCGCCAGGGCGCGCTCGAGTCCTCGAACGTCAACATCGTCGAGGAACTGGTCGACATGATCGAGACCCAGCGCGCCTATGAGGTGAACAGCAAGATGATTTCGGCCACCGACCAGATGCTGCAATATGCCAACCAGAACATTTAACCCCGACTGGAGCGCGCTGACTGCGCTCGGCCTCTGCGCCGCGCTGCTGCTCGGCATGGCGACCGACCCGGTCGACGCGAAGAAGCCGCGCAAGCGCGATCTGGAATATGCGCCGAGCTACGCCGCGGATCCGCTTCCGCCGGTCGCCAATGGCGCGATCTTCCAGGCGGCGAATGGCTATTCGGCGCTGACCAATGGCGCGCGTGCCGCTATGGTGGGCGACATCGTCACGATCACGCTGGTCGAACGCACGCAGGCCGCCAAGACCAACAGCGCCTCGACCGATCGCACCGGCGACATCAGCCTGACGCCGCCGATCACGGGCCCCGCATCCTTTTTCGCGCCCACCGACGTCGGCGCGAGCGGCGGGAGTACCTTCACCGGCAAGGGCGCCGCGGCACAGTCGAACCAGCTCAACGGCGAGATCAGCGTGACGATCGCGCGGATCTATCCGAACGGCACGATGCTCGTGCGCGGCGAAAAGCGGCTCACGCTCAACCGTGGCGACGAGAATATCGCGATCACAGGGCTGATCCGCCAGGCCGATATCGGCCCCGACAATCGCGTCGCGTCGACCCGCGTCGCCGACGCCCGCATAACCTATGCGGGCCGGGGCGAGATCGCGCGCGGCTCGCGGCAGGGATGGCTTAACCATTTCTTTTCCATCTTGAGCCCATTCTAATTAAGAATTTCGAGGACAGGCCGTTGATGTATCGCGTGATGATCACCATTCTTGCGGCCTTGTCGGGCCTCGCGCTTTCGGGCGCGGGCCATGCCGAGCGCATCAAGGACATCGGCACCTTCCAGGGCCTGCGCGCCAACCAGCTGACCGGCTACGGGATCGTGGTCGGCCTTGCCGGCACCGGCGACGACAGCCTCGATTATTCGACGCTGGGAATGAAGGGCGTCGCCTCTCGCTTCGGGCTGCAATTGCCCGCAGGGGTCAATCCGGCGCTCAAGAACGCGGCCGCGGTGATGCTCACCGCCGAGCTGCCGGCCTTTGCCAAGCCCGGCCAGCGGCTCGACGTGACCATCTCGGCGCTGGGCAAGGCCAAGAGCCTGCGCGGCGGCACGCTGATCCTCGCGCCGCTACAGGGCGCCGATGGGCAGATTTACGCGATGGCGCAGGGCAATCTCGCCGTCGGCGGCCTCGGCATCGACGCTGCCGACGGGTCCAAGCTCACCATCAATGTTCCGACCGCGGGCCGCATCCCGGGGGGAGCGACGGTCGAAAAGAGCGTCGACGCAGGCTTCGCCACCTCGCCCCAGCTGCGCTTCGACCTGGCCGACGGCGATCTGACGACCTCGCAGCGCGTCGCCGCGGCAATCAATGCCCGGCTCGGCCAGAACATCGCGCGCTCGATCGACGCGACCACGATCACGATCGACGCCGCGCCCGGCGCGGAATTGCGCACGGCGTTGATGAGCCGGATCGAGAATCTCGATGTCGACACCGCCGATGCGCCCGCGCGGGTCGTCGTCAACGCCCGCACCGGCACGGTGGTGATCAACGGAGCGGTGCGGATCGCGCCAGTCGCCGTCACCCATGGCAAAATGACCGTCCAGGTCGACGAGAAACCGCAGGTCGTGCAGCCCGCGCCCTTTTCGCGCGGCGAGACCGCGGTTCAGCCGTCGAGTGCGATCAAGGTCGATCAGGAAGCGCGGCCGATGTTCGAGTTCCAGCCGGGAGCCTCGCTCGCCGAGATCGTCAAGGCGGTGAATGCGATCGGCGCCTCGCCGGCCGATCTGGTCGCGATCCTCGAGGCGCTCAAGCAGGCCGGAGCGATGAAGGCGGAGCTGGTGGTGCTATGATAGGCGGCGTTTCGATCAAGGCCGGCGCGCTCGCCGATCCCAAGGCCAGCGAGCTCGACAAGCTGAAAGCCGCCGCGAAGCAGTTCGAGGCGGTTTTCACGCGCCAGATGCTCAAGTCGATGCGCGACGCCAAGCTCAGCGACGACGATTTGTTCGGCAGCGACGCGAGCGACCAGTTCCGCGAGATGCAGGACTCGAACTTCGCCGATCAGCTCTCCGGCAAGGGCGCGTTCGGCATCGCCGATCTGTTGATCAAGCAGTTCGAGGCGCGCGTGTCGAAGGTGGCGCCGGGTGCGTCGGCCGCCGGCCCCGCGGCCACGCCTGACGGGGCGAACGGATGAGCGATCTTCTCCAGATCGGCCGCTCGGGCATCGTCGCCTATCGCGCGGCATTGTCGACGGTGGGCGAGAACGTCTCGAACGCGGAGACCGAAGGCTACACCCGGCGGACCGTGAGCCTCAGCGAATCGGCGGTCTCCACGTCGAACAATTTTCAATATCGCTCGTCGGCGGTGTTCGGCGGCGTCAATGTGGCGGGTGTCCAGCGCGTATTCGACAATTATCGCAGCGCGGCCGCCCGCTTCGCCGGTTCCGAGGCGTCGCGCGCCAACGCCAAGGCGACCTGGCTCGACACCGCCGAAGGCGCGCTCGATGATTCGGATGTCGGTCTCGGCGTCAAGATGAGCACGGTGTTCAACTCGGCCGAAGCGATGAGCGCCGATGTCACCAGCGACACCAACCGGCGCACGATGCTCACCGCGCTCAACGAAGCGGCCAATCAGTTCAACAGCACCGCCAGCGCGCTCAAGTCGGCGGCCGACGGCGTGGCGAGCTCGGCGCAGAACACCGTCTCGCTGGTCAACGCCGACCTCAAGACGCTGGTGCAGATCAATACCGGGCTGCGCCGCGCGACCCCCGGTTCGGCTGGGCAGGCCTTGCTGCAGGATCAGCGCGACGCCGTGTTGCAGCGGATCTCGGGCGCGATCGGCGTCGACGTGCGGCTGGAGAATGACGGCCGCGCCGATGTGCGGCTGCTCGGCGACACCGCGACCAAGCTGGTCGATTCGTCGCGGCCCGATGCCGCCTTTGTCGGGCTCGTCCAGGCGAGCGATGGCCGTCTGTCGCTGGTCGTCTCGGGGCTCGGCGCGCAGACCGCGGTCACCCCGCAGTCGGGATCGCTGGCCGGGCTCGTCGACGTGTCGAATACGATCGCGTCGCGTCGCGAGGCGCTCGACGCGACCGCGGCGACCTTCGCCAGCGTCATCAACACATGGAATCAGGCGGGCATCGACCGCGACGGCGTGGCCGGCGCGGCGCTGATCAGCGGCACGACCGCGACGACAATCGCGGTCGCCACCACCGACCTGTCCAAAATCGCCGCGGCATCGACAACGGGTGTCGCCAACGGCAACGCGCTAGCGCTCAAGGATTACCGCAATTCGAGCGGCCCCGAGGCGAAATGGGCGTTGCTGGTTTCTACCCATGCGCAGAGCGTTTCGGCCGCGAAGGCCGAGCAGTCGGCGACCGCGGCCCAGCGCGACGGCGCGTTGCAGGCGCTCGACGAGGTGGCGGGCGTCGATCTCGACGTCGAGGCGGCCCAGTTGCTGCGCTACCAGCAGGCCTATAGCGGTTCGGCCCGGATCATCCAGGTCGCCCGCGAGACGCTGCAAGATATCTTCAACCTCTTCAGCTAAAAGGATTGAACGGTGATCACGGCGACACGCTACCGCGCACTGGCGGAGATAAACCGGCAATCCAAGCTCGGCGCGGAGATTGCGCGCGCGCAATCGGACATTTCCACCGGCAAGCGCCTCCAGGCGGCGTCGGACGATCCGATCGCCGCGGCGCGCGTCAGCGAACTGCGCCGCGCGCAGGCCGATCAGGCGGTATGGACGCGCAATATCCAGACCGCCAAATCGGTCGCGGCCCAGGTCGACACCGCGATGTCCAACGTCGGCGACATCTTCAACCGGGTCAAGGAATTGACGCTGGCCGGCGCGACCGAATCGGTTTCGCCCAGCGATCGCCAGGCCATCGTGCAGGAATTGGCATCGCTGCGCACGTCGCTTGCCAACATCCAGACCTCTACCACCCCCACCGGCCAGCCCCTGTTCCCGACCGACGCGCCGCTGCAGGTCTCGACCTCGGCCACGCAGCGCCTCTCCGCGACCGCGCAGCGCTCGGACGTGTTCGAGGGGATTGCCTTCGCGCACGGCGCCGACACGCTCGACTGGGTCATCGGTGATGCGATCGCCGCGATCTCGACCGACGACGTGACGACCCGCCGCGCGCTCTCCGACGCCAATCTGAGCGACGTCGACATCGCGATTACCCATGTCACCGACCAGCGCGCTGCGCAGGGCGTCCGCGCCGCGCAGCTCGATATCGCCGCCGACACGATCGAAGAAGCCTCGACCCAGCTTGCCGAGGAACGCAGCTCGCTCGAGGACACCGATGTCGCCGCGACAGTGATGAAGCTCAACGCGAAAACTTTGAGCCTTCAGGCGGCGCAGGCGGCCTTCGCCAAGGTCAATCGCAACACTTTGTTTGACTTTCTGAGTTAAGACACTCTCACGACGATTGGATAAAGGCTCTGCTTTTCCTGTCGTTAACGTTGATGGGGAAGGCGCCGACCAACGCTCCGGACCCCGATATCCGCGCGGGAGTAAGCGTTCATGTTTGCAGGCATCGGCCTCGTCATTCTTCTGGCCATGGTGTTCGGCGGCTTCGCGATCACCGGCGGCGATCTCGAACCCATTCTCCATGCGATCCCGCACGAAATGCTGATCATCGGCGGCGCCGGCGTCGGTGCGCTCGTCGCCGGTAATTCAATGAAGGAACTCAAAGCCTTCGGCGGCGGCTTTGCCAAGGTGTTCAAGGGTCCGAAATATAATAAGAAGGACTATCTCGACGTCATCTTCCTCGTATCGACGCTGATGAAGAAGCTGCGTACCGAAGGGCCGGTCGCGCTCGAGCCGCATATCGAGGACCCCAAGGCCTCCACGCTGTTCGCCGAATATCCCAAGCTGCTCAAGGACAGCACGCTGATCCACATGATCACCGATACGCTGCGCCTGGTCGTCATTTCGTCGGGCACGCTCGATCCAATGGCGGTCGAGGACGTGATGGACAACGCGCTCAAGACCCACCACCATGACGAGATTAGGCCCGCCGACATGATGCAGGGCCTCGCCGACGCGCTGCCAGCGCTGGGGATCGTCGCCGCGGTGCTCGGCGTGGTCAGGACGATGGGCTCGATCGACAAGCCGCCGGCGATCCTCGGGGCGATGATCGGCTCGGCGCTGGTCGGCACCTTCCTCGGCATCTTGCTTGCTTATGGCATCGTCTCCCCCTTCGCCGGCCGCTGCCGCCAGGTGATCGAGGCCGATGCGGCGATCTATGGCGTGGTCAAGCAGATCATCATCGCCTCGCTCCACGGCCATCCGCTGCCGCTGGTGATCGAGGCCGCGCGCTCGGGGATCACCCATTCGAACCAGCCCGCCTTCGCCGACGTGTTCGACGGCATGCGCGGCCGCTAAGCCCCTGCTTTCCGAAGGAACGCTCACTCCATGGCGCAATCGCCTTCCAAGCGCGGCAAGAACGAGCCCGAACCCAGACCGATAATCATCAAGAAGATTATCGCCGAGCGGCATGGCGGCCATCATGGCGGTGCCTGGAAGGTGGCCTATGCCGACTTCGTAACGGCGATGATGGCTTTCTTTCTGCTGATGTGGATCCTGGGCGCCACCACCGAGAAGCAGCGCAAGGGCATCGCCGATTATTTCACCCCGACGATGGTCCAGCTCAAGGAGAAGAGCGCGGGCGCCAACGGCATCTTCGGGGGCGAGTCGATCATCGACAAGGACAATTATCCGCACCGCGCCTCGCAGACCGGCTCGAAGTCGATCACCATCCCCAAGGATGCGTCGGGCGGCGACAAGGAAGGCGGCGCGGCGATGCGCTCGCGCGATCGGGTCGCCTTCCAGCGGCTCAAGCAGGCGCTCGAGCAGAAGATGGCGAGCAATCCCAATCTCGCCTCGCTCGCGAAGAATGTTCGCTTCATGGAGACGCGCGAGGGGCTGCGCATCGATCTCGTCGACCAGGCCGATTTCTCGATGTTCAGCTCGGGCACCGACGCGCTGTCGCCGCAGGCCCGCGCGCTGATGAAGCAGGTCGCCGAGGTCACCGATCTCGCCGACAATGCGGTGATCGTGCGCGGCCATACCGATGCGATGCCCTACGCCAAGGGGCGCACCGTCAACAACTGGACGCTGTCGGCCGCGCGCGCCGAAGCGACCCGCCGCGCCCTCTCCGACTTCGGGGTGCCGGGTAGCCGCTTCGCGCGCATCGAGGGCGTTGCCGATCGCGAGCCCTATGTGCCCGAGGATCCCTATGATCCGCGCAACCGCCGCATGTCGATCACGCTCGCCTGGTCGGCCGACACCCCCTCGGGTGACGCACCGTCGGGCGACGGCCCGTCATCGCGCCAGCCGGTCGACCTGATGGCGAACACAGGCGCGAACGATCCGACTGCGATGCCCGCCGAAGCGAAGGCGCAGCTCGCGGCAGCGGCGGCGGCGAAGAAGCACTGAGGGACCAACATCCGCCGGGGTGGCGGATAGTGGATGTTACCCGTTGAGGTCGGTGTCGCCGATCGTGCTGTCGCCGTCGGAGGCGAGCATCATATAAGCGAGCATCGCGTTGCCCGGGTTGGGCTTGAGCAGGTTCAACCGCTGCTGGGTGGAGCCGATCATCGCCAGCACATCGCTGGTATCGGGCATCGCCGTGCCGTCGCCCTCGAACACTTCGCGGGCATAAGCGAGCCGCATGCGGTCGGACGACAGCGGGTCGGCCGCGGGCGCGGGAGCCGGGGAGAGCGGCGCGCCGCCGTCATCGATCTTCTTCGCCATGAGCGCATAGACCTGACCCAGCGAGCGGGCGCTGCCGCCCTTGTCGTAAAAGATCGAACGGTTGGACTGCGCCTCGCGCGGGAACAGTGCGGCGGCGCTCATGTCGGGCCGCGCATCGGCTGCCCGGAGGAATTTGGTCGCGCCCTCGAGGCCGAGGAAATGCGCGAAATAGAGATCGGCGGAGCGCGGCTGCCGGCCGAGCGCGGCCTGCAGTCCCTGCGCGTTGTCGCTGGCGAACTCGGCCGCCATCAGCGCCGAGGCTTCGGGCTGGTTCTTGAGCGCCATCACCTGCTCGCGCACCGATCCGTCGACCTTCCAGCTGCCATCGCCGCGCCGGCTGATCGCATTGGCGGCCCAGCCGAGGCCGTGCTTGGCCCCGTACAGCTTGACCGCGCCCAGCCAGCTCTGGTCGATGAACTGGAAAAGCCCGCCCGCCGAGCTCGACTGCGCCCGTGCGTTCGGATTGAGCCCGCTCTCGGACTTGGCCTGATTGAGCAGATAGGAAAAGTCGACCCCGACCCGCTGCGCCGCGCGGCTGATCGCCCCGCGCACGTCATTGACGTCGCGCTCGATGCGATGGCCGAAGCTAGGCAAGCTCATGACGGAGATCCCGTTAACATCGCTTAATTGTCGCCGATCATGGTTAATGAAGCGTTTCGCGGGGGATTAGACGAAGGGATGAAGGGAGCCGCCATGGTTGGCGGGTTGATTGCAGATCCTCTTGCTCCCTTGGGATGGGCAGTACGGCCAAATCGGCCGGCCGCCGAATTGCGATAGCCGTCAGAACTAGCCTTCGCTTGCATGATGTCGGGCTCATTTACCTGTCGAGGCCGATCCCGAGGACGAATAGCTTCGACCGCCTCCGCGCGTCCGCCGAATGCCACGCCCCGTCAAAAACAGGGTTCACAGTTCGGGCGGCGGGGGTCAGGCCACCGGCTGGCAATGGTTCATCCCAGGAGCATGATCATGAACATCGCATCCAAGCTCGTCTTCGCCACCCTGAGCGGGCTGGCTTTCACGACCGGTGCCCATGCCCAGGCCGCGCCGTCCGGCTCGACCGCGCCGGCCGCCGGCCAAGGCAGCTTCAGCCGTGCCGACATCCAGAAATTCGCGACCGCGGCGGTCGAGATGAACAAAATCCAGGCCGACGCCACGATCCCCGCCGCCGACAAGCAGGCGAAGATGGCGGGGGCCGCGCAGAAACAGGGGCTCGATCCGGCCAAGTTCAACGCGATTGCCGAAGCTGCGCAGAGCGATCCGGCTCTCAAGCAGCAGATCCAGGTCGCGGCGGCTTCGCAGCAGCCATCCAAGCCCTGAGGCGGAGGCGAGCCGCGTTCAAGCGCTTTTCGCAGCCGATCCCCGTTGTTTTACAATGAGATCCGTTTCCCGGCAAAGTGTCAGGGCTTCGGATCCTGATCATTCGGCTTCCCCCGCGGAAGGCGCTTGATCCGCCGGATCCCGGCCCACATCGGCAGTAGCAGGACCAGCAGCAGGATCGCCGCCACGATCTGTTTTTTCATGCCGCGACCTCCTTCGCCGCCAGCGCGATCGCATCGTAGATCGCGTCGAGATCGGCGTCCTCGATGCAATAGGGCGGCATCACGTAGACGGTGTTGCCCATCGGGCGCAGCAGCAGGCCGCGCTTGCGGAAGAACTGGCCGAGCAGCGGGCCCATCGCCGACAGATAATCGCCATAGGGATCGACGAACTCCATCGCGGTGATCGTGCCGATCTGGCGCTTGCCGACGATCGCCGGATGGTCCAGCCCGTTGAGGTGGCGGGTCTGGCGGAAGGCGAGGTCGAGCACGCGCTTGCGCACCGGCTCGTCGCGCCAGATCGCGAGATTGGCGTTGGCGGCGGCGCAGGCGATCGGGTTGGCGGTGTAGCTCGACGAGTGGAAGAACATCCGCGCGCGGTCGGTCGAGAGGTGCGCGTCGAATATCTCGCTGGTCGCGAGCGTAACGGCGAGGGGAACCGATCCGCCGGTCAGCCCTTTCGACAGGCACATGATGTCGGGCGTAATGCCGGCCTGCTCGCACGCGAACAATGTTCCGGTGCGGCCCCAGCCGGTCATGACCTCGTCGGCGATGAACAGCACCCCCTCGCGCGCGCAGATGTCGCGCAGCGCCTTCAGCACATGCGGCGGGTAAATCAGCATCCCGCCTGCGCCGAGGATCAGCGGCTCGACGATCAGCACGGCGGGAGGATCGGCCGAGCAGAGCCGTTCAAGCGCGGCGATCGTCGCCTCGCCATCCCCCTGCGGAAAGGGCAGCGTCGCGACATCGAACAGCAGCGGCTGATAGGCGCGGTTGTAGACGCCCCGCTCGCCCACCGACATCGCGCCGATCGTGTCGCCATGATAGCTGTGTTCGATTACCGCGATGCGATGCCGCGGTTCGCCGCGGTGGAGCCATGCGCCGAGCGCCATCTTGAGCGCGACCTCGACGCTGGTCGATCCGCTGTCGGAAAAGAAGACATGCGCGAGCGGGGCAGGGGCGATTTCGATCAGCCCGCGCGCGAGGGTCTCGGCAGGCTCGTGCGTCCATCCGGCGAAGATCAGCTGGTCGAGCCGCGCGGTCTGCTCGCGGATCGCGGCCATGATCCGCGGATGGCAATGGCCATGGGTGGTCACCCACCAGGATGAGATCGCATCGACATAGCGGCGCCCGTCGGCGGCATGGAGTGCCGCCCCCTCGGCGCGCATGATCAAGGGGATCTCTTCGCCCAGCCCGTGCTGGGTGAAGGGGTGCCAGACCGGCGAGCTCATGGCGCGAAATCCTTGAGGTCGAAATGCTCGGCGAAGGCGTGCGCGAGCGTCGCGGCGTCGAGCGGGTCGAGCCGCGGTAGCCGGCCGAGCCGTTTCACCTGGCCGATCGCCGCGATGGTGCGCTCGCTCTCCTCATTGGCGTCCCCGACGAAGGCGATACCGAGAATTGGGATGTTGCGCGCGCGCAATCCCTCGATCGTCAGCAGGCTGTGGTTGATCGTGCCCAGCGTGGTGCGCGCGACGATCACCGTTTCGGCGCGCCAGTGCGCGAAGATGTCAGCATAGAGCAGCCCGCCGCCGAGCGGCACGAGCAGACCCCCGGCGCCCTCGATGACGAGCCGGCGCTCGCATGGCGGCGGCTCGAGCCGCGAGGGATCGATCACGACCTTATCGATCGCGGCCGCCAGATGGGGCGAAGCGGGGGTGGCCAGCCGATAGGCCTCGGGCAGGATGCGGGCAGGCGGCAGGCCCGACAGCCGACGGACCGTCTCGCTGTCGGTGCCACCCTCGAGACCGGCCTGGACAGGCTTCCAGTAGCAGCCGTCGATTGCGCGGGTGAGCGCCGCTGAGAAGATGGTCTTGCCGACGTCGGTATCGGTTGCGGTGACGAGGATCGACTGGGTCATGGGGTCAGCTCGGCGATTGCGTCGGTGAGCGCGGCGACGATCGGCTCGTCGACGTTGAGGGTGAGCGAGATGCGTAGCCGCGCGGTGCCGGCCGGCACCGTCGGCGGACGAATCCCGCGCACGTCGAAGCCCCGTTGCTGGAGCGCCGCCGCGACCGCCATCGTGCGGGCGTCGTCGCCGAGGATCACGGGCAGGATCTGCGAGCCGGTGCCCGGCAGGCGGGTGCCGGCGAAGGCGATCAGCTGGGCTAGCCGTTCGCGCCGCTCGGCCTGTGTCGCGATCAGCCTCAGACTCGCGCGCACAGCGGCAGCCGAGAGCGGGGAGGGGGCCGTCGAGAAGATGAAGCCGCGCGCCTTGTTGATGAGCGTGTCGGCCAGCACCTGCGGTCCGCACATCAGCGCGCCCTCGCAACCCAGCGCCTTGCCGCAGGTCCGCAGCGTTACGACATTTTCGCGCCCGTCGAGGCCCTCAGCGAGCCCGCGGCCCTCGGTGCCGACCACGCCGGTCGCGTGCGCCTCGTCGACGATCAGGAAGGCGTCCTCGCGCTCGGCGAGCGCCGACAGCGCCTCGAGCGGGGCGATGTCGCCGTCCATGCTGTACAGGCTTTCGACCGCGATCCAGACCCGGCCCTTGTTGCCGGCGGCGCGCCAGCCGCCGATCGCGTCGGCGAAGGCCTGAACGTCGTTGTGCGCCGCGGGCATGGCGGTGGCGCGGCCGAGGCGCATCCCCTCATGCGCGCTGGCGTGGATCAGCGCGTCATGGACGATCAGGTCACGTCCCGCCGGCAGGGTCGAGAAGATCGCGCTGTTGGCGGCGAAGCCGGTCGAAAAATACAGCGCCGTCTCGCTGCCGAAAAAAGCGGCCGCTTCGGCTTCGAGCGCCTCATGTTCGGGATCGTTGCCGCGTAGCAGCCGCGATCCGCCCGCGCCGATCGCCACCCCGCGCTCGAGCGCCTCGGCCACCGCGGCGCGCAGCTCGGGCGCCCCGGCGAGGCCGAGATAATCGTTCGAGGCGAAATCATGCCCGCGCCGCGCGATCAGCGTGCGTCGGCGCGATCGCCGGTCGAGGAGGCTCAGCGCCTCGCGGTGGGTATCGAGGATCGACATCGAACCTGCCCAGTAGCGGCAGATAATGCGCGTCACCAGACATTCGTCGCTCCGGTCCTGCAGAGGGACGGCCCAGCATTTTGCAACAGGCCTCTGGTCGATCGGCGCGGTTTGACTATATCAGCGCGCGAACGATCGCGGGCGCGCCCGCACAACAACCGGAAGACGGCATGAGCGAAGAGAATATCGGCGAGAGCGAAGTGGAAACCCCGGTGGACGGCGTGGCCGAGGGCGACAGCCCCTTCACCAAACTCGAGGGCGAGCTGGAGAAGCTGCGCAACGAGGTGCTTTACGCGCAGGCGGAGACGCAGAATGTCCGCCGCCGCCTCGAAAAGGAGAAGGCCGACGCCTCGGCCTATGCGGCGACGGGATTCGCGCGCGACATCCTGTCGGTGGCCGACAATCTCTCCCGCGCGCTGGCCGCAATTCCCTCCGAACTGCGCGAGGACGAGCGCATCAAGCCGATGCTGACCGGCATCGAAATGACCGCGAAGGAACTCGACAGCGTATTCCAGCGCAACGGCATCACCAAGATCGAGGCGCTCGGCGCCAGGCTCGATCCCAACCGCCACCAGGCGATGATCGAGCTGCCCCACGCCGAGGCCGAGCCGGGCACCGTGATCCAGGAAATGCAGGTCGGCTACATGATCAAGGACCGGCTGCTGCGTCCGGCGCTGGTTGCGGTGGCGAAGACGCCGGATGCCTAAGCAGGGCTGACGGGTCCCGCGAGGTCGGCCGCGCGTTCTTATGCTACAGAGATCCCGGCCACGCCGGGGCGCGACTCCTGGGAGTAACGACGGTGTGCGATCCTATAGCCCCGGCTGAGGGCTGAAGGCGAGTCTCAGTGAGACGGATCGCCGCCCGCGGGCACCGTCTTGGCCTCGGCTTCAACCCTGGCTCCGCTCTTGAAGGTGAAGAGCATCGGGATCGCAGTACCAGGGGTGATGCGGGGATCGATTCCGAACAGCATCGCGTGATTGCCGCCGGGAGCGAAGTCGACCGTCGAACGGGCGACCAGCGGCACCTCCGCGATCGGCGTCATCGTCATCATGCCGCCGCGCATCCCGCCTTCGTGCAGCTCGATCCGCCCGACGACCGCGCTCTCGACCTTAAGCAGCGTGTCGTCGGCCTTCGCGCCCCGGAGCGTGAAATAGCCCGCGCCCGGCCGATCGGGGATCGCCGGAAGCCGAACCCAGGCATCCTCGACCAGCGGCTTATCGCTCCCTTTGGGATGGCAGGACGCCAGCGCGAGCAGGGCGAACGTGGCGGCGAACAGGCGGCGCATGGCAACTCCTTGGGGACGGCGCAGAAGCATGCGGGGCAATTAAGCCCACTTGTGTCTTGCAGCAATCAAATCCCCTCCTATATCGCCCGCGTTCAATGCGATCGGCCATATGCTCGCCTCATGATCTGGGGGCATAGACGGGATCGACCTTTGGGGGTTTGAAAGGACTGGAATGGCTAAGGTAATCGGTATCGATCTAGGGACCACCAACAGCTGCGTCGCCGTGATGGAAGGTGGCAAGCCCAAGGTGATCGAAAATGCGGAAGGCGCGCGCACCACGCCGTCGATCGTGGCATTCGCAAAGGATGGCGAGCGCCTGATCGGGCAGCCGGCCAAGCGCCAGGCGGTGACCAATCCCGACAATACGATTTTCGCGGTCAAGCGCCTGATCGGCCGTCGTTTCGACGATCCGATCACCAAGAAGGACACCGAACTGGTGCCCTACCACATCGTCAAGGGCCCGAATGGCGACGCCTGGGTCAAGGCGGGTGGGGAGGATTATTCGCCATCGCAGATCTCGGCCTTCACGCTGCAGAAGATGAAAGAAACCGCCGAGAGCTATCTCGGCGAGACCGTGACCCAGGCGGTGATCACCGTCCCGGCCTATTTCAACGATGCACAACGGCAGGCGACCAAGGACGCGGGCAAGATCGCGGGCCTCGAAGTGCTGCGCATCATCAACGAACCGACAGCGGCGGCGCTCGCCTATGGTCTCGAGAAGAATGACGGCAAGACAATCGCGGTCTACGATCTCGGCGGCGGCACCTTCGACATCTCGATCCTCGAGATCGGCGACGGCGTGTTCGAGGTGAAGTCGACCAATGGCGACACCTTCCTGGGCGGCGAGGATTTCGACGCCAAGCTCGTCGAGTTCTTCGCGGCGGACTTCCAGAAGGCCGAAGGCATCGACCTGACCAAGGATCGGCTCGCGCTGCAGCGGCTCAAGGAAGCCGCTGAAAAGGCCAAGATCGAATTGTCCTCGGCGCAGACCACCGAGGTCAACCTGCCGTTCATCACCGCCGATGCGACGGGTCCCAAGCATCTCGTCAAATCGCTCAGCCGTTCCGATCTCGAACGTCTCGTCGAACCGCTGATCCAGCGCTCGATCGAGCCGGTCAAGAAGGCGCTCGCCGATGCGGGCATGAAGGCGGGCGACATCGACGAAGTCGTGCTCGTCGGCGGCATGACGCGCATGCCCAAGGTGCGGGACGTCGTGAAGGCCTTCTTTGGCAAGGAGCCGCACACCGGGGTTAATCCCGATGAGGTGGTGGCAATGGGCGCGGCGATCCAGGCCGGCGTGCTTCAGGGCGACGTCAAGGACGTGCTGCTGCTCGACGTGACCCCGCTGTCGCTCGGCATCGAGACGCTCGGCGGCGTGTTCACCCGCATGATCGACCGCAACACGACGATCCCGACCAAAAAGTCGCAGACCTATTCGACGGCCGACGACAATCAGAGCGCCGTCACGATCCGCGTCTTCCAGGGCGAGCGCGAAATGGCCGCGGACAACAAGTTGCTGGGCCAGTTCGACCTGATCGGCATCCCGCCGGCGCCGCGCGGCGTGCCGCAGATCGAGGTCACCTTCGACATCGACGCCAACGGCATCGTCAACGTCCATGCCAAGGACAAGGGCACCGGCAAGGAGCAGCAGATCAAGATCCAGGCTTCGGGCGGTCTTTCGGACTCGGACATCGACCAGATGGTGAAGGACGCCGAGCAGTTCGCCGAGGAGGACAAGAAGCGTCGCGAAGCGGCTGAGGCGAAGAACAACGCCGAGAGCCTGATCCATTCGACCGAGCGCCAGCTCCAGGAGCATGGCGACAAGGTCGATGCGGGGCTCAAGTCCGAGATCGAGACCGCGATCGCTGAGGCGAAGAGCGCGGTCGAGGGCGGCGACGCCGCGGCGATGACCGAGAAGGCCCAGGCGCTCGCTCAGGTTGCGATGAAGCTCGGCCAGGCGATCTACGAGAAGGAACAGGCGGCTGCCGCTTCGCCTTCCGGCGACGAGGCGCCCAAGGATGACGATGTGGTCGATGCTGAGTTTTCAGAAGTCGACGACAAGAAGTAAGACGGGTAGGCGTGATGCGTCACCCGGCTCGGCCGCGCGAAGCGGCGGAGCCGGGTGACGTCGTGCGGGGGCATGATGGCGACTGACATCGATTATTACGAACTGCTGGAGGTCGATCGGACCGCCGACGACAAGCTGCTCAAGTCGGCTTACCGGCGGCTCGCGATGCAATATCATCCCGATCGTAATCCGGGATCGGTTGAGGCCGAAGCGAAGTTCAAGGCAATCAGCGAAGCCTATGATTGCCTGAAGGACCCTCAGAAGCGCGCGGCTTATGATCGGTTTGGCAAGGCCGCGTTCGAAAATGGCGGCTTCGGCGGCGGCCGCGCGAACGGCTTCGAAGGTTTTTCCGATATCTTCGAGAATATCTTCGGCGAGTTCATGGGAGGCGGCCGCGGCGGGCAGCGCTCGAGCGTGCGGCGCGGCGCCGATCTGCGCTACGATCTCGAGATCAGCCTCGAGGACGCCTATGCGGGCAAGCAGTCTTCGATCACCGTCGATGTCGCGGCGCAGTGTGACCGCTGCGACGGTTCAGGCGCCAAGCCGGGAACCGGCAGCCAAATCTGCAAGACCTGCGGCGGACACGGCAAGGTGCGCGCGCAACAAGGTTTTTTCGTCGTCGAGCGCGCTTGTCCGGCCTGTCACGGTGCGGGCGAGGTGATCGCCGATCCGTGCGGCGAATGTCGCGGCGAGGGCCGCGTCGAGAAGACCAAGACGCTCGATGTGCGCGTTCCTCCCGGCGTCGACGAGGGCACCCGCATCCGGCTCACCGGCGAAGGCGAGGCGGGCGCGCGGGGCGGACCCCCGGGCGACCTCTACATCTTCATCCATCTTGCCGATCACGAATTGTTCGAGCGCGACGGCACTACGCTGTTCGCGCGCGCACCGATCAGTTTCACCACCGCCGCGCTCGGCGGCGTGATCGAGGTTCCGGGCCTCGACAAGAGGCTGCACGAAATCCGCATTCCGCCGGGTATCCAGTCGGGCAAGCAGATTCGCCAGCGCGGCGCGGGGATGCCAGTGCTCAACGGGCGCGGCTATGGCGATCTGGTGATCCAGATTGACGTCGAAACGCCGACGCGGCTGACCGCGCGGCAGAAGGAACTGCTGGAGGAATTCCGAGGCACCGAAACCGGTGAGGAAAGTCCGCAGGCGAGCGGCTTCTTCGCGCGCCTCAAGGGCATGTGGGAAGACCTCACCGATTAAGCTCTGGAACTTGCTGACCGCCCTCCGCTGACCCGCCGGAGCGGGGGCGGAGGGCGGCTGCGCGGCGAACTTCAGGCAATCAGCTTTGGTAAGCGGGTCGGAACGCGGGGCGCTGCGGCCGGCCGATCCGCGTCGTGACATGTTCGGCGGGGCGTGGCGCGACCGGTTTGGCGTCGGCCGTGGCCTCGCTGCGGCCTTGGGCGACCGAGGGGGTGGCCGCCATTCGTTCGCGCGCGTCGAAGAAACTGGCGCGCTTGAGTCGGCGCTTGAGCGACAGCGAGGGGTTTTCCGGCGTCGGTCCGCGGTAGGCGGCCTGGGTATGGCGGCCAAAGCGCGAGATGTCGAAGCCGGCAGGGATGGCGGCGACCGTAGCCGGCTCGTGCGTCGCTTCCCGCGCGGGAACGATCGGCGCGTCGATGGCTGGCGATGCGGCGGCGATCATCTCCGGCTGCTCATCCTGGCGACGCCGCCGGCTGAGGGCATAAGCCCCGCCCAGCAACAGCACCGTTATGCCAGCGGCGCCCGCGAGCGGCGTCAGATCGTCCGCTTCGCGCGCGGTCCGCTGGGTTGCAGGCGCTGCCGGGGCAGGCTGCACGCGCTGGACGGCGGGGATGCTGGCAACGACCGGCGCCGGCACGGGTTTTGTGACTTTTGCGACCGGCGGTGCAGCAGCCGGCGCGGGCGCGGCCTTAGCGGCTTTGGGGCGCACCTGGACGGCGGGGGAGCTCAAGGCGGCTTTATCGGCCTGATGCGCGACGGGCGCAGGAGCCTTGAGCGCCGGAGCAGGCGCTGAGGTGCTATCAACAGTCTCAGCGGTCGAAATCGGCGCGGAGGCGGACGCCGCTGGTGCGGCGCTTGGCGCGGGCATGATTACGGGGGTGGTCGAAACGGGAGCGGTCGAAACCGTCGGCGGCGTCACCAGCACGGGCTGCGCCGGATCGGCGGCAACCGGCGTATCGGCGCTCTGCGCGATCGAAGCGGTGGAGGACAGGGCAAGCACGGCGGCAAGCGCGGTGAAGCCGGGGCGAAGGGGATAGGGTGCGTAGCTCATGCACGACGAACCACGATCCTGCCAAACGGGTTCCGTTCGTCAGACGAAAGGACGCAGGCCCGAGACGAAACGACAAGAGGGCGGATAGAAGCGAATACGAGACAACACTATCCCGCTATCTGTTAATCGACTGTTCATGAAAAAATTGCGGCCCATGGCAATCCGGAATTATATTACTTGGAACCGCTGTTTTGTTTCTGTCGCTTGGACATGGTTCGTCAATTAAGGGTCCGTTCCTCACCGCTCAAAACGAATTTTGCATATCAAGGGGCCGGCCCCGGCCTCTGCCGGACGACGGGAAATCCAAAAGGGATAGCTCACCACATAGCCGACACGGTACAGCACGGTCAGCACGCCGCCGGTCACCATGGCCCGGCCGGCGCCGCCCGGCACGCCATATTTCGCGTGGATGCTTCCTTGAAGGGCCGGGCTTCTCAACCCCGCATCGCCTCGCCCATCCTGCGTATCGCCTCGACCTTGTTCTCGAGCGCTGTCCAGTCGTCGCGCTCGTCGATCGCGCTCCAGATCGCTTCGACTTCGTCGATCAGCATCGAGCAGGGGGCGGCATCGCTCCAATAGGGATGATCGAGCGCGTCCGTGCCCTGATAGCCGGCGATAGCCTCGCCGAAGGCCGCGAAGGCGGGGTGGGCATAGGCTGGATCGGCTGGGGAGGGCGCGCGTCGCCGGCCGCCGCGCCAGTCGAAGAAGAAGCGATCGACGCCAACCCGGGTCTCCTGCAGGGCATGGTCCATGGCCTGCAGCAGCGCGAGATCCTGTTCGGCGCCGCGCGGGACAACGCCCAGCCTGGCGCAGATCTCACGCCTTATCTCGTCTTCATAATGGGTCGGCCAGGCATCCAGCGCCGGCGCGAGTTCGTCGGCCTCGGCGACGCTGCGCAGTGATCGGGCGAGCTGCACGACGTCCCAATGGACGGCCTGCGCCTGGCGGCCGAAGGCATAAAGCCCCTGATGATCGAAATAGGCCGCGGTGAAGCTCGGATCCCAAATCGGTGCGAACCGCCACGGGCCATAGTCGAAGCTCTCGCCCGTCACGTTGATGTTGTCGCTGTTGAGCACGCCGTGGACGAACCCCGCCGCCATATAGCTGGCCGCGAGGCGCGCAGTGCGCCGGCACACGAGATCGAGCATCTGTCCCGCGGCGGCATTGCCGGGCGTCGCCCCGAACAGGTTGAGGAGCGCGTAGCCGATCAGATCGCGCATCGTATCGGGCTGGTCGAGCGTGGCGAGCCGCTGGAAGCTGCCGATCCGGATATGGCCATGGCTGAGCCGCACCAGCACCGCGGCGCGCGTCGGCGAGGGCTCGTCGTTGCGCTGAAGCTGCTCGCCGGTTTCGATCAGCGAGAATGTCTTCGATGTCTCGACGCCGAGCGCCTCGAGCATCTCGGTCGCCAGAATCTCGCGCACCCCGCCCTTGAGGGTCAGCCGGCCGTCGCCGAAGCGGCTATAGGGGGTCTGGCCCGATCCCTTGGTGCCAAGATCGAGCAGGCGGCCCGCGCCATCGCGCAGCTGCGCGAACAGGAAGCCGCGTCCGTCGCCGATCTCGGGATTGTAGCTCCGAAATTGGTGGCCGTGATAGCGGAGCGCCAGCGGCTCGGGCAGATTGTCCGGCAGCGGTTCGAAACGCCCGAAATGGGCGATCCATCGATCGTCGCTGAGGCCGTCGAGCCCGACCGCGCCGTCCCATCGCCGGTTGCGGAAGCGCAGAATCGCCTGCGGGAAATCCGCCGCGGCCACCCGATCGGCGAGGCGATCGCGGAGGCTGTCGATCGGCGTGTCGGGACGATAGGCGGCGGCTTGCGGGGCGATGATCATGCAGCGATATGGGGTGCGCGAACCGGGAGGTGCAAGCATGGCGGACTGGGAAGACGGTTACTGGATGTCCAACGATGGTCTCCGGCTTCATTATCGCGACTATCCCGCCTCGCCGCGTAGCCGCCAGCTGCCGATTCTCTGCATCCCCGGCCTCACGCGCAACGCGCGCGACTTCGGCCCGCTCGCCGATCGGCTCGCGGGCCGCCGCCGGATCATCGTCGTCGAACTGCGTGGGCGGGGCGAGAGCGCGTCGGCAAAGGATCCGATGAGCTACAAGCCGGCCACCTATCTCGACGATCTTTCGCTGCTGATCGCGGGGCTCGGGCTCGATCGCTTCATTCTGTTCGGCACCTCGCTGGGCGGGATATTGTCGCTGCTGATCGCAGCGACCCACGGCGGCCGGGCCGCGGGCGTGCTGCTCAACGATGTCGGGCCGACGATCGAGCCTGCCGGATTGCAGCGAATCCGGGGCTATGTCGGCAAGGTCGGCAGCTACCCCACCTGGCTGCATGCCGCGCGCGCGATCGCCGAGGCGCACCGTGTCGCTTATCCCGACTACGGGCTCGAACAATGGCTCGACATGGCGAAGCGGCTGTGCCGGTTGACTTCGGCAGGCCGGGTGGTCGCCGATTATGACGGCGCGATCGCCGAGCCGTTCCGCGTGCCCGGGGGCGAATCGGGCGGTGATCTGTGGCCCTTGCTCGACGCGCTCGCGCCGATCCCGAGCCTGCTGGTTCGCGGTGCGATCTCCGATATCCTCTCCGCCGAGACCGCGGAACGCATGCAGGCGGCTTTGCCGCTGATGGAACGGCTCGATCTGCCGCGCATCGGTCATGCACCGACCTTGTTCGAGCCCGATTGCCAGGCGGCGATCGATCGCCTGTTGACGCGCGTCGCCAAGGCCGGTTGATGCGCCGGGACGCGGCGTGATTTCGCCCGGCCGAGGATGACGTCGGGCGATCGCCACCTATATTGCGGAGAGGTGGTCCGCCTGAGACGGTAACATCGCGGATATCGATCCGTACGAAGCGATTTTACGCGCAATTTATGACGCTTCGCCCTATAGGGCCCGAATTCTGGGGCGCTGTTTGCGCGCGATTGGAGGTCCCGTTGTTCAAAGGTTTGCGGCCGATACTCTATGGAGGGCGCGAGGTGTGGCCCCTGATTGAGGGCGGCAAGGGTGTCTCGGCGACCAATCATGCGAGCTCGGGCGCCTGGGCGGCGGCGGGCGGCATCGGCACGGTGTCGGCGGTGAACGCCGACAGCTACGATCCCGATGGCAAGATCATTCCACAGGTCTATCACGCGCTGACACGGCGCGAGCGCCACGAGGAACTGATCGCCTATGCGATCGACGGTGCGGTCGAACAGGTCAAGCGCGCGTTCGACATCGCGGGCGGCAAGGGCGCGATCAACATCAATGTGCTGTGGGAAATGGGCGGAGCGCAACGCATCCTGCACGGCGTGCTCGAACGCACCCGCGGCATGGTGGCCGGAGTCACCTGCGGCGCGGGCATGCCATATAAGCTCAGCGAGATCGCCGCCTCCTATGGCGTCAACTATCTGCCGATCGTGTCGTCGGGCCGCGCCTTCAGCGCGCTGTGGAAGCGCGCCTATTCGAAGGCCGCCGAATGGCTGGCCGGCGTGGTCTATGAGGATCCCTGGCTTGCGGGCGGGCATAACGGCCTGTCCAATGCCGAGGATCCCAAGCAGCCGCAGGATCCCTATCCGCGAGTCAAGGTGCTGCGGGAGACGATGCGCAGCGGCGGCATTTCGGATGATGTGCCGATCATCATGGCGGGGGGCGTGTGGTATCTGCGCGATTGGAATGATTGGATCGACAATCCTGAGCTCGGCCAGATCGCGTTCCAGTTCGGCACCCGCCCGCTGCTGACGCAGGAGAGCCCGATCCCGCAGGCGTGGAAGGATCATCTCACCGGGCTCGAGCCCGGCGACGTGCTGCTCCATCGCTTTTCGCCGACCGGATTCTATTCGTCGGCGGTGCGCAACAGCTTCCTGCGCAACCTCGAGGCGCGCTCGGAGCGCCAGATCGCCTTCTCGATGGAGGCGGCGGGTGACCATCAGTTCCAGCTCGATGTCGGGGTCAAGGGCAAGAGCTTCTGGGTGACGCTCGGCGATCTTCATCGCGCGCGCGAATGGCACGGGCTCGGCTACACCAGCGCGCTCAAGACCCCCGACAATACGCTGGTCTTCGTCACCATCGACGAAATGAAGGCCATCCGCAAGGATCAGGCCGATTGCATGGGCTGCCTCAGCCAATGCGGCTTCTCGTCCTGGGCCGATGCCGAAGGCAATTCGACCGGCCGGCTCGCCGATCCGCGCAGCTTCTGCATCCAGAAGACGCTGCAGGACATCGCCCATGGCGGTCCGATCGACGAAAATCTGATGTTCGCAGGGCATGCCGCCTACAAGTTCAAGCAGGATCCCTTCTACTCGAACGGCTTCGTGCCGACGGTGAAGCAACTCGTCGATCGCATCCTGACGGGGGATTGACGCGGCGCCGGCTGGGCTGGCCGGCCGAGCGATATCCCTGGATCTCATCGGGATCGCGCGGCTGGCGTGGCTAATCTACTCAGCGAGTAGAGTTTGCCTTTCCCGTCGCCAAGAAGCATTGGCCTTGGACTCGCGGGCATTTCCATTATCGTCGCGGCCATGAAGACCGCGCTCGTGATCCGCCACACACCTTATGAGGGCATTGCCGGCTTCCGCGCGCCGGTCGAGGCGGCCGGCTATGAGATCGATCGGATCGATGTCACCGATCCCGCCTTCTCCGAGGTCGATTTCGACGCGCCTGATCTGGTCGTGATGATGGGCGGGCCGATGGGGGTCTATGAGACCGAGCGGCATCCGTGGATCGCGTGCGAGATCGCGCGGCTGGCGCGGCGGATCATGCTCGACCGGCCGACGCTCGGCGTCTGCCTCGGCAGCCAGATGATCGCGGCGGCGATGGGCTCGCGGGTCTACCCCGGTCCTGTCAAGGAAGTCGGCTTCGCGCCGCTCGAGCTGACGCCGGCGGGACTGGCCTCGTCGCTGCGCCATGTCGAGGAGGTGCCTGTGCTGCACTGGCACGGCGACAGCTTCGATCTGCCGCCGGGGGTCGAGCTGCTTGCCTCGACAGGCCGCTATGCGCATCAGGCGTTCCGGCGCGGCAACAATCTGCTCGCGATCCAGTGCCATCCCGAAATGGGCGAGGACCCGCGCTTCGAAGCCTGGCTCGAGGATGAATCCTATGTCCACGAGGCTGGTCTGACCGTTGCCGAGCTGCGCGGCCAGCACGGCCGCCACGGCTCGGCCGCCGTCGCCGCCGGGCGTCGCATGATCGCCGACTGGCTCGATCGCCTCGAGTCCTGATCGCCCAACTTCCCTGTGGCGCAAATAATGGTTAGCATGTTCGGCAGGAGCGGAGAGGCGTTGCTTATGGAGTGGTCGAAGGCGGCACATGCGGGGGCGATCGTGGTGTCGCCGTACGGCAAGGTCGACGAAAGCACGGCCCAGGATTTCGGCGGCCGGCTCGAGCAGGCGGTCGACGAGGCGAGCGGCGCGGTGGGGAAACTGGTCGTCGATTGCAGCGGGATCGCCTATATGTCCTCGCGCGGCCTGCGCGCGCTGACGCTCGCCAAGCGCAAGGCGGACGGCGCAGGCGTCCGCATCCTGCTCGCGGCGCCCAACGAGATCGTCGCCGAGATCCTGGCGATCAGCCGGTACGACAAGCTTTTCGGGGTCGAACAATCGGTCGAGGCGGCGCTGTCGGCCTGATCGGCGCGCTTTGGGGAGGCAGGCAATGCTCGTCAGATTCTGGGGGACACGCGGGTCGCTCGCGGTGGCGCCGACCGCGGGAGCGATCAAAGCCAAGATGGCGCGCGCGCTGGTCGCCGCTGGCGGGCGCAGCTTTGCTGGCGAGGCCGAGGCCGCGGCGTTCATCGAACGCGAGCTCGATTTCGCCACCGGCGGGACCTATGGCGGCGCCACCACCTGCGTCGAGATCGAGGCCGATGGGGACGGCTCGTTCATGCTCTGCGACATGGGCACCGGCCTCAGGGAATTCGGGATCAACGCGTTCGGCCGCTGCGCGACGGGGCATCCGCGCGTCTATAATTTCTTCATGTCGCATCTTCACTGGGATCATATCTCAGGCTTCCCCTTCTTCGGGCCGGCCTTCGATCCCAATGCGCGGATCATCATCCATTCGGGGCATGCCGACGCCGAGCAGGCGCTGCGGCGCCAGCAGGAAGAGATCAGCTTTCCGGTGGCGTTCGACTGGCTGCGCGCAAAGATCGAGTTCGTTACGCTCGCGCCGGGCGGGACGTACCGGATCGGCGGGGTCGACGTCGCGGTGGTGGAGCAGCATCACTCGCACAAGAGCTACGGCTATCGCTTCACCGACGCTGCCGGCAAGACCGCAGTCTTCTCCACCGACAGCGAGCATAAGATCGAGAGCATGGAGGGCGAGGCGCATGTCGCCGACTTCTTTCGCGATGCCGATCTGGTGATTTGCGACACGATGTATTCGCTCGCCGACGCCGTATCGATGAAGGAGGATTGGGGCCATTCTTCGAACATCGTCGCGATCGACATCTGTCATGAAGCGAGCGCCCGGCGGCTCGCGCTGTTTCATCACGAACCGATCTACAGCGACGAGGATATCCAGCGGATGCACCAGGAAAGCATCCGCTATGAGGAGCTGACCCGGCGCGAGCAGCCGCTCGACGTGCTGTGCGCCTATGACGGCCTCGAAGTTCGGCTTTAGGCCGAGCCGCCGCATCTGGCTGGCGGGGATTGCCGCCGCACTGGCGGCCGCTGCCCTGAGCGCGTGGGGCGGGGAGGCGATGCGCCGGCCGCTGTTCGATGTGTGGCAGCGTCTCGCGCCGCGCGATTTGCGCGGCGCCAAGGTCCATGTCGTGCTGATCGACGCCGACAGCATCGCCGCGGTCGGCCCTTGGCCATGGCCGCGCTATCATATGGCGCGGCTTACCGAGGAGATCGCCGCGCGCCGCCCGAAGGCGATCGGCTTCGACATGCTGTTCCCCGAACCCGATCGCGTGCGGCCCGATATCTTCGCCGCGCTCTATCCTGAGCTGAGCGCCGCCGCCGCAGCGGAGGTCCATGCGCTGCCGCCGATGGACCGGCTGTGGGGCCAGGTGATCGGCGGCGCGCCGGTGGTGCTCGGGCGGGCAGGGGTCGCGGCGGGCGGCAGCGATCCGACCGGCCTGATCGTCGACGCCGATATTGCGGGCGAGCTGCCGCCCGCGCTCCATGTCGAACCGCGCGCGATAGTCAACATCCCCGAGCTCGAAGCCGTGGCGCTCGGCCACGGTCTGCTCAACGGCAGGCCCGACCGGGACGGAAAGGTCCGCCGGGTGCCGATGCTGATGCAGCTCGGGCGGAGGCCGATGCCGAGCCTGTCGCTCGAACTCGCGCGGATTGGTCTGGGCACGGACCGGATCCTGTCGCGCCGCGATGCGATCATGGTCGGCGGATCGACCGTGCCGGTTGATGAGGAAGGGCGGATGCTGCTCCACTTCGGTCCGGTTCCCGGCGTCATGATCAGCTCCGCGGCGGACGTCCTGCGCCGCCATTTTCCCGCCGACGCCTTCGCCGGTCAAATCGTTCTGGTGGGGCTTGCCGCCGAGGGAACCGCCGACATCGTCGCGACCCCGCTCGCTTCGGAAGCCTATGGCACCCTCGTCCAGGCGCAGGCGGTCGACGCGATCCTGCGCGGCGGCTGGCTCGATCGTCCGCGCTGGGCCGCCCCGGCCGAATGGGCGGCGGGAGTGCTGCTGGCGCTGCTGGTGCTGCTGTTCCTGCCCGGGCGGCGGCGCGCGCTGCTGCTGGTTCCCGCCGCACTCGGTTTGCTGATTCCGGCGATCGGCTGGGCCGCCTTCGCCCAGGCCGCCTTGCTGCTCGATCCGCTGCGGCCGTTGCTGCTGGGCGCGGCCACCGCGGCGGGGGTCGCGGGCGGGATGTTCGTCGAGGCGCGGCGTGAGCGTGAGCGGCTGCGCGAGACGCTCGTCCGCGAGCGGATCACCGCGGCCGCAACCGAGGGCGAACTGCAGGCGGCGCGGACGATCCAGCTCGGCATGCTGCCCCCGCGCGCCGATCTCGCCAGTTTCGATCCGCGCGTCGACATCGATGCGCTGCTCGAGCCTGCGAAGTCGATCGGTGGCGATCTTTACGACGTGATCCGCCTCGACGCCGATCGGATCGCTTTTCTCGTCGGCGACGTCACCGGCAAGGGGGTGCCCGCGGCGCTGTTCATGGCGCTGTCGAAGGCGCTGGCGAAAAGTGTGGTGCTGCGCGGAATGCCCAGCCTCGCCGCCGCCGCCGCAGTCCTCAACGAGGAGCTGATGCGCGACAACAGCGAGTCGATGAATGTGACGATGCTGATCGGTCTGCTCGACCTTCGAAGTGGGGAGCTGGTGCTTATGAGCGCAGGGCATGAAGATCCGCTGCACATCCGCGCCGATGGTGGCGTCGCGATTCACAGGCTTGAGGGTGGGCCGCCTTTCTGCATCGTCGATTTTCCTTATCCCGACGAACCGATGACGCTGCGGCCGGGCGAGACGCTGCTGCTGATCTCAGACGGGGTCAGCGAAGCGTTCAACGGCAGCGATGCCCTGTTCGGCCATGCGCGCCTGTTGGCGGCGCTCGAAACGCAGCGCAGCGCCACCGCGATGGTCGAAGCCGTGCGCGCGGCGGTGCGCGTGTTCGAAGACGGCGCCGATCCGACCGACGATCTCACGGTGATGGCGGTGCGCTTTCTGGGACCCGCGTGAAAATGGACGCTTGCGCCGCCTAGCGGACGATCACCACCACGCGGCGGTTCGCCGGATTGGACACGCCGTCGGCGGTCGGTTCGCGCAGATTGCGCTCGCCGCGGCCGACAGCGCTCATCAGCCGCCTGTCGATCCCCTGCGCCGCCAGGGCTTCCAGGATCTCCTCGGCCCGGCGCTGCGACAGACCGTCATTATCTTCGTCGCTGCCGAGCGTATCGGTATAGCCCGTAACCTGGACTTCGGCGCCGGCCCGCCGGGCCACCTCGGCCTTCAGGAAGTCGAGCCCGGCGCGCGAGTCGGGGGTGAGCTCCGTGGTGCCTTCCTTGAAATAGAGCGTCAGCCGCACCGGCGCGGGCGGCAGTTCGGCCAGCAGCTCGCGATTGCGCGCGCTGAGCCGGTCGGGATCGATCGCGCGGGTCTTCGGACGGTGCGTCAGGCTGGTGCGGCTGTTGAGTTCGTCGACCACGGTTTCGACCGGCCTACCGTCCGCCTCGAGCACCGCCACCGCGCCCTGCTTGCCTTCCTCGCTGGGAAGCAGCGTGAGCGATGGCGTCGCGCAGCCGGCGAGCAGGCCGGCCATCGCCAGCGCTGACAGCCGCCGCAGGGTCATTTCGGTACCTCGACGATGAAGCGCGTGCCGCGCACGCCGAGCAGCGAGGTCGGCGTGCGGACCTTCATGGCGTCCTTCTTCGAATGCGCGATCTGGCCCGAGACGATCGCGAGCGATCCGCGATTGACCCGGGTGACGAAGGCACCGGTCTGGTTCCTGCGGTCATAGTCGAACTGGTCGACCGAGATGCGGCTGTTCGGTCCGACCGAGAAACGCGTGTCGTCGACGAAGGTCAGGCTCATCTGCCCGTCCTTCCCCGTGACGAGCGTGTCGCCGGCGAGCAGCTCCACCCCCGGCGCCGGGATCAGTTTTGCCTTGCCGCGTTCGATCGCCGCGGTGCCGACGCTGCGCTTGATCCGGGCGATCCCCGCGCAGACCGGCTGGGCCGCCAACGCCAGGCCGACCACCATTAAAACAGCCTTGCCCTTCATTCTCGCATCCCCATCGCCTATGAGTCATGACATAGCGCAAAGATGGGCTCCCGCGACTCGAAATCTCCGCCGGTCAGACTTTGCTGCAGCGGCGCCGACGGGGCGGTTCATCGCCTGGTCGAGGCCGCGCAGGGCTTCGCGGAGATCGGCCGCCTGTCCGCGGGCCTCGCCGCCCGGCTCGCGATCATCGTCGAGGAACTTGCGGCCAACCTGATCGAGCATGGCGGTGTCGGCGGCGATGGCGAGATCGAACTGCTGCTCGCGCACGAGGCCGACGGCGTGCGCATCGTGCTCAGCGATAGCGGCGCCGCCTTTGACTTGCGCACCGCCCCCTCGGAGGAGGCCATCCCCGAACGCGGCGGCGGCGCGGGCATCGACCTGGTCCGCGCCTGGACCGAGATCGTCGACTACCACACCGAGCCGGGCCGCAACCGCCTCGAACTCCGATTACCAGTTCGGTGACATCGCCGGCGAGGCGGCGCTTCCGCTGTCGCGCTGGTGCGGCTATGGCGGGCGCAGACCTGTTTCCGGGGAACGCCCTTGCACCTGCCTGTCCTCGCCGCCGCGGCCTCAGCGCTGCATTTCGACGATCTGCACCTCAATCCGATCGCGCTCGATGTGGGGTTCCTCCAGATCCACTGGTATTCGCTCGCTTATATCGCGGGCATCCTGCTCGGCTGGTATTATCTGACCAGGCTGATCGCGCAGCCCAACGCGCCGATGGCGCGGCGTCATGCCGATGATTTCGTCTTCTACGCGACGATCGGCATCCTGGCCGGCGGGCGGCTCGCTTATGTGTTCTTCTACCAGCCCGATATCCTGCGGCATCCGCTCGACATATTGAAGCTGTGGCAGGGAGGCATGTCCTTCCACGGAGGCGCGCTCGGCGTGTCGCTCGGTATTCTCTACATGGCGCGTCGCAACGGACTGAGCTGGCTGCGGCTCCACGATTATATCGCCTGCTGCGCGCCCTTCGGCCTGTTCTTCGGGCGGATCGCCAACTTCATCAACGGCGAGCTGTGGGGCCGTCCCTCGGACGTGCCTTGGGCGATCATCTTTCCCAACGCGCCTGACGGGCTGCCGCGCCATCCGAGCCAGCTCTACGAGGCGGGGCTCGAGGGCCTGCTGCTCGGACTGGTGCTCGCCTTCTTCTTCTGGCGGACCGACGCGCGCAACCAGCCGGGCAAGCTGGTCGGCATCTTCCTGCTCGGCTACGGCATCAGCCGCTTTCTGGTCGAATATTTCCGCGAGCCCGATGTCCAGCTTGGTACGCTGAGCTGGGGCCTGACGATGGGGCAGACGCTGACGCTGCCGATGGTGGTCGGCGGCGCCTATCTGATCGCAACCGCGCCGCGCCGCCGCGCCGTTTCGGTCGGGTAATGCTTTACTAACCCAATAAGCCTACCGTCCGCGGCGATTTTGCTTCGCAGAACAGAGAGAGATGGAGACACAAGCCGAGCTGGCCGCCGAGCTGATCCGGAGGATCGAAACGGAGGGGCCGATCCCGGTCGCGTCCTATATGGAGGCGGCGAACGGCTTCTATTATGCCTCGCACGATCCGTTCGGCCGGCAGGGCGATTTCATCACCTCGCCTGAGATCAGCCAGATGTTCGGCGAGTTGATCGGCATCTGGGCCGCCGACCTGTGGGCGCGCTCGGCGGCCGACGCGGTTCACTATGTCGAGCTGGGGCCTGGGCGTGGCACGCTTGCCGCCGACGCGATGCGGGCGATGGCGGCGCAGGGGCGCAAGCCCCAGGTCCATATGGTCGAGACCAGCCCGGTGCTGCGCAAGCTCCAGCAGGCGCGCGTGCCTGACGCCATTTGGCACGAGGGCATCGAGACGCTGCCGACCGATCTCCCGCTGATCATCATCGCCAACGAGTTTTTCGATGCGCTGCCCTATCACCAATATATCAAGACCTACACCGGCTGGCGCGAGCGGATGGTCGGCCATGATCAGGACGGTTTCGCCCCGGTTCCGGGGACCGCGCCGGCCGAGCATATGGTGCCCGAACATCTCCACGACGCGATCGCGGGCAGCATCTACGAGACATCACCCGCCGGGCTCGCGATCGCGCGGGCGCTAGCCGGCCGGATCAAGCGGCAGGGCGGCGCCTTGCTCGTGATCGATTATGGCCATGAGGATTATGCCGCGGGGGATACGCTCCAGGCGCTCAACGCCCATGCCTATGCCGACGTGTTCAGCAACCCCGGCGCCAACGACCTCACCGCGCATGTCGATTTCACCGCGCTGGCCAGGGCCGGCAAGGTCGGCGGCGTGCGGATCGAGGGGCCGGTATCGCAAAGCTTCTTCCTCGGCACGCTCGGCATCGCCGCACGCGCGGCCGCGTTGTCGCGGCACCATCCCGAGCGCACCGAGGAGATCGCTGCGGCCCATCGCCGCCTCACCGACGAGGAGGAGATGGGCACGCTGTTTCGCGCGATCGCAATGGTCGATTCGCACTGGCCGCGGGCGGCCGGCTTTCAGGTGGCGGTCTAGCCGAGATTCAGCCGGCCGTTCATCCGGATCGGCCGCGCCATGTTGAAGTAATTGGGCGAGGTCGCCATCACCGTCCGATGGATGTCGGCGAACTGCTCGGGCGTCCCGTCCCCGCGGATATGAACGACATAGTCGATCGCCTCATAGCCTGCGGGCACCGCGTCATCGAGGCCGAGGAAACCGCGCAGATCGAGCTGGCCGCTGGTTTCGATCTCAAGCTTCTCGAGGCTGATGCCGCGCATCGCCGCGCCCGCGACATAGCCCACCGTCATGCAGGCGTTGAGCGCCGACATCAGCAGCTCCTGGGGATTGGGCGCGCTGTTGCGGCCGAGCAGCTCGAGCGGTTCGTCGGCGTCGATCTCGAAGGCGCGCTCGACATGCTCGCCCGCGATCTCATAGCCTTGCACGCGGCTGGTGCTGCTGGTCTGCCCGGTCCAGCGGGTCGACACCGCGAAGCGGACGAGCGCCTTGGCGGGATCCGCCTTGACGGCCTCGACCACCTCGCCGAGCGCGGTGAGATCGAGATCGTTAACGATATTGCGGGTCATCAGGTCTGTCATGGTTGGTCTCCTTTTCTTGCCCGCCCCTCGGGAACGGGCTAGTCTTGCTGGCTGCGCGACGCCGTGCTTGTTTTTGATATTGTCCGCCGTCAGGGCGGCCTCTTGTGGTTAGTCCGGAATGGCGGGCCCCGAATATGACCGGCCGACCGCAAGACTTGATCGATCGACCGGAATGAACAGTGGGAGCCGCGGTGGACGTTCTTGCCGATATGCTATCGTCGCTGCGCCTGGTCGCCGGCGTGTTCCTCGATGGCGAGTTCCGAACGCCATGGGCGGTGCTGTCACATATCAGCCCCGATGATTGCGCGGTCTTCTTCGATCAGCCCCATCATGTGATCGGCTATCATTTCGTGCGTTCGGGCTGGCTGACCTGCCAGGTCGGCGATGGTCCGGAGGTCCGGGTCTCGGCCGGGGAAATCGTGCTGATCCCGCGCAACGATCCGCATTGCCTGCGTGGCCCGATCGCCTGCGAGCCGGTCGACTCGCACGAACTGCTCGGTCCGCCGGGCGACGACGGATTGTTCCATGTGCGCGCGGGCGGGGATGGCGAGGCCACCAAAATCTATTGCGGCTATCTCGGCACGCGCGCCGCCGACGACCGGTTGCTCGCCAGCCTGCCGCCTGTGATGACCGTTTCGCTCGACGCCGTCCGCGACCGATGGATGGTCGAATCGATGGCGTTCGCGGCCGAAAATCTCGGCGCCCGCGCGCCTGAAATGGTCGGCAAGCTCGCCGAGGGGCTCTTTGCCGAGGCAGTGCGGCGCTATTGCGACACGCTGCCGCCAGGAGACGGGGGCTGGATCGCCGGTTTGCGCGATCCCGCGGTGGGCAAGGCGCTCTCGTTGATCCACGCCCGATATGCCGAAGCCTGGACGATCGAGACGCTGGCGCGCGAAAGCGGGGTGTCGAAGACGGTTCTCAACGATCGGTTCCGCGCGCTCCTCGGCGAGGCGCCGATGCAATATTGCGGGCGCTGGCGCATGCGCGTCGCCGCGAACATGCTGCGCGACGATCGGCAAAATGCCGGCAGCGTCGCCTATTCGGTCGGCTTCGGTTCAGAGGCGGCGTTCAGCCGCGCGTTCAAGCGCGAACATGGGGTGCCTCCGGGCGCCTGGAGTCGTGAACGGCGTCGAATGCCGGCCTGAGCGGTCCGGGAGGGCTGGCGTTAGGCATAATAAAGCTTGTGATTTTTCAGCTTTTCGCTAGGCCGGCCCGCTCAACGATAGAGTCTATGGCGTCCCATGTCTGGCTCCCCGGTGCACCACCGCCGATTGCCATGGAACCATGCGAATGACCGAAGCTGTAATTCTGATCGATGCGGCCAGCGCGACGGTCGAGAAACGCAACATCGCTTTCAACGCCCTTGTCGAAGGCGAAACGCACAAATTCCTCGTCAGCATCGCCGACATCGAGCATTTCGGGGTGGAGAGGGCGAAGCTCGATCCGGCCGGTTCGGTGCTGGCGATCTCGGCCAATCTGGCCGTTCTCATCCAAGCGAAGATGCGCAGGAATGAGCTTCTTCCGACCACGCGGCTCGCGCCGCTCTAAGCTGGCCCGAAAGGGGGTTCAATGACGAATATCGAAGTCTATCGCGCCAATGCTGCGGCGCAACGGCTCGCAGCAGAAAATAGCACGTTGCCCAACCGGCGCGCGATGCACGAGCGCTCGGCGGAGAGCTGGGAGGCGATGGCGGCCAATGCCGCCGATACCATGGCACGCGCCTCGGTCAACGAGGCCGCGAAAGCCGTCGGCGCCCCGCGCTGAGGCAGATTCGCCTTTATTGTCCCTGATTGGAGAAGTTCCCATGTCTCGCGTTCCCGTAAAGCCCTTTCTCATCACCAAGGATGAAAATGGTGACTTCCGCCTGACGGTGCGCGTCACGCGCTACAACATGAACAACTACCCGCTCGTCACCGCGACCTTGCAGGACGAGACCTTCAAGACAATGGCTGCGGCCCGCGCCTTTGCGCGCGAGCAGTTCAACGCTGAAGCGGGCCAATACGCGACCAAATAGGCCGCCGGTTCACGGGCCGCGGGTCTCAGCCGTCGCTGTCGGGCACGCATGGTGCGGGCCGTGCGGCCTTGCGCGCGATGCGGGTCGTGGCGAACTCCTCCGCGGTCAGCGTCGCCGATTTGTCGCTGTCGGCCTTGGCGAAGCGCGTGGTGGTCTTCACCGACCATTCGTCGAAGTTGAGCTTGCCATCGCCGTCGGCGTCGAGCTTGGCATAGGCCTTGCGGCGACTAGCGAGGAATTCCTCGCGGCTGACGCGGCCGTCGCGATCCTTGTCATAGCGCTGGAAACGCTTTTCTTCGCGCGTCTTTTCGGTGGCGGCAGGGGGCTCGGCTGCTGGCGCCGCGCCGGCCATCGCGGCGGGTGGCGGCGGCGCGACCGGAGGGCTCGCGCCGAGCTGTTGCCATAGCAACAGCCCGCCGCCGCCAAGCAACAAGGCGCCGACCCCGCCTGCCAGATAACGCCACATTCGGATTCTCCCCTCGATCGCTTGAGTTTAGCGCCCCGTGAGACGATAGGCGAGAGCCCGAAACAACCGTTTTGGCGAACCCTGCCGACGCTGGCGCTCCGCCGGCAGCGCGGCGTCGTACCGTGCGAACAAGACAAGCAGCCCGAGCGGGGCCAGCGTGCGCGGCCAGCGGGCAAGGTCGACCCCGCGCAGCAGATCGGCCGCACGCGCACGCGCGAAGCGGCGGCCCTCCGCGTCGCTCAGTCTATGTCCAAGGTCGGCGAGCGCCCAGCCTTCGCCGGCGCGCCCGACGTCGGGGGGCAGCGGGCCGGACACCGGGCCGAGCAGCCTCGCCGACAGCGCGAACAGCCGATCGCCGCGCTCCGCGCCGTGGGCGACGATCTCGTCCTCGCCGGGTGGCGCCGCCTCGAGCAGCGCCGCCCATCCCCGTTCGATCTCCGCGATGGATTCGCCACTCAGCCGGGCGGGCAGCAATGTCGCGGCTGCAGCGGCGAGCAGTGGCTCGGCCGGCGTGGGCGCGGCGGGATCATCGAGCCGGACGAGCGCATCGCGCCACCACAGCAGCCGCATCGCGCCGATCGCAGGTTCGCTCGCCGCCGCGACGATCGCGCCCATCCGCTCGTCGATCCCCCAGAGCAACGCGAGCGGCTCGCGTTGCCGCGCAGCATAGCTCAGCGCCAGCTGGCGTTCGGGATCGGCGAGGATGGCGGGATCAGGCGTGTTGGTAGATTTCGCCATCGAGATGGCGCTGCAGGCATTCGAGCAGCGCGCCACGGGTGAATGGCTTGCGGAGCAGCTCATATTGACCGCCATAGCCCATGGCCAGTTCGTCGCTGAAGCCGCTGACGAGCACCACGGGAAGATCGGGCCAACGTCGATTGAGCCGCCGCGCAAGTTGGACTCCGCTCAAACCCGGCATGACGACATCGGTCAGCACGATATCGAAGGGCGGCGATCCTTCGGCTTCGGCGGCGATCTGCAGCGCCTGTTCGGCCGAGACGGCCTGGATCACCTCAAGGCCCGAATCCTCGAGCATCAGGCAGGTGATCTCGGCGATCGGGATATTGTCCTCGACATAAAGGAGACGGCCCACGAGCTGATCGCCCGCCTCGAAGGCAGGAATATGCGCGGTGCCAGATTTCTGTTCGCCGGGCATTGCCAATCTCCCGAGTCGCTTCCGACTCGATCAAGAGCTTACCACAGTTTGGCGATCTTCCTTTCCGCAATATACCGTAGCGGCAATCTTTACAGCTTCTTAGCTCTTATATGCCACCGATTTCGCCGCTGCGACCACGTCCGAAACCTTAAGCAGCGCGGCTTTCTCGAGGTTGGCCGCATAGGGCATCGGCACGTCCTGGTTGGTAACCCGGCGCACGGGCGCGTCGAGATCGTCGAAGCCTTCCTCCATCGCGATCGCGATGAGCTCCGATGCGATCGAGCAGACCGGCCAGCCTTCCTCGACGATTACCATCCGGTTGGTCTTCTTGAGACTGGCCAGCACCGTCTGCTTGTCGAGCGGGCGCAGCGTGCGAAGGTCGATCACCTCCGCATCGACGCCTTCGGCCTCGAGCTGCTTGGCCGCCTCGAGCGCGACGCCCACCCCGATCGAATAGCTGACGATCGTCACATCCGAACCCGGACGGCAGATCCGTGCCTTGCCGATGGGCAGTACGTAATCGTCGAGCTTGGGCACCTCGAAGCTCTGCCCGTAGAGCAGCTCATTCTCGAGGAACACCACCGGATCGGGGCAGCGGATCGCCGCCTTGAGCAGGCCCTTGGCGTCGGCGGCCGAATAGGGCGAGATCACGATCAGCCCCGGAACGCTGGCATACCAGGGCGCATAATTCTGGCTGTGCTGCGCGGCGACGCGGGCCGCGGCCCCGTTCGGGCCGCGGAACACCACTGGGCACCGCATCTGGCCACCGGACATGTAATTGGTCTTCGCGGCGGAGTTGATGATGTGGTCGATCGCCTGCATCGCGAAGTTGAAGGTCATGAACTCGATGACGGGCTTGAGCCCGCCCATCGCCGCGCCGGTGCCGATGCCTGCGAAGCCATATTCGGTGATCGGCGTGTCGATCACCCGGCGGTCGCCGAATTCGTCGAGCAGGCCCTGCGTCACCTTGTACGCGCCTTGATATTGCGCGACTTCCTCGCCCATCACGAAGACGGCGTCATCGGCGCGCATCTCCTCGGCCATCGCGTCGCGCAGCGCCTCGCGAACCGTGGTCTTGATCAGTTCGGTCCCCTCGGGGACTTCGGGATCGTCGCGCGTGTCGGCGACCGCGGCGACGAGGTCGCGCGCGGCGGTCTCCATCTTGTGCGGGGTTGGCGATTGCGATTCCGGCTGCGGCGGCTGGGCCTCGCCTTTGGGCTGCGCCTCGGCGGCGGCCGCGACCTCAGGCTCGGGTTGCGGCGCGCTTCGGGCGGCCGAGGCGTCCTCGCCATCTTCGGCGATCCGCGCGATCACCGCGCCCACCTTCACGCCCTCGGTGCCTTCGGGGATGACGATCTGGGCGATCGTGCCTTCGTCGACCGCCTCGAACTCCATCGTCGCCTTGTCGGTTTCGATCTCCGCGAGGATGTCGCCCGATTTGACGGTGTCACCTTCCTTGACGAGCCATTTGGCGAGCGTACCTTCCTCCATCGTTGGGGAAAGCGCGGGCATCTTCAGATCGACAGCCATTTCAATATTGTCCCACCAGCACGTCGGTATAAAGCTCCCCGGGCTCGGGCTCGGGGGACTGCTCGGCGAAGTCGGCCGCCTCGGTCACGATCGTGCGGATCTCCTTTTCGAGCTTCTTCAGTTCGTCCTCGCCGACTCCGATCGCCTCCAGTTCCTTTTTCATCAGATCGATCGGATCGGATTTTTCGCGCACCGCCTGGACCTCATCGCGCGAGCGATATTTGGCCGGGTCGGACATCGAGTGGCCGCGATAGCGGTAGGTCTTGAGCTCGAGCAGGATCGGCCCCTTGCCGCCGCGCACCCACCGGACCGCTTCCTCGGCCGCGCCGCGCACCGCAAGCACGTCCATGCCGTCGACCTGGAGGCCCGGAATGCGAAAGCTTTCGCCGCGCCGATAAAGCTGGTCCTCGGCTGAGGAGCGGTTGACGCTGGTCCCCATCGCATATTGATTGTTTTCGATCACGAAGATGATCGGCAGCTTCCACAGCTCGGCCATGTTGAAGCTCTCATACACCTGGCCCTGGTTCGACGCGCCGTCGCCGAAATAAGCCATCGCGACCCCGCCGTCGCCGGCATATTTATGCTTGAACGCCAGGCCCGCGCCGAGGCTCACCTGCGCGCCGACGATGCCATGGCCGCCGTAGAAACGATGTTCGACCGAGAACATATGCATCGAACCGCCCTTGCCGCGGCTGATGCCCGCGGCCCGGCCGGTGAGTTCGGCCATGATCAGCTTGGGGTCGATGCCATAAGCGAGCATGTGGCCATGGTCGCGATAGCCCGTGATCACGGAGTCCTTGCCGACCTGGAGCGCCGACTGAAGACCGACGGCGACGGCCTCCTGTCCGATGTAAAGATGGCAGAAGCCGCCGATCAGGCCGAGACCGTAAAGTTGGCCCGCCTTTTCCTCGAACCGGCGGATCAGCAGCATCTGGCGGTAGAATTCGAGCATCTCGGCCTTGCTGGCCTCGTAGCGCTTCGGCTCGGCGGGCCGCTCGCGGTTCGCAGCAGCAGGCGGCGGCGATGCGGCGGCGCGCGGCGCCGATCTTGTCGTGGCGGGTTTGCGCGGGGCCGCCTTCGCGGTTGCGCGCGGCTGTGCTGGTTTCGCCAAGCGGTTCGCTCCTTGTCCCGGGGAGGGTGTCGGCCGCTTATAGGCGTCGGCACACGCGGATTTCAACGCGTCGCTCAGCCGGCATGGCGAATTTAATTGCGCGGGATGATGACCTCGTCGGGACGCACCTGCCCGGTCGAACGTCGAACGAGCTCATCGCCGAAGTCGGGGTCCACCTTGGCCGGATCGAGCAGGTCGGCGTGATGGCGCAGCCGGTCGCGCAGTTCCTGTATGCGGTGAAGCTCCTGGCTCTTCGCCTCGAGCTGACTCTTATAGCCGCCCAGCGCGAGCAATCCGTTCGGACCGAACAGCGCCGAACTCGCGAAATAGCCGATGATCAGGATCGCGACCGCCGGCAGCGCGGCGCTGCGCGCCATTTGCAGAAGGGGAACGCGATTCATGCCCCGAACAGAATCACCTATGCCGGATGGGATCAAGCCTTTTTGCAGGCTTGGTGTCTGAAATGCCTAATTTTCCGCCCCGAGTGCATGCGAGCACGCTCCGCACCGATCGCCTGGCCGCCGAAGACCCGCGTGCGGCGACGGCGCGGATATGTGTGACGCATATCATATCGCGGCGGCCGTGCCCGCGGCATCACGGGCTTGACGCCGGGCATGGCGGCTCTAGCGTCGTCCGGCACCGAAACGGTTGCTGCGGCGGGGGCGCCGTCAGGACCGAGGCCGGGACAGGGGGTTAGATGATGAAAGTGCATCGAGTGGCTTGTGCCGCGTTTCTGGCGGCGGGCCTGATCGCGTCTGCGGCGCCCGCCGCGGCGAAAAACCGTTCGCATCAGGCGGTCGATCTCGATCCCGATCAGCGCGGCATCGTTTCGGGGGTCGGGATCGAGGGGCAGGATCTCGGGCGGATGGCCGATCAAATGGTCCGCGACCTGATGGCCAATCCCGAGATCTCCAACCGCGCGACCCCGCCGCGGATCATTCTCGACAGCTCCGATCTTCGCAACCAAAGTTCGCAGCGGATCGACAAGGACATCATCACCGATGAGCTGCGCGGCAAGCTGATGAACGCAGCGCGCGGCAAGATGCGCTTTGTCAGCCGCGAATTCATCGCCGCGGTGGAGCAGGAGCGGGCGCTCAAGCGCGAGGGGGTGGTCGACACCGGCACGACCGGCCTCACCCGCGCGACCGCCGGCGCGGACTATAAGCTGGTGGGCAAGATCACGTCGCTCGATTCGCGCAACAACGACACGGGCATGCAGGAAAGATTGACAGTCATTTCGCTTGAGATGCTCGATCTCGAATATGGCACGCTGGTTTGGAACGGAACCTACAAGATCCGTCGCGCGGGGGCCGACGACGTCGTTTATCGCTGATCCGATACCGAACGGGGGTTCGACGAACATGACGAGGACGATCGCGGCCGGGACGGCCGCTCTGTTGCTGGCATCGGTCGCCGCCGCGCCTGTTTGGGCGCAATCGGACGCCGCCGCCGCGCCCGATCCCGCCGCGGCCAAGGCCGCCGCCAAGGTGCGCGCGGCGCAGCTCAAGGTGTGGAAGGCGCAATATGGGCCGGGGCCCTATCCCGACGAGATGGACGCCTATCTCGCTAGCCGTCAGGAGAAGCTGCGCGAATATTATCGCGTGCTCTATTATGACGGCGAGCATAATGCGGTGCTCAATTTCGAGCGCCTCGGCCTGCTCGCGATGGAACTTGGCTATTATGTCGATGCGGAAAAGGCGTTCGACGGCGCGCTCGACCGCATCGAAGCCTTTTACGGCAAGGACAAGCAGGCCGAAAAGGCCACCAGCGCTACCCGGCTGGAGGTCAACAAGGACTTCAAGGGCGAGCCTTATGAGCGCGCCATGGCCTATTATTACCGGGGCCTGCTCTATCTGCGAAAAGGCGACTATGACAACGCTCGCGCCTCGTTCAAGGCGGCCGAATATCAGGACACGGTCTCGGCAGAGGAGACTTTCCAGTCCGATTTCGCGCTGCTGACCTATTTGCAGGGCTGGGCGTCGCAATGCGCGGGGGATCAGAGCCAGGCCGCGGACGCGTTCGAGGCGGCGGCCAAGATCGACGCCAAGCTCAAGCCGCCCGGGCCGGGCGACAATATCCTAGTGCTTGCCGAGCTGGGCAGCGGGCCCGTCAAGGCGACCGACGGGCAATATCAGGAGAAAATGGTCTTCCGCGAGGGCGCTCCGCTTCCCGAAAACGGCGCGATCGTGACGCTCGGTTCGGGCAAGACCACCCGCGCCTGGCCGCTGACGCCCGCCGCGAACCTCTACACCCAGGCGTCCACCCGCGGCGGCCGCGCTATCGACGGCATCCTCAACGGCAAGGCGCAGTTCAAAAGCGGACTCGAGACGACCAGCATGCTGGCGACCACGGTCGGCACCTCCTTTGCGCAGCAGATGGGCGGCAACGCGCTCTATGCGCAGGGGGCCGGTGCGCTGCTCGGAATGCTGTCGACCACGGTGCGGCCGACCGCCGACATCCGGATGTGGGACAGCCTGCCCGCGAATATCATGCTGGGCACTACGCGCTGGGGTGCGGCGGCTCCCGCACCAGCGCCTGCTGGGGGCAAAGGCAGGAAGATGCCCGCCAAGCCTGCCCCCAAGCCAGCGTCGGGAGGTGCGTGGAGCATGCCCCCGGTCAGCATGGCGTGGCGCAACAACGACGCGGTGCTCGATCTGACAGGGATCGCGCCGATGACCGCCAATGCCGGAAAATGCGGCGTCGTCTGGTCGCGGTCGCGCAGCATCGGCGCATTGTCGCCCGCAGCCCCCGGCGACAATGCCAAGGTCGCGGCGGCCCGCAAGCGGGACAAGACCGCCTGGGCCAAGGATGAGGCGTTCCGCGCGACGCTGCGCTGAGCTTTGGGAGAAGGATGATGAGGACTTCATATCTCGGGCTGGCCGTCGCTGCGGCGCTGATCGGCGCGCCGGCGGCGACGCGGGAGAACCGCCCCGTGAAATGCGACATAGGCGACGCCAAGCGTTCGGTCTCGGCCGGCGGTCCGGCGCTGGTCGCCAATGTGGCTTCGGCGATGACGCCGATCGATCTCAACGCAGTGCAGATGACCGACACGAAGCTCGCCAACCGGGTCGTCGTCGAGGCGATGTTCGCGCGCCGCACCGAAACCAATTCGGTCGAGGTGATCACCCGTTTCGTCAACTGCACCAAGAAGGTGGTCGAGCTCGACGCGCGTTCGTCGTTCATGGACGCCGACCAGGTGCCGACCGAGGATTCGACCTATTGGAAAAAGGTGATCCTTCAACCCAAGGCGACCGGGGTTTATCGCGGCCTGTCGATCGGCCGAGACGAGGTCAAATATTATCTCGTCGAGGTGAGGACTTCACAGCCGTGATCGGCGCGGCGCTGCTCGGCTTGGCGGCGCTCGCGGAGCCCGCCCCTGCGGGCCGCGACGTGCCCGCGCCGCGCGTGATCCACGCGGTGCAGCCGGCGTTGGCCTATGAATCGCGGCTGCGCGACGGGCCGCCCGACCGCTTTGTGCCGGTCATCGAAGTGGCGCCGATCGACGATGAATGGAGCGATGAGGACGGCGGGCCTGCCGATCTCGAGAATGAACCGGGCTTTGCGGCATGGGGGATGTGGAGATGAGGATCAACGCCGGGCTCTTCGCCCTGCTGCCGGCGGCCGCGCTGCTGGCCGGCGCCGCCGACGCGCAGGAATATCGCCAGGGCATGCCCGACGTGCTCAAGGCGCCTCCGCCTCCGCCGGGGGCAGGGCAGGCCAATGCCGCATCGGTGAACGCCTTCCGCGCGGCCTATGCCCGCCGCAAGAGCCCGCGCATGGTGATTTTCTGGAATCGCCAGCTGACAGATACGCTGTCGAGCAGCTACGAGGAGTGGGCGCGGGTCTCGCTGGTCGACGGGCGCTATTCCGACACGACCGAATATAGTGACGGCGCGACGACGATCTCCGCGCGCGCCGCCGAAGCCGAGGTCCGCACGGGACGGACCGCCGCGCCCGCCGATGGCGCGCGCGGCGTCGGCCTGCCCGAGCGCGCCGACTGGCGCGCCGCGCAGGGCTTCAACCGCACGATGCTCGCGGGCGGCGCGCGGTTGATAGACCGCACCCTGATCATGCGGTCGACCGCGCTTGGCAAAGGGGTCGATCGCGGCGACGCCCAGTCGGTCGAGATGTCGGCGCTGATGGGCAAGGCCGATCTGCTCGTCGAGGTGCTTCAGACCCCCGACGCGAGCGCGCCGAGCGGTTACAGCTTCCGGGCCGACGTCAAGGACATCCGCAGCGGCGCGCTGCTCGCTACGGTCGTTACCCAGGGTAATCCGCCGCCCGCCGGGCCGGGCCGGTGGGTCGCCGGGGCCAACGGCTACCAGCGCGAGCGCCCGTTGCCGCCCTCGATCGATCAGGTCGGGGCGCGGGTCGCGGCGGAAGTGATGCAGGCGCTTGTCGCTAACTGGCGCTAGGCCTGGATGATCGCAGGCTGACGGCCTCGGGTCCGAATCGGGACGCCGATCGCCTGAGCTCTGGAATATCCCCGGAGATGGCGATAGGCGCGCTGCATGTCGCCTTATCGTTACGCGATCGCGCTGGGTTCGAACCGGCGTCACCGCCGCCATGGCGCGCCGGCCGGCGTGCTGCGCGCGGCGGTTGCGGCGCTTCGCGCTGCGGGGCTGGCGATCGTCGCCGTCTCGCCGGTGATCGCGACTCGCGCGATCGGCCCGGCCGGGCGCGGCTTCGCGAACGCCGCGATCATCGTCGAAACCAGGCTCGACCCGCCCGCGCTGCTGGACTTGTTGAAGGCGATTGAGCGGGCGTTCGGGCGGCGGCGCGGCCGCCGCTGGGGGGCTCGCGTGCTTGATCTCGACCTTCTCTTATGGTCGGAGGGACGCTGGCCGCGTCACGGCGGGCGTCGCCTCGTCATACCCCATCGGGCGATCGAGCAGCGCGACTTCGTGCTCAAACCGCTCGAGCGCATTGCGCCGCTGTGGCGCGTGGGTGCGGGAGCGGGCACGGTCCGACAGGCGCGGTCGCGGCTGATCCGGCGGGCGGCGGGTTGACCCTGGACGCCGCGCCCAATAGGGAGGCGGCGTCGGTGGGTCCGTAGCTCAGTCGGTAGAGCAAGCGACTTTTAATCGAGAGGTCCCGGGTTCGAATCCCGGCGGACCCACCAAAGACACGGCCCAGCGCCGCCCATAGCGTCCCAAACCCTTGATTTTCCGGGCCCGTTAATCCACCTCTGGGGCATCGGAGCTTCATCGCGTCCCGCCCAATCCCCGACCAGTAGGGGCATCGGCGGGGGCACTGAAAATGGGAGGGGGCATCGTGCCGCTGACAGACGCTCAATGCCGAAAGGCCGCGCCGCACGACAAGGACTATAAGCTGTCGGATTCCGGCGGGCTATACCTCTTCGTCACCACCAAGGGCTTTCGGTCCTGACGCATGAAGTATCGCTTCGCCGGCAAGGAAAAGCGCCTGATCTTCGGCCCTTGTCCGAGGTCTCGCTGACCGAGGCCCGTGATCGCCGCGGCGATGCGCGGCGCCTGCTGCGCGACGACAAAGACCCCGGCGTCGAGGCGACGAAGAAGCGCGCCGCCAGTGCGGCCAGTGCAGGCTCGACCTTCGAGAAGATGGCGCGAGCATGGCATCAGGCCAGCCTCGCCAAATGGTCGGAGCATCAGGGCAAGCTGGTCCTGCGGGCGCTGGTGCGCGACGTGTTCCCCGAGATCGGAGCGCTGCCGATCGCCGAGGTGACGGTGCCGATGATGATCAACCTGCTTCGCAAGATCGAGAAGCGCGGCGCGATCGAGACGGCGAAGCGGATCCGCACCTATTGCTCGGCGGTGTTCTGCTTCGGCATCTCGGAGGGCGTGACCGAGACGGACCCGGCCGCGATCGTGGGCAAGGCTCTCAAGCCTAACCCACCGAAGAGGAAGCAGCCGGCGTTCACCGATCTTGATCAGGCGCGCGGCGTGCTTATCCGAAGCAAGGAAGACACGGCCCAACCGCTGACGCTGCTCGCCTCGCGCATGCTCGCGCTGACGGCCGCGCGGCCGGGCATCGTCCGCACCGCGCTCTGGGCCGAGTTCGAGGGATAGATTGGGATGCCCCCGGCGCCGATGCGCCCGAGGCGCTGTGGCGCGTCCCTGCCAGCCGCATGAAGCTCGAGCTGGACCGCAAGGGCGAGGACGCCTTCGAGCACGTCATGCCGCTCTCTCGGCAGGCGGTCGACGTCCTCCACGCGGTGCGGCGCCTGTCCGGGCGGATCAAGCTGCTATTGCAGTCGACCAGGCGCTCGATCATCCCCATGTCTGAAAACGCCATCGGCTACATGTACAACCGGATCGGCTTCCGCGGCCGACACGTCCCGCACGGCTGGCGTGCGGCCTTCTCGACCATCATGAACGAGTGGGCGCGCGAGTGCGGGCGGGAGGGCGACCGTGCCGTCATCGACCTGATGCTGGCGCAGGTGCCAAAGGGCCTATCGTCGTCGGAGGCGGCCTATAACCGATCGCAGCATCTCGCCCGCCGGCGCGGGCTGGCGCAGATCTGGGCGGACATGCTCATGGAGAGGCTTGCCCCAGCGAATGATCTCGTTGACGGTCGAGTAGAGCGGCTGGTGGCATCGGGTCCTAGGCGCCCGATCACCCCGAACCGACAGAAGTAAATAGAGGCGCATCGTGGATATGATTGCGACACGTACGCTATTGATCCATACCGATCTGGGATGACGATTCGTCCTGAGGCAGGAGCGCGATCGATGAGCGACGAAATCGACGCTAAGGACCGTCTGTCAACGGCCTTCAAGGGACTTCTTGTAAGAGTACGTAATGGGACGCCTCCAGAATGGGATGCTGTCATCACGGCAGCTACAGCAACATTCTTCTACAGCGACAATTCTCGCTCGGATGTTACTCAGGCGCCCATCATCATCAGGTCCGGTGAGTATACTTACCTTCAAAGCCAAGATAAGTGCGTGTCCGAGCATCTCGTCGCGTTGCGAGTTGAGGTCGACGGGACAACACAGGTCCTGACGAAATCCTATCCAAAGCAGCCGGGGAAGTGCCAAACGCGCAATGACATAATCCTTGCACCGGCTCTCGCGTCGACCTCTGAGGACGGAGACAAATCTAAGGATAGCCCCTCAAAGGGAGTGGAACTGCGGTGATACGTTCAGTCGCAGCCGTCGCATGGGTAGCGTGCTCAGTGTTTGCGCCAGGCGCAGCATTTGCGTCAGCGCACTGCTTTATAGGGACACTGGACCTGCCAGCCGGCGCCCAGGAAGTTCCAACCGGTTTCAAACATGCGAAAATCTCAATCTACGACCCTGACCGTCCCACCATGGCCATTTACGCGCTGGGCGGACCATTAAAGGAACGGCTTCTGACGATTGAGTCGGTTGGCCTGGTTCAAACGGACAGCACCACGTCAAAATATGTAGCAATCACATGGCTGAAGCCCGATCGGCCTGGCGGGTTCTGGGCGTTTATGTCGAGCAACGGAACGGCCGCTCTTGATCAGAAGTCCATTTTCGGAGGGCGGCCCGAGCATAATGTTACCACCGTCCTGAAGTATGGAGGATATGGGGTGAAGATTGCTACCGATGCAGCTGTCTTCATTAGGAGCATCTGCTTTGCCGACAAAAAGTCGGAACTGCCAGAACAGCTGGCGGTCGAAGGCACAGCTAAAAAGGCGCCTTAGCGCGGGTTTGCGACCCAGTCGCTGACGTCCGATTCGTGCCAGCCGACGCAATTCTCGCCCAGCCGTATCTGAGCCGGGAAGGCTCCTTTCGTGATCTTGCGGTAGAGGGTCGATCGTCGGAGGCCGGTTCGCGCCAGCACGTCGGGTTGGCGCAGGATGGTATCGCTGCGGCGGTCGGTCACGCAGCGCTCCTGTCGAATGATATGACCGTGCCGCCACCCTGCCTTTCGCCGCCGCCTCCGCCGTCGCCAGTGTCGGGCTCCCATGCGCCACAGAAGCGGCTCGCATGAGTGACTGGAAACACGCCCTCGGACCGGAATTGCGTTATGGGAATGAGCTTAGGCGGATCGGCGCAGCAAACGCCGACGTCGCTTCGCATCTGAGGATTGGTATCGGCCGACGCTATCCGAGCTCCACCCTTATCCCACCAGCAGCAGGTGGCGCAGGTCTTTGCCATCAGCAGGGTGCTCCTTCAGGCGCCGCATGCTTAGATCCCCACTTGGCGATCCACGCCTTGCGATCTACGACATATTCATCGACGCTGGCGTAGCAGCCGCCGTCCCAGCAACGCTCACAGCACCGTCCATCGGGCATCTCGACGACCACTTGTGTCGAACTATCGTCGCTATCGTTAACTCCGGCCGGAGTGACTGGCCGAACCTCGCCATCCGCGCAGATAGCCCAGGCAATTACCGGCCTGCGATATACGGTCCAGTCGTCCGGGCCAAAATGGCACACCGAGGTGCCAGCAGGGGCCGGCATGATTTGGATGGGCCGTTCGCAAAGGATGCTGACATCAGGCGATTCGGCAATGAACGTGTCGCCGGTAGTTAGTGTGATCTTGTATGCCCAGTCCTTCTCGCCGCGCTTGAAGCGGCGCATCGAGACGATTGCGCTGGTAGCGACCTGATGTTCGAACTGATGGAAGCTGTTTTCGAACTGATGGAAGCTGTTAATGTGGACTTCCTTCGTCGTCCGCAGGGTCAAGAGCGTCCTGCCGCCTACCGAAGATGATGGCGCGGGCCTGTTCGACCACCCTGCCTAAGCCGCGGACGCCCCGCGTCGTGTCGGATATTCGAGCAGCAGGGCATCACCCGTGCCGATGACGAACGCCCTCATAGCGGGCGAGACCGGCGTCTCTATATAGAAATCCCCGAAGCGGCGTCGCAGATCCGCCCACCGGTCGCGCAGGACGCCACCGCGTCGATGGCCGGGGGCGATCCAGATAAATTGCAGGCCGTAGCTCTTGCTGCCGTCTTCCCACTCGCGCAGCCGGAACGCGCAGGCCCCGACGATCCGATCGTCGCCGTCGGTGAACAGGAAGCCGTGAGCATCGCGATCCCGCTCGGGGCAATCCCATTGCGTGAAGTCGTACCGAAACTCGCGCTTGAAGGCCAAGGCGCGCCCGTACATTTCCTCATGCTTCCATCGCGGTGACCGCCAGTCGACATGCTCGCGATCGGCGATGGTCTCGGCTGCCATCGCCTCGCTGGGCGCCGGGGCGAGATACTGCATTCGCGCCTTGTGCTCTTTCCGATGGCTCGCGCTCGAATCAGGGTCGCCGCGATACCATGTCACGCCGCAATCGGGGCAGATCGTCTCGACAGGCGGGCGACGCTCTCGATATTTCGGCCCGGTGACCGTCAGCTCGATCGGCTCGCCATCTGCGTCGAGCAGGGCCGAGAACCGATATCCGGCGTCGTTCCGATAATCGTCCCACCGTTCACCGCGCTTGCCCGGCTCCGCAAGGGCGAGGTGGAGCTTTATCTTGTGGCGCATCTTGCCGTACCAGACGACGTCCAAGCCCAAGGCCGGCATAAGCCCGGCCTTGGGCAGTGTCGGCAGGACCATCTCTACCAGCGGGCTGGGGTCGATCGAGAAGCCGAGCGCCTCCAGGGCGATCAGCAGCGAAGCGAAGTCCAGCGCCGGCCATGCTTCGAACAGCGAGGCTCCACCCGATCGGGCGCGGGGGCGATATGTCACGCTCCGGGTGGGGACGCTGAGCCCAGCCGCGACCTTTTCCAGATCGACCTGGGTTTTCCAGTCGTCCAGCCGCCGATCGGTCAGCAGGACCAGATCCTCCGCTTCGTGCGTCAGTGCCCAGCCTTTCCGACCGATCCGCTGGAGGGTGGCACGTCCCGCGTCTGATGGTTGCGGCCGGCACGGCTTCTTGGAGGCCGTGTAAAGCGCTTTCAGCTGCTCGCCTTCAATCCGATATGGCATCTTCGCATCCCTGTTGGGCGCGAAACATAGCGCCCCGGTGGGGGCATCGCCAGCGGTCTGGCAGGTCGACGGTTCGTGACAGGCGATTGCCGCGCTGCTATGGGACGGGAAACGAAAACGAAGAAAAAAATGTGGGGGCATTTTCGGGGGCATCCCGAAAACAGCCCCTTAGAAAAGCAACGGTTTTCCGCCGTTAAATCGATCTAGTGTGATGGGCGGCGGACCCACCAGCGCTAAGCCGGAATGGCCTCAAAAACTTCCGTTAACCTGGTCTTGTTACGCACCCTTAATGGCGGGTGGGTTAAAGCCCTGTCGCACACGGGCGACGAGGATCATGCCATGCATAAGTTCATCAGCATCTTGCGCGACACGCGCGGCGCGACGGCTATCGAATATGGCCTGATCGCGGCGCTGATCGCGGTTGCGGCGATCACCGCGATGTCGGCGCTGGGCAACAGCCTGGTCAACACTTTCGGCAACGTCAGCAACAACATGAAAGCCTCTTAACGGCTCTCCGAAGCGCTTCCGCTATCCCGGCCGGTACTCCGGACCGGCCGGGAACCTGCCGGGGCCTTGCCCCGGCGCGTTGCGTTCCCTAACTGTTCGCGGGTGACTCAGCCTGTCCCCGCTCCCGAACCCGGCTATCTGCGCGGGCTCAATCCGCCGCAGCGGGAGGCGGTGCTCACCACCGAGGGCCCGCTGCTGGTGCTCGCGGGCGCCGGCACCGGCAAGACCGCGGCGCTCACCGCGCGGCTCGCCCATCTGGTCGCCACGCGCCGCGCCTGGCCCTCGGAGATCCTTGCGGTCACCTTCACCAACAAGGCCGCGCGCGAGATGCGCGAGCGGGTTGGGCGGTTGCTCGGCGAGGCAGTCGAAGGCATGCCCTGGCTCGGCACCTTCCATTCGGTCGCCGCCCGCATGCTGCGCCGCCACGCCGAGCTGGTCGGGTTGAGCTCCAGCTTTACGATTCTCGACACCGACGATCAGCTTCGCCTGCTTAAGCAGCTGCTCGCCGCCGCCGATCTCGACGAGAAGCGCTGGCCCGCGCGTCAGCTCGCGGGGCTGATCGACCGCTGGAAGAATCGCGGCCTGACGCCGGCCGAAATCGACGCCGGCGAGGCCGAGCAATTCGCCAACGGCCGCGGCGGTGAGCTGTACCAGCTCTATCAGGATCGGCTGCGCGCTGTGAACGCCTGCGATTTCGGCGATCTCCTGCTCCACATGCTGACGATATTGAAGACGCATCGCGACATCCTCGCCGATTATCAGCAGCGCTTCCGTTATGTGATGGTCGACGAATATCAGGACACCAACAGCGCCCAATATCTGTGGCTCCGGCTGATCGCGCAGGAGCGCAAGAATATCTGCTGCGTCGGCGACGACGATCAGTCGATCTATTCGTGGCGCGGCGCCGAGGTCGCCAACATCCTGCGCTTCGAGCGCGATTTCCCCGGCGCGGCGGTGATCAGGCTCGAACAGAACTACCGCTCGACCCCGCATATCCTCGCGGCCGCGAGCGGGCTGATCGCGCATAATGGCGGGCGCCTGGGCAAGACGCTGTGGACCGAGACGGGCGAGGGGGACAAGGTCCGCATCGTCGGCATCTGGGACGGGCCTGAGGAAGCGCGCCGCGTCGGCGACGAAATCGAGGCGCACGAGCGCGGCGGGGGACGGCTCGACGACGTCGCGATCCTGGTGCGCGCGCAGTTTCAGACCCGCGAGTTCGAGGACCGCTTCATTGCGATCGGGCTGCCCTATCGCATCGTCGGCGGCTTCCGCTTCTACGAGCGCGCCGAGATCCGCGACGCGCTGGCCTATTTGCGTGTGATCAGCCAGCCCGCCGACGACCTCGCCTTCGAACGGATCGTCAACACGCCCAAGCGCGGGCTCGGCGACAAGGCGATCGCCAAGCTCCACCAGCTCGCCCGCGCCGAGGGCATTCCGCTGACCCTCGCCGCGGCGCGTATCCTCGGCACCGACGAACTCACCCCCCAGGCGCGGCGCGCGCTCGGCAATCTGATCGGCGACATCGCGCGCTGGCGCGATCTGCTCGGCGAGCTGCGGCACCCCGATCTCACCCGCCAGCTGCTCGAGGAATCGGGCTATGTCGCGATGCTCCAGAACGAGAAGACGAGCGAGGCCGAGGGGCGGCTCGAGAATCTCGGCGAGCTCGCGCGCGCGATGGAGGATTATGAAAACCTCTCCGCCTTCCTCGAACATGTCAGCCTGGTGATGGACAATGACGCCGACGCCGAGGCCGCAAAGGTGACGGTGATGACGATCCACGCTGCGAAGGGGCTCGAGTTCGGCGTCGTCTTCCTGCCGGGGTGGGAGGAGGGGGTGTTTCCGTCGCAGCGATCGCTCGACGAGGGCGGGCTCGCGAGCCTCGAGGAGGAACGTCGGCTCGCTTATGTCGCGATCACGCGGGCGCGGCGGCGCTGCACGATCCTGCACGCGGCCAACCGGCGCATCTATGGCCAGTGGACTTCTTCGATTCCTTCGCGCTTCATCGCCGAGCTGCCCGCCGCCCATATCGAATCCGAAACGACCATGACCGGCGGCGAGTCGCTGTGGCGTGCGCAATGGTCCGAACATGCCGATCCCTTCGCGCATGTCGGACGAGGAACCGGGCGTGGCCCGGGCTGGCAGCGGGCGACCGCCGCGGGCGGGCTCGGCCAGCCTTTAGCCGGCGCGCGCGTCGTCGAGGCGCGCGCCTCGGCGGTCAGTTTCGCCCAGCCCTCGCGCAAGGACATCGCGCTCGGCCAGCGCGTGTTTCACACCAAGTTCGGCTATGGCGCCGTGGTCGAAATCGAAGGCAACAAGCTCGAAATTGATTTCGAACATGCGGGCCGCAAGCGGGTGCTCGACAGCTTCGTCAGCCTGCCCGATTAGTTTTCTATCGATAAAGTAGAAATTGTAGGAAGCATGCGATCCCAGGGTTGCCCCGCGCCGTCCGAACTGCCTAGAGGGTTCCATGGCCGCGCGTGAATCGCCCTTTTCGATACCGCCCTACCGTCATTATTGGTTCGCGCGCTTTTCCTCGACCATCGCGCTCAACGGCATGGTCGTGGTCATCGGCTGGCAGGTCTATGATGTCGCTCGCCGCAGCATGGCGCCGCGCGACGCGGCGCTGCAGCTCGGGCTGGTCGGCCTCGCCCAGTTCCTGCCGCTGCTGCTGTTGACCCTGGTGACCGGGCTCGCGGCCGATCGGCTCGACCGCCGCTTGGTCGCCTGCTCCACCACCGCGCTTGAACTGCTGTGCGCGGCCGCGCTCGGGCTGATCGCCTGGTATGACGTCGCCAGCTTGCCGGCGCTGTTCGCGGTCGCCGCGCTGCTCGGGGTCGGACGCGCTTTCGCCGGACCCGCATTGTCCGCGCTCGCGCCCAATCTGGTGCCGAGGCGGTTGCTGCCCGCGGCGATCGCGACCAGCTCTATCGCCTGGCAGGTCGGCGCGATCGCCGGGCCGCCCCTTGGGGGGTATCTCTACGCGCTCTATCCCCCGCTCGCCTATCTGGCGAGCGCGCTGCTGCTGCTGGTTTCCTGGGCGATGCTGCTGATGATCGGGCCCGTCCCCCGCACGCTGCTCGACGGCAGGGGCAGTCCCTGGGCGCAGATGATCGAGGGCTTCGCTTATCTCCGCCGCAACCGCCTCGTGCTCGGTGCGATCTCGCTCGATCTGTTCGCGGTGCTGCTCGGCGGCGCGACGGCGATGCTGCCGATCTACGCCCGCGACATATTGCACATCGGTTCGTCCGGGCTCGGCCATCTCCGCGCCGCGCCGGCGGTCGGGGCGGCGCTGGTCGCGCTCTGGCTGAGCCGCCGGCCGCTCCGACACAATGTCGGGATCACTCTGCTGATCGCCGTGGCGATATTCGGCGTCGCCACGATTGCCTTCGGCCTCGCGCAGCATACGCCCGCGCCGATCGCGGTGGCGCTGGCCTGCCTGGCGCTGCTCGGCGGCGCCGACATGGTGTCGGTCTATGTGCGCCAGTCGCTGGTGCAGATCTACACGCCCGACGAGATGCGCGGGCGGGTGGGGGCGGCTTCGGTGCTGTTCATCTCGGGCTCGAACGAGCTCGGAGAGGCCGAGTCGGGTTTTCTGGCGGCGCTGATCGGCCCCGTCGCCGCGGTGGTCGCCGGCGGGATCGGCACGATCGGCGTCGCGATCTTGTGGGCGAAGCTGTTCCCGGAGATAGTGCGCGCGCGGACTTTCGAACCGCCCGCTTCGTTCGAAGATATTCCACGCCAGGAGAAGGCAGCATGACCAAGTCGACATCGGTGCTCGAGACGATCGGCGGCACCCCGCATGTGCGCATCAATCGTCTGTTCGGGAGCGCCGAAGTGTGGATCAAGTCCGAGCGCAGCAATCCCGGCGGATCGATCAAGGACCGCATCGCGCTTGCGATGATCGAGGATGCCGAACGGTCGGGCAAGCTCAAGGCCGGGGGCACGATCATCGAGCCGACCAGCGGCAATACCGGCATTGGGCTGGCGCTGGTCGCCGCGGTCAAAGGCTATAAGCTCGTGCTGGTGATGCCCGAGAGCATGTCGCTCGAGCGTAGGCGGCTGATGCTCGCTTATGGCGCAACCTTCGACCTTACCCCGCGCGAAAAGGGCATGAAGGGCGCGATCGAGCGCGCGCTCGAACTGCAGGCGCAGACACCGGGGGCGTGGATTCCGCAGCAGTTCGAAAATCCAGCCAACATCGAGGTCCATGTCCGCACCACCGCCGAGGAAATCTACGAGGATTTCAAGGACAGCCCGATCGACATCCTGATCACCGGGGTCGGCACCGGCGGGCATATCACTGGCTGCGCGCAGGTGCTCAAGGCGCGTTGGCCGGGGCTCAAGGTGTTTGCGGTCGAACCGACCTTGTCGCCGGTGATCTCCGGCGGGCAGCCCGGACCGCACCCGATCCAGGGGATCGGCGCGGGTTTCCTCCCCGCGAATCTCCACACCCGGTTGCTCGACGGGGCGATCCAGGTCGATCCCGCCGACGCCAAGGATTATGCGCGGCGTTCGGCGCGCGAGGAAGGCATGCTGGTCGGCATCAGTTCGGGTGCGACGCTGGCGGCGATCGCGCAGAAGCTCAAGGAGGCGCCTGCGGCCCGCATCCTCGGCTTCAACTACGACACCGGCGAACGCTATCTGTCGGTGCCCGATTTCCTGCCCGAGTGAATCAATCGCCGCCCCGGAGCAGGCCGGGGCCGCCACGAGAAGCGTGACCAGGCTGAAGGCCGCCCCCGGCCTGCTACGGGGCGGCGCGTTCTTCCCCCTCTCCCTCCTCCTCGCCCGCGCTACCGATCGATTGATCGATCAGCCCGGCGCGCATCATCAGCCAGAACAGGACGATGCCGGGCAGCGCGACGATGGTGGTGATCAGGTAGAAGTTCACATAGCCCAGCGCCTCGATCATCGCGCCGGCCGTGGTGCCGGTGAGGACGCGGCCGACGACGCTCGCCGCCGCCGATATCAGCGCATATTGCGCGGCCGTGAAGCGCAGGTCGCATAGCGCGGAGAAATAGGCCACGACCGTGACGCCGCCGATCCCGCTGGCGATATTCTCGAAGCCGATTGCGCCCGCCATCGCCCAATTGCTGTGCCCGCTGGCGGCGAGTCCGGCGAAGCTGAGGTTCGACACCGCCATCAGCACCAGGCTGACAAGCACCGACCGCTTCATACCGAGCCGCGAATATAGCAAGCCCCCTATGAAGATGCCGATCAGATAGGCCCAGAAGCCGAAGCCGACATCGTAGATCGCGATCTCGTCATTGCTGTAGCCGAGGCTGTCGAACAGCAGGCGGAAAGTGAGGTTGGCCAGCGTGTCGCCGATCTTGTGAAGCAGGATGAACAGCAGCACCAGCGCGGCCCCCCTGCGCCGGAAGAACTCGGCGAGCGGGCCGACGATCGAAGCGAGGACCTCGCCGCCGCTGCGCCGCGTCGCCGGCTCGCGATGGCGAGCCGGTTCCCCCATGATCAATGCGGCTCCCATCGCCGGCAAAGCGAAAGCCGCGCAGGCGACATAGGCGGGGGTCCAGCCGAACCGGCCGGCGACGACCAGCGCCAGCGCGCCTGCCGCGGTCGATCCGATCCGCCAGCCATATTGCGACATGCCGGCCCCGACACCAAGCTGGCGCGCTTCGAGCAATTCGATCCGGTAGGCGTCGATGATGATGTCATAGGTGGCGCCCGCCGCTCCGACCAGGATCGCCGCGACCGCCGTTCGCATCAGCCCGGCCTGCGGATCGACCAGCCCGAGGTTGACCACTGCCCCGATCACCAGCACGCCGATCACCAACATCCACGATACGCGCTGGCCGAGCCGCCCGATCAGCGGCAGCCGCACGCCGTCGACGATCCACGCCCACAGGAATTTGAGATTGTAGACCAGGAAGGCGAGAGTGAAGGCTGTCACCGCCTTCTTGTCGATCCCGTCCTGGGCGAGACGGGTGGTCAGCGTCGCGCCGATCATCGCATAGGGAAAGCCCGAACTGATGCCGAGGAACAGCGCGGTCAGCGGCGCGGGCTCGGTATAGGGTTTGATCGCCGCGATGATGCCTTTCCGTTGGACGGGCGCGCCGTCCTCCCCCGAAACCTTGGTCATCGGCCGAACATAGCGGGGCGGCCGGGGGAGGGAAGGGGAATTGCCGCCCGTGCGGATCGCTCGATCCGCATAGGGGCAGTTCGTCAGAACGGGCCGGCGATCAGCGGTGGACCGTCGCTTCGATGACCGCGGCGTCGCTCACCATCCGTGCGGCAAAGTCGTGCGCGGTATTCTCGAGTTGGCCGAGCCGGGTGTCGACCCGCCGGAAACCCTCGTCGAGCCGATCGATATCGGCGGCAACATGTTCGGTCTCGGCGCGAATCTCGGCGATCGTCGAGGACATCGAGTCCGCTGCCAGCGCGGTCTCGTCGACCGCCGCGGTGATCGCGGTAACGGTGTGGGCCTGAACGTCCATCGCGTCCCGGATCCGGCAGGCCAGATTCTCCACCTCGCCGACGGTGCTCCGGATCGAGCTGTTCGCTTCGACCGCCTGGCGCGTCGCCGTCTGGATCGAGCTGATCTTCTGTGCAATGTCGTCGGTCGCGCGCGCGGTCTGGCTGGCGAGGTTTTTTACTTCCTGTGCCACCACGGCGAAGCCGCGCCCGGCGTCTCCGGCGCGCGCCGCCTCAATCGTCGCGTTGAGCGCGAGCAGGTTGGTCTGGCCGGCGATGTCGCGGATCAGTCCCAGGATC